>ULSH01030821.1_pt1 | contig 51168 bp, 46 predicted proteins | sample 1956151 | NCBI WGS metagenome assembly ULSH01 (sample SAMEA4835702, study PRJEB28245) | human gut metagenome | biome: gut microbiome; material: fecal sample | place: Denmark | collected 2008 | reverse complement strand
CGCTCTTCACACTCTGCGAGTGTAGACTCAATGATTCCTTTAAGTCTGTCAATTCGGGATATATGATTCCATACATCTGCAATTATTTGATCGTAAATAGTAAGGTCACCACCGATGCAACTTGAAAAGATGATTACCGAAGGCTCGAACGCCGCTTCGGCTGAAATTGACCGCGTATCAACGCTGGAAATGTGCCGGATTATCAACGATGAAGATAAAACCGTACCACTCGCCGTTGAGCGCGTACTGCCGGATATCGCCGCAGCGATCGATGTTATCCACGCCCAGGTAAGCGGCGGCGGGCGTCTGATTTATCTCGGTGCGGGAACATCAGGTCGTCTGGGGATTCTGGATGCCAGCGAATGTCCGCCGACCTACGGCGTGAAACCGGGTCTGGTGGTTGGATTAATTGCTGGCGGCGAATATGCCATTCAGCACGCGGTGGAAGGCGCAGAAGATAGCCGGGAAGGCGGCGTTAACGATCTGAAAAATATTAATTTAACGGCACAGGATGTGGTGGTTGGCATTGCTGCCAGCGGTCGCACGCCGTATGTGATTGCCGGACTGGAATATGCACGCCAGCTCGGCTGCCGTACAGTGGGAATTTCCTGTAATCCGGGGAGTGCCGTTTCCACCACCGCTGAGTTTGCCATTACACCGATTGTAGGTGCCGAAGTGGTTACCGGTTCTTCACGAATGAAAGCAGGCACAGCGCAGAAACTGGTGCTCAATATGCTCTCCACCGGGCTGATGATTAAATCCGGCAAAGTGTTCGGCAACCTGATGGTCGATGTGGTCGCCACCAACGAAAAACTGCATGTGCGCCAGGTCAATATCGTCAAAAACGCTACCGGATGTAATGCCGAACAAGCGGAAGCGGCGTTAATTGCTTGCGAGCGCAACTGTAAAACGGCCATTGTGATGGTACTGAAAAATCTCGATGCCGATGAAGCTAAAAAATGCCTGGATCAACACGGCGGTTTTATTCGCAAGGCTCTGGAAAAGGAATAACCCATGGCTAAAGAGATCAGCAGTGAACTTCTGAACACCATTCTTACCCGGGTCGGCGGACCGGGAAATATCGCCAGTTGTGGTAACTGTATGACGCGCCTGCGTCTGGGTGTACATGACAGTTCACTGGTTGATCCCAATATCAAAACGCTGGAAGGCGTGAAGGGGGTCATTTTGACCAGCGATCAGGTACAGGTGGTTTTTGGGCCAGGCAAAGCGCATCGTGCCGCAAAAGCCATGAGCGAGTTGCTGGGCGAAGCACCGATACAGGATGCCGCAGAGATCGCCGCCCAGAATAAACGCCAGTTAAAAGCCAGACAAACTTCCGGCGTGCAACAATTTCTCGCCAAATTCGCCACCATCTTCACGCCGCTGATCCCCGGTTTTATTGCCGCCGGTCTGCTGCTGGGGATAGCGACGTTAATTGCCACGGTGATGCACGTTCCGGCAGATGCTCAGGGCACGCTACCCGATGCGCTGAATTTTATGAAGGTGTTCAGCAAAGGCCTGTTCACCTTCCTGGTGATTCTGGTGGGCTATAACGCCGCCCAGGCATTTGGCGGCACGGGCGTAAATGGCGCAATTATCGCCGCGCTCTTTTTGCTCGGTTATAACCCAACTGCAACCACCGGTTACTACGCCGGATTTCACGATTTCTTTGGTCTGCCTATCGATCCGCGCGGCAATATTATCGGCGTGTTGATTGCCGCGTGGGCCTGCGCCCGCATCGAAGGCATGGTGCGCCGCTTTATGCCGGACGATCTCGACATGCTGTTGACCTCGTTAATCACCCTGCTAATCACCGCTACGCTTGCGTACCTGATCATTATGCCGCTGGGCGGCTGGCTGTTTGAAGGCATGTCGTGGCTGTTTATGCACCTGAACAGTAATCCGCTCGGTTGTGCGGTTTTAGCCGGGCTATTCCTGATCGCCGTGGTATTTGGCGTACATCAGGGCTTTATTCCTGTTTACCTGGCGTTAATGGACAGTCAGGGATTCAACAGCTTATTTCCCATCCTTTCAATGGCAGGCGCGGGCCAGGTGGGCGCGGCGCTGGCACTCTACTGGCGGGCGCAACCGCATAGCGCATTACGCAGTCAGGTCCGCGGGGCGATTATTCCTGGTCTGCTGGGCGTTGGCGAACCGCTGATTTACGGCGTCACCCTGCCCCGCATGAAACCGTTTATTACCGCCTGTTTAGGCGGCGCGGCGGGCGGTTTGTTTATCGGATTGATAGCCTGGTGGGGTCTGCCGATGGGCTTAAACAGCGCCTTTGGGCCGTCTGGTCTGGTGGCGCTGCCGCTGATGACTTCCGCGCAAGGCATCCTTCCGGCAATGGCGGTTTATGCAGGCGGGATTCTGGTGGCATGGGTTTGCGGGTTTATTTTCACCACGCTCTTTGGCTGCCGTAACGTCAATCTGGACTGATAATATGAAACGGACAATGCTCTATCTTTCTCTGCTGGCTGTCAGCTGTAGCGTCAGCGCCGCAAAATACCCTGTTCTGACAGAAAGTTCGCCAGAGAAGGCAGGGTTTAACGTCGAACGGCTTAATCAGATGGATCGCTGGATAAGCCAGCAAGTTGATGCCGGTTATCCCGGCGTAAACCTGCTGATTATAAAAGATAATCAGATTGTTTATCGCAAAGCCTGGGGCGCGGCGAAAAAGTACGATGGCAGCGCGTTAATGGCGCAGCCTGTAAAAGCCACCACCGGGACGCTGTATGATCTGGCCTCAAACACCAAGATGTACGCCACTAACTTCGCGCTGCAAAAGCTGATGAGCGAAGGCAAACTGCATCCTGACGATCGGATTGCGAAATATATTCCAGGGTTTGCCGACAGCCCGAACGATGCGATCAAAGGCAAAAACACGCTGCGGATTTCTGATCTGCTGCATCACAGCGGCGGTTTCCCGGCAGATCCGCAATACCCGAATAAAGCGGTCGCGGGCGCGTTATATTCCCAGGATAAAGGCCAGACGCTGGAGATGATCAAGCGCACGCCGCTGGAGTATCAGCCCGGCAGCAAGCATATCTACAGCGATGTCGATTATATGCTGCTTGGATTTATCGTCGAGTCGGTTACCGGTCAGCCACTTGACCACTATGTTGAAGAGTCGATTTATCGCCCGCTCGGCCTGACGCATACGGTGTTTAATCCGCTACTGAAAGGCTTTAAACCGCAACAAATTGCCGCCACGGAACTCAACGGCAATACCCGCGATGGCGTGATCCATTTCCCGAATATCCGCACCTCCACTCTCTGGGGTCAGGTGCACGATGAAAAAGCCTTTTATTCGATGGGCGGCGTTTCCGGGCACGCAGGTTTGTTTTCCAATACCGGCGATATTGCGGTGTTAATGCAAACGATGCTGAACGGCGGTGGCTATGGTGATGTGCAGCTGTTCAGTGCGGAAACGGTGAAGATGTTCACCACCAGCTCTAAGGAAGATGCCACTTTTGGCCTCGTCTGGCGCGTGAATGGTAATGCCACCATGACGCCGACGTTTGGCACGCTGGCAAGCCCGCAAACCTACGGTCACACTGGCTGGACCGGGACGGTGACCGTTATCGATCCGGTGAATCATATGGCGATTGTGATGTTAAGCAATAAGCCGCATTCGCCAGTAGCCGATCCGCAAAAGAATCCCAATATGTTCGAAAGCGGTCAGTTGCCGATTGCAACTTATGGTTGGGTTGTTGATCAGGTATATGCGGCGTTGAAGCAGAAGTAATAAAAAGGCCAGTCAGTAATGTTACTGCCTGGCCTTTAATCAATGAATCAGAAACGCTTACAACGCCATCAACTTGTCCAGCGACGGCGCAAAGTAATAGCCGCCGGTTACCGGTTTGGTGAAACGCAACATCGCATCACGCTTACCATCGGTATCGCCAAACATGCTCAGCAGTTGCTGCTCAATGTTATGCAGACGCGCGCAGTAGGCGCAGAAGTACAGACCGTGAGTGCCACTGGCGGTGCCGTATGGCAGGCTCTGACGAACAATCTTCAGCCCTTTGCCATCTTCTTTCAGATCAACGCGGGTCAGGTGAGAGGTTTCCGGACGTTCGTCGCCGTCAATCTCTTCGTTGGCCTCTTTGGTGCGCCCGATCATCATCTCTTGATCGTGAACGCTCATCCGATTGAGCTGTTTCAGGTTGTGCTCCCAACGCTGCACAAACACATAGCTGCCGCCCGCATCCACGCCGTCTTTGATAACAGCCACTTCGCGGCGCGTCTCTTCACCCGCCGGGTTTTCTGTACCGTCAACAAAGCCGCTCAGGTCACGCTCTTCAACCCAACGGAAGCCGTGGATCTCTTCTTTCACTTCAATGCAGTCACCAAAGGCTTCCATCGCCGCCTGAGCGACAGAGAAGTTTACGTCGTGACGCAGAGAAAGAATGTGGATCAACACATCGAACTGGGTCGTCGGCGCAAGGCCTTTACCGTAGCCCGGAAAATCTTTCAGCTCTTCGGCCCCAACGCCGCCGCTCAGAGCGCGCCAGGTGTTGTTACCAAAGGCAACCACCGCACCAAGATGCGCATCCGGGAATTTCGCTTCAAAAGTTGCCAGTTTATCGGCAAATGTTTTACTGGCCGCACGCAGGGCGTCAACTTCCCCTTTCACGTTGGCTTCGATCCAAATCGCCGCGCGGCAATGTTCTGGCAAAATGCCACTCTGAACCTGAGACATTGTTCCTCCTGAAAATAAGAATGCCACGCAATCCGTGGCATTGTTGGGGGCTATTTTACGTGTTTTTTCGCGTCGGCGGTTTGTTCAGACGCAAATTAACGCCGCCAGATAATTTTACTGACTTTCCAGTTTTTCAGGGTATCGTCCGAAGGCATTAACCCTTCAGGACCACTCCATTCCCCGCTGAACTGGTAGCTAATATGTTGACTGCCTTCGGCTTTACATTCGACGGCACGATTATCATCACCATCAGCTTTTTGGCAATTGCCAAATGCTTTGCTGTAAAGGTCGCTAAACGGTGTACCGATTTTAACACCGGTGTCAGCAGGAATATCGCTATCCAGCACATCAATGCGGCTGATCGTACCCTGATCGCCGTTAATCACCATCGCCACGTTGTCGCCTTTCATCACTTCAAAAAAGCGCACCACGTTGCCGTTCGCGGTTTTCATTCCGCTGCGCAGGCGATAATCGCCATCAAGCGCATCGGCAATGGCTTGTTCTTGCAGTGGTGTGGACGCCGTTAATTCACCCACGCCCTGCTCGCTCACTTTGGTGGACGACCCAAACCAGTTCCACGGGTTAGCGGCAGACCAGTTAACTGACGACATCGTGGAACAGCCGGTCAGCATCAACGGCATAGCGCATAACATTAAACGCAGCGATTTCATGTCACTTCCTTTGGTTATTCAATAACGTTGCTTGGAGTGCAAATTCACCAAAAAGTGCCGTTATTCTTTTTCTTCATTAAAACAAGCGCGTAAACGTCGATTGGTCAGCAGCCAGATTAACGCCACGATATCCGCCACTACCAGCGCCAGACCGATACCGCTAACGGATTCACCGTTCAGCCACAGCCACGGTTGCCAGCAAAGTAAAACCACCTGCGCCAACAGCAACAGAAAATAGAGCACATGCCAGATACGGGGAAATGAAGCCCGCCGACCACTCAGCAAAAATGCCAGCACCGCCGGAATACCGGGAATCAACCCCAGCCAGAAATTATCGTGATCGGGATAAAACAGATTTAGCAGTGCAGTACCCTGCTCGCGCGACGCACCGGCAATGACAAACAGCACCCAGGTTCGCGCCTGAAGCAATAGCACAAGCCAGAAGAGCAAGGGTAAACGCAGGCGACCGTGCGCATCATAATGGACAGGATGAAACTCAGTACTCTTCATCTTCAATCAAACGCTTACCCAGACTCAGTACGTCGGCGTGTTCATATCCCAGGCGTTCATACATTCCGAGCACCATGTCGTTATCTTCCGGCACGTTGATCTGAATTTTCGGACAGCCGCGAGCAATCAGCTTTTTCTCCAACCGATTAAGCAACGCATTAGCAATCCCACGCCCACGAAACTCTGGATGCACGCCAAGATAATAAGCAGACCCGCGATGCCCGTCATAACCGCCCATCACCGTTCCGACCACTTCACCGTTTACCTCAGCGACCAGAAACAAACTGACGTCATGGTTCATCTTACGCTCGATGTCCATTTCCGGATCGTTCCACGGACGCAGCAAGTCGCAACGCTCCCAAAGGGTGATGACCTCTTCGAAATCTTCCTGGCGAAATACGCGTATCTCCATGGTATTCGTTACCTTTTTGCGGGTTAAAAGGCTGATTATGGCGTGAACGGTCGAATTAGCCAATATCTGACGAAAATCGGTTGAAAAAGTGGCATAATGGGGAGTTGTCAACTATTGAAATGAAAAGTAAAACAATTCTCAACAGCAAACGGTCGTAACGGATTACGCGATACGATATAACATCTGGAACTTTATTATTACAACTCAGGCCGTATGAGCACTTTTAAACCACTAAAAACACTCACTTCGCGCCGCCAGGTGCTGAAAGCCGGTTTGGCTGCCCTGACGTTGTCAGGAATGTCGCAAGCCATCGCCAAAGACGAACCTTTAAAAACCAGCAACGGACACAGCAAGCCGAAAGCCAAAAAATCTGGCGGCAAACGTGTCGTTGTTCTCGATCCAGGCCACGGCGGGATTGATACCGGAGCGATCGGACGCAACGGTTCGAAAGAAAAACATGTGGTGCTGGCGATTGCTAAAAACGTCCGTTCCATTTTGCGTAATCATGGCATTGATGCGCGTTTAACGCGTTCTGGCGATACGTTTATCCCACTATACGATCGCGTTGAAATCGCCCATAAACATGGCGCAGATCTGTTTATGTCAATTCATGCCGATGGCTTTACCAACCCGAAAGCTGCCGGTGCTTCGGTATTTGCCCTCTCTAACCGCGGTGCTAGTAGCGCAATGGCGAAATACCTGTCTGAACGCGAAAACCGCGCTGATGAAGTTGCCGGTAAAAAGGCGACTGACAAGGATCACCTATTGCAGCAAGTGCTGTTTGATCTGGTGCAAACCGATACTATTAAAAACAGCCTGACGCTCGGCTCGCATATTCTGAAGAAGATTAAGCCGGTGCATAAACTGCACAGCCGCAACACCGAACAAGCCGCGTTTGTGGTGTTGAAATCGCCGTCGGTTCCGTCGGTGCTGGTGGAAACCTCGTTTATCACCAACCCGGAAGAAGAGCGGCTGTTAGGCACGGCGGCGTTTCGCCAGAAAATCGCCACAGCGATTGCCGAAGGCGTGATCAGTTATTTCCACTGGTTTGACAACCAGAAAGCACACTCGAGAAAGCGATAAGTGATGAAACCCGACGCACACCAGGTTAAACAGTTTCTGCTCAACCTTCAGGATACAATTTGTCAGCAGTTGTGCGCCGTCGATGGCGCAGAGTTTGTCGAAGATAGCTGGCAACGTGAAGCTGGCGGCGGTGGGCGTAGTCGGGTGTTGCGTAATGGTGGTGTTTTCGAACAAGCGGGCGTCAACTTTTCACATGTCAACGGTGAGGCGATGCCTGCTTCCGCCACCGCTCATCGTCCGGAACTTGCCGGGCGCAGTTTCGAGGCGATGGGCGTTTCACTGGTAGTGCATCCGCATAATCCGTATGTTCCCACCAGCCACGCGAATGTGCGCTTTTTTATTGCCGAAAAACCGGGTGCAGAGCCCGTCTGGTGGTTTGGTGGCGGCTTCGATTTAACCCCTTTCTATGGTTTTGAAGAAGACGCCATTCACTGGCACCGCACCGCCCGTGACCTGTGCCAGCCATTTGGTGAAGACGTTTATCCGCGTTACAAAAAGTGGTGCGACGAATACTTCTACCTCAAACATCGTAACGAACAACGCGGCATTGGCGGCCTGTTCTTTGATGACCTGAACACGCCAGACTTTGACCACTGTTTTGCCTTTATGCAGGCGGTAGGCAAAGGCTACACCAACGCTTATTTACCAATTGTAGAGCGACGTAAAACGATGGCCTACGGCGAGCGCGAGCGCAATTTCCAGTTATATCGTCGCGGTCGTTATGTCGAGTTCAATCTGGTCTGGGATCGTGGCACACTGTTTGGCCTGCAAACCGGCGGGCGCACCGAGTCTATCCTGATGTCAATGCCGCCGCTGGTACGCTGGGAGTATGATTATCAGCCAGAAGCAGGCAGCCCGGAAGCGGCGTTAAGTGGGTTTATTAAGGTCAGGGATTGGGTGTAACTCCCTCACCCCCACTCCCGCATCCGCTGATGCAGCGTCAGTGACGGCTTCTCGGCAAACAGTTGCTGATAATCCGTAGCAAATTGCCCAAGATGCCAGAATCCCCACTGCATGGCGGCGTCTTTTACCGTCATACTTTGCGACCACGGGCTTATCAGTTCGCGGCGCACGGCGTTCAGGCGAATGCGTTTCAGCCACGCGTTTGGGCCAATGCCTAAAATAGCGTGAAAAGCGTTTTGTAGCGTGCGGCGGCTGACATGTAGTTGATTACACAAGTCCAGCACCGTCACCGGTTCGGACATGTTTTCCAGCACATATTCACGGGCGCGGGAAAGCAATCGACGGTAACTCTGATGACTGATGCTTTCCGCCGTCACCATTGGCTGCGCTTCTTCCAGCATCGCCCCCATCGCCATTAGCAAGTTATCCCCCAGCACTTTTCGCACTGCAGGCTGATGGAGATTTTCCGGGTTCTCGCAAAACGTCGCCAGCGCCTGTTGGACAAAGCCCCACAGAGCGGCTTTATGCTGCTCTTTCACTTCCAGCGCCGACTGGCTACGCAGCATATGTAATACCCGATCCGGATTATGCAAAAAGTTAGCCTGACGAGTGATGACATCTTCAGAAAGCACTACGCCCAGGATCGTGTAATCGTCCGGCGTACTTAATTCAAACTCGGTTCCACCCGGGCGCGTCGCAATTTCTGCGCTTCCCAGACATTGCGAACCGATAAATCCCTGCTCACCGCGCGTCGCCGGAATGCCAAACCAGAACGAGTTCGGCCAGACCAGGCACGACTGACGCAGCGCCAGACCGGTGTATTCACGAAAAACCTGAATATCATCGAGTAGAATTTCCGTAAATTCACCATGAAACTTGCCCGGATGCAGCTGATCGTAAATCTGCTGCCAGGCGGTAATCGTCAAAGCATGTTCATAGACATCCGTTGTCTGTCGTTGATGAACATTATCCACTTCGACCTTCGGCGTGAGCTTCAGGTTTTCGGGTAAGGGTTCATGATAAAGATGGTGCAAATTGGCTGTACGGGTCTTTTTCATGATGTTAATGCCGGGTGTTGTAGGACACCCGGCACCTCCGACAGGTTAATGGGGCTTGAGACGGTAACGACTACTGCGTTTACGTAACGTCCCGGCAGAAAAGAGCTGTTCGAGCGCATTTCTGGCTTTTTCCAGCGGCCAGCCAAAGTGGGCAGCCACTTCTCCTGCCGTCATTCCCTGACGTACTGATGTTAACAGCGCCAACAACTCGTCAGCAGATTCCGCGTCGATAACTGGCGCGTCGGGTTCCTTTACGGGTTGCTTCGGCTGGCGGTTAAAGCCAGTAACCAGCCACTGGGTGTCATCGTCTGGCCGACCGATCTCCTTACGGCTGATGACACGCCCGGTACGCATCGCGGCAGCACAACCTGCGTCCAGCGCCGCACGACACGCCGCCAGATCGCCTTCCACCACCAGCGTTAGGCGACCAGGGTCAAGCACTTCATGGCTGAGCAGACGAACGTTAGCTGCTTTGAGCATGGCATCCGCTGCATCTATCGCGGCGACCATGCCGTCAACTTCCAGCAATCCCAGTGCATTGATCATCGGCAACCTCCGTTACGCACGCTGGATTGGATTACGCGCGATTTCCAGCACTGCATCGGTAAAGGCGTTACAGGCTGCTTTACACGCGGCCTGGCTACCGGTTAAAAATGCTGCCGAGTAGTTGGTTTCAGACGGTGGCGGGACATAGGTCACCAGCTGCACGTCGGCAGATTTCAACGCTGCATCAATGCCGTAGGTCGCTTCCAGCGGCGGTGCCACCAGATACGCCATCGGATCGCCAAGCGTGATCCCGGCGGTTGATGAGAGATAAGAACCGGTACGCGAAACGACATGTGCCAGGAAGGCTGTATTTTCTGCGTCATTAGCCCACTGGAAAGCAGCGCCATTTTCAATATGCGCAACCATCGCATCCAGACCAGCACGCACTTCCGCCGGGTTTGGCCCACCCAGCATAATCAGCACTTCACCGGCAGTCGGTGACGGGCCGTGTGCGGCTCCCGCATACAGCGAGCGGCCATACACCACTTCCACCATCGCCTGCTTGGTCGCTTCGTCAGCCGCAATGTAGGTGACGTCATCTGAATCAGCAGAAATCAGCCCGAGGCTACGAATATGCGGCGGCAATTTCAGTTCACGTGCAAATTCGGCGTTAACGGAGGCAATCACCCGCATGGCGGTTACCGACGGTCGAATCAAATCTAAAGCTGGCATGATGCCTCCTTATCGGGTCATGTTGATGCCGGATGCTTTCTGCTCCAGCATACGTTTCGCCAAATCCACAATGACGGCTGCGGCTTCAACCGGCGGCGTGCCGCCCTGGTGAATGTTAGAGATACAGGTGCGATCGGCCTCAACGGTGGTCGCCATACGCGGCGAGTAAACGGCGTAGCAGGAGAGGCTTTCTGACTGCCCCAACCCCGGACGTTCGCCCACCAGCAGGATCACCACTTTCGCACCGAGGATCTCACCGATCTGATCTTCAATCTTCACGCGACCATAACGAACAAAGAATGGCGTACCAACTTTCAGCCCGGCCTGTTTCAGGCCCGCCATCAGCGGCGGCAGGATCTCTTCGTAGTTCACGGTGATCGCATCAGTTGACAGGCCATCAGAAATAACGACCTGCACGTCCGGATTAGCAACACACTGTGCTTTCAGCGCTTCAACAGCTTCTGCACACAGGCGGCGGCCCATATCCGGGCGAGTCAGGTAGAGATTTTTGTCGCTGATTTCGGAGCGGACTTCCAGCAAGCCCTGCGCTTTCACCCACTCTTCCGGCACTTCTTTCAGTACAGTATCTTTCGAACGAGAGTGATCGGCCAGGAAACGCAGCAACGCCTGGGTACGCGGACGCGGACCGGCACGACCGGTACAAACGCGGGCCACGGTGCTGCGACGCAGTTCTGTTAATACGTCTGCGCGATGCGGGTTTTCAACACCAATCCACGCTTTTGCTTCCGCAGAGCCTAAATCCAGCGCGCAGCTTTCCGAGGTCACCGGTGCCGCACAGGTGGTGGTGGCGCACTTTGCTTCTGACGGCGCGGGGGCCGCTTGTCCCATTGACGCCATCACGCTGCGTACAATTTCTTCAATCTGTTTTTGATCCATGATGTGTTATCTCCGCGTCATCAGAAGAACAGTGACGGATCGCCCGCCCGTTTGGTCAGGCGACCGTTTGCCATAATGCCCATGCTTTCCAGCCAGCGTTCAAACTCCGGTGACGGGCGCAGGTTGAGTAACTGACGCACAGTGGCAGTGTCGTGGAATGCGGTGGTCTGATAGTTGAGCATGATGTCATCACCCAGCGGCATCCCCATGATGTAGTTGCAGCCTGCGGTGGCGAGCAGGATCATCAGGTTTTCGTTGAGGTTCTGGTCAGCGTCAGCGTGGTTGGTGTAGCAGCAGTCACAGCCCATAGAGATGCCGCTCAGCTTGCCCATAAAGTGATCTTCTAAGCCCGCGCGGATAATCTGGCGGTCGTTGTAGAGATACTCCGGCCCAATAAAACCGACCACGGTGTTGACGATAAACGGATCGTAATGACGCGCCAGCCCATAGTTACGCGCTTCCATCGTCACCTGGTCAGCGCCGAAGTTAGCGCCAGCAGACAGCGCCGAACCTTGTCCGGTTTCGAAGTAGAGGCAGTTTTCCCCAGCGATACGGTTAAACTCTGCACCCACTGCGCGCGCTTCGTCGAGCATCGCCAGCTCCACGCCAAACTCTTTCAGCCCTTTTTCGCTGCCGCAAATACTCTGGAAAATCAGCCCGCCCGGTGCGCCGCGACGAATCGCTTCGATCTGGGTGGTGACGTGCGCCAGTACGCAGCCCTGAGTTGGGATGTTGAATTTGTCGATCACGCCATAGATGGTATCCAACACGCGGCTTAAGTTTTCCACGTCGTCCGTCACCGGGTTAACGCCGATCACCGCATCGCCCACCCCGAAGGAAAGCCCTTCGTAGATTTGCGCGGCGATACTTTGCACATCGTCACGGGTATCGTTTGGCTGCAAGCGGGCGCTAAAGGTGCCCGGAATACCGATGGTGGTATTGGCCTTTTTGATCACCGGCATTTTCTTCGCGCCGTAGATCAGGTCCGCGTTAGAACTGATCTTCGCCACCGCCGCGACCACTTCCGAGGTCAGCCCTTTGCGGGTAAAGGCAATGTCGTCAACGCTGGTTTCGTCGCTCAGGACGTATTCACGCAGTTCGCTGATGCTCCAGTTTTTAATCTGGTTGTAGGCCGTTTCGTTAACATCGTCCTGAATCAGCCGCGTCACGCAGTCATCTTCATAGGCAATCACCGGATTATTGCGGATGTCCGCTACGGTCATTTCCGACAACACCTGCTTTGCCGCCACGCGCTCCTGTGAACTTGCCGCTGCAACGCCTGCCAGCACATCCCCCGAACGCAGTTCGTTGGCTTTAGCCAGCACCTCTTTTACATCCTTAAACTGATATACATTGCCGAACAATGTGGTCTTTAGTTTCATAAGTCGTTCCCTCAGGAAGAAGTGATGAGTAACATTTTTCACAGCCTGCAAACAATTCTGTTTCGTCGTTAGCCCTTGTCCTGTAAGGTAATTGCCTTAACACGCCCGTTATTCATCCTGCCGAACGCAACAGCACGCGCCGGATACATGAGCGGGGTTATCGAGTCGTTAGATCGAGGTATCCGGTTTTGAGCAAGACACCACTGACAGCAAAGGCCATAGAGGCCGCACAACCGCAGGACAAGCCCTATAAACTCACCGATTCACAGACACCTGGCCTGTTTTTGCTGGTCCATCCCAATGGCAGCAAATACTGGCGATTCCGGTACTGGATAGACAAGAAGGAGCGGTTACAGGCTATTGGGGTGTATCCGCTGATTAGCCTCAAGGAAGCCCGTAAGCGAGCCACAGAGAGCCGTTTACTGATAGCCCAGGGAATTGACCCAATGGATTTGGCACGCAAGGAGAAAGCCATTGATGCGCTCAACATGGCGGCAAGTTTTAAGACGGTAGCGGAAGACTGGTTTGCTACCAGAGTTAGCGGTTGGTCAGAGTCCTACACGAAACAAGTTAGATCGGCACTGGAGAAAGATGTTTACCCCGTGCTGGGTAAGCGCTCGATCGTGGATATAACGGCCCGTGACGTGCTGGCATTGCTTCAGAAGAAAGAGCGCACCGCGCCGGAACAAGCCAGGAAGCTACGCCAGCGTATCGGGGAGATCTTCAAATTTGCCGTTATCACCGAACTGGTTAACCGGAATCCGGTTGCAGATCTGGATACGGCATTGAAAGCCAGACGCCCAGGCCATAACGCATGGATACAGATTAGTGAAATTCCGGCATTCTACAAAGCGCTTGAGAGAGCCGGGAGCGTTCAGATTCAGACGGCAATACGTTTGCTTATCCTTACGGCTTTGAGGACCGCAGAACTGCGTTTAATGCGCTGGGAGTGGGTAGATCTGGAGTCGAAAAGCATCACCCTACCCGCTGAAGTCATGAAAGCCCGCCGACCGCATGTAGTCCCGCTATCCCGGCAGGCGGTCGAGCTATTGCAGGACCAGTTTACAAGGAGCGGGTACAGTGCTTTCGTCTTCCCTGGTCGATTCATGGATAAGCCATTGTCAGCCAGTGCCATCCTTAAAGCCCTGGATCGTATCGGGTACAAGTCGATCGCCACTGGTCATGGCTGGCGGACCACCTTTTCAACGGCGCTTAATGAGTCTGGCAGATACTCACCAGACTGGATCGAAATCCAACTGGCCCACGTTACGAAAGGCGTGCGCGGTGTTTATAACCAGGCGGCCTACCTGAAGCAACGACGGGCCATGATGCAGGATTATAGCGACTGTATTGATTCAATACTGGCTGGTGACGGCAATCCGCTTGAGCCGGAATGAATAATTAAGCGGGTTTTCCGGTCTACTCCATCGCAGCACACTAGCTAAACACTGGCCCCATTCAGAATAACTATTCAATTTGCCGGATTCGTCCGGCTTTTCTTTTTCGCTAATTATTCCATTATTCCAATTAAGTGGAATAAATTATTCAATATCAAGAACTTAAATCCATGTTTGCAACGAAAGATCCAGAGTTCGAAAATAGGATCAACACAAATAAAAGCCCCCGGCATGTTGCAGCATTCCGGGGGCGGTATGAGAAACAAGCTAAAGGAGAATTTCTCATGTCTGATATGCTAGCAGTAGAACAAGAAACAAACAATGATGTTCGTCAATTTTTAAACAAAATTAACGAGTTACGGAATAAAGCACCCAAAAACGAAGAGACTAAACACGAAGAACACACGCCAGATAATCACGAGGAAACAGATCATCACGAGGCAAAACAGCAGGAGCAAGCCTGGCGTGGCAACCTGCGCTACCTGGACACATTAAACCGACTTGATGAAGTATTGCCCCGCAAACTGTACGAAAGATGGGAGAAAGAACATACAGTCAACGACGAGGCTGTGCTACGTGCTCTTTGTTACTTCGCTGGTACTGGCAAAAACTCACAGTTGGGATGGTGCAGGGTTGGTAGGGGAACAATCGACAAACGAGCCAGGCTATCAAAAAACACGGTTAAAAAATGCCTCGATCGTCTGGTCAACCACTTCAAACTTGTTGAGCGTACTGAAGGCTATATACCAGGATCGGCAGAAAGGGAGTGCAACGAATACCAGTTATTATTCAAGCCGTACAACATGAAATAACGGAATCAGGCGGGCAATGTTCCCGCCTTTTCTTTGCCTTAATTCCATGAATTCAGGTGGGTCAAAAGTTGCCGTTAAGGTGGGTCAAAAGTTGCCGTTAAGGTGGGTCAAAAGTTGCCGAGTAAGAATTCTACTATTAAGAATTCTAGGCGACGGGAGTTTTTTAGCCTCCCGGTCGGTCATAGAGAGTCGCCTAGAGTTAAAACAGAAGAATTATTTCGCCGCCTGATAGGTCGGCTGGTTGCGAGCATTAACCATGCTGATTAGCGCAATCATTTCCAGCAAGCTGGAAACGCCCATTCACTCACGCACAACCTGAACAGCAGACCAACAGAACATCATGGCGATTCGTTCATGGGTAGCGCGGTATATCTCAAATGTGACGCCTCTTGTTGCTGGACCTTCGGAAAACACCATGGAGACGAAAGTATTCAATCTGGTCTGGCAGCAGGGAGAGCTTCGCTTCGCTCGTCTCCTGGGGCCAATGCTCAATGAAACGACGTAAGGCACGGAGCGCTCACCATAGGCAGACACATAAACATCTGAGAGCGCACCTTCTATCGCGCTACGCGCTCAATAAAAACCAACGACACCGCCACACTGCAAGACCAATGGTTTTTATCGCGTATACAGACCAGACGGGAAAACAGCAGTACAGCCAGCGTATAGCCAGGTGCAGACAGTACCATCACACGACGCACGGCAGGCTTAGGTGAATACTCAGGCAAGTTTATCCCCGCCACCGACCACAGTACACCATCATGACCGCGCCAGATTCGAAAGGAATGGCCCATAGAACGCGATGAGCACACATAAGCGCCACACTTGCTTACCTGAAAACTTAGCGTCGTCACAGAGCGATTCAGACGCCTTAAAATTGATGCGATTTCATTAAATTTTTCTCACTCGCCTGAATGGTGGCGATCAGGACTGATCGCAACTATGGGCAAAAGCGCGGGTAAAAAATTTTGGTACTACTCGCCAACCAGCATAGCACAAGGCTTCACTGGCTAGATTCGACGTCTGCATCGGACGCCGATCTGCATGTCGTCAGTTACTATTGAGCGTCTGGCTGGATCTGGGGTTATCCAGCTTCCCTCAATGCAGGATTGTAGAAGAATCAAGAACTTGCAGAAATGCAGGATAAAAGTTGATGTGCGCCGCTGGCGTTCACCAGAAGAATCAAGAACTCGGGCCAATGGCGAAAGTTAAACAAAATCAATATGGTCCAGCGTTGGAACGTTCTTCACATTTGAGTCAGCGAAACCACACACAGATCCTGCCATGCCATTCCATCCCATCACGCAGAACGCTGAGATCTGATATTACCGCTGCACCATTCCACGCCAGACGCATCAAAACAGGCTTACCCTTCCAAGTGCATAGCCAAAAATTAAGGCCGTTATATTGCGATTGAGGAGCTTTCAGGGGGTATCAATTTTAATTAGTTTTGATGTGGTGATTGCAGGCAAAAAAAATCCCGCCGGAGAGAGCGGGGAATAGAGACATATCGTTGTAGTTATTAACAGATCACATTTTGAGGCTGAGTATTTACCTCACTAATATTATCGCGCCGTTATGGTGATTGTGCAAATCATCTCTTCCAATCACAAAAAACGTCATATTCGACAATGAAGCCGTGTTTGAACACGTAGGACAACGGGAATAAAATAATTACATAAGGTTTTTTCTTGGCCTATTTTTTCATTCATGAGAAGGCGGCTGGTTTCCATATTTTCCACGCCGCCACCTTTTTCAAAAGAGGTAAAAGCAATGAACGACTATCCCGAACTGATAAGCTGCGAGGATGTCGCCCGCTTATTCTGTGTAAACAAGCGCACGATTCTTCGGTGGATCGATAACATTCCCGGATTCCCCGTCCCGGTTAGTCCCGAAGGTACGCCAGTAAAATTCATCAAAAAAGAGGTTTTGGCTTACTTCTGGCGGGGTCACAACCATTAATAACGAAATAAAATTCCATCACATTTGAGGCAAAACATCATGATCAATATCGAAAGATTAGACCGCGCCGCTGATATTATGCGACGCAAATGGGTCTACGAAGCTGAAACGGGTCTATTCTTCAACCGTGATAACAAGAACGTCATAAAAGGCAGCCTGACCAGTAAAGGTTATTTAATCGTGACTGTGCAGGAAGATGATTTTAAGGTGGCGCTGAGCTATCAGAAAGCGGCCTATGTTTATTGTTACGGAGCCTATGATGAAACGATGTTCGATGTTCATCATATCAATCTAAAAAGGCAAGATAACCGCATCAAGAATATCCGCCTGATGCCGAAAGAGCAGCATCGCCGGATTCACAGAAATGTACGCAAAATCAGACAGTTGTGCTTCACTCAATGGCTGCAACCGCAAGTAATAGAGGCATCACTATGACGAGAAATGTAGTTGATGATTTTTCAGTTGTAAAAGTAAGTACAAATATTTAAGAGAGGAAATTACCATGTACTACCCAAATAACAGCTACCTTAATCGGGTTGGTAATAATTACAAGCCTTCACAGGAAGTTTTAGACAAACGCGCTTTTGATAAAGCAATGAGCGCCGAGGCAGATCGTATCACTGACATGCTGCCTGATTTACTCAGTGAAATTCTCGACGAATCCGCTGCCGCGTTATTTAGCCAGATGCCGGAATGTATGGCTGTTGAAGATAGTGTGACTCACGACGTATTAAATGAATCCCATATTCGCCGGATGCTTGCCGGAAAGGTGGCGAACAGGATCGGCCACGGTATGAGTTTTCTTCAGAAATAAGATGAACGGAGATAATAAGAAATGACACGCAAAGAATATCTTCACCAACTGGCACAAGAAATTGCACAAGAAATTATTAGCATGAACCAGCCACTGATTGACAGAACCGTTCGGCAGGAAGTCGATAAAATTAAATTTCAATTAGCATCGCTCGCGCCGAACATGGCGGCAATGCGAAGCGAAATGTTGGCTGTAATGGGGTCAAATAGCTCTTTGGGCGTATATCTGGCAAACGTCGATAAACTACAAGCCGATAAATCAGACATTGCCACAAACGCATTCACAGCGCCACAGCAGGCACCAAATCCGCGAGAATATTTCGGGGAAAACCTGGATGATTTCACACGCAAATACTTTGATGGAGAATTGGATGATTTCACGCGCCAGTATTTCGACGGTGATGATCTGGTAAATAAAAGTATCCGTGAATATTTCGACGGCAGCGATGAGTTTAATCGCCGCTTAGATGACTACTTCCATATGGGGGAATAAACAAAATGAGTTTTTTAGATGAAGCAAAACGCCGGATCGCCCTGGCAGTTAAAGCGAACGAATCAGCAGCGGAACCGGACGACGCTGAGCTTAAATTCCGCAAAGGGATGGCGATGGTATTGGAGAACCTTGATAAAGCCGACTCGAAGCTGGTCCAGGAAATGATGTTAGTGCTGATGGACCAACTGGAGCGCCGATTTGGTGGTAAACAGCAGGAACAGCCGGAAGAGCAACAACCAGCCGCCAACGCCCAGCGCGGCCCGAAAACGCCCGATCTTGAGTCTTATTTTTCCACGCCTACCCGGAAAACTTATGCCGGGACACCGGATATTGGAAGCTATTTCGACTAATCACAGGCAAGAAAAAGCCCGGCACTTACTGCCGGGCCAACAATGCGAAATTGAGTTAACAGATTAAGCAATGAGTGTTTTAGCAATGTTTAAATCTGCTTCCCATTATACAGAGTGAGAGGAAAAACACATGTTAGTGCTTAAGGTAGCCACAGGCATGGCCCGTGTTATCACCAACCAGGTTAATGAAATTCGTCATTCCAACGGTGATTTACCAATGAAACGTCAATCTCTCAGGCTGTTTTCTGAGTACGTCTTCGGAACGTTTCACGATCTGCTCAAACATATTGATGCTAAAGATGCGCCTCGTAATGCTGAAGAGCGAGAGTTTATCAAGCGCCTGCGGATGATTGAACGCGATCTGCACACACAGTTATCCAGTGTCGGGTGTGACGTAGGCGAGTAAGCCAGAGAGGGGGTGAAATGGATACTGATACTTCATAAATCAATGACTTAGGTAATTTTGAGAACACTAAGAGCGAATTTTCGGACATGTACGAGAAAAATTTGAGGGGCTAAACATGAATCAGGACATTGCTGACAGGCTGGAGATACTCGAAGAGCAAAGAGCTGAGGCGAGACAGATGCGTAAGGAAGCAAGAAGGATGCACAAAAAAGAAGAGGCCGAACTGTTATCTGTATTCATCAACTTTACGAACCGCTGTATCTGGGAGTGCTATAAGGAAGATGCGGAAAGCTGGCTTAACTCCCACGCTACGTCAGGGCAATAAACTGTTTCAATGTGAAATTATTAGAGTAAAGAACAATCGGAGGGCCCGAAGCGATCGGGTGACGGATAAATATGACAACCAATGTAGGCACAATTGAATACACAGTAGACGCGAAAACTGGAGCTTTATTGACAGCAGGGAAACAAGCTGACGACGCATTCGATCGCATTGAACGCGGCGCAAAGAAAGCAGATAGCAGCCTCAAAACGTTAAATACACAGGTAACAAAAACATCACGCGCTATTAGCGGCAACTTACGCGCCGGATTCCAGCAGGCTGGCTATCAGATTCAGGATTTCGTGGTTCAGGTCCAGTCAGGGCAATCCGCGCTGATAGCGTTATCGCAGCAAGGCAGCCAGTTATTGAGTGCCTTCGGTGGCTGGGGGATTGCTCTTGGTGCGGCACTTACGGTTGGTGTATCGCTGTTTAAAGCTCTGTCAGGTGAAACAGAGGAGACAACAGATAAGACCGAAGTATTCGAGAAGGCTTGCAGCAATTTACGCCAGGTAATGGCCTTGAACGAACAAGGCGTAAACGTCCTGTCAAACGAATACGCCAACCTCGCGAAACAGTCAGCTGCAGCCGCTGAGATGGTCGAACGACATTTAACCCTTAGACTACGCGAAGCTAAATCAGCGATGAAAGATTATATAACTAATACGCTGGATGCACAGAACGCGACCGCTGGTTTCGGAATAATTGGTTCTGACAGCTTACTCGACATGATGCAGGCGATGCGGGTGCTAGGCGTTGAAACGTATGATTACGCCGACGCAATGGAACAGCTAAACGACATGGGCCTACGCGGTGCGCAGATCCATAAAGAGCTAACCCGCGAGCTTGATGATATGGCAGACAAAACTGGCGTATCAAAAGAGGCGCTATTTGATATGTGTCAGGAGTTAATGGCGGTCGCTAAAGCGCCCACGGCAGACAGTATTTCAGCACTATCAAACCGCATTGCCAGCATGAACCCTACAACAGCAGAAGGTGTGACCCTGTTTAATGAACTACAGCAGGCATTGATTAAAGCCGCTATTGAGCTTCAACAGTTCGGGGATATTAGCGAAGATACCGCCAATAAACTTGATGTATTAAAACGCGCGGCAGATTCTCAATGGGTGAAAGACTTTACAGAAAACATAAAGATGCAAACAAAGGCATTGGGAGCTTCACGCGGCGAAATCATGCGGTTACAGCTTGAGAATAAGAACCTTACAGCAGAAGAACGCGCCAATGCTGAACAGGCAATCAAGGATTACGAAGATAAACAAAATCGACTTGAACAAGAGAAAGAAGCGAAACGCCAGGCACTGGCAGCAGAACGCGCCGCCACCGCAGAACGCAAACGCCTGATGCGTGAAGAAGAGCAGGAGCGAAAACGCATTGAGCGTGAGAAAGAACAGCGCGAGCGCCAGACAAAACAAGCGAAACGCTTCACTGACCAGATCGAAACCAACTATCTGACAACCGTCAATCCGGCGACAGGTCAGGCAGAAAATCCGCTGGCAGCAATTCAGGCGCAACAGCAACGTGAATTCGAAATGCTGGAAATGTATCGCCAGCAGAATTTAGTCAGTGAGCAGCAATACCGTAACGCCCTGGAAAACATTATTAACACGTCAGCCATGCGCGTAGCAGCCATCGAGCAACAACAGGCGAGCGAATACAGTAAGAACATTCAGGGATTGATGAGTGCATATAGCGGCATGTTTGGCGAGCTTGCTGGCGTTATTTCTGATGGTGCGGGCGAGCAGAGTGCAGCATATCGTGCGATGTTTGCAGTACAGAAAGGTTTTGCAATGGCATCCGCAGCATTGAGCCTTCAGGAGTCACTAGCGAAGGCTAACGCGCTCCCATTCCCGGCTAATATTCCGGCCTATGCGCAAGCATTAACAGCAGGTACGCAGATCATTTCAGCCATTCGCGGCATAGCTTTTGGTGGCGGTCGCTACAACGGCGGTGTGGTTGATTCGGGTAAATTCTATCGTGTCGGTGAGTCCAACAAGCCTGAGCTGTTTCAATCCGGCGGGCGACAGTACATGATTCCTGGTGAGGGCGGCAGGATTATTCCCAACCGTGACATTGGTGGCGGTGGCGGTGGCGGTGGCGGCATCACGATGAACAATACGTTCAACATACAGGCCAATAACGGTTGGACCGAGCAAGACAGCAAAGCACTGCAGCAGACGATTGAGAATACGGCGATGCGCTTGATGCAGAGAGAGTCAACCAGGCCCGGCGGAATGCTTCAAGGCCGACGCCGTTAACCAAATCCCATGCCAGGGAAGAGACTGGCGGACCCTTCCCGCTTCTACATGAAAAATCCCTCACAACTACCCTGCCAATTTGCCAGATTTCACGTACACGCGCCTATATCCCCGCTACCGGATAAACAAAGGCCCAGGTAGTAGCGACTACCCAGGCCTTTTCCTCACAATACCCGCCGACACTATAACCGCAATCAATCCACTTTCGCAAAAACCATACGTAATTGTACCGATTAACAAAACCGGGATCTATGTCACGTTTTCCAGCCGCCCGCCTGGGTATAAAGAAGCCAGAAACAAGGAATGCCGCAGTAAATGGACCGAAAAAAGGGGGTGCAGGATGAAGCGCTGGGAAGTGATTCTACTGATGGTCATGATGTTTGTGATGTGCATCGAGTTTTAAGGGGGACGCTATGAACAGAGAAAAGACATTACCGGAAATGCTGGAAGAGGCAGCGATTAACAGCCTGGCTATTGCAGACACTAAGGAATTAATGACGTTCACCAAGCGCCAGATAAGCGCAATTATGCAGATGCCGAGTATTAGCGAGGAACCTGCGACGGCACACGCAATGGCTATACATACGCTCACAATGGCTACTTACCTTTGGTTGTATAGCGACTTTGGGTTGAAGCCAGTCGAAACAGACAACAACGAGTTATTTGCTGTAGACATTGACGACGCTAACACAGCACTGATGCCGCTAAATGTTCTGGTTGGCTGGATTTACCATAACAGCGTCGAGGCTGTTTGCAGGGCGAAGGCTGGAAACGCTGGTGGTACTGACTGGCGGTTACTGTTCCGGCAAATGACTTTAGAGCAGATCATCGACGACAAATATGGACTATCACACGACATTGCTGATGCTCTTTACGAAGCAATGAAAGAAGGCGCAACAGCCGCGCTAAATGGCAACCTGGCAGCGCCAACTATTCATTGATGGAGGGTAAGACCATGAAACGAGTAATAGCAATCATCTTGATGGTACTGGCTGGTAATTGCTTTGCTGATCTTGGTGATTACAGCCTGGCTAAGGAAGATACCGCAAAATTTGAATCGGTCGTTATCGAGAACTGCGCGAAATCGGCTAAAACGGTAGGCGGTGATGATCTTGCGCGGCTTGAGGTCGAATATGTAGCTGCGGTATGTGCGCCAATGGCTATGGCGATTATTTACGATAGATTCGACGATATAAGAGCAATCCCTTACAAAGTGTCATTAAAATCGGTGTTAGATGAAGATGGCAATCAAAAGATTAATGTATTGAATAAAATGGGTGTTCTTGCTGGTCGTATTGTTGCAGAACAGTATTTAGGCATGAATTACGAGTAACTATCACAGCCCCGGTTAACGCCGGGGTTTTTGTGATCTGCGTCAACATTCCCACCTGTTACGCTTACCCGCCAGCACAGCGCCTGTTATCGTACCAATAGCGAATGATGCCAATGTTTTTGGATTGATTAAGGGGTGAAGGATGAACGATTTAATCAAAATGCTACAACAGCGGGCCGATGACAAATACCGTGATAAACGCGGGCACATCCATAGCAATATGGCGGGGGTGTTAGGTGTCGCCAGCGATGAAATAAAGGCCGTATTCAAGCGCCAGAAGACGCCAAAATGGGAGGTCTTTGTTCAGGTCGTGAATGAGCTTAATTGCGGGCGTGGGGTTATCGGCTTCCTGTACGCTGGGGAAGTTAGCGAGGCCGTAGAAGAACTGGAAGCGGCTAACAGCGAACTGAAAGGCATCATTGCAGACAAGGACGCACAGATCCGGGAACTGGAAGCACGTCTGATGGCAATCAGTACAAAAGCCGCGCAGGAAGTTGAAACAGTACCGGAAAGCGCCGTACCGGACGTAGGCAAGACGAAAGGTACAGAACCACATGAAATGGTCGTAACTGGTACGAATAAGGAGTTTAAAAAGCCTGTACGCTTTAAGGCTGACACTGTACTGGATTATCTGAAGGCAAACGCGCCGCTACATGGCGTCAATCATGCCGGACTGATTAAGGCGATCTGGCCTATTGGTGCACCGGGCCGCAATACTTTCCTGGCATTGTTGAAGCAACTCAAGGAAGATGGCCTGATAACCATCACGCAGCACGGACGCGCCGGAATGGATATTCATGTGAACGGGTAACGAAAACCCGCCATCAAACGAAGCCCGTCCCCGCGACGGGTTTTTATGCCATCATTATTAAATCCATTAATACTCATCAAACCATAATTAGCACAACTTATAATCGAACAAAAATCACACAACATTGATAAGTTGAGCTAATGGCTATATGTTTTTCTGATGAAATTCTAATGGCGAAAACTTGCGACGATACCGAAAAAACCGCGAAAATTGAAGTGTTCTTTCTTTTTTTGTTTTTTATTTTTTTATTTTCTCTTTTTCTTCTCTTTCCGGTTCTCTTCTTTTTCTGGTTTTGGTTTTTTCCTTTTTTATTTTTATTCTTTCTTCAGGGTTGTGCTAAAACACACCAAAACATTTTCGCCACAAAAGCGTTAATTTCATCCTGCCAGACCATTCACTTTCACCGGATACACAGCCGGATATAATCCCGCTAACACCCCTCCACCCAGCGTCACGCCTGATAACTACCGTATTCAGGAAGGAAATGCGAGTGATTTCACCGTCACCGGCACAACCGATCCGCCAAAAAGAGGCGTACCAATGTCGATATAGTCCCCCGCGCGGACAATCACTTCGTCAATGACTGCCAACGGGAGTTGTTGTAGCTGTGGGCGCAACAACATGCCCAGAGCTTTACCAAAGTCCTGCCCGGCCACCACCAGCAGGGGATGCGGATTCGGAAAACGCGCGACGAAATCGACCAACGCGTTGATGACCGTCAGTACCGCGGCGTAACGCACAGGCAGCGAGGCGGGAAGCGCCAGCACGTACGCGTCAGTTTTAGGATCAAGATCCAGCTGAATCAGCGCCTGTTGCCAGGCACTCACCAGATCCGTTTCATCAATCGGGATCGCCACCGGCAAATTGCGCAGCGGCAGTTGTACGCCCTCCAGCCAGATTGTGCTGCCAGAGAGCGAAAGGGTATGAGCTCCCGCGCCAATCACCGTGGCGCGCACGGTTTGCGCCGGAAACTGCACGTTCATCTCACGCAGGCGCGGATGGTCATGCAGCGCCGTTGCCAGAAGCGGGCCAATATCGGCAAAACAGAACGGGTCGGCGGGCTGGTGGCGATAACATTCGCCAACGCCGCCAGAAAGCGTAATGATTTCGGGCGTAACACCTACGGGCAGCAAACCGGTTTGCATCAATGCCTGCGCGAGCGGCGAAAGCGTTCCGTCAATCACTTCGACAATCAGCTCTGCCATCCGCCGGGTAACCTGCACCAGCTGCGCGCCAGTCAGCGAACGGGCGTCGGTGCCTGCACCGAAGCACTCATCCACAATCATCTGCCCCGGTTTATGAGCGTAAACCACGCGCCCCTGGCTGTCGGTTTCCAGCAGGCGACCGCCGACATTGAGGCAGGCGGTGCCGCTGATTTTTCCGGCATCGAACAGGGCGTAGTTCGCGGTGCCACCGCCGATGTCGATATTCAGTACCCGACACAGCCGTTGTTCAGAAAGGGTTTGCGCCCCGGCACCGTGACCGGCGATCACGGATTCGAGATGCGGCCCGGCGCTGGCGACGACAAAATCGCCCAGCGACTGGGAGAGCGTCATCACCGCCGGGCGAGCGTTGCGGGTTTTCGCGCTTTCACCGGTGATAATGATGGCACCAGAATCAACGCTTTCCGGCGCAATGCCCGCAGCCTGATATTGCTCGAGGATTAAGGTTTTCAGTTCCGCTTCTTTTAAACCACCCTGTTTATCGACAGGGGTAAAGAACACCGGGCTTTGCCAGCTAATTTCGCGTTTGATGAATTCGTAGCGCGGCACCTGCGACACCGCCGCACGGTTAACCAGCTCCAGGTGGGAGAAGATCACCTGGGTGGTGGTGGTGCCGATATCGATACCGACGCTCAGTAGCTGGCGAGTGTTCACGATTGCGCCTCCGCTTCGGTTTTAGCCGTGGTCGCGTCTTCTTTTGGCACCAGCATCATCGCCACGCCAATCGCCGTTACGCCGCCGATCAACTTGCCGACAATCATCGGGAAGATCATGGCGTTCATGTTGGCAGCGGCGAAGCCTAAGTGGTCGCCCAGGGCGAAAGCAGCGGAAACGGCGAAGGCACAGTTGATGACTTTGCCGCGGGTATCCATCTGCTTCATCATGCCAAACATCGGGATGTTGTTGGCAAGCGTTGCCACCATGCCGGCTGCCGCGATGTTGTTCATATTCAGCACCTTACCGACGCTCATCAGCGGTTTTTCAAACCAGCGAGTCAGCAGCAGCACCATCGGATACGCCCCTAACAGAACGCAGGAGATCGAGCCGATAACTTCAATGGCGCGCATCACTTCACCGGGTTTATCGCCAGGGGCCATAAAGATAGGATCAAGGCCCGGGATCAGTTCCCAGCCAAGGAGGAATTTCACTACCGCAGCGGCAAGACCGAGGGTGATCAATGCAACGAGGAATTTGGCGAAGATCTGGAAGCCGTTGATCATTTTTTCCGGGATGAATTTCAGCCCCAGCGCCACCAGCACCGCAACGATAAGTACCGGGATCATGTTCATCAGGATCAGCGCAAAGGTGAATTCCACTGGCTGACCGTTGATCTGCACACCGGAGTACATAGCCACCAGACCACCGGCAATACAGCCAATCGGAATGGTCACAATGCCCGCCAGCACGCCGAGCGCCAGATAACGACGGTCAGAAGGTTCGATAATGCCGAGCGCCACCGGAATGGAAAACACAATCGTTGGCCCCATCATCGACCCGAGAATTAATCCAGAGTATAGCCACGCTGCTACGTCGCCGCCCGCCAACTCTTTGGCGAGGAAGAAGCCGCCCATATCGCACGCCAGCAGTGTTCCGGCGAACATTGACGGGTTTGCGCCGAGCATTTCGTAAACCGGGATAATCACCGGTCCGAGTACGTGGGCCAGAACAGGTGCCAGCGCGGTCATACCAACCATCGCCAGGCCCAAAGCGCCCATTGCCATAAAGCCTTCTTCGAACTGACCGCCGGATCCTTCGATACTTTTACCGAACTTACCGAGGAAACGAGCAGAACCGCCGAACTGCGACAGGATCCTGTCTACGGCAGCTATCAGCATAAAGAACATCATGATGTACATGATGATTTCGTTAATTCCCATCGCCTTTACTCCCTGTTAGTTGTTATTTATTGGCGGATGCGGCGTGAACGTCTTATCCGCCCTACATGTGCAATCCCGAAGGCCGGATAAGACGCGGCAAGCGTCGCATCCGGCATTTATTGCGCCGCTGCGTACAGACCGACAATCTGCTCCAGGCTGGCGGTACGCGGGTTACTGCGCAGACAAACATCTTCCAGCGCGGCCTGCGCCCATGCACCGTAATGCGCAGATGTCGCACCAATATCGCCCAGTCGTTTACCAATCCCGACTTCCGCAATCAGCTCACTTACCGCGTTAATAGCGTCACGATCGTCGGATTTTTTAGTTCTCAGCGCCCGGCCAATCTGACTAAACCGATCACGACAAACCATCCGGTTAAATTCCATCACCGTTGGCAGCAACATAGCGTTCGCCAGACCGTGCGGAATATGCAGCGCCGCCCCTGGCTGATGCGCCATCGCGTGGCACAACCCAAGTCCGGCACTGGAAAACGCCATTCCCGCCATACATGAAGCCAGCAACATGCTCTCGCGGGCGGCAAGGTCGTGACCGTAGCCCACCGCTTTCGGCAGCGATTTGCCAATCATCGCAATGGCACCAATCGCCAGACTGTCGGTAAACGGTGTGGCGTTCAGCGCGCTGTACGCTTCAATGGCATGGGTTAACGCATCAATGCCAGTCATCGCCGTGACATGCGACGGCACACCTTCGGTCAATGCGGCGTCGAGGATCGCCACATCCGGCATCAGCGAGGCATGGGCTAACACCTGTTTGCGCCCGCTTACCGCATCGATAATCACCGTCACGTTAGTCGTTTCAGAGCCGGTTCCGGCGGTCGTTGGAATGGCAATCAACGGCAGGCGCGGTTGCAGAACGCTGGTTTCTGACATTTCTGCCAGCGTGCTATCCGGGTTCGTCACCAGCAACGCCACGGCTTTCGCCGCATCCAGCACCGAGCCGCCGCCAAACGCGATCACCCCGTCACAACCTGATTCACGCAACTGCGCCACGGCTGCACACACGTCGGTGATGCATGGTTCGCCCACCGGACATGGCCAGAGCGTCATGGCGATACCTTTAACGGCCAGGCTACGCGTCAGCCCGGCGGTCATCCCGGTCTGATGCAAAAAGCTGTCTGCCATCACGAACAGATGTTTCAGCCCACGCGTTTGCGCTTGCTGCCCACAACTGCTCACCGCGCCCGGACCGCAAAGCGTCACCGGTGGAACGCTAAATGTTTTTACCCGTTGCAGATTCAGGGTATCGAACGCCTGAAAGAGCGCGGTCTGCAATTCATTTTGCATATAGCCCCTCCGCTTTCTCTCGCCCGCTACTGGCGATCGCCAGCGGGGTCATAAACAAACTGTGCTGCGGTAAATGCACCTGTAACGCCGGGAATTGTTTGCGAAACAGTTCCGCCACGCCCGGTTGCATACAAGAGCCGCCCGCCAGCCATAAATCCGTAATGCCCTGCCCTTCAATATGCCGGGCGACGATGTCCGCCATTTTTTCGTACACCGGTTTCACCGCGGGCCAAATCTCTTCACCGTGACCGCGCTTGTACTGCTCTGCCTCTTCCAGCGAAATACGACGATTTCCGGCGAGAGTCAGAGAGATGTGATGTCCGCCGGTCGCTTCATCCGCCGAGTACGTCACCTTGCCCTTTTTCACGATGGCAATACCAGTAGTGCCACCGCCGATATCCACTACACCGGCGTTGTCCAGTTGCAGCAGATCCGCGACTGCGGTTGGCTCATCCAGTACATGGCTCACTTCCAGTCCGGCAGATTCCAGCACGTTGATGGAAATACGCGGGTCCGTACCTGGAGGAAAAGAGGTCGCCGCATGGCTAAAACGGCGACCGAATTGCTGCTCGAGGGTGTCGAGATGGCGACGAACAATGGTGACCGCACCGAAGAAATCCCAGACGATGCCGTCGCGGACCACATCGGCCCAGTCGAGGCATACCGCCACCGGCAGACCGTCGCGGTCGACAACCATCGACACCACATCGCAGGTGCCCAGATCCACCCCCAGCCACAGCGGAGATTCCGTCGCGGCGGGCGTCTGGTTACACAGCGTTGCCGCCGTTTGCAGACGTGGGGTGAGCCATTGTTCATCGTGCGCCATCGGTTACTCCTTAAACAATGCGAAACGCATCGACTAATACACAGCGACGCAGACGGACAAACGTCCGCGCGCTGGTTACCCCTTCACCGGTTGGCGTGGTGATGGTCATGGTGGTCCAGCCTTCCCCGCCCAGCCCCAGCCCGGCAATGCACGGTCCGTTCTTAACGAAAATGCTGGTATCAATGGCATTCGCCATCTGGTTCATGTTCTCGATATTGCGCGAGTGCATTGCCGCCGTGTGGTGGCAACCGCCTTCCAGTTTCACCGCCAGCGCAATGGCATCCGCCACGTTGGCGACGCGCACGACGGGCAGCACCGGCATCATCAGTTCAGTCACAGCAAACGGATGTTCTGCGGTGGTTTCTACAAACAGCAGTCGCGTTTGTTCCGGAACTTTAAGGCCGATTGCCGCCGCGATTTTCGCCGCATCGCGACCAACCCAGTCACGGCTGACGGTGCCTTTTCCGCGCTCGTCGATATTTTTCAGCAACACCGGTTGCAGCTGCTGCGCCTGCTCTGCGGTCAGTTTCACCGCGTGCTGGCCTTCCATCAGACGCATCAGTTCATCGGCTACGCTATCCACAACAATCAGTACCTTTTCGTCGGCACAAATGATGTTGTTATCGAAAGACGCGCCTTTGACGATGGACTAAGCAGCACGGGCGAGGTCGGCGGTTTCATCCACCACTACCGGCGGGTTGCCAGCGCCTGCGGCAATCAGACGTTTATTGGTGTGTTTACGCGCCGCTTCTACTACCGCTTCGCCGCCGGTCACCACCAGCAGGCCGATGCCCGGAAACTTGAACAAACGTTGAGCGGTTTCGATATCCGGATTTGCCACAGTAACCAGTAAGTTTTCCGGCCCGCCTGCGGCAACAATCGCCTGGTTGAGCAGCGTGATCGCCCGCTGGGAGACTTTTTTCGCCGCCGGATGCGGGGCAAAAATGACGCTGTTGCCCGCGGCAATCAGGCTGATGGCGTTGTTAATTACGGTTGCCGCCGGGTTAGTGGAAGGCGTCACCGAAGCCACTACGCCCCAGGGCGCGTTTTCAATTAAAGTCAGGCCGTTGTCACCGGTCAGCACTTGCGGAGAGAGGCACTCAACGCCTGGTGTGCCGCGCGCCTGAGCGACGTTTTTGGCAAATTTATCTTCAACGCGCCCCATGCCGGTTTCACTGACGGCAAGTTCCGCTAAATCTCTGGCGTGTTTTTCGCCTGCTTCACGAATGGCAGCAATGGCTAACTGGCGCATTGCCACGCTTTTTAACCCTTGCTGGGCGACTTTGGCTGCCGCAACGGCGTCATCCAGGGACGCGAAAACGCCCATCTCATGAACGGCGGCGGGCGGCGTGTCACTGCTTTGCATTTTCAGCAGTACCGCTTTCACCACCTGTTCAATATCCTGTTGATTCATGATGTTCTGCCTTATTTGTGGAAAATGACCTGACCGCCAGACACCACCTCATCGACGATGCCAATCACGCACAGATCGACCGGTGACGTTTCGCTTTTATGCGCCTGGCGGGCGGAACTGCCACTCACCAGCAACACCCACTCCCCGGTTCCCGCGCCAATATTGTCGATGGCGACGGCGCATTGCCCGTCAGGATTACCTTGTGGATCAATCATTTCCACCATCAGCAATTTGTCATGCGCCAGTCCGTGATGGCGTACGGTACAAACAATTTGTCCAGTGACGACTGCCAGTTTCATACCCGCCTCCGTGGCGTATTTCAGGTAAAAGCTCCCCCTACCCTCCGCAGAAGGTAAAATGATAAAGGAGAGAGCGTGACGCCCGAATCGACGTCACACAGGGTGATTACAGGTTGCTGCTATCGCCTTTCAGGCCGATCGGGAACACTTCTTCCAGGTCGCCGTGCGGACGCGGGATAACGTGTACAGATACCAGCTCGCCGATACGCTGTGCCGCTGCGGCACCTGCATCGGTCGCGGCTTTACAGGCTGCAACATCACCACGAACCATGGCAGTACACAGGCCGCCGCCAATCTGCTTAACACCAACCAGCTTGACGCGCGCAGCTTTAACCATCGCGTCAGAAGCCTCAATCAGTGCAACCAGGCCCCGGGTTTCGATCATTCCTAATGCTTCCATTGTGCTTTCCTCTTTATCAGGGTCCAGAACGGGACCGTTCATTCAACCAGTGTTTGTAAACTGCTTTCGCGGTTCACTTCTGTCTGACGCGGCACAGCTGCCACCAGCGCCAGCTCGATAATTTCCTGCACGCTACAACCACGAGAGAGATCGTGCATCGGCGCGGCAAGTCCTTGTATCAATGGCCCGACGGCACGATATCCGCCGAGTCGTTGTGCGATTTTGTAGCCAATATTTCCGGCTTCCAGCGACGGAAAAACCATCACATTGGCCTTGCCCTGTAGCGGGCTGGCAGGCGCTTTTTGCGCCGCCACTTCCGGCACGAAGGCGGCGTCAAACTGCAACTCGCCATCGACTACCAGCTTTGGTGCGCGCTCACGGACGATTTCTGTCGCCTGCTGGACGTTGGCAACGCAGGGGTGACGGGCACTACCATTGCTGGAAAACGACAGCATCGCCACGCGCGGTTCTTCTCCGGTGATGGCCTGCCAGGTTTCGGCGCTGGCAAGCGCGATATCCGCCAACTGCGCCGCCGTCGGCTGTGGCACCACGCTGCAATCGGCAAAACCCAACGCCGGACCGCTGTACTGTGGCAGCATCAGGAAAATGGATGAGAGCGTTTTACAGCCTGGCTGCAAGCCGATAATGCGTAATCCGGCACGCAGCACATTCGCCGTGGAAGAGAGGTTGCCCGCGATACAGACATCCGCTTTACCGGCGCTGACCATTGCTGCGGCGAACATCAGCGGGTCGGTAAGTTTTTCCAGCGCATCCGGCGGCGTTTTTTCGCCCGCGCGGGCCAGCCAGCGATGAGCAAATTCTTCCCGCATTGCGAGGTTGCCATGCGGATCAATCACCTGTAGCCCGTCCATCGCCACGCCATGACTGAGCGCAAACTGACGAAGTTCAAACGGATTGGCGACCAGAATGGGCGTTGCCAGACCTTGTTGATGTAAATATTGCGCAGCTTTCAGCACACGTTGATCTAACGCATCCGGAAAAACTACTCTGGCGGGCGCTCGCAACGCCAGTTCACGACAACGTTCAATAATCATTGCGTTTCCCCCAGTCGTTGTTGGATCTGCTTCACCGTTAGCGGCTGCTTCGTTACGCTCAGGATCATCATCACGTAGACCGTGCTGGAAAGGCGGTTCAGCGCCTGCAAAATGTCCGGGCGTAATACTTCAAAGCTGCGGGTGATAAAGACCTGCGCCGCTACGGTTTCGGTTTCCCGCACTTTGGTGCGTAGCAGATTTAGCAACGCCGCATCGCGCCCGTGGCTGGCTTCCGGCACCAGATGATCGTGGTCGAGATAACGCAGCGGCTGGTGAGAAAGCCGATGCAGATCTTCGTCAGAAAGCCCGACAATCGCTTGGCAGGCCAGCGGTTCCCCCAGCGCATCGGCACGCATAATGTTGCCAAGACGCGAACGGATATCCGCCAGCCACGGCTGCCACGGTTCCGCCAGTTCAATTTGCAGCCACACTGCCAGCGCAATGGTGCTGTCGAGAACAGCGCGAAAAGCCAGGCGCGGATCGCTTTTGGCAACCATTTTTTCCGCCGACAGGTGAGTCAGCGTGTCCGGCTTTTTCGCCACCGGCTGGCGGCCCAGTTCGCAGCACGCCTGCGGATGTTCATCACTACTGGTCAGCCCGTGAACGGGCTGCGGCTGCTGCTGTTCATCGTCAACAAACAGGCGGCCCTGCTCGTCAATAAACTTGATGCGCAGATGGCGGCTTTCCAGTAACTCCCGGGCAGAGGGCGTCAGGCGACTGTCCGCAGGGAGATGGATCTCTGCGCCTTCGCTAAGCGTATGATTCGCTCTTAGCCATGCTTCGGTGATGAAATCTTTCATAGGGATTGCCAGTTAGCCGGCCAGGCGACATACAGGAATTTCACACTGGATGTCGTACCAAATTCGATGCTGGAGCCTTTCGGGATAAACATCACATCGCCTGCTTTGGCGATCATGGTTTCGCCTTCGTGGCGAACGTGCAGTTCCCCTTCCAGTACCATATCGATTTCGTCATAGTTGAGGGTCCACGGGAAGAAGGCGTTCTCCCACTGCATAAAACCGGCGGCCATGCTGCTGCCGTCGTCTCCGGTGACCAGATCCGTTAATCCGACGCAGTGTGGCTGTGCGCCGTCGAAACGACCAAACTTGACGCTGCTGCCATCAATCACTTTGATGCCGCCTTTGCCGGTCACCGATTTGAAGCTCGGCTGCATTGCACCCTGCTCCAGTGACTGTTTTTCCTTCATCACTTTTTCCATCAGCTGCGCGACCAGGCTTTCGGTAAACTGGCCTTCCGGTAGCTGGGCGATGATGGTTTCGCGGATGCGCTGGCTTTCGGTTTTATCGGCTGGCACGCTGGCGGGAACGGACGTCGTTACCGCAGTCGATTCATCACATTCGGTGATGGTAAAACCCAACAGATCAGCCACTTCACGAGCTTCCGGGGTAATAATGCTGGCGCGCAGAACCACGGACATTGCCAGTTCGCCGCGCGCGTGTGCTTCACGAATATCATTCGCTGTGATGAGTTTTTTCACCTGCTTCCTCCTGTTTGGTGAGAGATGCCAGATAATCCACCAGTTGCTGCACGCTTTGCGGGTCGTGGCTGTTTAGCTCGAAAATCGGCTCTTCGAAGCCCGTCTCAAGCAATAACTTTCGCGTTGCGGCGACGTCAGCATCTGGCATGTCCGTTTTACTGATGACGGCGATTTGCCGTTTGCTGACGCCAATATCCAGCAACCCGGCAGGCAACCGACTTTCCGGGTCATTCGCGCCGTGGACATAGATCAGCATGTCCACATCCTGTAGCGTGGTAATTAAGGCGTGATACCAGCGGGGATGGCTAAAATATTCACCCGGCGTATCAATATCGCCCTTATCATTAAATTCCACGGCCTGTGTTTTTCTTGCGAGGGTATAATTCCCCTGCAACGCATTAAATAACGTTGTTTTTCCTGCCCCGACGGTACCCACAAACGCAATTCGTTTCATGAATGCCTCGTATTAACTTTTGGTCATTTCACAAAGCGTATAATTTAATAAGCGTCCTAAACCACTGACGGTTTGTGATAACGCTTCTTCTACTGCGCCCACCGAGCCATAAATCACCAGCGCGCCGCTAAAACGGTCGAGAAAACCGATATGCACATCGGCGGCTTTCAACGCTAAATCACCGGCGATCATCGCCGTTTCTCCGGGAGTTAGCGTCATAATGCCAATTGCGCCCGCATCCGGAACGCCGATTTTCTTCGCCAGTTCCTCGCCGGGATGCGCGATGAGATGCGCCAGTGTGACCTGTTTACCGGGCACAAATTCCTGAATGATGCGTTCTTTATCCATGAGTCGCCGCCTGTGAAAAACTTTCGTGTATCGTGACAATTTTTCGTCAGAGTAAATAACAAAATTCGGCAAGCGCGTTTAAAAGGTGAGGTAGATCACGAACAATGGGGAAAATACTTTATGCAAAGAAAATCACATACATCACATGAATACAAACAGGAGTCGATAAGTTTTATTTATCATATGTTACCCACCCCATTTTTAATGGTTCTTCGCATAACCCTATGTAGCATTTATAATAATTATCAGAATACATATCCCATGAACTGTTGTATTCTGAAAATATTATTATACTCACCCCATTTAAGGTACAACATAAACGATGAGTTTATTCAGGGCATAAAAGAAATGGATGGATACCTGTAATGAAAATTCACTACCTTGTCACCACTCTCGAAACGGGAGGCGCTGAATTTGCGATTCCTGATATTGTGACTACTCTACAAGATCTTGGTCATGAGGTGAAAATTTATGTATGTGAACCCCGAGATATGGGCGCGGCACCGCGTCTGAAAGCGGCCGGTTTATCCTGGTGTTTATTATCAAATCGGCGGCGTTCTGTTCCAGTGCTTGTCGGTGCTTATCTGGCAAAAATCATTTACGACAAACCCGATCTCATCTGGACTTCGTTAAGTTGGGGGACGCGTATTGGACAATGGGGCGGCCGACTTATGGGCATTCCGGTTATCAGTTTTAAACATAGCGCCAGCGTAAAACCAGCAACCTGGCGTATGCGCAGCATGTCACGTTTATGGATTGGCGATTCTGCAACCGTAACTCAATACCTGCATGAAACCATGCGGATCCCGAAGCAACAAGTGATGTGCTGGCCTTTTTTTCAGGCTAATCCGCAAGCTGCTCAAGCGAAAAAGTGGGACGGGGTATCAGTTTTACAATTAGGCACCGTTGGTCGCCTGCATGAAGTTAAAAATTACGCAGGATTAATTACTGCACTCGCTTCGTTTGTCGATAAAAACCCGCAATTGCGCTCGCGAATCCGACTAACCCTTCTCGGTGAGGGAGCCGAACAAGAGGTTTTGAAAAAGACCATAACACAACACGCCATGGAGGATGTAGTTTGTTTAGCGGGGTTTTCTGCGGATATCGAAAATTTTCTTGCCGGATTACATGTCTATATCCAAACTTCCCGCTACGAAGGGATGTGCCTCGCCGCACACGAAGCCATGAATGCAGGGCTTGCGATCATTACGACCCCTGTAGGTGAACTTAAAGAATCGGTAATTGATGGTCATACCGGCTATATACTTAATGGCGAACTAACTCCAGCACTGGAGGAAGTACTTAACCGTATTTTCAATGAACCCACAGAATTACAACACTATGGGCAAAATGCGCGTCAGTATGTATTACAGAAATTCAGCCATGAAAATTTTGTCCAGTCTGCAATCAACATTGTTAATAGACTTATTCACTGAATAAGGCAGTAAAAAGGCATTTTTTGGTACTGCCTTTTCACCGAATACTATGGTTATCGTACTTGTCGTGGCGATGGGAAAAGTCGTTACAGTTTTCATTCCCTTGCATAGCCGTGACGCCCCCTTTTCACACACAAAGAAAATGGTGGATGTTTTATACTCCTCCACCACCAAAGGCAGTCAAGATGGATAAGTTAATGCTCGCCCATGCCCCCAATTTATGGGCCATGGAAAAACGTCTTGCAAACAGCTGTGTACGGGAATAATAGCAGTGCGGGTATGAGCAAGACATTATTTTATCATGACGGGCAAAATTGCAGCCGGACCTAGGGCGGTGCATTGCAGATGCTGAAACTGGACCCGCTATGTTTATTATCTCCAGAATTTAATGCGTCTGGAAGTACCTACAACTGCTGCGCCTTTTATTGATGGCATGCATACGCTTTCTGGTGTTGGCGACGTTACATTCATGATGCCTGGCTACAACTTAAGGGCTCGCCTCAGCAATTCTGAGTGGATGTACAGCGGCGTATACAGAAGTGGGTCAGCAAAACCGCTTACCCCGAATAAACAGGGTAAGCGTGATTTAAAGGAATGAATTACAGCGGTTGGGTTTGCGCTTCTACCACGGCCAGCGCCACCATGTTGACGATACGACGTACCGATGCGATCGGCGTTAACACGTGAACCGGTTTCGCCACGCCCATCAGCACCGGACCGACTGTCACACCTTCCGAGCTGGAAACGCGCAGTAAGTTGTAACTAATGCGGGCAGCTTCCATGTTCGGCATCACCAGAATATTAGCGGAACCTTTCAAAGGGCTGTCCGGCATACGGTCGTTGCGAATCGCTTCCACCAGCGCTGCATCGCCGTGCATTTCACCATCAATCATCAGTTCTGGCGCACGTTCCCTGACCAGTTCCAGCGCCTGACGCATTTTGCTCGACGACGGGCAGTCAGAAGAACCAAAGTTGGAGTGCGACAACAGAGCCACACGCGGTTCAATACCAAAACGACGAACAGTTTCTGCCGCCATCAAGGTGATCTCCGCCAGCTCTTCTGCATCAGGCTCATCATTGACGTAGGTATCGGCAATAAAGGTGTTACCACTCGGCAACAGCAGCGCGTTCATGGCACCTGCGGTGTGAACGCCATCGCGATAACCAAAGACATTTTTCACCACGCTAAAGTGTTCATGATAATCGCCCACCGTACCGCAAATCATTGCATCGGCTTCGCCACGCTGAACCATGATCGCGCCGATCACTGTCGGGTTACTGATCAGCGCACGCTGCGCCTGCTCCTGAGTGACACCGCGACGCTTCATGATCTGGAAGTATTCGGTCCAGTACTCTTTAAAGCGCGGATCGGATTCGTTATTGACGATCTCAAAATCAACACCCGCTTTGATCTGCAAGCCCAGTTTCTGAATGCGCATTTCGATCACGTTCGGACGACCAATAAGGATCGGTTTCGCCAGTCCCAGCGTTACCAGTTCCTGAGTGGCATGCAGAACGCGCGCCTCTTCCCCTTCCGGCAGAACGACGCGCTTCGGCGCTTTGCGAGCCTGGGAGAAAATCGGCTTCATAAACAGGTTGGTTTTGTAAACGAACTCCGTCAGCTTGTCGATGTAGACGTCGAAATCAGCAATCGGACGCGTCGCCACGCCCGACTCCATCGCGGCTTTAGCGACCGCAGGAGCGATCTTAACGATCAAGCGCGGATCAAACGGTTTTGGAATGATGTATTCCGGACCAAAGCTCAGATCCTGATCGCCATAAGCTGAAGCCACCACTTCACTCTGTTCCGCATGGGCCAGTTCTGCAATCGCGTGTACCGCCGCCAGTTTCATCTCTTCGTTGATGGCGGTTGCGCCAACGTCCAGCGCGCCACGGAAGATGAACGGGAAGCAAAGCACGTTATTAACCTGGTTCGGGTAGTCGGAACGGCCGGTACAGATGATGGCATCCGGACGCACTTCTTTCGCCAGCGGCGGCAGAATTTCTGGTTCCGGGTTCGCAAGCGCCAGGATCATCGGCGCACGAGCCATTTTCTTCACCATTTCCTGGGTCAGCACTTTCGGGCCGGAACAACCCAGGAAAATATCCGCGCCTTCAATCACATCATCGAGGGTACGTTTGCCGTCATCCACTACCGCATATGCGGCTTTGGTTTCCGCCATGTTTGGCTCACGGCCCTGATAGATAACGCCTTTTGAATCGCAAACCACGATGTTATGTTTTTGCAGCCCCAGCGCCACCAGCAGGTTCATACAGGCGATTGCTGCGGCACCCGCGCCAGAAACCACCATCCGCACGTCGGAGATGTTTTTCTCCACCACGCGCAAGCCGTTGAGGATGGCGGCAGTGCTGATAATTGCCGTGCCGTGCTGATCGTCGTGGAATACCGGAATATTCATCCGCTCGCGCAGTTTCTGTTCAATATAGAAACATTCTGGCGCTTTAATGTCTTCGAGGTTGATGCCGCCGAAGGTCGGTTCGAGCGCAGCGACGACTTCAATAAATTTGTCCGGGTCGAGTTCATCAACTTCAATGTCAAATACATCAATCCCGGCGAATTTCTTAAACAGAACACCCTTGCCTTCCATCACCGGTTTGCCTGCCAGCGCGCCAATGTTGCCTAACCCCAGCACTGCCGTACCGTTAGAGATCACCGCTACCAGGTTACCGCGCGCGGTATATTTGTAGGCTTTTAACGGGTCTTTTTCGATTTCAAGACAAGGTGCGGCAACGCCTGGTGAGTAGGCCAGCGCCAGATCGCGCTGCGTTGCCAGAGGCTTGGTTGGAGAAACCTGGATTTTCCCTGGAACTGGAAATTCATGGAAATCAAGTGCACTTTGTTTTAACTGGTCATCCATTTGGTTGTTCCTTTCACGTAACGTTCACAAATAAAGTGTGTGGGCAACAGCCCCTGCCCACAACGTGGCGCACATTATTACCTTGCCGGAGTCTACAGACTTTGAGCAAGTCCAAACTCTCACCATTAATATAATGTTTTGGTAATAATCCTATAACACTGATGTTACCTGCTTAATCCAGCAATACCATGCCTGTCTGCTATGCTTTTTTGATGCGTTTAGCGAAATTTCTCAGAAGTGTGAATTAACGCACTCATCTAACACTTTACTTTTCAAGGAGTATTTCCTATGAACGAGTTAGACGGCATCAAACAGTTCACCACTGTCGTGGCAGACAGCGGCGATATTGAGTCCATTCGCCATTATCATCCCCAGGATGCCACCACCAATCCTTCGCTGTTACTCAAGGCTGCCGGATTATCACAATATGAGCATTTAATAGACGATGCTATCGCCTGGGGTAAAAAAAATGGCAAGACCCAGGAACAACAGGTGGTCGCTGCATGTGACAAACTGGCGGTCAATTTCGGTACTGAAATTCTCAAAATCGTACCCGGTCGCGTGTCAACAGAAGTTGATGCTCGCCTCTCTTTTGATAAAGAAAAAAGTATTGAGAAGGCGCGCCATTTGGTGGACTTGTATCAGCAACAAGGCGTTGAGAAATCACGTATTCTGATCAAGCTGGCTTCAACCTGGGAAGGAATTCGCGCGGCAGAAGAACTGGAAAAAGAAGGTATTAACTGCAACCTGACGCTACTGTTTTCTTTTGCTCAGGCGCGGGCCTGTGCAGAAGCAGGCGTTTTTCTGATTTCGCCGTTTGTCGGGCGTATTTATGACTGGTATCAGGCGCGTAAGCCGATGGACCCGTATGTGGTGGAAGAAGATCCAGGCGTTAAATCAGTACGCAATATCTACGACTACTATAAGCAACACCACTATGAAACCATTGTGATGGGCGCGAGTTTCCGTCGCACCGAACAAATCCTCGCCTTAACCGGCTGCGATCGACTGACTATCGCACCGAATTTGCTAAAGGAGCTGCAGGAAAAAGTTTCGCCAGTGGTACGTAAATTAATCCCACCTTCTCAGACGTTCCCACGCCCAGCGCCCATGAGCGAAGCGGAGTTCCGTTGGGAGCACAATCAGGATGCAATGGCGGTAGAAAAACTGTCTGAAGGCATTCGTCTGTTCGCCGTTGATCAACGCAAACTGGAAGATCTTCTTGCCGCCAAACTATAAACCAGCCACGGAGTGTTATATGTCCCGAAAAGACCTTGCCAATGCGATTCGCGCACTCAGTATGGATGCGGTACAAAAAGCCAATTCTGGTCATCCCGGCGCGCCGATGGGCATGGCTGATATTGCCGAAGTGCTGTGGAACGATTTTCTTAAACATAATCCTACCGACCCAACCTGGTATGATCGCGACCGCTTTATTCTTTCCAACGGTCACGCGTCGATGCTGCTCTACAGTTTGCTGCATCTGACCAGTTACGACCTGCCGCTGGAAGAACTGAAGAACTTCCGTCAGTTGCATTCGAAAACCCCTGGTCACCCGGAAATCGGCTATACGCCTGGTGTTGAAACCACCACCGGTCCACTTGGACAAGGTTTGGCGAACGCCGTCGGGCTGGCGATAGCAGAGCGTACGCTGGCGGCGCAGTTTAACCAGCCAGATCATGAAATTGTCGATCACTTCACCTATGTGTTTATGGGCGACGGCTGCCTGATGGAAGGTATTTCCCACGAAGTCTGTTCGCTGGCGGGCACGCTGGGACTGGGCAAGCTGATTGGTTTTTACGATCACAACGGTATTTCCATCGACGGTGAAACCGAAGGCTGGTTTACCGACGATACAGCAAAACGTTTTGAAGCCTATCACTGGCATGTGATCCACGAGATCGACGGTCACGATCCGCAGGCGGTGAAGGAAGCGATCCTTGAAGCGCAAAGCGTGAAAGATAAGCCGTCGCTGATTATCTGCCGTACGGTGATTGGCTTTGGTTCGCCGAATAAAGCAGGTAAGGAAGAGGCGCACGGCGCACCACTGGGGGAAGAAGAAGTGGCGCTGGCACGGCAAAAACTGGGCTGGCACCATCCGCCATTTGAGATCCCTAAAGAGATTTATCACGCCTGGGATGCCCGCGAAAAAGGCGAAAAAGCGCAGCAGAGCTGGAATGAGAAGTTTGCCGCCTATAAAAAGGCTCATCCGCAACTGGCAGAAGAGTTTACCCGTCGGATGAGCGGTGGTTTACCGAAGGACTGGGAGAAAACGACTCAGAAATATATCAATGAGTTGCAGGCGAATCCGGCGAAAATCGCTACCCGTAAGGCTTCGCAAAATACGCTTAACGCTTACGGGCCTATGCTACCGGAGCTGCTCGGCGGTTCGGCGGATCTGGCTCCCAGCAACCTGACCATCTGGAAAGGTTCTGTTTCGCTGAAGGAAGATCCGGCGGGCAACTACATTCACTACGGGGTGCGTGAATTTGGCATGACCGCTATCGCCAACGGCATTGCGCACCACGGCGGCTTTGTGCCGTATACCGCGACGTTCCTGATGTTTGTTGAATACGCCCGTAACGCCGCGCGGATGGCGGCACTGATGAAAGCGCGGCAGATTATGGTTTATACCCACGACTCAATTGGCCTGGGCGAAGATGGTCCTACGCACCAGGCTGTTGAGCAACTGGCCAGTCTGCGCTTAACGCCAAATTTCAGCACCTGGCGACCGTGCGATCAGGTGGAAGCAGCGGTGGGCTGGAAGCTGGCGGTTGAGCGCCACAACGGACCGACGGCACTGATCCTCTCCAGGCAGAATCTGGCCCAGGTGGAACGTACGCCGGATCAGGTTAAAGAGATTGCTCGTGGTGGTTATGTGTTGAAAGACAGCGGCGGTAAGCCAGATATTATTTTGATTGCCACCGGTTCAGAGATGGAAATCACCCTGCAAGCGGCAGAGAAATTAGCGGGAGAAGGTCGCAATGTACGCGTAGTTTCCCTGCCCTCGACCGATATTTTCGACGCCCAGGATGAGGAATATCGGGAGTCGGTGTTGCCTTCTAACGTTGCGGCTCGCGTAGCGGTGGAAGCAGGCATCGCCGATTACTGGTACAAGTATGTTGGTCTGAAAGGGGCAATTGTCGGGATGACGGGTTACGGGGAATCTGCTCCGGCGGATAAGCTGTTCCCGTTCTTTGGCTTTACCGCCGAGAATATTGTGGCAAAAGCGCATAAGGTGCTGGGAGTGAAAGGTGCCTGATGGTGATCGCCGGATGCTGTATGTTCCCCTAACCCTAACCCTCTCCCCAGAGGGGCGAGGAGACAGTCTGTGCGCTTTTTAGGGGCGCATCTGGGATTTTGTTTAACGGGTGATCCACAACGTGGGCCAGGCGTCTGGCCCATGCCAGTTATCGCAGGTGGGTTCTGCGGCGTAACGCACCAGGCGAAAACGCTGACCGTCAAAGCGCCAGCGCGCCTGAATGCCACAATCGCTTAATCCGCGCCCTTTCGCTAAGGTCACCAGTTCACGCGATTTCTCATCAAATGTTGCGTTCATCAGTTCCAGTTCATTCGTCTCCTGACCGTTGTTGAACGGCAAACGCAACCGAACCGGGCGCGAGGCTAGCGGCTTTTTACGCGACACAATCCATGCCAAATCAATGGTGTTATAGGCCCCTGCCTCACAGCTAATCATCATCAGTGCTTTATCATCGGTCAGCGCAGTGACATTCACCTCACGACGTAACGGATCAAGCGAGCAGCGCAGACCATTCATCCGCCAGTTTCCATAATCCAGCAAATCGTTGCGTTCTTCGAGTGAGAGTGGCGTCGGCGTTGGGTTAACCACCGCGACCTCTTTCAGCGCAGGCGCGGGCGGTACGCTGAGCGGCGGTTCGTCCCCTTTCTTTATCCACGCGGTTTCACTGCCAACGCGCTTTTGCTGAGCATCAATAAACAACAACGCCGCTTTTAAGCCATTCAGAGAAATGGTCTGATTGCCATCGCGTAAGGTGATTGCCTTCCCTTCCTGAATCAGCTGCAAAAACGCGGTGATGGTTGCCGTATCATCGGTTACTAGTAACCATGGTGAAATCCGCCACTTGTCACCACTTAACGCCAACGGCTCACCATCTAACAGCAGCCGTGGCGCTATCTCCCCTTCAGACGCATCCGGCGACTTCAACCCGCCGCGCTCAATACGTAAAACGGCATCGGTATGCGCCCCGGCGCTGCGGCTCAGGGTCATCACCAGTCCGTTATGATCGCCCGTATTACGTGCCACGCAGAAGTTTTGGTTATTACAGGTGACCTGCCAGTCGGAAAACGCCCGTTGCGCTGGTGCCGCCCACACCAAAGACGTCGGCAACAAAGCGAAAAAAAAGAGAAGGAAAATGCGATAGCGCATGGACGGTACGACCCCAGAAGTTCAAACAAACAGCACAAGTCGTATCTTCGTTGCGCAGGTAGCGCGGCTCAATCGGATTTGTCGGATTGAGCCAATAATAAACAACGAAATATTATTGTTATTTTTCAGTCCATTAAATGTGACGTTTGCAAATAGTTAAGCAATAACACCGTCTTACCGTCACGTATCTCGCCGGTTTTAATCATCTCCAGCGCCTGGCTGAACGGCAGCTCAAGCACTTCAATATCTTCATCTTCGACACCACCACCGGCGTTAGCGCGCTGGCTGTCACTGTATTCGGCGATAAAAAAGTGGATTAGCTCAGTCACACCGCCAGGCGACATATACAGTTCAAATAATTTGCGCACTTCGCCAACTTCATAGCCCGTCTCTTCAATCGCTTCTTTGCGAATGCACACTTCCGGTTCGTCGTTATCCAGCAGCCCGGCGCAGGTTTCAATCAGTTGCCCGCTTTCATTGCCATTAACCCAGGTAGCGACGCGGAACTGACGAATCAGAACCACGGTCTTTTTCTTCGCGTTGTACAGGAGGATCGTCGCACCATTACCGCGATCGTAAACTTCACGTTTATGGCGGATAACTTCGCCATCTTTCCGCGTGAGATCGTAGGTAATGTTGTGCAGGGTGAAATAGTTATCGGAGAGAATTTTGTCTTTAATGAGGGTGATTTGTTGCGTCATACCGACTCCACAGCGCGAAATGAACAATTATCTTACGCTGTGAAGTCGGGTTTGTCTGCGCAGGCTATCAGTGAGATTTGACTGATTTTACCCCCAGCCAGTCAATGATCCCCTGTGCCGCATGACGTCCTTCTGCCATTGCGGTAACCACCAGATCCGCACCACGCACGGCGTCACCACCGGCGAAGATTTTCGGATTGGTGGTCTGGTAACGGTACTGGCTTTCCACATCCGCGATGATGCGGCCCCATTTGTCTACCGTTACACCGTGCGACTCCAGCCACGGCATCCCGTGTGGATTGAAGCCAAACGCCATAATCACCGCGTCGGCTGGCATGACAAATTCACTGCCTTCCACCGGCACTGGACGCCGACGCCCCTGGGCATCCGGCTCGCCAAGACTCGTACGCAGGAAACGAATTCCGCAAACGTGACCTTGCTCATTCAGCTCAAGCGCCACCGGCTGGACGTTAAATTCAAAGTTGGCCCCCTCTTCGCGGGCGTTCTTCACCTCTTTCTTCGAGCCTGGCATGTTAGCTTCATCACGACGATAAGCGCAGGTGACGTTACTCGCGCCGTGGCGCAGCGCGGTACGCACACAGTCCATCGCGGTGTCGCCGCCGCCCAGTACCACGACGTTGAGTCCGGCGGTATTGATAAACGGCTCTTCCGGTAGCTCTTCGAGTCCCATCACCTGTTTAGTGTTGGCGATGAGGAACGGCAGGGCGTCATAAACGCCCGGCGCATCTTCATTGGGTAAACCCGCTTTCATGGAACGGTAAGTGCCTACGCCAACGAAGACCGCGTCGTATTGTTCCAAAAGCGAATCCAAAGAGACATCTTTACCCACTTCACAATTGAGTTCGAAGTGAATCCCCATCGCGCTGAAGATTTCCCGACGGCGTGCCAGCAGGGATTTATCCAGTTTGAAAGAAGGAATGCCGAAAGTGAGCAAGCCACCGATTTCTGGATGGCGATCGTACACCGTCACCGCCACGCCATTGCGGGTCAGAACATCCGCACAGGCCAGCCCTGCCGGACCTGCACCGATAATCGCCACCCGCTTGTCCACTTTGGTGACATGACTTAAGTCAGGACGCCAACCTTTCGCCAACGCCTGATCTGAAATGTAGCGTTCAATGTTGCCGATAGTTACTGCGCCGTGCTCATCGCGAATAGTACAGGCACCTTCACACAAACGGTCTTGCGGGCAAACGCGTCCGGTAATTTCCGGCAGGGTGTTGGTCTGGTGAGAAAGCTCGACGGCGGCGTCGATGTTTCCGGCTTTCACCAGTTCAATCCACTGCGGTATATGGTTATGCAGCGGGCAGGTCCATTCACAAACGCTGTGCTCGCCGCACTTAAGGCAGCGCGAGGCTTCCCGTTGTGCCTGATCGGCACGGAATGGCAGATAAATTTCATCAAAACCGGTTTTGCGCGCTTCAATCGCCAGTTTGTCCGGCTCGCCACGCGCGGGCGTTGCCTGCATTTGCTCGACTTTACTCATTACCGGCATTTCTTGTGCCGCGGTACTGGCATGCCACGGTTGATGTTCCTGACGTGCTGTGCGCAAGCGGCGGGATTTCGCTATGCCGGAGAGTGCGGCATCAGTGACCAGTTGCAGCGCGTCTGCCGGGCAATTCTCGACACAGGCAGGACCGTTTTCGCGCCCTGCACAAAGGTCGCATTTATGCGCCGTGGCTTTAACTTTGCCAGCCGCAACGGGTGTCAGGACGATTTGCATCGTACCAAATGGACAGGCCACCACGCAGGATTTACAGCCAATACACTTTTGCTGATTGACCTGAATGCTGTCATCAACGTGGCTGATTGCGCCATTAGGGCAGCTACGGGCGCAGGGCGCATCTTCACAATGGTGACAGGTCACTGCACTACGTTGCTGCTGATGTTTGATAACCGTAATTCGGGGATGAAAATGGCGTTGGCTCAGGACATGTTGCTCGTCATTGTGAGCCATGACACAGGCGATTTCACAAGCATGACAACCCAGACATTGCTGACTGTTGGCCATAATAAAACGATTCATAACGACCTTCTTTTTTGGTTGTAAAAACCTTATTCTTTATATGAGTGTTGTTATTACCCGACTTACAGGGGAATCGGCAATGTTCATGTGCCCAGAATAAGTAACTATTTCGCTATAAACTGTGGCAGATCAAATAATCCCATCACTGACTAAATTGCGTTTCAGCGAACTGGAACATTAATGATTTTTTGTGGAGAAGACGCGTGTGATTGTTAAACGACCCGTCTCGGCCAGTCTGGCCCGGGCCTTTTTTTACATTGTGCTGCTGTCGATTCTTTCCACGGGTATCGCTCTGCTAACGCTGGCGAGCAGTTTACGCGACGCTGAGGCTATCAATATTGCCGGATCGCTGCGTATGCAGAGTTACCGCCTGGGCTACGACTTGCAAAGTGGCAGTCCACAACTCAATGCACATCGCCAGTTATTTCAGCAGGCACTGCATTCACCGGTATTAACCAATCTCAACGTCTGGTATGTGCCAGAGGCAGTAAAAACCCGCTATGCGCATCTGAATGCCAACTGGCTGGAGATGAATAATCGGCTCAGCAAGGGCGATTTGCCGTGGTATCAGGCCAATATTAATAATTATGTTAATCAGATAGACCTGTTCGTGCTGGCTTTACAGCACTACGCTGAACGCAAAATGCTGCTGGTGGTGGCGATTTCCCTGGCTGGCGGCATCGGTATTTTCACGCTGGTCTTTTTTACTTTGCGCCGCATACGCCATCAGGTGGTTGCCCCGCTGAATCAGCTGGTTACCGCCAGTCAGCGTATTGAACACGGGCAGTTCGACTCGCCGCCGCTGGATACCAGCCTGCCGAATGAGCTTGGCCTGCTTGCAAAAACCTTTAACCAGATGTCGAGCGAGCTGCATAAATTGTACCGTTCGCTGGAGGCGTCAGTAGAAGAAAAGACCCGCGATCTCCACGAGGCCAAGCGTCGTCTGGAGGTGTTGTATCAGTGTTCGCAGGCGCTAAACACCAGCCAGATTGATGTGCATTGTTTCCGCCATATTTTGCAGATTGTTCGCGACAATGAAGCGGCTGAATATCTGGAGTTAAATGTCGGTGACAACTGGCGGATTAGCGAAGGGCAGCCAAACCCGGAATTGCCGATGCAGATTTTACCGGTGACAATGCAAGAGACGGTTTACGGCGAACTGCACTGGCAAAATAGTCACGTTTCATCATCAGAACCGCTGCTTAACAGCGTTTCGTCGATGCTGGGACGCGGTTTGTACTTTAATCAGGCGCAGAAGCATTTTCAGCAGTTATTGTTGATGGAAGAACGTGCGACCATCGCCCGCGAATTGCACGACTCGCTGGCTCAGGTACTTTCTTACTTACGTATCCAGTTGACGTTACTGAAGCGTTCGATACCGGAAGATAATGCCACCGCACAAAGTATCATGGCCGATTTTTCCCAGGCGTTGAATGATGCTTATCGGCAGTTACGCGAGCTGTTAACTACTTTCCGCCTGACGCTGCAGCAGGCGGATCTCCCCTCCGCGTTGAGGGAAATGCTGGATACGTTACAAAATCAAACCAGCGCCAAACTGACCCTCGACTGCCGTCTGCCAACCCTGGCGCTGGATGCGCAAATGCAGGTGCATTTGTTGCAAATTATTCGCGAAGCGGTGCTGAATGCGATGAAGCACGCCAACGCCAGCGAAATCGCCGTTAGCTGCGTCACCGCGCCGGATGGCAATCACACAGTCTATATTCGCGACAACGGAATTGGCATCGGTGAACCGAAAGAACCCGAAGGCCATTATGGTCTGAATATCATGCGCGAACGCGCGGAAAGATTGGGTGGGACGCTGACTTTTTCGCAACCTTCCGGCGGCGGCACGTTAGTGAGTATTAGCTTTCGCTCTGCGGAGGGTGAGGAAAGTCAGCTGATGTAATGCCTCTTATTGACCAAAGAATAGTGGCACTTAAGGTTCAGTATAAAAGGGCATGATAATTTACATTAACTCCTTTTTTTCTCCACGATTGGCTCGTACCTTGCCACTACAGTGAAGCAAGTCAAGCCTACAACGATACGCAGAAACACGAGGTCCTCTTTTAATGGCGAATTTCTTTATTGATCGCCCCATTTTTGCCTGGGTGCTGGCAATCCTGTTGTGTCTGACAGGTACCCTGGCGATTTTTTCATTGCCCGTTGAACAATACCCCGATCTCGCGCCACCGAATGTGCGAGTGACCGCTAACTATCCCGGCGCATCGGCCCAGACGCTGGAAAACACCGTGACCCAGGTTATCGAGCAAAATATGACCGGCCTCGATAATCTCATGTATATGTCGTCTCAGAGCAGTGGCACCGGCCAGGCATCTGTCACGTTAAGTTTTAAAGCAGGCACCGATCCGGACGAAGCCGTGCAGCAAGTACAAAACCAGCTGCAATCAGCCATGCGAAAGTTACCGCAGGCGGTGCAAAATCAGGGCGTGACGGTGCGTAAAACCGGCGATACCAATATTCTGACCATTGCCTTCGTCTCTACCGATGGTTCGATGGATAAACAGGATATTGCCGATTACGTTGCCAGTAATATTCAGGATCCGTTAAGCCGCGTGAATGGCGTCGGGGATATCGATGCCTATGGTTCGCAATATTCCATGCGTATCTGGCTGGACCCGGCGAAACTCAACAGTTTCCAGATGACGGCTAAAGATGTCACTGATGCCATTGAGTCACAGAACGCGCAGATTGCGGTTGGGCAACTTGGTGGTACGCCTTCCGTCGATAAGCAGGCGCTCAACGCCACCATTAACGCCCAGTCACTGCTGCAAACACCAGAACAGTTCCGCGATATCACCTTACGGGTGAATCAGGACGGTTCAGAGGTAAGGCTGGGCGATGTCGCCACCGTCGAAATGGGGGCGGAGAAATACGATTATCTTAGCCGCTTCAATGGTAAGCCAGCCTCCGGGCTGGGGGTAAAACTGGCCTCCGGCGCGAACGAAATGGCGACTGCGCAGCTGGTGCTCAATCGTCTCGACGAGCTGGCGCAGTATTTTCCACACGGACTGGAATACAAGGTGGCGTATGAAACCACCTCGTTTGTTAAAGCCTCCATTGAAGACGTGGTGAAAACGCTGCTGGAAGCTATCGCCCTGGTTTTCCTCGTTATGTATCTGTTCCTGCAAAACTTCCGCGCCACGCTGATACCCACTATCGCCGTGCCGGTGGTGTTGATGGGAACCTTCTCCGTACTTTACGCCTTCGGTTACAGCGTCAACACCTTAACCATGTTCGCGATGGTACTGGCGATCGGTCTGCTGGTGGATGACGCCATCGTGGTGGTGGAAAACGTCGAACGTATTATGAGTGAGGAAGGACTCACTCCTCGCGAAGCCACGCGTAAATCGATGGGGCAGATCCAAGGGGCACTGGTCGGGATTGCGATGGTGCTTTCGGCGGTATTTGTACCAATGGCCTTCTTCGGCGGCACCACCGGTGCCATCTATCGCCAGTTCTCTATTACCATTGTTGCGGCGATGGTGCTGTCAGTACTGGTAGCGATGATCCTCACTCCGGCTCTGTGTGCCACACTACTTAAGCCACTGAAAAAAGGTGAGCATCACGGGCAAAAAGGCTTTTTTGCCTGGTTTAACCAGATGTTTAACCGCAACGCCGAACGCTACGAAAAAGGGGTGGCGAAAATTCTCCACCGCAGCCTGCGCTGGATTGTGATTTATGTCCTGCTGCTTGGCGGCATGGTGTTCCTGTTCCTGCGTTTGCCGACGTCGTTCTTGCCACTGGAAGACCGGGGCATGTTTACTACCTCGGTACAGTTGCCCAGCGGTTCAACCCAACAACAGACCCTGAAAGTCGTTGAGCAAATCGAGAAATACTACTTCACCCATGAAAAAGACAACATCATGTCGGTGTTTGCCACTGTTGGTTCTGGCCCTGGGGGTAACGGGCAAAACGTGGCGAGAATGTTTATCCGCCTGAAAGACTGGAGCGAACGCGACAGTAAGACCGGCACCTCGTTTGCCATTATCGAGCGTGCAACGAAGGCGTTTAACAAGATTAAAGAAGCTCGCGTTATCGCCAGCAGCCCGCCAGCAATTAGCGGTCTTGGTAGTTCTGCAGGTTTTGATATGGAGTTGCAGGACCACGCTGGAGCGGGTCACGATGCGCTGATGGCAGCACGAAACCAGTTGCTGGCGCTGGCAGCGGAAAACCCGGAGCTAACCCGTGTGCGCCATAACGGCCTCGACGACAGTCCGCAGTTGCAGATTGATATCGACCAGCGTAAAGCTCAGGCGCTGGGCGTTGCTATCGACGATATTAACGACACACTGCAAACCGCCTGGGGTTCGAGCTATGTGAATGACTTTATGGATCGCGGTCGCGTGAAGAAAGTCTATGTGCAGGCAGCTGCGCCGTATCGCATGCTGCCAGATGACATCAATCTCTGGTATGTCCGAAATAAAGATGGCGGCATGGTGCCCTTCTCTGCTTTCGCGACCTCACGCTGGGAGACAGGCTCGCCGCGTCTGGAACGCTATAACGGTTATTCTGCGGTAGAGATTGTAGGGGAAGCCGCACCGGGGGTCAGTACCGGTACGGCGATGGATATTATGGAATCGTTAGTGAAGCAGCTGCCAAACGGCTTTGGTCTGGAGTGGACGGCGATGTCGTATCAGGAGCGGCTTTCCGGCGCGCAGGCTCCGGCGCTGTACGCTATTTCCTTGCTGGTGGTATTCCTGTGTCTGGCGGCGTTGTATGAAAGCTGGTCGGTGCCGTTCTCGGTAATGCTGGTCGTGCCGCTGGGGGTTATCGGCGCGCTGCTGGCAACCTGGATGCGCGGGCTGGAAAACGACGTTTACTTCCAGGTGGGCCTGTTAACGGTCATTGGTTTATCGGCGAAAAACGCCATCCTGATCGTCGAGTTTGCTAACGAGATGAACCAAAAAGGCCACGACCTGTTTGAAGCGACGCTCCACGCCTGCCGTCAGCGTTTACGCCCGATTCTGATGACTTCGCTGGCATTTATCTTCGGCGTATTGCCAATGGCAACCAGCACGGGTGCCGGTTCCGGTGGTCAGCATGCGGTGGGTACTGGCGTAATGGGCGGGATGATTTCGGCCACTATTCTGGCTATTTACTTCGTGCCGCTGTTCTTTGTGCTGGTGCGCCGCCGCTTCCCGCTGAAGCCGCGCCCGGAATAAGCAAT
>ULSH01046153.1_pt1 | contig 51483 bp, 38 predicted proteins | sample 1956151 | NCBI WGS metagenome assembly ULSH01 (sample SAMEA4835702, study PRJEB28245) | human gut metagenome | biome: gut microbiome; material: fecal sample | place: Denmark | collected 2008 | reverse complement strand
GATCATTGGATCGTGTGAGTTCGAGTCTCATTTCGGACACTTTCAAGAAAAATTCTTTAGGGCAGTCGATACTTTTAGTGTCGACTGTTTTTTTTGTGTACGCATAAGCGTTTGATACAAACCCCCAATGACAGAATAAGCGCCGACCATTGACACGTGTCTGCGCTTATTCTGTTGAATATGTATTGATTACTAAGATCAAACGGATTGTGCCTTATTCGACAAAGTCGAGGTTGCGGATGCCGTGGCGGCAGGCTGTAACGGTGAGGTTGTCGCGGAAAATCTGTTTGTTGGCTTCGACAAATTCTTTCTGTCGGTGGTGCAGATGAAATTCTACGGCGCGGAATTTGGCAAATTTCTTCTTGAGACCGAGGTTGTTGAGGCGTGCGATGATGTCCGTGTCTTCGTATCCGTATCCTTGGATGTCGGCGTCGAATCCGTTGACTGCGTACAGGTTCGTAAGCCAGGCTGCCATATTGCAGCTGCGTCCGTAAAGGGGTTTGCTTTTGCGATATCCGACAGTGAGCGGCCCGAGCCAAGGCAGGTATAACGCATTCATTCGGCGACTGATGCCCGGCGAGTACCAATGCGCTTGTACCGCACCTCCGACGAGCATCCGTGCCGTGGCTTTTTCGTTGAATTTGGCGCGGCTGCCGATGACGTAATATCCCGGCTGAGCCATCTTTGCATGGTCTTCCACGAAGTGTGGATGCATAATTATGTCGCCATCGATGAATACCACGTAATCGCCTTTGCACAGGCGTAGGGCGTTGTTGCGTACTTCGGCGGCACGGAAGCCGAGGTCTTCTTGCCACGCGTGGACGATAGGGCATGGAAAGTCCTTGCGCATCCGCTCGATGAGCGTGCGGGTGTCGTCCGTGGAGCCGTCGTCGGCAATGATTACCTCAAATGGCACAAGAGTCTGGCGACCGATGCTCTCAATACATAGACGGAGAGCATCGGGCCAGTTGTAGGTGGTCGCTATCAGCGAAATCTTGGGCAGATGTTGCATCCGATTTTTGTTTGATTTTAGGCGAGATTTTGTGCGGCTGCGCGTGCGGCCTGTCCTAACAGTTCGGCCAGGGTGGGGTGGGCATGTATGACACGCAGGCCGAGTGTCTTGGCGTCCATCTTGGCACTGATGGCAACGGCGGCTGCGTCAATGATGTCCGAGGCGTGCGCTCCGATGATATGTACGCCGAGTATGCGTCCGTCTGTTGCATCGGCCACCACTTTGACAAATCCGTCGGTGGCACCCATGGCGCGAGCTTTGCCCGAGGATGCATACATCGCTTTGCCCGTGACGGTGGCGACTCCGGCGTTTTTGCACGCCTCTGTGGTCATACCCACCATGGCTACTTCGGGATGAGTGAATACAGCCGAAGGCATTACTGACAGATCCACGTCTGCGCCTAAGGCACGATGAGCCTGCGCGGTAGCTGCGTGCGCCAGCATACACTTGCCGTTGGCATCGCCTACGGCGTAAATTCCTTCGCGAGTGGTTTGGAAATTGTCATCAGTGACGATGCATCCTCGGCGGTCGGTGTCTATGCCTGCTTCGGCGCATCCGTCCGGAATGACAGCTCGGCGTCCCACAGCCATCAATACTGCCGGAGCGCTGACTTCGGCGTCACGGCCTTTCGCGTCAGTATATTGGACGTGGAGTATGCCTCCATCGGCATCGCGGCATATAGCCGAGACGCGAGCACCGACGACAAATTTGATGCCGCGTCGCGATAAGGTGCTGCGTAGTCGCTTGGCTACATCAGCCTCGAAGGCCGGCAAGATTTCCGGACAATACTCCAGTACGGTGACGGCCACGCCGAAGGCGCCGAGTATGTCCGCCAATTCGAGTGCTATTACGCCGCCGCCGATTACCGCTATGGCCGGAGGCAGTGTTGCGGCGCTGAGGATGTCATCGCTGGTTATGGCCAATGCCGCTCCGGGAATATCTAAGGTCGCCGGGGCGCTGCCGGTGGCGATGAGGATGCGGTCGGCCGAATATTCGGTGCCGTTCACCTCTACAGTTCCTTGCGGGGTGATTTTGGCCGAGCCGTGTACCACGCGGCATCCGCGCAGCAGTGCGTCCACGTCATCACGCAGTGCGCCTACTACTGCATCGGCTTTGGCGCGTGCCTTTTGCCATAGGTCATTGTAGGGGCGCGGCGTGTCCTCGGAGGGTGGCGCTGCCGGCAGTTGTCCGGCTGCATCGCTGAGGCATTTGGTGGGTATGCATCCGCGATTGAGGCATGTCCCGCCGTTTAGATCGCGTTCGATGATGGTGACGCTGTGGCCGTGTGCGGCCTGCTCGGCAGCTATTTCGTATCCGCCCGGTCCGGCTCCGATGACAAGCAATTGGCTGTGTATAGTGTCCATACTTATGTTTTTTTAGTGTGGGACATCAGGTCGCTCCAAGTCAGGATAGGCGTGAGTGCGGCCTCTGTGTCGTCCGGATGGCTCACGGGCGTGTCGTGCGGCGCGTTCTTCACTTTGTCCGGGTCGTTGGCTGCCTCGTGTGCAATTTGGCGCATGGCCTCGATGAAAGCGTCCAGCGTTTCGCGTGTCTCTGTTTCGGTCGGCTCGATCATGAGGCTCTCGTGGAATAGCAGCGGGAAGTATATTGTGGGCGCATGGAATCCGAAGTCCAGCAGCCTTTTTGCGATATTGAGGGTGGTGACTCCGGTGCTCTTGTCGCGCAGTCCGTCAAAGACAAACTCGTGCTTGCAGCGGCCTTCGATGGGCAGCAGGTACAGGTCTTTAAGGCTGTCTTTGACGTAGTTGGCGTTGAGCGTGGCCAGCGGTCCCACTTGGGCAAGGTATTCGGCGCCCATACACAGAATGTATGCCAGGGCTTTGAGTTGTACCGTATAGTTGCCCAGCCATCCGGAGATGCGTCCCATGGCGCGGCTGTCGTCGACGGTGATGCCGTATAGCCCGGTGGCATCGTCGAGATACACGTGCGGATTGGGCAGTAGGTGTTCCAGCCCGGCACGTACGCCCACGGGGCCGCTGCCGGGGCCGCCTCCGCCGTGAGGTGTGGCAAAGGTCTTGTGCAGGTTGATGTGCATCACGTCAAAACCCATGTCGCCGGGGCGCGCTATGCCCAGCATCGGGTTGAGGTTGGCCCCATCGTAGTACATCAAGGCTCCTGCGGCATGTGCCATACGTGCGATTTCGGGTATGTTTTTTTCGAACATTCCCGTGGTGTTCGGGTTGGTCATCATGATCGCCGCCACGGTGTTGTCCAGTTTGGCGGCCAGGTCGTCTACATCGATTGTCCCGTCATCAAGACTGCGTACCTCCGTGATGGTGTATCCGGCCACGGCTGCACTGGCAGGGTTGGTGCCGTGTGCGCTGTCCGGAACGATGACGCGGGTGCGTTGTGTGTCGCCGCGTTCGTCATGGTAGGCGTGTATCACCATCAGGCCCGTGAGTTCGCCATGTGCTCCCGCAAAGGGGTTGAGTGTGAACTCGGCCATGCCGCCGATGGCGCTCAGTGCGCGTTGCAGCTCGTAATAGGCGCGCAACGCACCTTGGGCGTATCGTATCGGTGTGTATGGGTGCAGTGTGGCGATGCGGCGGTCGGCTGCTATTTCCTCGTTGATTTTGGGATTGTACTTCATGGTGCACGATCCCAAAGGGTAGAACCCGGTGTCGACGCCGAAGTTGTTGGTGCTCAGGTTGGTGTAGTGTCTTACTATTGTCGGCTCGTCAACCTCCGGCAGGTCGGCCGCCAGGTCGCGCAGCAGACTCGTCGGGATGTCGTCGACTTGGGCGAAAGGACAGCGCGGCAGCATATAGCCGCAGCGTCCCGTACGCGAGTACTCGAATATGAGTGGCGAATAAAGTTTGCTGTTCATGGCTCGTGTTTGAAAGAGGTTAAAAGGCGTATCAATGCATCGATGTCTTGTGCCGTGCGTTGCTCGGTGACGGCTATCATCAGCCGATCTTCGCCTACGGCTACGCCGGCAAGTAATCCTTGTTTGGCGCCGCGTTCAATGACATCTGCGGCTTTGATTCCGTGGGGAAGTCGCACGACAAATTCGTTGAGGAACGGTGTGCCGCGGTGTTCGTGTGTGCCCAGCCCGTTGTCTTCGATTAGACGCAGTAATGCCGTGGCTGCACTATGGCTGTCGCGACATACTTGAGCCAAGCCTTTAGCGCCCATAACGGACAGATATATGGCAGCATACAATGTCATCAGTCCCTGATTGGAGCAGATATTGGATGTGGCTTTTTCGCGTCGTATGTGCTGTTCGCGTGCTTGTAGCGTGAGTACGAATACGCGCTGTCCTTTGCCGTCGGTGGTGGCACCCACGATGCGTCCGGGCATCTTGCGCATCAGAGCTTTGCGTACGCACATATAACCCAGGCCCGGTCCGCCGTAATTCAGCGGCATTCCCAGTGATTGGGCGTCGCCTACGGCGATGTCGGCGCCCAGGTCGCCGGGGCTGCGAAGTATGCCCAGCGCCGAGGCATGCGTATTGATGACCATCAGCGCCTTGGCTGCGTGTATGGCATCGGACCATCCGTCGAAGTCTTCGAGACATCCGTATCGGTTGGGTGAAGCTGCGATGACTCCGGCGATGTCCTTGGCGTTATCGGCCGTGAGCATGGCCGTCAGAGCAGCCTTGTCGGTGACGCCTTTGCCGGGTTCCTCGGGTATGGTGTCTATGGTAATGCCGTGATAGCGAGCATAGGTGTCCACTACGGCGCGTACTGACGGAGCCAGAGTGGCCGAGACGAGTACGCGGTTGCGGCGGCGAGCGGCGGCGACGCACATTATCATGGCCTCGGCTGTGGCCGTGGCGCCATCATATAGCGAGGCGTTGGAGACGTCCAGTCCGGTAAGCGAAGCCATCATCGACTGATATTCGAAGATATACTGCAACGTTCCTTGCGAAATCTCGGGCTGGTATGGGGTATATGCGGTCAGGAACTCGCTGCGGCGCACGATGTCGGCGCACACGGCGGGACAATAGTGGTCGTAGTAGCCGTTGCCGGCGAAGCAAGTCAGAGGCTTGATGTCCGCAAATATTGCGTCAAAATGGCGTCGTAATTCGTTTTCGCTCAGTGGTCCCCGGATGTCGTAAGGCGACCGCAGGCGCAATTCTCCGGGGATGTCACTGAAGAGGTCGTCCAAAGTGGCGGCGCCGCAGCGTTCCAGCATGGCCGAAATATCCTCCGGAGTGTGTGGCAGATATGGGTGGGTACTGCTCATTGTGCGTGGTGTTAGGTTAGGTGGGATCGCACGAAGAGCCCGAGCTTATACGGCTCGAGTGCCCGTGCGTATTTGCTGTATAGTCTCGATGCGTCAGTGCTTTTCGGCGGCGCATAATGCGTCGTAGGCTGCTTGGTCAAGAAGATCATCGAGTTCGGCGGGATCGCTGATGCTGACCTTAATAATCCAGTTGGCTATGGGGTCTTGGCCTACAAGTCGTGGATTGTCCTCGAGTGCATCGTTGGAGGCAAGGACTTCGCCGGAGACCGGCGAATAGAGGTCGGAGGCGGCTTTGACGCTTTCGATGGCGCCGAATTCTTCGCCTTTGATTACATCATCGCCTTCGAGTGGCATATCTACATATACTATATTGCCCAGCTGTGCGGCGGCGTAGGCTGATATGCCGATGTATCCTATTTGGGGTTCGGCGTCTTCGATGCGGATGTACTCGTGTGACTTGAGATATTTAATCATGGCTGTATGTTTTGTGTATGTGTTGGGTGTTAGGATGATGTATATTTATAGAATGTCCGTTCCGTATCACTGTAATGCGTGACTACAGTGTGTTATTCCTTGTATGGCTACTGCACTATTTCTTGTAGTTGGGCGTATAGAAGCGTTTTTTGACCACGGTGGCCGGAAATGTCTTGCGGCGTACGCGCACCAGTACGTGCGTGCCCAGTGCGGCGTGGTCGCGGTCTATGAAAGCCATGGCGAGGTTAGTGCCCAGGGTGATGCTGTGATAGCCGGTGGAAATTGTTCCAATGACTTTTTCGGGATCATCGGCATCGAGAACCTCGTAGCCGTGACGAGCTATGGCCGGGCCTTGTATTTTGAGCCCGACGAGACGGCGCTTGACGCCTTCGGCTTTTTGCCGGGCTACGGCGTCACGTCCCATAAATCCGCCGTCTTTGTCGATTTTGACAAACATGGACAGCCCGGCCATAATGGGCGAGATGTCGTCGCCGAGTTCATCGCCATATAGCGGTAGTCCGGCTTCGAAGCGTAGTGTGTCGCGACATCCAAGTCCGCAGGGAGTTACGCCGGCCGCGACAAGGCGATTCCACATTTCGATGATGGCGTCTTGCGGTCCGTATATTTCGAAGCCATCTTCTCCGGTGTATCCGGTGCGGCTTACCAGGATTTCGTGCCCGTTACGATGAAATTCGCGGCAGGTGTAGAAGCGCAGATCGTTAGCTTCGGCCAAGTCGAGTACTTGGGCCATTATGCGCGGACTATCAGGCCCTTGCACGGCCAGCTGCGCAGTGGTGGCGCTGATGTCCTCGATGCGTACGCCGGAGAATTCAGCGGCTTGGGCGCGTATGTGCGCCACGTCCTTGTCGATGTTGGAGGCGTTGATAACCAGCAGGTATGCTTCGGCTCCTATGCGGTATACCAGGAGGTCGTCCACTGTGCCGCCGTTGTCATGTAGCATCATGCCGTATACGACATCGCCCACGGCAAGAGTGCTGACATCACCGGTGAAGATGTGGTTGACAAATCGCATGGCATCTTCGCCCGAGACCATGACTTCGCCCATATGTGATACATCGAATACGCCACAGGCTGTGCGTACTGCACGGTGCTCGCTTTCGATATCGGTATAATATAATGGCATGTCAAATCCTCCGAAGGGTACCATTTCGGCGCCTAAGGCGCGGTGTGCCGCATTGAGGCAGGTGGTTTTGGTTTTTTCGCTTTCCATGGGGTTGCGGGTGTTATGTTGTTTTCGATTGTTTTTGTCGTCTGTTTTTGTCGCGGAGGTTTGTCTAATGCAAGTCCGAGTGCTCAGTGCGGTTTGCGAAATGTCCACTCGTCGGTGTACAGCCTTTGGCGGATTTGCTCGATTTGGTCGGCTTCGTCATCGGAGATTATTCGAACTTTGCCGCCGGGGCCGGGCGCATCCAGTGCGGCACGCAGGTGGTCAAAGGCTAAGTCCGGGTATAAAGTGCGTAGTCCGGCTACGCGCGATGCTACCGATGCTACGCCGTGGCGTTGCAATTTTTCGGCCGGTGGAGTCAGCACCCGACGCATGGTGTCTGTGTCCGTATCCCATAACATTGTGCTGTGTGCCACGTATCTGTCACCCAGGTCGTAAAATGCGCCGCCGGATACTTTGCGAGAGTCAACGCACACATCGTTGCGCCCCGAGCCGACAGCATCTATGCCTAGCGAGTGCAGGCGTGCACAGATGTCATCGGTGTAGCGTGCAAAGGCCTCCGGCACGGAAGTGTTCCGTGCATCGGCGATGTAGCTGACCATGATGTTGTGGGTGTCCGCGTATATTGCTCCGCCACCGCTATGGCGGCGGCAGATGTCTATGCCGAGTCGCCGGCAACACTCAATATTTACTTCGCTGTCAAGGTCTTGGTTGCGCCCTACGACTACGGTAGGAGCGATGACCCATGTAAAGATGTAGTCCTCGCCTGCTGGGAGGTTGGCTGCTACCCATCTTTCCATTGCCAAATAGAAAGATGCGCGTCGCGGAGTGTCGTGTTCGAGCGTCAAGCGTATCATTGTGACGGCGTATGTCGTTGGTTCGGACCATGGCTTTAGCCGTTGATTTGCGATGGATGCTTGCATCTACGGGCGACATTTCGGCGCGGCCATATCCACAGCCCAAAAGTAAGCATTTTCCGCGATACGGCAAAACCGAAAGGCGTGTTTTTGCTTGTCCAAATCATCAAATAATAAGGAAGAGAATGGCTTTGGCTTATATATGGAGCGGTGATGTGTGCGCATAGTCGGCTGCAAAGGTGTCGGCCGGATGCAGTCGTTTCTTTTCAAAAATTAGAAAAGAGCTATCTCGCGACAACTCTTTTCCTTAAACCTTTATCTTAATCTAATACTATGAAAAACACACGTGCAAAAGTACGGCATTTTTCTATTTGATTAAAATTTGTAAAATGATATTATGAAATATTAACTATTATTATTGTTGAATTAACTAATGTTAGTTGTTGATTTCAATATTACTATTGTCGCTCAGGGTAGCTTCCGGTGTCAGTCGTTATGAGCTATGCGCGTGATGCGTCGCGGTTTATGGCTCGAAATAATTAGAGGGACTGTCTCCACTACCACCGATGATGTGTCCAAACCCATAGCGGTGCAGTCATCGACACCGAGGCGGCGCAGGCGTTCGTGCCATATCATAAGTCTTCGGTCTGAAGGCTTGCAGTCGGACGAAGTGGAGAATACGCGATGCAGTTCGACGAATATGAAATCGCCTGCGATGCCGTGTGCATTGAGCGACGGGTAAGATGAAGTGATGGAGATCTTGTTTTGAGCCACCATGTCTTCGATGATTTGGCGCAGGTAGACATTGATGCGTGCATCGGTATGAAATCCGAGGTACATTTTGACAAAAAACATTGTACCGGGTATGAGTTCGGTAATGTCATATTCCAGCCGATGGGGAGTGTCGCAACGCTCGATATGTATAAGCCAGTAATGGTCGGCTCGTTTAGGGTGTCGGTTGATGATGGAGTACAGCAATTTGTCTTCGAGTTGGCCGGGGTCGGAGCTGCGCGAAAAGTAGACAACATTAGATGCAAACATCGGGATTGCATTGTCTTGATGTATGTCGTTGATGATTGGCAACTTGTCGGCGGTGTTTATATACTCGATGTATCGTGAGCGCATACGCGTCGATGCGTGCCATACAGCCATAATCAAGGCAATGACGCAGGCGATGAACATTGTATACCATCCTCCGTGCTCAAATTTAGAGAGGTTGCCTACGAGGAAAAGACATTCGATTGTCCCGAAGAATACAGCGAAAGAAATGCAGGACCATGACGGCAAATGTCGGCGCAGGTATAACGTCATTAATGCAGTGGTCATCAGCATTGTAATGGTGATGGCGAGTCCGTAGGCGGCTTCCATGGCGGAAGAATTTCGGAACACGAGCAGTGTCATGATACAGCCTATAAATAAGGCCATATTTACCATAGGAATATATGGCTGTCCCTTTGCTGCGCCGGGATACTTAATGCGTAGCGATGGCCAAAAGTTGAGGTTGACGGCTTCGGAGAACATTGTAAAGGCGCCCGAGATGAGAGCTTGACTGGCAATGACGGCGGCACCTGTTGCCATGGCAATTCCAAGGGGAACCATCCAAGAGGGCATGATGCCGTAAAAAGGGTTGACGGAGACGCTTCCATTCTCGCTTTGGGCTATCAACCATGCTCCTTGGCCCATGTAGTTGAGTATAAGCGAGGCTTTGACAAAGCACCATGTTATGGTGATGTTGCGGCGGCCGCAGTGTCCCAGGTCGGAGTATAGAGCTTCGGCTCCGGTGGTACAAAGAAATATGGCGCCAACGATGACAAACCACTCCGGGCTGGTCCATAGCAGGTGTATTGCATAATATGGGTTGAAAGCGCTAAGGATTTGCCAAGCCATGGGTAAGCGGCATATTCCCAATACGGCAAGCATAACGAACCAGGCCAGCATAAACGAACCGAAAAAACGTCCGATGCGACCTGTGCCGAGCTGTTGGGCTGCGAAGAGCAAAGCGATGATAACCAGTACAATCGGGAGCGTCGGGACGTTGTTGCCGAAGACGACGTTGAGTCCTTCGATGGCTGAGGTGACAGTGATGGCCGGAGTGATGACCCCGTCGGCGATAAGAGCGGCTGCGCCGGCGGCTGCAACGATATATAGCCATCGGCGCGGCATTTTGCGTAGTAGCGCAAACAGCGACAGGATGCCGCCCTCGCCGTTGTTGTCGGCACGTAAGGCAATAATGACGTATTTCAGTGTTGTTTGCAGCGTTAGCGTCCAAATGACGCACGACACCGCCCCGATGATATAGTCGGCGTCAAAGTTCGGGGTGGCGCCGATAACGGCTCTCATGACATATAGCGGAGATGTGCCGATGTCGCCGAAAACTATGCCTATGGTGACAAGTAATCCGAGAGCTGTAATGCGTTTGTGTGTGTCGGAATTCATACGATGAGTGAGGATAGATATGATATTGTATGACGATGCGTAGCCTCGCATCGTTATGCAGCCGCGAAGTTAGCGTTTTTTTTTGATATTGTATGCGGTCGTGTCTGTTTCGGCGTAGGTGGTCACTTGTGTGGTATCAGAATGGGTTGTGTCATAGATGTATACGCATACAAAAAAACGCTTCGAAGCGGTATGCAGCGAAGCGTTTTTTTTGTGTGTAACGAAATGTAATGATTAGATTTCGTCTTCTACGATGTCTTGTGAAGGTGCTGTCTTAACGGCAGGTTTGTCTTGTGTGACGCGTTCAAGCCACTTGACCATAGCGAGCATTGTGCCCATAGAGATTAGGCATACAGCAAGGAACACGGTCCATGCCACCCAAATGGGTGCATTGTTGTAAATCAGCGGGCCTATCCACAATAGCAGGTTGCCAACGGCGGTGGCGCCGAGCCATAGACCTTGGCATAGACCTTGGAGGTTCTTGGGAGCGACTTTGGAGACAAAAGACAATCCCAGCGGCGAAATAAACAATTCGGCTACGGTCATAAAGAAGTAGTAGACTATCAGTACCCACCATCCGGCTTTGACTACGCCGGCGTTGGATGTGATCATATCGCGGAAAGCTGTTCCGGAGGGATAGTCCATTATCAGAGAGAATATGGTCAGGAACAGGTATGCGATGGCGGCGATTCCCATACCGTAAGCGATTTTGCGCGGTGTCGAAATCTGGCGTCCTTTGCGTGCGAGGGCTGAGAATATGACCATGATTATTGGTGTGAGCACGATTACGAAGAACGGGTTGACTGCTTGCCATATTTCGGGGGCTACTGCGGAGGAGTCGACGAAGTCGCGTGCGAAAAGTGACATTGAAGTTCCGTTTTGATGGAACGAGAACCAGAAGAATACGGCGATGCCGAGTACGGCGAAGAGGGCGTACATGCGTTGTTTCAATTCCTTGGCCATGGCAGCCTTTTCGGCTTGGGTATACTTGACTGCGGCGGCAGCTTCTTTCTTGGCGGGGTTGGGCAGGCCTTTCTTGGTGGTTAGGAATATGGTTAGGGAGATGAGCATTGCGGCCACGGAGGCTATGAATGAGAAGTGGATGCCCGAGTTGAAAACATCGAGGTATTGGCCGCAGAATTCCTTGAGTGATTCAACGCCGTTGTATCCTACTTTGGTGGCAAAGTCGGTGATTTCGGTGAGTTTGTCAGCGCTGCCGCCGAGCACTTGGTGGCACATTTCGGGGAAGCTGGCGTTGTATACCATGTCGTTGGCGCTAAGCCACCATTCGCGCAGGTAGGGCGCAACGAAGGGCGCTATGAGGCCGCCGATGTTGATGAATACGTAGAATATTTGGAAGCCTGAATCTCGCTTGTCTGCGTATTTCGGGTTGTCATATAGCTGGCCTACGATGGCTTGGAGGTTGCCTTTGAAGAGGCCGTTGCCAAATGCAATCAGGAATAGGGCCGCGCATGTCAGCGTCAGCAGCCAGGTGGTGTTTTCGGCCGTGGCCAGGATGGGGATAGCCAGCAGGGCATATCCGGCGGTCATGATGATAAGGCCCTTGATGATGGTGCCTTTGTAGTTCTGTGTCTTGTCAGCAATGATACCGCCGACCAGCGAGAGGATGTAGATGCCGGCATAGAAGCACGAGTAGATAAGGCCGGATGTTTCCTCGTTCAGCCCGAATTTGGAGCACAGGAACAGCACGAGTACGGCGTTCATGATGTAGTATCCGAAGCGCTCGCCCATGTTGGATAATGCGGCGGGAATCAGACCTTTGGGTTGGTTCTTAAACATTGTTTTCGTGGTTTATAGTTGGTGTTATAGTAAGTTGCGGTCTATAGCCGTCCCGAGGAGCCTTGTGTGGATGCGGAAAAACGGCGGATAAAGTTAGACATTTTTTTGCTAATATGCCAAATTGTGCCTGATATAATATTTCGAATATTTGGAATGGGTGTGCGGTTGTGGTAAATAATGCGTACCTTTGCGTATTAGGAATAATAATACCATAGGCCAATCGACATGACTCAAATACACAAATATACTTGGCTTATAGAAACCATACGCCAGTTCGGACCGCTGACTCTCAAAGAAATATCCGAGCGCTGGGAGAATAACCGCAATATCAGTGAGGGACGTACGCTTCCGCGCCAGACATTTAACCGCTGGGTCAACGCCATAGCTACGCAGTTCGGTGTCGAAATCAAATGTGACGTCCATAATGGATATACATATTGTATCGACAACTACGAAGAAGCTTTGCCGGATGACAGCCTGAGCCGTTGGATGGTGGATACGTATGCCATGTGCGATGTATTGGCCGACAACCGCGATATACGACATCGTATATCTGTGCCGCCTATACCATCGGGACACTCGAATTTGGTCAAGGCGCTCACGGCTATACGTAACAATAACGGGCTATACATTACTTACCAACGCTTCGGCTGCGATCCTTATGAAATCTTTGTATATCCGTTGTGTGTACGCTTGTATGACAACCGCTGGTATCTTGTGGGCGAGCGTCAGGACGGCTTGCACCGCACCTATAGCCTCGACCGAATTCTTGCGCTAAGGCCTTCAGGCACGATTCCGGAGGCAATCAAGGGCTTTGATGCCGATGCGTATTTTCGTGATAGTTTCGGTATAGTTAAGAAGGACAATGTCAAGCCTTGCATAATCACCATACGTGCCTACGGCAATCATGTCAACTATATGCGCACTCTGCCGATGCACCAAAGCCAGGAGGAAATCGGGCACGGCACCGATGAATACGGCGAATATGCCGACTTCAAATATTTTATGGCTCCGACATACGATTTGGTGATGCATATTGCCGGCCTTGGATGCATGGTTCGCGTTCTTAAGCCGCAGTCATTGGCCGAAACCATGTGCGATTGGATACTGAATACGGCAAAAATGTATGGCCGACACCTGTCTTCGTCCGAAAATACGACGATGTGAAACGAGCGCTCTATGAGCGAGTTGGTTGCATATTGGATGTTTATTTGTAATTTTTATTAGAAAAATGCTATGCGGGTCGCTAAAATTTTGTACTTTTGTCGCTGGTACAAAAACAGCTACTGCACGGAGTCGACTCCGTAAACAATCTTAAACCAACATTATAAACAACCGACAACCAATGGACAAACAGAAGCGTTACCTCCTCAGTGAACAGGAGATTCCGACACACTGGTACAACATTCAGGCGGATATGCCCAATAAGCCCCTGCCGCCGCTAAACCCCGCTACCGGCCAACCGCTGAAGCCCGAAGACCTTTTCCCCATCTTTGCAGAAGAACTTTGCCGTCAAGAGCTCAATCAGAAGGACGAGTGGATAGAGATACCCGAGGAGGTACGTGATATGTACAAATATTGGCGCTCCACGCCGCTTGTTCGCGCCTACGGCCTTGAGAAGGCTATAGGTACACCTGCTCATATATACTTCAAGAACGAAAGTGTCAGCCCCATGGGGTCGCACAAACTTAATAGTGCCATACCCCAGGCATACTATTGCAAGAAGGAGGGCGTCACCAACATCACCACCGAGACCGGCGCAGGTCAGTGGGGCGCATCGCTGGCATACGCCGCGCGCCTCTTCGGCCTCGAAGCCGCCGTATACCAGGTTAAGATATCTTATGAGCAGAAGCCGTACCGCCGTAGTATTATGAACACTTTCGGAGCCCAGGTGACACCTTCGCCGTCTATGTCCACTCGTGCCGGCAAGGATATCCTTACGGCCGATCCCAACCATCAAGGATCGCTGGGTACGGCCATCAGTGAGGCTTTGGAATTGGCACAGACCACGCCCAACTGCAAGTATACTCTCGGATCGGTATTAAGCCATGTGTCCTTACACCAGACAATTATCGGTCTTGAGGCCGAGAAGCAGATGGCTATGGCCGGCGAATATCCCGATGTCGTTATCGCATGTTTCGGCGGCGGCAGCAACTTCGGCGGCATTGCTTTTCCCTTTATGCGCCACCTTTTTGACGGCACGCACACGGATACGCGATATATCGCAGCCGAGCCGGCATCGTGTCCCAAGTTGACACGCGGCGTCTTCCAGTATGACTTCGGTGACGAGGCCGGATACACGCCTCTGCTGCCGATGTTCACCTTGGGACACAATTTCCGTCCGGCCAATATACATGCCGGCGGTCTGCGCTATCATGGTGCCGGTGTCATTGTCAGCCAGTTATTGAAAGACAAGTTGATGGAAGCAGTAGACATCGAACAGCTCGAAAGTTTTGATGCCGGAGTGCTCTTTGCGTGCGCCGAGGGTATTATTCCTGCGCCCGAGTCATCGCATGCCATAGCTGCTGCCATCCGCGAGGCCAAGAAGTGTGCCGAAACCGGCGAGGAAAAAGTTATCCTGTTCAACCTCTCGGGTCACGGTCTGATAGATATGGGTTCGTACGACCGCTACTTCAACGGCGACCTCTTCAATTACGATGTCACTGACGCCGAAATTCGCAAGAATCTCGCCGATAGTCCCGTGCCTCAGCCCGGCAAGTGATGCCGAAGCCGTTGTGCACATTCTATAAAAACAGGCTGTAATACAGCTTGTACATACCTAACTCGGATCTACACAAATGCTTCCGTCGGGAAGGTGTCGCAGCTCTAAGCCGCGCGTCTTCCCGGCGGAAGTTGTTTATTGATAAGGCGAAAAAAGGTTGAAGCGAAGGTGTCGCGGTTTTTGAGACAGATATTGTTCCAAAACAGTGTGTCTGAGACAAAAGCAATAAAAAAGGTTTTTATCTCTTTTTTAGATAGACTGAAAACTTATTGTTGGGACGAGTAAATTATTGTATATTTGCCTCGAACTTTGACGTGCGAATAAGGTCCCGAAATGTCGGGATGTGGCCGTATTGTGGAATAAGCAGCCAAACAGACAAATTAAAACAATCAAGTAAAAACACTTGCCACTTGACTCTACAGACTTTTTGCATATCGCAAAAAGTTGTACCTTTGCAGCACTGAAATAGCACGCGGCATCATCGGAGGGCAATGGACTGCCGGATAAGATGAAGTTGGCACAAGAAAAACTTGTCAAAGCGGGTGCCCGTTTCAATATTATTCGTCTAACCCATTACATTACAATGTTATGCAACGTGACCAAATTGATTTAGGCACCGTCAAGGTTTCACGACTTTTCCGCTTATACTTTTTCCCGACGCTTATGGGTATGCTGTCGCTGTGCGCGGTCACGGCAATAGACGGCATCTTCGTAGGACATAGTACCGGCAGCGACGGTCTTGCTGCTGTCAACATCTGCATTGCGCCTACGATGGTAATTGTGGGCATCGGGTTAATGTTTGGCGTGGGCGCTTCGGTGGTGTGCTCGATACACTTGGCGCGGCAGCGGTTGAAAGCTGCACGTATCAATGCCACGCAGGCTCTATTGGCAGGTGTCATTGCCGTATTGTTGTTCCTGGCTCTGACACTGTCGGCACCGCGTTCGACGGCACGCATTCTCGGATGTTCGGATACGCTAATGCCTTTGGTGCTGGATTATATGCCGTGGATATTCCTATGCTGCCTTTTCCAAATATGTGGCGCCATCGGGCTGTTTATTGTCCGACTTGATGGGGCTCCGCGCTACGCTATGTGGTGCAACCTCATTCCGGCGCTGCTAAATATTGTGCTTGACTACGTGTTTATGTTCCCTTTAGGTATGGGGCTCATGGGTGCCGGCATCGCAACGCTTATCAGCTGTGCTGTCGGCGGTACTATGGCTTTGGTTTATCTCATCGGATACGCCGGGCAGCTTCGGCTGATACGCTTCAAGCTGTCCGCCAAGAGTTTGCGCTTGACACTTCGCAATCTCGGGTATCAATGCCGCATAGGCATCTCGGCTTTGCTGGGTGAGGCTACTATGGGGATGCTGATGTTTATGGGCAATATTGTGTTTATGAGCTATCTGGGTGATGATGGCGTGGGCGCGTTTTCCATAGCTTGCTATTACTGCCCGTTTGTTTTCATGATTGGCAATGCTATAGCGCAGTCGGTCCAGCCGATAATAAGTTACAATTATGGTCAGGGCAAGCATCATCGAGTGGTACAGGCCGAGCGTCTTGCCGTGATTTGTGCCGGCTTGTGCAGCGCTCTGGTTACGGGGGCTTTTGTCGTCTTTCCAGGCCAAATGATTGCGCTATTTCTCGGCGGCGTTTCCGATGCAGTGGACATTGCAGTTAATGGATTTCCGCTATTTGCTGTTGCCTTTGTGTTTTTTGTTTTCAATCTGACGGCTATAGGTTACTTTCAGGCTGTAGAGAAAGCGTGGGTCGCTATAGTGTTTGCGCTGTTGCGCGGATTGGTTTTTATGGTTCCGAGTTTCCTGCTACTCCCCGAAATTATCGGGACGAGCGGTATTTGGCTGGCTTTAGGATTGAGCGAGGCGTTGACTTCGGTATGCATCCTCGGCTATTATCTTCACGAAAGGCGTAAGGCTCGGTCCTGAAATGGCTGTATCGTCACATGTTGGTGGCTTTTAAGCGAAAATAGCGTTGGGTTTGATTTGTCACCGGATAGTGTGACGAGTTTTTGAGGCCGACCACCCAAAGGATTGTGTCGCCGTGGCATAAGAGCAGGGCGCGTTGCTTTTCGTTCGCGGACAATTTGGCATCGCTGAAAATGTCGCTGACCAGCGTGGTGAACGGAGCACCGAACGGCTTAATACGGTCGCCATGGCGCCAGTGTCTCAGTGTCAGCGGTGTATCGTCAGACGTGATGGCTGCATCGAGGTATAGCACCGAGGCATCAGGGCGTCGCGGACGTATAAAGTCGGCTGCATCGTGTTCTTCAATGGAAATACTTATTCCGACTTGCGGAACATCCACTGTACTTATTCGGTTCGGGTGTATCTCGGCCACCGTGTCGCCTTCCGGTTGTGGGTTGGCGCCGCCAATGGTGAGTATGCCCCGGTCGAGCATAGCTGTATTCTTTTGTGTGCCTATGAATTGCAGTCCGGTATGTCTTTGCGTAACGGCGGTGACAATGTTGTATGCTACATCGGCTACAAATCCGTGCGGGCGCAGATACTCGACAAGTAACATCGTGCCGTTGTCGTGTCCGTATCGCTTCAGCAGTGCTGTTACGTCCAGGCGTGAGGCATCGCCGAAGACCGCAAGTGCATCGTCCACCAATGTTCGGTATAGCTCGTAGTTTTGGCGCACGTTGCCTACCGAGGCGGCGAGCGAGGCCATGGATTCCGGCCCGAATTCGCGTGCCACGGTTGGCAATACGACATTGCGCAGACGGTTGCGCTTATAGTCGTTAGAGGCGTTGGAACTGTCGTCCACCCAATGCAGACCGCGTTGTTGCAGGTATCGGCATATTTCCGGGCGCGTGACCTCCAAAAGCGGCCGCACAATGTGTCCCGACTTGGGTGCAATGCCGGCCATTCCGGCGATACCGGTGCCGCGCAGCATATTCAGCATCGCTGTTTCTACATTGTCTTCGCGGTGATGGCCTACGGCGATGGCAACGGCGTTGTGCCGGACGCGAAGCTGCTCGAACCATCGGTAGCGAAGGCTGCGACAAGCCATTTCGATACTTTCGCCCGTGCCTTGGCGGTAGGCTTCGGTGTCGAAATCTATGACCCGGCTTTCGGCTGCGAGGTTGTCAGCTATGGCTATGGCGTGATCACGGTCGCGCAACGATTCGTCACCGCGCAGGTTGAAGTTGCAGTGTGCAGCTATACATTTGTAGCCCAAAGCTGAAAGAACTGCCAGCAGCGCCACCGAATCGGCACCGCCGCTCAGTCCCACAACTACGCAATCGCCCGGCGTAAGCAGCGAGTGTTGTCGGATGTAGCCTTCTATTTTTTTCTCGAACTCCATAGCAAAGGCTGTTATAATAATAGCAAAAGCTGTTATAATAGAGGAGGGATGCGGTGGTGCCGCATCCCTCCTTGTGGTTGTGTGCTTATTTACTGCACTTGGAATGGGCGTCCAACAGTGGGCGCAATATCGGAATCATTTTGTTTGCGTAATGCAAAAAACCGAGGTCGGTCAGGTGTATGCCGTCGACGGTTCCATCGTCTTCCGGGCCGTCAAGGCCTTCGGAGGTGACGTAATACAGGTTGTTCGGGTTCTCGGCTTTCAGTCGCTCGTAGTTGCGACGGAAGGCGTCGTTCTTCATGGGCAGGTATTTGCCGAAGAAGCTGTCATAACGTGCGTATGGGTATATCGGGCCTTCGAGCATGACTATGGGCACATCGGGACGCAGTGCGCGCAGTGTTTTTACGAAGTTGTAGGTGAGCGTGTCGCACATCATTTCGGTGCAGTTGGGCACGGGATCCAGCAGGAAGACGTCCACATCGGGGATTGTAGCCATGGCACGGGCAACGTAGGTGTCCTGTTTGCCTTCGCCGGAGAAGCCGAGGTTGACGACTTCACAGTTTAGTTCGCGGCCGATGATATTGGTCGCGGCCATGCCTGTACGTGAGGCGCAGCCGCCTTGCAGAATGCTGGTGCCGTAAGCGACGATGCGTCGATTGGCATTAATTACTTCCGGACTGCCCTTGGTGATAACGGCTCCGCTGTTTACCTTGACCGAGAAGTCCTCGATGCCGTCATACAGGGGGAAATATATGACATACTCGTGCATCTTGCCGTCGAGGTTGGAGACGTATGTCGATTCGACCAGTTTGGTCTTATTGCCGTTTTCGTCTTTCTTGACGTAGGGGCGGTTGGTGTTGACATGGCGCCACACACTGTCTCCTTCGAGGATGTACAGGTCGGTGCCTTTCAGCCCGGTGTCGGCCATGTGTATCATGTGTGTATCCCAGTACAAGGTGTATTTGCATCCTATGCGTGTGCTATTGGTGGCAAAACGCACGCCTATGCCCGACGAGCATTGCTGGCGATCCCATAGCTCGCGACCTTCGGGGATGCTGTCTTTGACATAGCGCGGCAGTCGGGCGTAAGTGCGCTCGGTTTCGCCGGCAAAGGCATGGTTGATGATGCGCAGGTTTTGGGCATCGACGTATGTCCAAGGTTTTACCGGCTCGTCAGCAGCTATGGCTACTGGGGCGATAGCGGTGCTTATCAGAAGCGCGGCCATTGCGCTAAGAATACTTTTAGTGTCTATCATTGTGTGGTATGTGTTAAGTTGGACCATTTTTGAGGGGTTAGGGCTTCACTCCGAGGTACTTGTTGTATTCTTCCTCGTTCGTAATTACTTCGAGTGCGCGGCGGAATACGGGGTTGAGGCGATTGACGGCGCGCATATAGCATCCGTTGGTGTAGATGTCGCGGGCTATGAGGCCGCGTATGATGCCTTCAATCATGGGGCGCGAGGTCTCCAGCCCCTTTTCGTCATAAGTGATGCTGTCGCGCTCGCCTCCGGCCACCAAGGAATCTATCAACTCTCGGGGCACTTCGAAGCCGGCATAGTAGGCGTCTTCGTCCGCATATTGGCGGCGAATGTCGGCGCGGTGGGCGTCGATATAGTCTGTGACGGTACGATTGAGGGTTCCGCGTGCCACCAAGTCGCGGTAGTATGTCGAATACAACGACGTGTCCACGGGCACAAAGACATCGGGCATAATGCCGCCGCCTCCGTAGACGGTGCGTCCGTTGACTAAGGTCTTGGTCTTGAGGCTTTCGTCAAAGTGTATCGAGTCGGCGCTGAAAAGCTCACCGGAGGTATATCGCGTGAGCATGTCCAGACGATAGGCCTCGCTCTCGCCGCGCTTGTATGGCTTTTGGATTAGTCGCCCCGAGGGGGTGTAGTAGCGCGAGGTGGTCAAGCGTATCATCGAGCCGTCCGGGAATGGGAACGGACGCTGTACCAGGCCTTTGCCAAAGGTGCGGCGTCCCACTATGAGGCCGCGGTCATTGTCCTGTATTGCTCCGGAAACAATCTCGGAGGCTGATGCCGAGTATTGGTTGACCATAATGACGAGGCGGTCAATGTCGGCCGCTTTGGGCGCTCCGATGAGCATTCCGCTGAGACCGCGGTTCTGGACGCGCAAGTATTGCGGCGGCATCTTGTCGCCTTGGGTATATACCACCATTTGGCCCGGTTTGAGGAACTGTGATGCAAGTCCGTAGGCAGCGCCGAGAAAGCCTCCGCCGTTGTCTTCGAGGTCAAGGATGAGATTCTCCATGCCTTTTTTCTTGAGACCGGAGATGGCTTTTTCGACTTCCTTGGGTGTCTCCTCGGCAAAGCGTATCACGCGGATGTATCCCACATCGGGCGTAACCATATATGCCGCATCGACACTGTACACGGGGATATCATCGCGTACGATGCGGAAGTCTATGAGCTCGGGTGATGTGCCGCGCTTCACTTTGATGTTTACCACCGACCCTTTGGGGCCGCGAAGACGTGCACGCACTTCGCTGTTGTCCATTTTGGGATGGGTGAATATGGTGTCGTTGACGTAGATGATTCGGTCGCCCGGCAGTATGCCCACTTTCTCGGAGGGTCCGGCGGCAGTGGTCTGTACCACGCACACGGTGTCGCGCAGGATGTTGAATTGCACGCCTATGCCCGAGAAATGGCCTTCGAGGGGTTGGGTCAATTCTTTGGTTTCTTCGGGAGTGCTGTACTCGGAATGAGGGTCAAGAGTGTGCAGCATTGCGCGTATTGCTTCCGAGACAAGCGTGTCCGAAGCGACGGTGTCCACGTAATAGTTCTCGATGATGGCCTCGGCGTATTGCAGTTTTTGTGCCGGGGTGAGGAGGCGTGTCTGGCCGCCGGAAATGAGTGCGGCCGGAGTAATGAGTGCCGCGACGGCCAAAGCCAAGAGTATCTTTTTCATAGTGTTGTGTTGTCTTGTTTTGTCTTGTTTTCTGTGTCCTATCTGATGCCGTTGTCTGTAGCCGACGTTGACTGAGCGGACGATGGTTGGGGCAGGTATTGGCTGACGTCTTTGCCGTAGGATGCGATGTCGCGCACTACGGAGGAGGATACCGCCGACAGGTGGGGCAGGGCGGTGAGCAGCACCGTCTCGAGCCCTTCGCCGAGTTCGCGGTTGACGTCGGCCATATCGCGTTCGTACTCGAAGTCGCGTACGCTGCGTACGCCGCGCAGCAGGAAGCGGGCGCCCACTTCGCGAGCGGTGTCGGCTGTCAATTGACGTGACACGATGACGCGTACGCGAGGTTGGTCGCTGTAAATGGCGGCTATTGCATCGGCGCGTTCGCCGGCGTCTGTATGCGGCTTGTCCGGGTGCTGCCCCACGGCCACCACCACTTCGTCAAAGAGTGCCAGGCCGCGCTCGACTATGGAGGCGTGACCTATTGTGAACGGATCAAAAGATCCGGCCATAAGCGCAATGCGCTTGGGCGGTTCGGCCTGTTGTATGGTCTCAGGAGATTTCTGCATCGTCTTCTATTACAAGGTTGTCTATGATAAATCCCTGACGCTCCATAGTATTCTTGCCCATGTAGAAGTCCAGGAGCTCGGCTACGCGGTCTTCCTTGCGCATGGTCACGCGGTCGACGCGCATGTCCGGGCCGATAAATCCGCGAAATTCTTCCGGCGAAATCTCGCCGAGGCCTTTGAATCGTGTGATTTCGGCCGCTGCCCCGAAGTGCTCGATGGCATCGATGCGCTCTTGGTCGCTGTAGCAGTATATTGTGTCGGGCGTGCCATCTGTTTTGTCGTCTTTTTTGGCGCCTTTGCCACGTGCGCCGCGACGTATCTTGTTTTTGTCGCGTACGCGGAACAGCGGTGTCTGCAATACGTAGAGGTGCCCCCGGCGTATAAGGTCTGGGAAGAATTGCAGGAAGAATGTTATGAGTAGCAGACGTATGTGCATTCCGTCGACATCGGCATCGGTGGCTATGATGACGTTGTTGTAGCGAAGTCCGTCTATGCCGTCCTCGATGTTGAGCGCGGCTTGCAGCAGGTTGAACTCATCGTTTTCGTACACAACCTTTTGTGTCAACCCGTAGGTGTTCTGCGGCTTGCCTCGCAACGAGAACACGGCCTGAGTCTTGACGTTACGTATCTTGGTGATGGAGCCGGCGGCACTGTCGCCCTCGGTGATAAATATCGAGGTGGCGGCCTTCAGCTCGGCATCGCCGCGCGTGTCGCTGTAATGCACCGTGCAGTCCAACAACTTATCGTTGTGCAAGTTAATTTTTTTGGCTTTTTCGCGTGCCTTGCGTGTGATGCCGGACATTGCCTTGCGGCCGCGCTCGCTTTCCTGTACCTTGTGCAGGATGACATCGGCTACGTCAAGGTTGCGGTGCAGGTAGTTGTCCAATTCGCGCTTGATAAAGTCGCCTACGAATTTGGCCACCGTCGGTCCGCCTTCTTTGATGTCTTTTGATCCAAGCTTGACCTTGGTCTGCGACTCGAATTGCGGCTCTTGGACGTTGATGGCCACGGCGGCGACAAGTCCGGTGCGTATGTCCGAGTATTCGAAATTTTTGCCGAAATATTCCTTAATGGTGCGCGATACGGCCTCCTTGAACGCTGTCAGATGTGTGCCGCCCTGGGTGGTATGCTGCCCATTGACAAAGGAGTAATACTCCTCGCCGTACTGATTGGCGTGGGTGATGACGACTTCGATGTCAAAGCCTTTGAGGTGTATCGGCGGATACAGCGGGTCTTTGGACATATTGTCGCGCAGCAGGTCCAGCAGGCCGTTGCGGCTGCTGTAACGTCGGCCGTTGAACACTACGGCCAATCCTGTATTCAGGTAGGTATAATTCTTGACCATGGGGATGATAAACTCCTCATGGAAAGCGTAATTGCGGAATAGTTGCGAGTCGGGGGTGAAGGTGACTTCGGTGCCGTTGGGCTCGTCGGTATCCTCCAACGGCGACGACTCCACCAATTCGCCACGGCAGAATGTGGCGCTCTGGGACTTGCCGTCGCGGATACTGCGGATGATATACGATGAGGATAGCGCATTGACGGCCTTCAGACCTACGCCGTTCATACCCACGGACTTCTTGAAGACCTCGCTGTCGTACTTGCCGCCGGTGTTCATCTTATTGGACACATCGATGACCGAGCCCAGGGGGATGCCGCGGCCGAAGTCGCGTATCGTGGCCGTTGTCTCGGTGACGTCGATGAATATCTGCTTGCCAAAGTTCATGCGGAACTCGTCCACCGAGTTGTCCACCACCTCCTTGAGCAGCACGTAGATGCCGTCGTCCGAAGCGGTGCCGTCGCCCAGTTTGCCGATATACATACCGGGGCGCATACGTATATGCGCATTCCAGCTGAGAGTCCGAATCTTACCCTCGTCATAATCCGCTGCCTCGGGCGTCTTGCCCGTCTCCGGTGCGAACAAGTCCGCACCGTCCGGCATACTTGCTGCGGTCTCCGGCTTGCCCTCCGCCAAGTCGGGCTTACCGCTTGTGTCTGTAGCCTTTTTGTCGTCTATATCTTCTGCCATGATAGTCCTATGAGGTCGTATAAGTGCGGTCGGACATCTCCGTATATCACGGCGTCCGACATTCTAAACTGCAAATTTACACTTTTTTCGCGTGCCACGCAATAGCCGCACGACATGCCATGCTGCAAAAAATGTCCGATTAGAACCGTAGTAACCATTTCCATAAAGGGACGAGTTCTATATGAAAACCGTCTTTTTCAATAATGCTCTCTTCTTCCATTGTTACGACCATCATTTTTTTGATTTGTTGCACGGATGATAGCTTTATTAGGCCATCGGTTTCACGCTTAAATGTATCAGCATCCGCCATAGAATAGGATACCTGCACTGCCAACTCCTCTTCTGGAACTACAAAATCCACTTCTACATTCTTGCTGTTCCAAAAATAGCATCCATCGCCATATTTGCGCCTAAGTGTTATCGCTACAATATTTTCGAGCAAGGAAGTGTTGGCATCAACAAGAAAGAGATGAAGCAGACCATTATCCGTGAAATAATATTTGCGGTTCGATTCCTTGTCTTGTAACTTGCCATACAGATTTTCGTAGGGCAATATAAGCCAAGTTTCAGACATGTATTCCACATAATCTATAACTGCATCTGTACTAAGCTTTTTCCCTGTACTACTGACAATGCCTGCTATTCTGTTATATGAAAGAGGCCGCTTCACGCTCTCTGCCATTTTGCGTATCATAACACGTAATGCGTAATCGTTACGTATCCTATATCTTGCCACTAAATCGCCAAAGAATATTTTGCTGAACAGATTGCTCATCCATGAGCGAGGTCCTTTCATGCCAACAGTTTCAGGCAAACCGCCATGTTGAAAATAAGTATTCGCCAACTTTACAATCTTTTTCCCCGATGTAAATATTGCATTTTTTTCGTGTATATCAATACCGCCGGCATTCAAATACTCTTGGAATGAATATGGATATACTTCATGTATCATATATCTGCCGCCAAGCGTAGTCGCAATTTCACTACTCAGCATTTTCGCATTGCTGCCGGTGATGTATACTTGATACTTCTGATCAGCCAACCTACGAGCAAATTTTTCCCATCTATCCACCAATTGTATCTCGTCCAAGAAGAATATAGGACGAGAATCATACATCTCTTCGTAGCATGTCTTTATCAAGTCAAGATCATTGACCTCTAAGAAATCTATTCGGTCATCCTCAAAATTAAAATATAATATTTCCTCCTTCTTATGTCCCTGCTCTATCAATTGCGCAATGCGTTGAAACATCAAGTATGATTTACCGGCATGTCTCAATCCGACAAACACATAGTTAAGTCCGTCCACAAGTTCTACGTCACGAGGAATGAGCTCTATTTGCGAGACATATGTTTGATATTCCGCGATAAGCAATTTTATCAGATCCTTTGTCATATACAAATTTTGCTAATATTAAATAGTATTGCAAAGATAGGCATTTTATCGTTTATATCCGATATATATCACGTAAAAATATCGTATATAGACGATAAAACAGCCCAAATTGTGCTTGTTGGAGGGCGGTATGTCTACCGGATATTTTTGGTTGACTGATTCGATTTACAGACTTTGCTCGCTAACTGTTTTTGTTTTGCAAAAAAATCCTCATACGACACAGCATCATAACAGCCTAATAAGGTCTGCACTACTATCCACAGGTGTCCTTGTGTAGATTCTTAAACGAAGCGCAAAAACATTAGCCTCTCACTACGGGGCGGCCCCGTAGTGAGAGATTTCTGAAAAAGCACGTCAAGTGGCAATACAAAATAAAAAAGGAGACCGAAGTCTCCCCAAGATTAAATAACTTTGTATTGTCATGTATAGTCACTTAACCCAAGCGCAAAGATACACAATTTCCAACATACGTAAAAATGGCTGCACACTTAAAGCCATTACAAAAGAACTGGCTCGCCTCGAAACAGAAGCGGCCATCGAAGCCGGGCTTCCGATTCCACAGAGGGAGTATAGCGTTTCTACAATCAGTAGAGTGCTAAGGCGGAATAGGACCCAAAAAGGGATTTATAATCCGAAATTAGCTGATGAGATGGCTCAGGAAAGAAGTGAACGCGTTGTACACAATAGTGCTCTCAAGCCCGGAGTGTTACAACAGGCTATAGCTCTTTTGGTGGAAAAACGATGGCCGCCCGAACAGATTTCAGCCTATCTTAAAAAGCAAGGAGTAAAGATCTCCAAAGAACGTATCTATCAGGAAATCAGAATGCGCCCGGAACTACATGAATATTGTCATCACAAAATGAAGTATCGCCGGCATAAGGCTCATAGAGTCAAGTGGCAAGTGCGAATTCGGCACAGCATAATGTTCCGATTCTACGAGGGGCTTAGAAGGCGTGTGTCTCTGACGATTATGTAATGTTTTGGTTGCTCAATATATCATATAATAAATATTTTTACTAACTTTGCGGCATTAAAAGATATATTGAGTATGGCAAAGAACACAATGGGTACCAAGTTGCCCCGGAAACTGGAGCAAAAGATGGCTATCATGGGCGAGCAGATTAAGCTTGCTCGGTTGCGTCGCAACCTCTCAATCGCTCAGGTTGCAGAACGTGCTACATGTTCGCCGTTGACAGTAAATCGCATTGAGAAAGGTGCCCCTACAGTCTCAATCGGCATATATGCTCGAGTCCTTTACGTTCTTCAACTTGATGAAGATCTCCTTCTAATTGCTAAAGAAGACACTCTCGGACGCAACTTGCAGGATTTAAGTCTCAAATATCGCACCCGTGCCTCGAAAAAAGATTAAGCCATGCAGAAACTGTTTGTATATGCCGACTTTGATTGGCTTGATAAGCCTCTGTTGATTGGTGAATTATCGTGCGATTCTGTGCGCGGTAATGAAATATACGGTTTTTCCTTTGACAATGAATGGCTTGCAAAGTATGGAGATATATTTCTCAGTGATGATTTACAAAATTATACGGGAACGCAATACACACGCTCTGAACGAGACATATTCGCATGCTTCTCTGACGCTCTGCCTGACCGCTGGGGACGCACATTGTTGAACAGACGGGAACAGATTGCTGCTGCCGATGAGAAAAGAACCGTGCGCCGTCTTACCTCTTTCGATTACCTTATGGGTGTCGATGATACTTCGCGCATGGGTGGTTTTCGATTTGCTGATACTCGCGCAGGCAAATTCATCAACTGTGAGGCAAGTCTTCGTGTCCCGCCATTGGCAAATGTCAGAGAACTGATGCACGCTGCGCATGAGATTGAAGCCAGCGAGGAAAAACACCTGTTGCCCTCAAAAAAATGGCTGGCACAGCTATTGCATCCGGGTACATCACTTGGAGGTGCCAGACCCAAAGCGTCTGTCATTGATGAGGACGGAAGTCAGACTGTCGCTAAATTCCCCTCTCGAAAAGATGATTACGATGTGGCACAATGGGAACACTTCTGTCATGTCATGGGACGGAAAGCCGGGTTGAATGTTGCGGAAACACGCACGATTGACGGTGATAAGTATCATATTCTACTTTCAAAACGATTTGATCGGACGACTGATGGCAAACGAATACATTTCGCATCCGCATTAACTCTCCTCGGACTGACCGATGGTGACAATGAAACCACCGGTTATGGCTATACAGACATTGTTGATTTCATTGTTCAACACGGCTGTAATGTTGAGCAGAATCTTGAAGAACTATATCGTCGGGTGGCATTCTACATCATTGTCGGAAATTCCGACGATCACTTCCGCAATCACGGTTTTCTTTTGACACGCAAAGGCTGGGAACTTTCACCGGCATACGACATCAATCCAACGCTCTCCGGCTCACAGAGCCTACTGATTAACCGCAATACAAGTGAATCCAACATTGATATACTATTGGAGTCAGCCGGAGATTATATGCTGTCCTCAGCGAAAGCTCAAGGCATTATCAATAACGTAAGGGATGCAATGAAATCGTGGCGCAATGAAGCTCGGAAACAAGGCCTTCCACAGCGCGACATCGACATGTTTGCGCCGCGTTTTGACAAGTGGATTTGAAATAAGTCGATTCGTCGGACGAGCAATCGAGCGGGTTGAAATGTCTATTAACGCGTGAAATGATTTAATTCCGCTGTTTATCTGAGAATGAGATGCGCCGGCGCATGAGGAGCTTCGTTCCTCCTGCTCGGTACAAAGCATATTATTGGGAAAATTATGGTCGCCGGATGCGGTGCCATGTCTTTACTTTATTGTCATGCCGCTGTTCATCGCTTTGGCGCTGACGAATATACGTGCAATGTGCTCTTTGCCGTTTTCTCTTAATCCTATAAGTTGCCGTTGTGTGTAGCCGGGCGATATGGTAATTGTAGACACATTTTGAGGCGTTTATAGCTGAGGGCTTACAGGCGTGCGCTCTATGATATTGATGGTTCGCAAGTTTGCCATCGTAAGGTGATGTGCATAGTGCGCAGGTATATGAGGTCTGAAAATGTGCGGAGAGTGTGTGGGTCAGGCGATGTTTTCGCGGACTTGGTCGAGGAAGTTGCGGAGGGCGGCGGCATCGCCGGACTCGACGATGGCGGAGAGTTCGGCGAGCTTGGCGCGGATGGCGCGTAACTGCTCGGGGGTGTGGGGGTTGAAGAGGATTTCGGTGAGTAGGTAGTCGTCTTCGCTCATCAGACCGCGAGCTATGGCCATGTGCCGCTTGAATGTGGTGCCAGGGGCGTCTTGGTGTTTCATGACGGCGCCGAAGACCAGGGTGGAGGCAAAGGGTATGGACAGCGAGTAGGCGATGGTGGTGTCGTGCTCGGCAAAGGTGTATTCTTCGATATGGAGGTGCAGGCGGCTGTAAATGTCGCGGAAGAAGACTTTGGCGAGGTGGTCGCTTTCGGCGATGATGATGGCGTTTTCATCGCCGAGGTTGTCCAGTCGTGCGAATGTGGGGCCGAACATGGGGTGGGTGGAGGCAAAGGGGTGTCCGCAAGTGGCATAAAATTCGGGCAGGCCGGTTTTGACAGATGCTATGTCGCTGAGTATGCACGCCGGCGGCAGCAGGGACATTACTTGACGGAAGGCGTCGATGGTGTATTTGACGGTAACGGCGTTGATGACGAGTTGCGGCTCGAAGTCGCGTATTTCTTCGAGGTCGCTGAAGCGTTGGCAGTTGAAGGTGAAGCGCAGGCGTTGCGGGTCGGTATCGTATACGGCGACTTCGTGCTCGAAGGACAGCAGGTCGCAGAAGAAGGAGCCCATCTTGCCTGCGCCGAGTATCAGTATTTTCATTGTTGTAGGTGTGTCGTTTTGTGGTGGGGTGTTTGTAATCCTTTGTAATCCGCTGTGAATTTTAGCGGCGATTGAGGATTTCGATTTGCTGTCGGACGGATTCTTCGTGTATTGCGGCGAGTACGGTGCGCATAAAGTCGGCGCTCATGCCCATTTCGACGGCTGTGGCCACGCGCGAGTGCATGATGTCGTCGAAGCGTCCGGTTTGCAGTACGGGCATACTGTGTTCCTTTTTGTACATGCCGATGTCGCGGCATACGCGCATGCGGCGGGCCAGGACTTCGAGTAGGTCGTTGTCCAAGCGGTCGATTTCGTGGCGCAGCAGGCGCAGGTTTTCGGTGGATTGTTTCTGCCGACGAATGGTGAGAGTGTCGAGGATGAAGCCGAGGACTTCCGGCTCGATTTGCTGGGCTTTGTCCGAGAGCGCGTCATCGGGGTTGCAGTGGCTTTCGATGATTACGCCGTCAAATCCCATATCGAGGGCTTCCTGTGACAGCGGTGCCACCAGTTCGCGTTTGCCTCCCATGTGGCTGGGGTCGCAGATGATTGGCAGTGCTGGGTAGCGGCGGCGCAGCTCGATGGGTATGTGCCACTGGGGAAGGTTGCGGTATAGGTGCGGGCCGTAGGCGCTGAATCCGCGGTGTATTGCACCCAGGCGGTGTATTCCGGCGTTGTATAGGCGTTGGAGAGCGCCTATCCACAGTTCCAGGTCGGGATTGACGGGGTTCTTGACCAGTACGGGGATGTCGGCGCCGGCTTCGGAGAGTGCGTCGGCGATTTCCTGCATTGCGAATGGGTTGGCTGTGGTGCGAGCGCCTATCCACAGCATATCAAGCCCGGCATCGAGGGCCTGGCGGACGTGTTCGCGATTGGCCACTTCGGTGGCTACGGCCATTCCGGTGGTTTGGCGTACTTCCTTGAGCCATTGGAGGCCGTCGGCGCCTATGCCTTCGAAGCCTCCGGGGCGTGTGCGCGGCTTCCAGATGCCGGCGCGGAATATGTGTACGCCTTGTGCGGCGAGGCGGCGTGCCGTGTCCAGTACTTGCTGCCGTGTCTCGGCGCTGCACGGGCCGGCGATGATGACCGGGCCGGGTCCGGTGGTTCCTTCGATTCCTAAGGGTTGTATATCTTTCATATTGGCGGTTTTAGCTGTTGGATAATTGTTGGATGCGGTCGAGGGCGCGTTGCAGGTTATGCGGCTTGGCGCACAGCGACAGGCGAATGTATCGGTCGCCGTTAGAGCCGAAGATGCTGCCCGGGGTGATGAATACGCGTGCTTGGTCGAGTATGCGGTCGGCCATAGCCTCAGCCGAAGGTTCGGCCTCGGGGATGCGCGCCCATACGAACATTCCGCGCTGTGCCGGGTCGAAGGTGCAGCCCAGTGCCGTGGCTATCCTATCGACGATGGCGCGGCGTTCGGCGTAGGTGGCGTTGAGTTGGGCGTACCATTCGTCGCCGACTGCGAGGGCATCCGTCACGGCCGACATCATCGGGGCAAATTGTCCGGAGTCGACGTTGCTCTTGACGCGGCGTATCCATGCGACATATTCGGCTTTGGCGGCGAGCATTCCCATACGCCATCCGGCCATATTGTGGCTCTTGGACAGCGAGTTCATTTCGATGGCGATGTCCTTGGCACCGGGCACGGAGAGGATGCTCAGCGGATTGTCGTTGAGTATGAAGCTGTAGGGGTTGTCGTTGATGATTAGGATGTTGTGTCGCCGTCCGAAGTCTACGAGGCGCTCGAATAATTCGCGTGATGCCGGGGCGCCGGTGGGCATATTCGGATAGTTGGTCCACATGATTTTGACGCCGGACAGGTCGGCATGTTCCAGCGCATCGAAGTCCGGGGCCCATCCGCGGTCTTCGAGCAGGTCGTAGTAGCGGATGTCGGCGCCTACGAGGCGGCTGACGGACGTGTATGTCGGGTATCCCGGGTTGGGCAGCAGTACGCCATCGCCGGGGTTAAGAAATGTCAGTGAGATGTGCATAATGCCCTCCTTAGAGCCTATCAGCGGCATAATTTCGCTATCCGCATCGAGGGTGACGCCGAAACGTTGGCCGTACCAGCGTGCAAAAGCGCGGCGCATCTCTGGCAGTCCCGAGGCTAATTGGTATCCGTGTGTGTCGGGGCGTCGTGCTTGGGAACATAGTGTGTCTATGGCCGCTTGTGGCGGTGGCATATCCGGGCCTCCGATACCTAAGGATATGATGTCGGCGCCGGCGACGTTGAGTTGGGCCACTTCGCGCATCTTACGTTGCAGATAGTACTCGCGCACGGAGGCTACGCGGTCTGCCGGGTGTATGTCTATGTCGTTCATGATTTGTGTTGCGGTTTATATTTCGGGCGTCGGGGCGTCTTTGTATAAGCCCAAAACCTTGAGGTCGCTCATCAGCGGACGAGCGGCATCAAGTGCCTGTCGGCAACGCTGTATGTCTTTGAATGTCAAATCTATGTAGAAGCGGTACTCCCATTCGCGTCCGATGACGGGCATCGACTGGATACGGGTCATGTTCATATCGTATAGTGCCAGCACGGTCAGTACCTTGGACAATGACCCCTCGGTGTGCGGTAGCGAGAAGACTATTGACGCCTTGTCGGCATCGGCGGCAGCCTCGGCCTCGGCGCCGGGAGCTACAATCAAAAATCGTGTGTAGTTGTGCTTGTTTGTCTCGATGCCATCGGCAAGCACCTTCAGACCGTAGTTCAATGCGGCGCTGACGGGGCTTATGGCGGCCAAGTGCCGGTCGTCTGAATAGTCTTCGAAGAGGTCGCGTGCCGCTCCGGCTGTGTCGAATACCTCGGTTACGCGCCATTGGGGGTGCGCCTTGAGAAAGCGGTCGCACTGCATGATGGCCATGGGGTGAGAGCGCACCTCGTTGATGTCCTCAAGTCGGTCGCCGGGCAGAGCCAGCAGCGCGTGGCTGATGCGCATTTTGTGCTCGCCCACGATGTGTACCGCGTTGGTGCGCAGCAACTCGTTGTTAGGCAGCAGCGGTCCGGCAATGGTGTTTTCTATGGCCATAGCGCCATATTCGGCTTGGCCCTCGGTGACGGCGTGTACCACCTGCTCGAAGCTCTCGTATTCGACGGGAACAACCGGCCGCTGTGAATTGATAAAATATCGGCGCATGGCCGCGTCATGGAAGCATCCGGCGATGCCCTGTATGGCTACGCGAAGCGGCATCGTGTCGCTGATGTTTGTCTCTATGCCGGTGTGTTGTGTCATTATTTACGTTGTGGGTCGGCCATGTGCCGAATCGTTTTGTCGGTTATGTATCTAAAAATTGTTCTTGAAAAAAACATCCCGCATGCTTTGCGGCGTGCGGGATGTCGTGGTTGTCTTACCTCAAAAATGAGCCTTGGCCGGCTCGGCGAATAGTAAACGCTGTGATTGTTTACACACGATATCCCGCATCGTTGTGTCCGTAAAATCGGCCATAACGGCAATAATAGTAATATCGTATGTCAGTTACAATCATTTGTGTGCTATCTTTTCGCCCACAAAGGTAGCAAAAGTTTTTTTGTTCGCCAAAAAAATATCCACCCTCGATTGCCGAAATTCGGATTGGCAAATTTCTGAAAATATGAATGTGTAGAGCTCCACGATTTTTCAAAAAAACATGTAATTTTCGGAAAAAGCATTTTTGATTGAGGTGCGGCACTGAATCATGCGGAGTCTAACGGCTTCAAATTTGCGGAAATTGGATAATGCGGCGAGTGGCGACAAAAACTTGAAATTCAGTAAAATAAATACACGAATAATTCGTCAAGTGGCGGGTTGTTCTTGTCCTCAAAATCTGTAAAAATAGTCTGTAAATCAAATAGTTATGAATAAGGCCAAGCCGCTCGGTCGGGGAGATGGTGGTTTAGGGGACGATTTCGAGGGAGTTGCCGTCGGGATCGGCGATGGTGGCGAGGAGGGTGCCGGAGGGGGTGCGCTTCGGCTGACGGAGGATGGTCACGCCGGCGGCTGCAAGGCGTTGGATGAGGGCGCTGACGGCGTCTTCGCTGCCGACGGCAAATGCGAGGTGTGCGTATCCGCAGGGTGGGGTACCGGTTTGTCCGCAGGGTGGGGTGGCGGGTCGCTCGCCGGATTGGGCATCGGCTTGTCCGAGAGGTGGAACGACCGGCTGGTCGGCGGTTTGGGGCTTTTGCATCAGTTCGATGCGTGCACCTCCGTCGGGCGAGTGCATGAATGTGATGCGTGCGCCGGTCGAGCCGGTGATTTCGGCTTCGGCTTCCATGCCGAAGTATGTGTTGTAGAATCGTCTTAGGCGGTCGATGTCGGCGGTGGTTATGGCGATATGTTCGATGGTCATGGCTGTGTATATGGGGTGGCTGTGCCTAATGTCGAGTACGGCGTTGTCGTTGTGTGCAAAGGTACGTACATTGTTTGATCACTTTATTATGGCGAGGATGTCATCGACTATTTGCTCGTCGAGCAGACGGTTGTCGGCGAGTAGTTGGCGCAGGTTGTAGCGGTCGTACAGGTCCTTTTTGACGCCGCTTACCAGGACTTTCATGTCCGAGGTGCCGTAGTATGAAGCTATGCGTTCGCCGAATCCGCCGTCTTTGCAACCGTCTTCGAGGGTGACTATGAGGCGGTGTTCGGCCTTGAGCGAGTCGAGCGTCTCGGCATCGACGGCGTTGAGGTAGCGGGGGTTGATGAGGGTGGCGTTGATGCCTTTGGCGGCGAGGATATCGGCTACGTTTTCGCCTTTTTGGTAGAATGATCCGGCGGCGATGATGGCTACCAGGCTGCCTTGGCGTGTAACTTTGTATTGCGGTGTATAGCTGTATTCGGTGTCCACGGGCTCGGCGGTGTGGTTTACGCCGTTGGAAGGTACGCGGATGGCTATGGGTTTACGGTCCTGATCGATAGCCCAGCGGAGCATGGCAAAATATTCCTCGCAGGTTGTCGGGGCCAAGTATATGAGGTTGGGGATACTGCATAGCATCGGGATGTCGAAGAGGCATATGTGGGTGATGTCGTTCATCGAGGCTGTTCCGCCTCCGACCACGTTGATTACGGCGGGATTGGAGTTGATGCACAGGTCTTGGGCGATTTGGTCGTAGGTGCGCTGGATGAATGTGCTGTATACTGTCCATACGGGGTGCAGGCCGCCTTTTGCCATACCTGAAATCATGGCTGCGGCTTGTTCCTCGGCTATGCCCATATCAATATGCTGTGCTCCGGCTTCGCGGCGCTTGGCCGGAGTAAATCCGGCGGCAGTCGGTGTTCCGGCAGTCACGGCTATGAGTGTCTTGTCCCGTTTCATCTCGCGCAGCATCCAGTCGCTGAAAAGTCGGTCGTAGCTTTCGCCTGTGGGGGGATTGAGCAGGCTGCCATCGGTGATGTTGAAGGGCATAGACCAGTGCCAGGTTTCCTTATCCTCCACAGCGGGCGCAAATCCGTGACCTTTTTCGGTATGAATATGTACCACTGTGGGGCGCTGTGTGCCTTTGACTTTCTTGAATACTTGGATGAGACGGGCGATGTCGTTGCCTTCTTCGAGGTAGTGATATTCGAAGCCCCAGGCCTTGAACCAGTTGTGCTCGCATTGGCCGTTGCTTTGGCGTAGAGCGCGGAGGTTCTTGTAGATGCCGCCGTGGTTTTCGGCTATGGACATTTCGTTGTCATTGACCACGATAATGATTCCGGTGCCCAGCTCGGAGGCTTCGTCGAGGCCTTCGAATGCTTCGCCGCCCGAGAGCGAGCCATCGCCGATGACGGCGATGATGTTTTCGTCCGTGCCTTTGATGTCGCGGGCCTTCTGAAGGCCCGTGGCCAGGCTGATGGATGTCGAGGTGTGTCCCACTTCAAAGTTGTCGTATATCGGGCTTTCGGCCGGTGACGAGTAGCCGGAGATGGCGTTCATATCGTCTAAGTCACCTAAGAAGCCTGCTGCGCGGCCTGTCAGGATTTTGTGCGGATAGCTTTGGTGGCTGACGTCAAACACCAATTTGTCTTTGGGTGCGTCAAAGACGTAGTGGAGGGCCACGGTGGCTTCCACGAATCCGAGGTTCGGGCCTACGTGTCCGCCGTGCTTGCTTACACGGTTCAACACTGCCTGACGTGTCTCGTCGGCAACTATTTTGAGCGCTTCGATGTCCAGCTTTTTCAAGTCAGCCGGAGACTTTATTTTTTCGATATACATAGCGTCTGTGTGCTTATAGTTTTTTCGTATGATTGAGATTGTTGGTGCTTGCCTGCGCCAATGACTCCTCGTTCCATCGCTGCAAATTTACGGATATTTTTGTGTCGCGGCCTTACCCTAAAAGGTGCAATTGTCACCAATATTTCCGCCTGCTTTTCCGTGAAACACAAAAAAAACGGGGCGCACAACATTTCTGCTATGCGTCCCGTTTCTGTTATCATCTTATGCGGTTGATACTTGTGATGATATAGGGTGTGTTGCACTTAGCGCTTTTGACGCGCGGTGTACGGCAATTACTTCACTTCTTCGAAGTCTACGTCGGAGACGTTGTGGTCGTCACCCGAGTTGTTGGCGGCGCCGGCATTAGCGCCTGCGTTTGCCTGGGCTTGCTGAGCCTGCTGGGCCTGAGCCTGAGCGTTGTAGATGTCCTGCTGTGCGGCTTGGAAGGCGTTTTCGACTTCCTTGATGGCAGCGTCACAGGCGGCTACGTCCTGGCTCTTGTGAGCGTCTTTCAGTTTGGTGAGGGCGCTTTCGATAGCAGCCTTCTTGTCGGCGGGAATCTTGTCACCGAGGTCGCTGAGGCTCTTCTCGGACTGGAAGATGATGGCATCGGCCTGATTGAGTTTGTCGATGCGTTCCTTCTCTTTGGCATCGGCATCGGCGTTTGCGGCAGCTTCGTCCTTCATACGCTGGATTTCGGCGTCTGTCAGGCCGCTGGAAGCTTCGATACGTATGCTCTGCTCTTTACCGGTGGCTTTGTCCTTGGCGGTAACGTTGAGTATACCGTTGGCATCGATTTCGAAAGTAACTTCGATTTGAGGTATGCCGCGAGGTGCGGGAGCGATGCCGTCGAGGTGGAATTTACCGATGAGTTTGTCGTCTTTGGCCATGGGGCGTTCGCCCTGCAGGACGTTGATTTCGACGGAAGGCTGGTTGTCGGCAGCGGTGGAGAATACCTGGCTCTTGCGAGTAGGTATTGTGGTGTTGGCGTCGATGAGTTTGGTCATCACGCCGCCGAGGGTCTCAAGGCCTACGCTCAGAGGCACTACATCGAGCAGCAGTACGTCCTTGACATCGCCGCTGAGTACACCGCCTTGTATGGCAGCGCCTACGGCTACGACTTCATCGGGATTGACGCCCTTGTTGGGAGCCTTGCCGAAGAACTTTTCGACAATCTGCTGTACGGCAGGTATACGTGTCGAACCACCTACGAGAATAACTTCGTCGATGTCGTTGGCCGTCATTCCGGCGTCTTGGAGTGCTTGACGGCAGGGGCCGAGGGTGGCGTTGATGAGGCTGTCGGCCAGTTGCTCGAATTTGGCACGTGTCAGTGTCTTAACGAGGTGTTTGGGCACTCCGTTTACGGGCATGATGTACGGCAGATTGATTTCGGTGCTGGTGGTGCTGGACAACTCGATTTTGGCCTTTTCGGCGGCTTCTTTGAGGCGCTGCAGTGCCATAGGATCTTGACGAAGGTCTACGCCTTCGTCTTTCTGGAATTCGTCGGCCAACCAGTCGATGATTACGTGGTCAAAGTCATCGCCGCCCAGGTGGGTGTCGCCGTTGGTGGCTTTAACTTCGAATACGCCGTCACCCAGTTCGAGGATGGATATATCGAATGTGCCGCCGCCGAGGTCGAATACGGCAATTTTTTGATCTTTCTTGGCTTTGTCAAGACCATAGGCAAGTGCTGCGGCGGTAGGCTCGTTGACGATACGTTTTACGGTAAGGCCTGCGATTTCGCCGGCTTCCTTGGTGGCTTGACGTTGGCTGTCGTTGAAGTAGGCAGGTACGGTGATGACTGCTTCGGTGACGCTCTGTCCGAGATAATCTTCGGCGGTTTTCTTCATTTTCTGAAGAATCATTGCCGAGATTTCCTGAGGCGTATACTGGCGTCCGTCTATATCGATTCGAGGCGTGTTGTTGTCGCCGCGAACCACTTTGTAGGGCACGCGCTCAATCTCTTTCTGCACTTTATCATAGGTTTCACCCATGAAGCGTTTGATGGAGTAGATGGTGCGTTTGGGGTTGGTGATAGCTTGGCGCTTGGCGGGATCGCCCACTTTGCGCTCGCCGCCGTCGACGAATGCTACTACCGAAGGTGTTGTGTTGCGACCTTCGCTGTTAGGTATCACTACGGGGTCTTTGCCTTCGAGAACGGCTACACACGAATTAGTGGTGCCGAGGTCTATACCAATAATCTTTCCCATGATTGTTCTGTTTTAGCTGTTTGTATTTGTTTTTTATTTTTTTCGGTTGACTCTACCGGCGTGCCTTGTATGCCTTACGGCGTTGGCGGCCGGTGTCTTGCGCCGTCAGCTATGCAGCTTCAAGCGCTTGACGCTTACTTTATAAACAAATGATGTGCCAAAACGTGGTATGTGTGTTATTTGATTGATAATCAATGCATAATTGAGTGTTGCAATATCTGTGGCCTGCTGACATGCGTCTACTGACAGGCTGTCACTTGCCGCTGTCATGTACGGCCTGAGCCACGGCAGCAATATGTGCGGGGGTGGTGCCGCAACAGCCGCCGATAGCACTTGCCAGATCTTCGGCAATGATTGTGCGTGCCATTTGTCCGAAGTCTTGCGGGTTGACCGGATATCGGCCGGCACTGTCTGGCAGACCGGCGCCGGGATAGGCTATGGTCGGGTAGGGGGACAGTGTCTTAAGCTTTCGCAATAATCGGACAAATCCTTGCGGGCCGTTGCAGCAGTTGAGGCCGACTGCTGAAGGTGATGCTACGGCCACCGCGTCCAATAGTTCTTCGAGTTCGCCGCCCATAGGCAGGGTGCCGTTGTCGTTGATCGTTGCACTGAAGGCGGTACATATATTATAATGTGGTGCGATGCGTGCCGCTGCTTGCGCTACGATGCGCGTACCGGCGATGTTGTAGCAACTTTCGGCCAGTAGTAAATCGACTCCGCCCTCGGCCAAAGCAGCCATCTGTGCTTGGCAGGCATCCAGCCATTCTTCGGCACTATCGCCCGGCTTGGGACATATCGGCGCCACTATTCCGGCGACGTACCGCCTGTGTCCATCATGTGCGGCGGCGTGTCGCGTGCATTGACACGCCATAGAGGCGGCGGCGCGGTTGATGTTTTCAACGACATGTTCGGATGTTTTAGCGTGATAAAACTTCTCGAGTATCAGCGCGTTGGCGTTGAATGTATTAGTGCTGATGATGTCGGCTCCGGCGTCAAGGTAGGCTTTGTGCAATGCTTCTACATTCTTTGGATGTTCAAGGCACAACAGGTCGGCCAATGGCAGGTGTGCCGCGGCAGTGGCTTCGGCAAGCATGGTGGCGGTGGCCCCGTCATGCACCGATGTGCGTATACGCAAGGTCTCGGCAATGTTGTCGGGGTCGGACGGTTTCATTTGAGCAGGTCGAAGCTGTCGACGTATATCTCGGTGATGGTGTGCTTGATGGTGTTGCGATCCTCCCAAAATCGGGTCCGTATCTTGCCTTCGATGAGCAGGCGCGATCCTTTGCGGATGTATTTCTCGGCAAATTCGGCATTGGCATCCCACATCACGATATTGTGCCACTCGGTACGGTCGGGTAGTTGCGAGCCGTCCGGCATACGGCGACCGCGTTCGGTGGTGGCCATGCTGAAGGATGCCACGGGGCGTGTTTCCACATAGCGTATTTTGGGGTCTGCGCCCACGTATCCCATAAGTATGGCTTTGTTCATATTCTCGGTCGTGTTTTTGGGGTGGTCGTGTATTTTCGGAGAGAGTAAAAGTGTGCGGATTACGCTTATTCTTCTGTCGAATGGTATTGTACCAGTCCTGGCATGGAATAGCGAGCAACCTTGTCTATGGTGGCGCCGAAATCGGCGGCCACCTTGCGCAGGATATCTTCGTAGAGCACGCATGTCGAGCCTACAAGACTCAGAGGATGATTGCGATAGTCGTACTGGGATATATTGCGTTCAAAGAATTTCATAAGCGAACGATATACGAGATCATATACGTACTTGTGGTCGAGGTGCTCGTGCAGGAAGAACGCATATTGAGCCAGTGTGCGGTTGGGCAGTGTATTGGTGTACACTTGGTCCAGCAGAACGTTGGCTGTGGTCTGGTATTTTTCGTAGAAAGCAGTGCATAATTCGGGTGGCGCCAATTCCTTGAGTAAGTCGGCAATGAATAGTTTGCCCATGTATGAATTGCTGCCCTCATCGCCAAGTATAAATCCCAGCGGGCGAACGTTCTTGATAATTTCGTGGCCGTCATACAAGCAGGTGTTTGAGCCTGTTCCGAGGATGCAGGCCAGGCCGGGCCGGCGCACCAGCAGTCCGCGAGCGGCACCCAACAGGTCGCTGTGTATCGTCACCGGTGTTTTGAACTGCGCTACCAAGGAAGATTCCATTACCTTGTTTTTCTCGTAATTGGCGCATCCTGCGCCGTAGAAATAGACGTGTTCCCAGCGGCGTCGGAAGAATGCATCGGGTAATTCGAGGCGTATGGAGTGCGAGATTTCGCGGCGTGTCTGAAAGTACGGATTGATGCCGGTAGTGAATGCGTGTTCCACCACCTTGTCTCCATCGACAAGTGCCCACTCGGTACGTGTACTGCTGCTTTCGGCTATAATTTTCACGATAAATCAGATTGTCTTTTGCTCGATTTGGCCACTCGGGTGTCCCTTAGGCTTTTTGCAAAGTTAAGCATTATCTGCCATACTTCCGCCTTCCGCAGCCGAAAATGTGCTTATTGCCGGTCAATAGAATACGCGGTGCTGTGCCAATCGGCACAGCACCGCGTAGGGTGTGTCCTGCTTTGCCGGCAGGGTGGGTGGCGTTAGTGTATGGCTTGGCCTCGAGGTTGTTAGCGGATGGAGACTTTGGTGGCGGTGGCAGCGACGCGGACGATGTAGATGCCGGCGGCAGGTACATCGATGGAGGCGACGCCGTAGGCATCGGTGGTTTTGGAGGCTACCAGTGTGCCATCTACTGCGTATACGTCCGCGGTGGTCGAGGCTTGCGCATCGGCGATTAGGATGCGGCGTCCGTCGATGCGCACGGCAAAGGATGCTTCGGCATCGGTAGTGATGTCATTCACGCCGCCGGAACCTTTACGGAATGAGATGTTGTCGAGGTTGAAGGCTCCGTTCTGTGTGATGGGGCTCGTTTGCTGTACGACTTTGATTTCGCTGAGCAGGAAGGGGCAGAAGTCTTTTTCGAGGTTGTCGAGGATGACTTCGCGGTATTGCCATCCGATGAAGTCGAGGTCGCAGACTTTTTTGTACTTGATGTTTGTACCGGAGGCAACGCCCACGTAAAGTTCGTGGTTGTTGAAGTCGCCGTTGATGTACATGCCCAGGATGTCGTTGGTGTTGTAGGGGTGTGGTTCGCCGGTGTATTTCCAGACAATGGCTCCGCCGTGGCTGTCGGCAAATTTGTAGGTGAAGCGTCCCGATGCTTTGTCGAAGAGTTTGACTGCGGTGGAGCGTGTCGCCGTTGGATTAGCGGCTGTTCCGGATGTCTGTTCAGGGTCTACGATGAAGTTTGCGGCTGTTTCAAAGTCTTCGACGATAGTCTGTTCGGCTTCGGCGGTGGCATCTATGGCTGTGAAATCGTACTCAATGTCGGTGCCCAGAGGCAGTGCTTCGGTGTCTCGGAGTGTTCCGGAGAGTTTGACGTGGTATTTTTCGCCCGGGACGAGGTCGCCGGTGATGGCGAATATGGCGTTGCCGTATCCGTTGGTGAGTCGGTTGAATTTGGATGTGCGTTTGTTGACGGCCACTTCGTTGCCTTTGCTGTCGGTGATGGTTATTACATCGTATACTCCGTTGGTGTTGATGGTGTTGTCAAAACGGAATTCGAGCGTCGGTGTTGCATAGTGTACCGTGCCGCCGTCAGCCGGGAATTGGTCGATGACTTCGAGGCGGTCTCGGTTTTTGGTAGTGAAAGTGAAAGTCAGGGGCTGTTCCATCTGCGGGTGGCTATATCGGCTGTCAGCGGTCTTGGCTGAGGCATCTACGTTGACCGTGTATGTGGTGTTGCGTTCGAGAGACAGTTCGGGGACGAAGGATGCTTTGTGGTAGCTTTCGCTGAAGACAAAGTATCCTTTGACTTCGGGGGTGATGCTGAAGGCTTTCTCGAAGGATTCTTGGTCTACATCGGTGTTGAATTCGAAGTCTATGGATGAAGAGCAGGAGACGAGTTCGCCATCTGCCGGAGCGGGTGCGTACTTGGTGACCGCGAGCGGATATTCGCGCTTGAGCACCATCGGGAAGTCTTGGTAGACGATGTCGTTGGCGACGACGGTGACTGTCTTGTCTTCAGTGTAGTAGTCGTCACGGCTGACGCGAACAGTGTATGTGCCCGGGGTGACGTTGCGGAATGCGTACACGCCGTTGTACATATTGTCGGTTGTGCGTGTTTGGATGGTTTTGCCTTGGGCGTCAATCAGTTGAACGTATGCACCGTTGACCGGAGCGTTTTTGTCGCGTCCGTACATGGTGAAGTTGGAGGGATAGAGTTTTTCGCGCAGGTTGTGGTCGTCGTAGATGATACCGGCGATGTTGCCTGTGACGAATTTGTCTTCTGTGTCATAGAACTCCATGATGGATTTGACGAAGAGCCATGCTTCAATCCAGTTGTAGTCATCGTTCATCAGTCGGTGTGCCTCGGGACGGTGTTCGTGCATCGAGCCTTCGGAGAGCAGTCCCACGGTGTAGAGAGTGCGTAGTACGCCCAAGCCGCCTTGCCACATGTTTTGGTAGAATGTGAGGTCGCCGGCCACGTATTCGGTGTCGCGTGTCCAGATGGCCAGTTTGCGGCTGTGGAGATTTTTCCACACGATTTTGCTTAGGGTTATATTTTCGGGGTATCGCGGTGTGCCTATGGTGCTTTCGCGATAGAGCATCAGCGGGTAGTTGACATTCTCGCCGGCGTTGGAGTGTATCGAGAAGAACAGGTCAACGCCCAGGGAGTTGGCTTCGGCGGCGATGCCGCTGAGGCTTCGGTCATCAGCTTGAGTGTTCTTGATGCGCGACAGGTATGGCGTTGCACCCAGGGAGTCCAGTATGTGATACATGTGCAGACCTTTGTATAGGTTTGACTTGGATTCCCAGTATCCGAGTGTGTCGTTTTGCTCAAAGGGATAAATTCTGATGGGGCGGTCGTCCGATGTGTAACCTCCGTGTCCGGGGTTGATGTAAATCTTGAGTTCGGACATACGTTTGGCGTATGCTCCGGAAGCGACAACGAGCGCTCCCAACAGCAATAATATTATGCGTTTCATTTGTATGGTCATAGTTCGTGGTGTGCGTATGGTTGTCATTCGCTTACGTGGATAAGGTACATGTTTCCTTGCAGGTCGGAGTATACGATTTTTCCGGCAGCGGCGGCGGCTTCGCCAACGAGGGTGTCGGCATTTGTGACATCGGTGGTTTGGCCGGAGACGATATTGACTACGCGTAATTTGCTGTCAAGTACCACGTATCCGTCATCATGGGTGACTACGTAAGCTACCATGTTGTTGGAGAGCCATGCGGGGAAATCGCCTTTTGATGCTATACGCTGCGGTTGTGTGCCATCGGCATTGGCTACGAATACGCCTTCGAAAGGTTCGCAGAACAGCAGATGTGTGCCGTCGGGCGATAGCGAAGCCCACAAGTAAGAGTGTGCATCGGACAAGGGCGTGATTTTGGTTGTGACGCCGTTATGGCAGACTAAGATGTCGCGGTAGTCTGCAAAGGCGTAGTTGTCATTTGCGCTGACGGTGTTAAGATTGGAGGGCGTTTTGCGGCTGTATGATTGCAGCTTGACGGGTTTGGCGTCTTTGGCTATGTCGTAGCTACGCACATCGTGGCATAGTAATCCATCGACGAGCATGGCGGTGCGATAGAATACTTTGGTGCCATCGGCGTTGAATATTGGGGCGAAACCGGCGGCGGCATCGGTGTCGATGGTGGCAATACCGCCTGTGGTCAGGTCCATTGCTTTCAGCCCGGTATGGTCTTGGGTGCTGAATAGCAAGGTCTTTCCGTCGGGGCTTAGGACGGGGTGGTGCGACCCCTCGGGGGCTTCGATTTTTTGAGGCGCCGAGATGGTGATGGCGGCAGCGGAGACGGCGACGCCAAGTATTGCTGCGGCTAGTAGGATGTGTCTCTTCATCAATGAAGTGTTTGGAAGTGTGTGTAAATGTGTGTTGTCGTGAGGATGTTTTCCCTTATATAGCTTCTAAGAACTTTAAGGGCATCAAAGCCCTTAAAGTTCTTAGATTTTACCTGTTAATGGAAATATGTATCAGTGCTTTATCAGAACTTTGCGTGTGTATTGGCCTGCGCCGTTGCTGATGATGGCGAAGTATGCTCCGTCTGCAATTTCGCTGACATTGAGCACATTTCCTTCCGTCTGTGCCACTGTGATGCCGGAGGCGGTGACCAATCGTATTCCTGTGATGAGGAAGTCGGCATTGGCTACGAGGTATTCGCTTGCCGGATTGGGGTGTACGATCAGCGAGGTGCATTCTATGTCTTCGACTGCGCCGCTGCCAATGTATTTGATGTCGTCTACGGCGAAGGTGCCTGCGGCGCTCATTTGTGAGGGATTTTGTACAAGCTTGATGCCGGTGAGCTGAGCATCAGCTTCTACCGTTACCGGGATTTCGAAGTAACGCCAGCCCAGGAAGTCCATATCGCAGACATATGTGTAGGTGGTCGATACATCGGATGTCAACTCGAGGTAAACTTTGTTTGCGGTGAGGTCGCCACTGATATGTACGCCTACTTTTTCGCCGGCCTTGAGGACTTGGGGTGCGCTTTCGGCACGTTCCCACAGAATTTCGCCTCCTTCGGTATCTTTAAACTTGTAGGTGAAGTCTACGGCTTTGCCTACGAGCGGATGGGCGGCTGCGGTTACGCTTTGGCTCTCGACATTAAGGCTGCCCACTTCGGCCATGCTGTAATCGGCTGGTGTCTCCATGTTGTCTATAATGCCTTGTCCTGCAGTGTTTTCGGCGGCATCTACGGCTGTAAATGTTACATTGACCGGTTCTTGGAGGGTAATGCCGTTCTTGTCTGCAAATTCGCGTGCAAGTGTCAGGTTGTATGTTTCGCCAACGGTGAGGTCCTTGAGGAATGGTATTCGGAAGAATCCGTATGTGGCGCCGGCCTTCGAGTTTGTCATTTTGCGCTTGTTGAAGCTGACGTTGTTGCCCTTGCTGTCTGTGCATGTGATTTGCTTGAGGATGGGTGCTACATTGGGTATCAGGTCAAAGCGAAATTCGATGGCGGCATTTGAATAGTGTACCTTTTCGTCCTGTTTGGGGAACTGCCCGAGTATCTTCATATAATTGAAGTTGGTAGTCATAAACGAGAACGTGAAGGGATTTTCCATATTCATATTGTCCGGGTGCTTGGCTTCGGTTGATATGGTGACGGTGTATTTCGTATTGGTGTTGTAAGGTTCTGATGGGGTGAATACCAGACGGTGGTTGATGTCTTCCCAAGAGAATGTTCCGGCCGTGGCGGGCGAGATGCTGAAGGCTTTTTCGGCGCTCTCGGTGTCCATGTCCCAATTGAAATCGATAATGACGGGGCAGTTGCACAGCACCGGTTCGTCGCCGTCTTTCCACATGGGCGAATATGCCACTACTTCGGGCGGTGTATTGCGTATTTTGCCCATTTGCATGTTTGCGTAGGTGATTTCGTCAGCTACGACATCGATTTCGGTGCTTATTGGATAATGGGTGTCGCAGGAGGCCTTGACGGTATAGTGTCCCGGGGTGACTTTGCGGAAAAGATAGAAGCCGTTGATGTGCTTTGTCTCGGTGGTGTATGTGTCCACGACTTTGCCCTCTGCGTCAATCAGTTCGACCTTTGCGCCCTGGATTGTGGCGTACCAGTCGTCGCCGAATTTCAGATAGCTGCCGTCGCGAGGTGTTCGGTTGTCGTTGAGTCGTCCGGCCACCACTCCGAAGTCTACACCCGGCTGGTTGAAGTACTCATCGATGGCTTTGCGGAAATGCCATGCTTCCATCCAGCAGAAGTCCTTGTTCATCAGACGGTAAGTCTCGGGGATATAATCATGGAATGATCCTTCGGAGAGCATGCTCACGCGTGTATTTCCGCGCAATACGCCCAGTCCGGCGCCGTGCCATGTGGGATAGAAGCTGAAGTCGCCGCGACAGTTGATATTGGTGCTGGTCCAGTATGTAGCTTTGTTCTGTAGTAGATACTTGTTTAGAATCTTGGCAATGACGTCCGAGTTCGGGATTACCGGTTCGTTGTCGTATCCGCGGTACAGCATCAGCGGGAAGTTGCGCCGCGCTTCGGTGCCGGTGGCGTTGGAGTGTATCGAGAAGAAGATATCTGCGCCGCTGTTGTTACTCAGATTGACGATTGTGGACAGGCCCAGGTCGTCGGCCGAGGTGTTGGTGACGCGCGATATTTCCACGTCATAGCCTTTTTCGAGCAGCATGTCGCGCAGCGCAAGGCCTTTTTCGAGGTTAGAGTTTGATTCCCAGTATCCTTCCGGGTCGCCTTGTGTGTATGGAGCGATGACTACGTTTCGGTCATCGGGGTCGTGTCCGCCGTGTCCGGGATTGATGTATACTTTTATTTTCTTGGTGTTTTGTGCCGAAGCCGGTGCGGCAAAGAGGGTGCCCATAGATACCATCGACACCAGAGCGGCAGCAAATATTTTGGAGTATTTCATAATACGCTAAAATTGTTTTGGGGTGTGTGTAATGGTATGTATCACTTGAGGGTCACAGTCATTTCGTAGAGGCGTCCGTCGATAGTGTTGTAGACCACGCGATTGGCGCTGATTGCTGCGGCCGGGTTCATGCTCATTGATTCGGGCTTGGTAAGGTCTTGCACCTGTTTTCCATCGGCGCTGAGCAGTACAATCTGCGAGGACATGTATTGGTGTCCGTCGTCTTTGGCGTTCATGGCCACGATGTGGTTGTTGCCGTACCATACCGGGGCTTCGTATTTACCCGGTTGGCTGAGAATGCAGCCTTTAAGGTCGGTGATATATATGCCTTTGCCGGCGGCGACAAACATTACTTTGGAGCCGTCGGGAGACAGCGAAGGCCAGCAGTATCCGGCGTAGCATTCTACGGGCGTGTATTCGTGTGTTGTGCCGTTGACCGTGATAATCAGCTTGGAGTCTTTGACGCTCACGGTGGTGCCTGTCGTTTGTCGGGTCGTGGAAACTTTGTCGCCTACGAAACGTGCACGGAAGGCTTCGGGACGCGTAGCTTTCACTGCCTTAGTGGCTCCGGAGGCGTAGTCATAGACGCGCAGGTCCGAGTAATCGGCTTTGCTGAACATCAGTTGTGTGCCGTCGGCGCTGAGCACGGGGTGATACATTTCGCTTTGCGTGCCCTTAAGCAGTGGGCGCGGTGCGGACACTTCGGCTATCTGTGCTTGTGTCCATACGCAGGCTGTAAAAGCCAAGGCGCTTAGCAGGATTTTTTTTCTCATAAGGTTATAGGGTGTTATGGTTTTGTTTTTTTTGCTGTTGTGTTGTTGCGTTGTCTTGATGTGTAGTTTGTCTCGTCCTTGTCCGGTCTGTGGTCTTGGTTTAAGTCGATAGTGGGGGGCGCATGGACAATTGCCCGTGGTGTTACTTGGCCATGAGTTTGGTGCAGATCTTGGCTCCGTCTAAGCATTTGGCGGCTACAATATATACGCCGGCGGTAGCGGGTGTGGCAACTTGCATTACACTTTCGCCGTTGGCCGGTGTTTTGCTGACAAGTGTCCCGCCGAGGCTGTATATGGATACGGATGCCATCGGGGCGTTGGCTCGTACTGTAAAAGTAGTGCCGCTTACCGGGTTGGGCCATACGGATAGAGTTGCGGCATTGGTAGCCGCGATGTCGGCTATGCCGTCGTAGTATTTGTATGTTGCTTTGACGTCAGATACTTGTACTGTTTGGTCGCCTTTATTGGCTGCGTCCTTGACAAATACGAAGCGGATTTGGTGCATCGATACCGGGTAGGTAATTAGGTCGTCTTTGTCGCCTATGGCATCCCATGGCAATGTTACGTGGTGGGTTTTTTCGGCGGCGAAGGACTCGGAGTCTTTTGCCGTGATGCTGATGTTGTTTGTGCGCGAGTGAAGCCGTGTGCGTGCGTCTACGACAACCTTTGACACCGGTATAGAGGATGTGAAATCAAAGGATATTTCGTCCGGCAGGCTGTAAAAGGTGATATCGCGAGCGATGTACATGTATGGGTCGCGCGGGGTTTTGTAGGTGAAGTTTATTGTGCCATTGTCCGAAATGGTGAGTGCGGTCTTTCCGGCGGCGTTGACTATGCCGGCAGTGCCCATGGCTTTCCAGTCGGCCCAGGAGCAGAAGTCGTAGTAAGGTTTTTTGGCTATTTCGACTGTAACGGGGGTTGTATCGCTGAAACGGCCTATGGTGGCGGTGATGTCTGTTGTGCCGTCTTTGAGTCCGTGGAGTACACCATTGGCATCGATAAATGCCACCGAGGGATCGGCCACTGTCCATATGATGCCGGCAGGGTTATAGGTGTAGGTATTGCCATCGATTTCGGCCGAAGCCTCAACGGGATATTCGCGGTGGCTGTCGATGAGTATGGGCTTGATACGCAGGGCCATCTGTGTGTCTACGATGGTGATGTCTTTGGAAACGGAAATGCTGCCGAGCGATGCGGTGAGCGGAGCCACCACGCCGATGCTACCGGCGGAGAAGACGTTGCCGTTGCAGGTGCCTACATTGGGGTCGCAGCTTAGTACAATGCCCTGTACGTCATCGCTTACCACGGCATCGTATTTGTTGTAGCCGATGATGCGTGGGGTGTAGGTGCCGTATACCGGAGCCTTGAGGTTATAGTCGGCAAATTCAAGGCGAGTAATTTCGTTGTCTTCGGGCGCGATGCTGTAGATTATCATACCATTGGCTACGGCGCGGGGCGAAGCCTCGGTGGTTTTGTTGACTATGGCGTTGCCCACGAGCATTTCGGCGCTTCCGCCGGCATCGAAGTTGGTCATGTATGTGCATCCGTAGTGTTGTGCTATGGCGCACATCTCGGTGGTGGAGCATCCGGCCGAGGTGCCGTAGCGCGGGTCTGTGCTTTTGTCGATTACGATGATGTAGAGGTAACGGCCTTCGTCATCGGTGCCGTATCCGGTGCGAGAGTAAACTTGCGAGTTGTATGTCTCGGATGTGTTGTATTTGGTCAGTGTTCCGGCGTTCATCACCTGGGCGTTGCCGCCTACGAGGTTGTCAAATTCGATAAGTTTGCCGTTCTTGTCGGACCATCCGTATCGTAGGGTGACTTTGTCGCCTGGTTTGAGGCGGTTGAGAGCCTCGCGCTTGTCTCCACGCCCCACGATAGCAAGGTCGTAGTTGGCCAAAGTGCCTGCTCCGGCATCTTGCACCACCTTGACTACGGTGAAGGTTATGTCCTTGCCTCCGGCGTTCCATTTTTGTCCTTCTTCGATATTTAGGTAGACTTCGGTGGCGCATTTGGGCACAATCTTGAAATGCGTGGTACCGTTGTCTGTATATGTGTCCACGCATTTGAAGGGGCGGTTGGTGGGGTAGTATGAGTTGTAGATGTTGACTTCGTTGTCGCGGACGGTCTTGTTGACGGTGTATATTTCCAATTCGCCGGTGGCTGTCGAGTTGATGTATCCGGCCCAAGAGAAATAGTTGCCGCTGTGCACGGAGCCTTCGGGAGTTATGCCCACGATACCGGTGTGTTTGTATCCACCGTTCCATTGGTCGGCGTGCATGTTTGTCTCGGAGATAATCTTGCCATTGCGGAGGTTGCCGTTATACGTCAACCCTACGAGTTCGTCGCTGAAAGGAGGCTGTCCGTTTACGCACCAAAAGTTGGCATTTGCGCCCGCCAGCGCAACATGTCCGGTTGAAGTTTGTCTCTTGGCGGCGTTTACCAGGGCCTCGGTACCATAGAGTTTGTCAGAGGCTTGAGTAGTCTCGATGCTGTTGTAGGGATTTGATGCATCTATGCGCAAGATGTTGACATTGAGAGGATATTCCGGTATGCGTATTCGTGTATAGCGTACGCCCGGACCCAGCTCGCGGTCTTGCAGAGTCGTGATTTGGTACTCGGCGCCTTTAAGTGTGACAGTCTCGGCGTAGCACGTCGTGGCTAAAGACGCGGCGGTCAATAGGGCAATGGTAAAATTTTTCATGTGCAAACGTTTGATGCGGTTATACGTCGAATATTGGCTATCTATTGGGTAATATTTTGAGCTGCAAGCTTTTGTGCGTTGCTAAAGTCGCAATAATACATTGGCATGCATATATACGACAAAGATAAAGCTAAAAGTTGGTATAACACATATAAAATACGTTAAAATACAGAGACATAGCATTCAAAAAAAGTAAAGGGGCTGTGTCAAAATAGGCGCAGCCCCATTTTTAAACCTGTTGTAAAACATAAAACAAAGCCTCAACTTTCACAAGCTGGGGCTTTGTCATATCAAAAAGTTTTAGTAACTTTCCGACTTTGACACTTTCTTTTATAACACACTACATACCAGGCGATTATCACCGCCCGGGATGTAGTATTACTTAGTGGCCGTATTTATTTAACTTGCTTTAACTCTGCGATATAGCTTGTTCATTGTTTTCTGTGGAACGATTTCTGTGTCAACACAAACGCCGACAAGTTCTTGTAGTCTGTCTGTCAGTGCGTTGCGAGTGAACATCGGCACATAGCCTAAGCCTTTGAAGTGAGCGAACTTTATGTCTCGGAGTGTAGTGATTAGCTGCTCAATGCTCAGTTTGGGCATCCCGAGCTGGAGCTGTAGCATCTTCAGAATAGTCATAGCCAAGAAACATATCAAGAAGTGACTGCGGATGCGGTCTTCGCGTTGGAGGTATACCGGACAGGCATCGAGGTAGGACTTGGTGGTGCGGAACAGGTGCTCGATTTCGTGATGGAAAGAGCGCGCACGGAGTACTTCGACAGCTTCATCGTCAAGTGAAGTGGCATAAGCATAGAAGCCGTCAAAGCGTTCCTCCTCGGCTATGGCGTCTTGATTGATGGACATGGATATGTGTTCGGCCAACTCACCGTCCTTTGTTATATAGGTGGTGCTTACGTATCGATGTGGATCTTGCTGGCTCTGACGTGGCTTGTACTCTTTCTTCTTGACTATTTTTTCGGCGCTTGTCAGTCTTTCCGCCCTCTTGTGGCGCAGGTATTGTGCAAAGGCATAACTATATGTGACGATGACACGTTCTTGGCGTGTGGTGTCTTTTTTGCCATTGAGGCGTTTCTCAACTATAATCTCCTTGTAAAACTTGGTGTTACGTTCGATACTAAAATTTATTTCCTCAAGATTGAATACGTCTCGTTCAGGATTTTCCGAGTCAATAGGACCCAAATATTTGTCTCGATAGGCGATGCGCCATCCTCAGGGGTCGAGTGCCATAGCTTGGTCTGCGGCCGGTAACTTTGGCAGGGATTGCACGGCTATATAATCGCGGCCTTCTGTCATATTATAGCGGCGATTATCCTCACTGGACAGACCGGCATCGGTGCTGATGATAAAATCGGTGAGGCCAAACTTGTCTGCCAACATTTCTTCTATGCGCTGTAGTGACGGCTGCTCCGATTCATTGCCCGGGAAGATGGTGAATGCTATGGGTATTCCATCTGCATCCATCAATAGACCCATCTGAACAATGGGGTTGGGCCGATACTCCTTCGACTTGCCACGACGGCGAATACCAACTCTGCGCTTCGGGTTTTTCGGGTCGCGGAACTGTAAGTCGTTGTCCTCTATCTCAAAATAGTAATTGGTGCAGTCGTAGTAGGTTACACGTGTGTTGCGTTCCATTATCTTCTTGGAGTTTTCCCATACGGTGGCCTGAATACTGTCGATATGCATACTCAGCAAAGTAAGCGATCGGTAGAGATTCTCCAGTGCTATCTCCGACCGATTTATGCGTTTTTGGTTAAGATCCAACACGCTGCGCTTCGAGCAAGGATACAGCACCCGAAGCACCACCAACGTCTGCAGGATTTCGTCCAAGTTATACTTAATCTTCGAGCCATTAGTGATTTCCTTACTCATTTGAGGCAACCCAAGGCTGTTGTAAAGTGGCAACAAGAATATTTCGCCACCGCTTATAAGGTTCTGTGCATCACTGTTTATCGGCTTGTCCGGCGACAACTCTATACACACCTTTTTGCGCCCGAGTTTCTCTTCTTCGTTAAGCTTGGCTACATACGCCTTAGCCCACTCCAAGCCGTCAGGGCAGCCGTATTTGGCCTCAATTTCCTCCTCGCTACCCAGTGTTTCCACTCGTCTGGATGTACTCTTGCCGGTTTTATCTCTGAATGACTTCAGCACATATATTGTATGCGGTCTTTGTTGTCTCGAAAAACTTAGTCTCATAAATTTGCGAACACCCGGGGATGGTAATACCGAGTATTACTACAAAGGTACGAACAAAAATTGGTTCTACCAAATTGTAAACCAATTATTTTCGTGTTTTTTGCTTTTTTAACCGTCAAACTCCCGACATAGCATTCAAAAAAAGTAAAGGGGCTGTGTCAAAATAGG
>ULSH01027233.1_pt1 | contig 51725 bp, 47 predicted proteins | sample 1956151 | NCBI WGS metagenome assembly ULSH01 (sample SAMEA4835702, study PRJEB28245) | human gut metagenome | biome: gut microbiome; material: fecal sample | place: Denmark | collected 2008 | reverse complement strand
CCATTGGCCGTTATTTTGGCAGCCGCAATTATACCGGTGATATATTCTTTTATCCTATATAAGAAAGGAATTTAATCAAATCTGGGGGATATATTCAAATTCAATATCTGCCCGTTCAAAGCCCCAGTAGTCTTTGTTCAGGGGGACTTCTTTGAATCCGTATTTCTGATAGATGTGCAGGGCCGGTTTCAGTATCCTGTTTGAAATCAGTGTGAGCTTCTTTGCACCATGTTCTATGGCGTAATCCATACTGGCTTTGAAAACAGCGCTGCCGGCTCCTTTTCCGGTAGACTGACCGGCAGCAGCAAGCTTGCAGATTTCCCAAACATCATCTCCAAGCGGCATGGCCATACAGGTAGCAAGGACATGGTTGTCTTCCAGAGCAAAATAAATCATACTGCCGGAATCCAGAAGGGATTCTATCTGGTTCAATACTTCATAATCGGCTTCTTCCGGAACGAAAAAACGTTTGATCCAATCAATATTCAGGTCAATAAAGTCTTGTTTATAGGCATTCTTGTATTCGATGATTTCCATATGACATCCTCCAATTACATTCCATTTGCTTTGCGTTCAACGGCTTGCATATCTTTTGGTTGTAGTATATACTGAAGTTTATAATAAGTAAAACGAAAATTTCTGATGTTAATATTAGAAAAGGTGATTTGAAAATATGAACAGGTATCTTGCTCTGCAGAAAATCATTGAGACAGGAAGTTTTACGAAAGCGGCGGAAGTACTGGGGTATACACAGTCAGGAATCAGTCAGATGATTTCGTCCCTGGAGGAAGAGCTTTCTATAAAATTGCTGCATCGTTCCCGCTTTGGGGTGAAGCTGACGTTAGAAGGGGAAGAATTATATCCATTTATTCAGCGAACAATCCTGCAATACCAGGCGATGGAGGAGAAGGCCAAGGAAATAAAGGGACTTGAGACGGGATTGATCCGGATTGGAACAATTTCCAGTATTACCTGCCACTGGATGCCGCAGTTAATCCGGGAGTTTCAGGAACGATATCCGAAGGTGCAGTTTCTGTTTCATCAGGGGGATTATTCTTCGATTCAGGAGTGGATTAAGATTGGGAAAGTTGATTTTGGATTTGTCACTCCGCCTGCCGTAACGGAGCTGGAGACAATCACCGTCAAAGACGGAGAGATGTTGGCAGTGCTTCCCAAAGACCATCCTTTGGCATCCAGAGAAAGACTTCCGTTGGAAGAGATTGCCGGGGAGCCGTTTATTCTGCTGGAAGAGGGGCATTTTAGTGAGCCTCTGAATGCCTTTCATGCCTGTAATCTGGAACCGAATCTGAAATACAGAATTCATGATGATTATGCGATCATGACGATGGTGGAAGCCGGATTGGGAATCAGTATTCTGGCGGAGCTGGTCTTAAGGAGAACTAATTTCGGAATTGCAGTGATCCCTTTGGAACCGCCTGTCACAAGGACACTTGCCATTGGATATAAGGATAAGAACAGTCTGCCGATTGCAAGCAAGTATTTTATAGAATTTCTATTAGATAAAGTAGACAGTCTGCCTTGATCAGAAATCCAGACGTGAATCTTTTAAAGTGCTGCTGAAATTATCAGAGCGGGTTTGAAAATTCCATCTTGCAATTTTCAAACCCGCTCTGATAGATGGTTCTGGTAGATATCAAATTTTATAATTGTTTATTTTCCGAGAGTCAGCATCATATCCAGAGACTTCCGGGATTTTTGCAGTACGTCTTCTTCCAGAAGAATTTCTTCTCCGGCAGTACCGTTAACACAGTGATAGACATCTGCCAGGGTAGTCAGTTTCATATTGTGGCAGACGCAGTCCTTGGAGAGCGGATAAAACTTTTTCTCAGGACACAGGAACTGGAGATGCTGTACAATGCTGTTTTCCGTTCCGATGATAAATTCGTTCTGTTCACTTTGTTTCGCATAATCCATAATTCCGGTAGTACTGCCTACGTAATCTGCTTTTGCGGATACTTCCGGGAGACATTCCGGATGTACAAGCAGTAAAGCGTCAGGATGCAGAGCCCTGGCTTTTTTTACGTCCTGCAGGGAGATTCTGACATGGGTCGGACATCCGCCGTGAAACAGTTTGAGATTTTTTTCCGGAAGCTGTTCAGCCACCCATGCGCCCAGATTACAGTCAGGAATGAATAAAATATTTTTATTTTCCATATTTTTGATAACCTTTACGGCTGAGGATGAAGTGACACAGACATCACAGACTGTTTTCAGTTCAGCAGTCGTATTGATATATGCGGCAACCGCATAATCGGGATGTTGTTCCTTTAACTGTCTGATCAGATCAACATCCATCTGAGTTGCCATCGGACATCCCGCCTGGGGATGGGATAACAGAACTTTTTTTTCAGGGGAGAGAATTTTGACTGTTTCAGCCATAAAGCGGACACCGCACATCAGCACAGTCTGGGCATCCGATTTTGCTGCTTCCAGACTTAAGCCATAGGAATCCCCTACATAATCGGCAACTTCCCAGATATCCTGACTTTGATATGCGTGGGCGAGGATACAGATATTCTTTTCTTTTTTTAATTGCAGGATGCGGTCCTGCAGCATTCTTGTTGTGTACATAATTTTCTCCAATCATGAAAGTCGATTGCTCCGCACTTCGTGCTCCCGCAATCACTGCTAATATTCGCTATTATACAAAAATGCCCTTTAGATGTCAACATATATGTAAATATTAATGTAAAACAACTGTCTTGTCAGCACAAAAGTATTATGCTATAATCCTGTTGATGAAAAACAGATCAATAGGACAAAGAAAGTCAGGTATACTATGGAAACAGATATATTAATCATTGGCTGCGGGTGCGCTGGATTGTACTGTGCACTGCAGTTGGACAGTGAAAAGAAGATTACAGTCATCACCAAATCAGATCTGGAAAGCAGTGATTCGTTTCTGGCACAGGGCGGCATGTGTATGTTGAAGGATGAATCTGATTATAACAGCTATTTTGAAGATACTATGAAAGCCGGACATTATGAGAACGATCAGACATCGGTTGATCTCATGATCCGTTCCTCCGGAAAAGTTGTGGAGGATCTTCTGAAGTATGGCGTGGAGTTTCAGCGGGAAGAGGATGGAACCCTTGCGTATACAAGGGAGGGCGCCCACTCGAATAAGAGGATTCTGTTTCATGAAGATACGACAGGAAAAGAGATTACCAGTAAATTGCTGGAACAGGCAAAACAAAGAGACAATGTGGTTCTGATGGAGTACACGGAGATGTTGGATCTGCTCTGTGAGGATAATGTTTGTTATGGTGCAGTTGTAAGACTTGCTGATGGGACAATCGAAGCAGTACGGTCACAGTATACCATACTTGCAACAGGGGGAATCGGCGGTCTGTACCGTCACTCTACAAACTTCCATCACCTGACCGGAGATGGGATTGCCGTTGCAATCAAGCATAAGATCCGTCTGAAGGATATCAACTATATCCAGATACATCCCACAACGCTGTACTCGGAAGAAGAAGAGGAACGAAGCTTCCTGATTTCTGAATCCGTACGGGGAGAGGGGGCAAAACTGTATGGAAAGGATATGAAGCGCTTTGTAAATGAACTCCTTCCCAGAGACCGGCTGACGGCTGAGATCCGAAAACAGATGCAAAAAGACGGAACAGATTTTGTCTGGGAGGATTTGAGGACGATACCAGAAGAAGAATTGAAGATGCATTTTCCGAATATTATTGAGCATTGCCGGGAGATGGGGTATGATGTTACCAAAGAGTGTATTCCGGTTGTGCCTGCGCAGCATTATTTTATGGGTGGAATTGCAGTGGATCACCAGAGTAAAACGTCCATGGATCGGCTGTACGCAGTAGGGGAGACTGCCTGCAATGGAGTACACGGAAAAAACCGGCTTGCTAGCAATTCGCTGTTGGAGAGTCTGGTATTTGCCGGACGTGCAGCGGCAGATCTTATGGCTGGGTACCAGGAGACAGAGCCGGATGCTTTTCACGGAACGATTGATAAAGAATATTATCAGAACAAAGAAAAACTGTCAGAGGAATACCAAAGTCTGGTACTGGCAGAAATTGAAAAGGCAGATATGTCTGTTTAACAAAAGAAACAAGAATAAAATAGAATCGGAGGAATGATGAGATGTTTGATCCAGTTACCATGAAATTAAATGTGGAGCCGCTTATTATGGGGGCGTTAAGAGAAGATATTACAAGTGAAGATGTATCTACCAACAGCGTGATGCCGTACCCGCAGAACGGGGAGGCAGACCTGATCTGCAAGCAGGATGGAGTCATCTGCGGGCTGCAGGTCTTTGAGCGGGTATTTACTTTGTTGGATGAGAACATGAAATTTCAGATGTTTGTTACGGATGGTGAAAAAGTGCAGAAGGGTCAGCTTCTGGGAAAGATTACCGGTGATATCCGTGTGATTTTATCCGGAGAGCGGACGGCGCTTAATTATCTGCAGCGGATGAGCGGAGTTGCAACGTACACAAATGAAGTGGCTTCCTATCTGGAAGGAACAAAGACAAAGCTTCTGGATACCAGAAAAACCACTCCGAATAACCGGATTTTTGAAAAATATGCAGTAAGAACCGGAAGCGGGAATAATCACCGTTACAATCTGTCCGATGGCGTGATGCTGAAAGATAACCATATCGGAGCAGCAGGAAGCATCAAAAAGGCAGTGGCTATGGCGAAGGAATATGCTCCTTTTGTACGCAAAATTGAGGTCGAAGTGGAGAATCTGGAAATGGTGAAAGAGGCGGTTGAGGCAGGCGCCGATATTATTATGCTTGATAATATGGACAGTGAACAGATGAGAGAGGCAATTCAATGGATCGACGGACGCGCCGAGATTGAAGTATCCGGTAATGTGATGAAAGAAAATATTGCAGTACTCACGGATTTAGGCGTAGATTACATTTCAAGCGGAGCATTGACACATTCTTCACCGATTTTAGATCTTTCTCTGAAAAATCTGCATCCGGTTGAAGCAGAAGGCGAAGGAGTCTGAGCGTAGTATGAGCGGCAAGGATAGAAGAGAACGAATCCTTCAGATATTGGAAAAAAGCAAGACTGCGGTGCCGGGAAATCTGCTTGCGGCCCAGCTTCAGGTAAGCCGGCAGGTGATTGTACAGGATATTGCCTTATTACGGGCGAATGGAACAGAAATTCTGTCCACAACCCTTGGGTATATGCTTTCGGAAAAGAATCATTGCAGCAGAGTCTTTAAAGTGCGGCATTCGGATGAAAAGGTTGAGGAAGAACTCTCTTTGATCGTGGATCATGGCGGAATCATTCAGGACGTGTTTATCTACCATAAAGTGTACGGTGTTGTGAGAGCGGATATGAATATACGCTCCAGACTGGATGTTTATAATTTTATGACGGATCTGGCGTCTGGAAATTCCAGTCTTCTGAAGAATATAACTGCAGATTATCATTACCATACGGTAAAGGCAGAAAGTGAAAAGATACTGGATATGATTCAGGAAAAGCTTCAGGAGAGAGGTTTTCTTGCACAATTACGCGACTATGAACCGATTGATTTCGATAAACAGAATCTATGAGGAAGAAAAATTTGTTCCAAATCCGGTTAACAGGCACTCCGAATAAGGGGGGAGCGCTTTCGAATTTGGAACAAATTTTTTGTTGTACTATGCAGACAGCAGGAATGAATGAAGCAGGAAGTGCTTAACCTTTTGATTCTGCATCAGATCAATTGGATGTTATATTTTTCCAGCCAGTAATTGACCTGAATCATATACGCCAGCATCTGCGGACCGGCCATCAATTGTCCGTACCATGGTTTCCCATAGTCGGAGGGACTGTTCAGGAAGTCGTGAACTTTTTTTGTATCAAGAAGCTGCCGGATGGGGGCCTGGGGATCTGCAAGGATTTCTTTTAAGCGGTTCCCCAATAAGGTTTCATAGGTTGGATCATAGGTTTTCGGATAAGGACTTTTTCGGCGCCACAGGACTTCAGCAGGGAGTTTGCCTTCTCCGGCGTGACGGAGCAGTCCTTTCACGATTCCGTCCGGACACTTCATTTTCCAGGGAATATTCCAGACATATTCCACAATCCGGTGATCTGCAAGAGGAACACGTGCTTCCAGACCGGAATACATACTGGTCCGATCCATCCGGTCCAGAAGCGTGACCATAAACCAACGGAGATTCAGGTAAGAGATTTCCCGCCGCCTTTTTTCTTCCGGAGTTTCTCCGGGAAGAACAGGCGTTTCTGAGATTGTCTTTTCGTAAGCGGCGTGCGCATATTCATCCATCGGCAGTTCCCGGAGTACCTCATCGGAGAGCAGAACTTTCCGGGGTTCCATATGCACAGACCAGGGGAATTGATCGGCTTCGAAGAATTCCTTTTTATGAAACCAGGGATAGCCTCCGAAAATTTCATCCGCGCACTCGCCAGTCAGTGTCACCTTGTTGTAAGATACGACCTGTGAGCAGAAATACAGCATGGAGGATTCCACATCGGCCATACATGGAAGGTCTCTGGCATCTACTGCTTTAAACAGGTAATCAATCAGATCCGTGTTGTTGCATTCCAGAAAGTGATGATTACTGCCGGTATATTCCACCATCTTCTCCACCCAGGGGCGGTCCTGGCTTGGCTGAAAGGCGTTGGACTGAAAATATTTGCTGTTATCTTTGAAATCAAAGGAAAAGGTATTCAATATTTTTCCTTGTTTTTTCAGTTCCTTCGCGCAGATTGCAGTGACCAGGCTGCTGTCCACGCCGCCGGAGAGAAAGGTGCTGATGGGAATATCCGATAACATCTGCTTTTTCACTGCATCTTCCACAAGCCATGCTGTCTTTTCCACGGTTTCGGAAAAGGAATCCTCGTGGGGAAGGCTTTTCAGTGTCCAGTAGAAGTGCTTCTGAAAGCCCTTGCTGTTGTAAGTCAGGAATTCTCCGGGCAGAACTTCACAGATATTTTTAAATACACCCTTTCCATAGGTCTTCGCAGGACCCAGTGCAAAGATTTCACATAACCCATCCCGATCAAGTACCGGTTCTATGCCGGGATATACAAAGAGTCCCTTCAGTTCGGAAGAAAACACCAAAGTCTCATCAATCATCGTATAAAACAGTGGTTTCACACCCAGGCGGTCACGGAAGAGAAAAAGCTGCTCCAGGCGGGAATCCCAGATGGCGATGGCAAAGATGCCGTTTAGTTTTTGAACGTAATCAGCGCCATGAAGGAGGTATCCAAGAAGAATCACTTCTGTGTCACTGGTGGTTTCAAATACAGCTCCCTCGCACTGAAGTTCTGCTTTCAGTTCCGGCATATTATAAATTTCTCCGTTGAAAATAATACTGCATTCACCGGAGGATGTTTTGCGGACCATAGGCTGATGTCCGGTCAGCAGGTCAATGATTTCCAGACGCACATGGGCAAGACCGCATCCTTTGTTGAGGTAGATCCCTTCATCATCGGGACCGCGGCGTTTCTGAACCTGATTCATCTGAGTAAGAATCTGTGTCCATGCCGCCGGAGCGGCTTCAAAATCTCGTTTAGGGTTACAAAATCCTGCAATTCCGCACATAGGTGCTCCTTTCTATTGAATGATTGGCTGGTACTGTCTGCCTTCCAGTGCTTCTTCCAGAGTGGGGATCAGCAATTCGGTGTGGGCAATCATGGAGTTGGGTTTCTTTTCGGGATTATCCTGACCGAACGGAATGAAGTAGATGTTCTTTGCATTCAGCAGTAAACCGATATTTTTCATATTCATACCAAGGGCGTCATTGGTGGAGACAGAGATGACCAGTGGTTTTTCGTTTCTCAGATGAGCTTTGGCAGCCATCAGGACCGGGGTATCGGTGATGCCGTTTGCCAGTTTGGCGATAGTGTTGCCGGTACAGGGGAGAATTACCAGAAGATCCAACAGGCTTTTGGGACCGATGGGTTCTGCCTGATTGATGGTTGTCATTGGTTCAATTCCGGTGATACGTCTGGCTTCGGCTACAAAATCCTGTGCCTTTCCGAAGCGGCTGTCAATGGTTTGAGAGGCATTGGAGAAGATGGTTTGGACTTCGGCGCCTGCATCTGAGAGTTTTTGCAGTTCCAAAAAGGCCTTTTGGTAGGTACAAAAGGAACCGGTCAGTGCAACACCGATTTTCTTTCCTTTTAAATTCATAATTTTCACACTCCTTATGATTGATCTTGGAGAAGTTTTTTGATTACAGTTTCTGCCATGGCTTCTGCCGATGATTTCGGGGCATATTTTCCCGGAAGACCAGGACAGAGAAATGCCGGAATCCCCAGCTTTTCGGAAGCCTGATAATCTACGCCGCCGGGGCTGGAAGCGATATCCAGGATGACGGTATTGGAATCCAGGCGTTGAAGCTGTGGTTCCAGAAGAATCCGGCTTGGAATTGTATTGAAGATAAAATCGTATTCAGACAGTGTTTTTTGCATTTCCGCCATATCGACAGCGCGGTGAGCAAAAAGCTCTGCTTCCGCTCTGGCTCTGGAACTGCGGGCACATACAGTGATCTGACAGGCAAAGCCGGACAGGAGAGAAACCAGTGTTTTGCCGCAGCGTCCATATCCCAGGACGAGACATTTGCTTTTATGAAGGTTTTGTTTACTTTTGATGATTGCTTCTGCAACAGCTCCTTCTGCTGTGGCAATGGTATTATAGAGGGCCAGTTCTTCATCCTCCATATAATCATAGACACAGACACCTTTCTGCCAGGCTGCTTTCAGGAATGGTTTCGGGATACAGCCTGCGAAGAGATATTGTCCTTCGGTAAGGGAATCCAGAAGCAGATCGGCAGTCAGATCCGTTTTGGAAGTCTGATGGTTTAAGTGACCATCCACACGAGCCATGGGTATGGGTGCCAGAATCGTCCTGGCAGACGCTGCCGCCTTCACCAGAGATTCGGCTCTATCAATCGTATCGCCGTCACTTTCCCTGCAAAGGGCATATTCACATACGGTGTAGTTCCGGCTGAGCAACGCGTTTTTCAGATAGACTTGACGGAGGTCACCGCCGATTACTGCAAAATCATAGACTTTGGATTGCATAGAAGAACTCCGTAATATGCAAACTCACAGTTAGTATATGAAAGACTCTGGGGATTGGTGTGTCAGAGGCCATATTTTTTACATTTTGAAAGAAGGAACCTGAAATTTTGTAAAAAAATGTACAAAAAGAAAAAATATGTCCGTATCCACAGACTTTCTAATCCGTGTATTATAGGGATAAAAGATATTAATTGTTGTCCTGGGGGAAAGAAAGGAGAAGTTATGAAGCAAAGAAAGAGACAGATTGCAGCATTGGTGCTTGCAGGATGTGTAGCATTGGGTTCCGTAACCACGCCTGCGGCTGGTTTTTCTGACAGCGGAGCGGTTGGTAAGACACAGATTACAGGTCTGACAACGGAGTATTTGAGTAATCCCATTGGAATTGACACGGATTCCGTGCATTTCGGCTGGCAGATGGATTCCAACAGGATCGGTGCGAAACAGACTGCATACCAGGTCCGGGTGTTTGCTGCGGATGATGGGGAACATGTGGTATGGGACAGCGGAAAAGTTGAGAGTGACAAGTCAACAGGTATTGTATGTAAAGATGTACTTCAGGAAGGAACGGCTTATCAGTGGGAAGTGACGGTCTGGAATGAAAATCAGGAAATGTATTCCGGGCGGGCATCTTTTGAGACCGGGGTTACCAACTGGCAGGAATGGAAGGATGCAGAATTTATCCGGCTGAATGCCAGCCCTGCTGCACCTGTTTTCCGGACAGAGCAAAAACTTCAGGGAAAGAATATTAAAAGTGCAAGATTGTATATCACAGCACTGGGTGTTTATCAGGCATATGTAAATGGGAATCGTGTGGGAGAATGGGGGGAGGACGGAGCGCTTACCTATCACCATATGAATCCAGGCTATGGCAACGGGACCGTAAGTCTGGGATACCAGACTTACGACGTTACTCCATTTTTAGATGGAAGTGATACGGCGGCTGTTTCTGTGGTCGCGGGAACCGGATGGCGCAATGGGATGGGAAGCACCACTTCTCAGCCGGCGCTTAAGGCATTGTTGGCTGTGACGTTTGGCGATGGCAGCCGGCAATTGATTCAGACGAATACTACGGATTGGAAGGGAACTCTTGCAGGGGGAATTACCGGGAATGGTGTTTATTACGGTGAAGATTACAATGCATGTTTTGCAGAGGAATTGGGAGATTTTACTCAGGTTGGATATGATGACAGCGGTTGGGTGAATTCGGAAGGTGTTGTGGATAGCGCCGCAGGGGTTCCTTACATTGCGTGTAATTTTGCAGAGCAGAATGCTGCTTATGTAAGAGTTCTGGTGGAAGAGACAGGACCGGCGATTGCAGATGTAAGAGAAAACTTTCTGCAGCTTATGGAGCTGGAACTGTTGGATGGACAGGGAAATAATGTGGTAGCCGGCAAGGTGCCGGAAGTATCAAATACCTGGTCGCCGAATGCGCAGTGGAGACCGGAGCATCTGACAGATGGTGATCTTGGGACAGATACAGATAATGGATATACGACTACGATGTTTGGAAATCAGGGTCTGACATCCGTGAGTCTGAGTGATCCGGTCAGCATCACGTTCCGTCTGGATAATGGTGCAGTTTTCCAGACTTTAAAGATGTATCCCAGAACTTCTGTGAAATCTGTTTCGGGTAACGAGTGTGCAAATTATCCAAAAAAATATCGCATTCAGGTATCCGAAGACGGTACAAACTGGAAGGATGTGATGGAGGACCAGACCGAATCCTTACGCAACACCTTATTGTTTCCGGAAACAAATGCTGTGAATTTTGGGATAGATTTTCCGGAAAAACAGCAGGCAAAGCATGTACGGATCGCTGTCTCGGAGACAGGATCGGCAGTAAGAGATGACAATGAAAATCGTCTGCAGCTTATGGAACTGGAATTGCTGGATGGACAGACGAATGTGGCAAAGGGGGTTGTTCCGGCCATCAGTAATAATTTTGAATCGGGTACACAGTGGAATGCCGGTAATCTGACGGACGGAGATTACGGTTCTGAGTCGGATTGTGGATATACCTCTGATATTTTAGGGTATGGGGAGCAATATCTGAAACTGGATCAACCGATTACCATTCAGTTTGATTTTGAGCAGGAGGTAAATTTCTCTGAATTGAAATTCTATCCCCGTACTACAAAAGATTCCATATCTTATGGTGTGTGTGTGAATTATCCGAAAGTATATACGGTACAGGTTTCTGATGATGGAATTCACTGGGAGGATGCCGCAGTTAACCAGGATCAGGGCATGGTAAGAAATACCGCTTTATTTCAGAATACAAGAATGTCCACCGCCACCTTTGCAGGAAGTATCCGGGCACAGGCAGGTATCCCGGGAAAATTAATTGATACGTTTGATCAGTTTCCGGTATCCGCAGTTCTCTATACCGATTTGAAAAGAGATTCTTCCTATCCGGGCGGAGAAATTGAGACAGACGCTTCTTATGAAGCTTCCGGGGGAGAGAATCTGTTTGGGAATGGTCTGACTCTGAAGAAAGGCCAGACGATGATCGTAAATATGGGACAAAACCTGACTGCGGTTCCAAGAATTGAATTTGAGGCTTTGGAAGGAACGAAGGTAACCTTACGTTTTGCAGAAATGTTGAATGACGGAAGTTCCGCGGGAAACGGGGCAACGCAGGCTGACGGTCCGAAGGGGTCGATTTACCAGAAAAGTCTCAGAGGTGCACGTTCTTTGGCAACCTATATCTTTTCGGGCAATGGAAGAGAGACTTATCAGCCAAGTATGTCTTTCTTTGGATATCAGTATGTGCAGATTACAGCCAGTGATGATATCAAAGTATATTCTCTGTGTTCAAAGGCAATTTCCTCTGTGACAGAGCAGACCGGAAAAATCCGTACAAACAACGAGCATGTGAACAAATTATTTTCCAACGTATTGTTTGGACAATTGAGCAATTACTATACAACGCCCACAGACTGCAACCAGAGGGATGAGCGTCTTTCCTGGACCGGTGACACACAGGCATTTGCACAGACGGCCGTATATAATTTTGATTCCGTTGCATTTTTAAGGGACATGCAGGATATCTACGATGAAAATACCTGGATTAAGGGATATGTTCCGGGGGTTGCCGATGATTTAAACGGTTATTTCAGTCCGTGGGCGGCAGGCTGGAGTGATGTGGAGATTCTTGTGCCCTGGGTACTGTATCTGCAGACAGGGGACCAGGCAATTCTGACTGAGAGCTGGGATGCCCTGGTTCATTATATGGAATATCTGCAGGCACATGAGCGGGGGGCAAATCAGGCTCCTGCGTCCGGCGACCGAAATTATGGAGACTGGCTCTCTTTTCAGGGAACCAGTATCGAGGTGATGAATGATTACTATTATGGTTATATGAATCAGATCATGGCAAAAATCGCCAAAGTGATCGGGGATACGGAAAAAGAAAAAGCATATAATGAAAAGTTTGAAGCAATTAAGGAAACATTTATCCGGACACACGTGGATTTCTCCAATGGAAATCTGATTATTAAATCAAAAGAAGGAAATGTCAACCTGCAGTTTATGCATTGGACAGACAAAAAAGGAATCTGGGAGAATAATTCACAGACCTCACTGATCTGGATGCTCAAACTTGGATTTTATGACAGCGAGGAGATGCGGGATGAGGCCTGCAGGCTGCTTCTGGAGAATATTAAGAATGAGAATCCGGACGCAGGCAGTGTAAGGGCAAAGTATGGAAAGAATACGTTGGCAGTTGGCTTCTTAGGTTCCAATGTTATTACACCGGTGCTGACTGAGAGTGGAAATGCAGATGTCTCGTATGACTTACTGCTGCAGGATGGACAGCCGTCCTGGCTGTTTGAAGTCAATGCAGGAGCAACGACTGTGTGGGAGCGTTGGAATTCTTATACACCGGGAGTTGGATTCGGGGACAGTGAGATGAATTCCTTCAATCATTATGCGTACGGCTCTGTTCTGGAATGGATGTACCGCTATATGGCAGGAATCAGTGTAGATGAGGAGAATCCCGGTTTTAAAAATATAATTTTGCAGCCGACTCTGGATACAGGAGTAAAATATAATAGTGAGGAGCGGATCGACGAGGTCGAAGCTTCTTATGATTCTTATTACGGAACCATTCAGACTTCATGGACAAGCAGTGAAGGAAAGTTATCCGATTATAATGTTGTTATTCCGGCGAATACAACAGCAGTTCTTTACCTTCCTGTTGATGCTTCAGCATTGAAAGGATTTAAAGTGATAAAAGGGGTCAGCTATGAAGGGATGAAAGAGCATAACGGTATCTCTGCGGCGGAGATTCGTCTGGATTCAGGAAGTTATAGCTTTGAAGTCCAGGATGGAAAATTATCTGTAGCTTATGCAGGAGGAAGTATAGGACCGGATCCGGAGCTTCCATTTATAGATGTAGTGCACAGTGCAGAGAACTGGTATTACGATGCTGTTGCAAATGTTTACTGGAAAGATCTGATGACTGGATTAAGTGAGACTGTTTTTGGACCATCAGAACCGCTCTTAAGAGCAGAATTTGCAGTGATCCTTCATCGTATGGAGGATTTGCCCAAGGTTTCCTACGATGGACGCTATCAGGACGTTGCAGATGGTTTATGGTATACGGATGCAGTTGCCTGGGCGAGTGAAGAAGGGGTTATTACAGGTTATGGAGCGGGAGAAATGTTTGGCCCTGGAGATTACATCAGCCGGGAGCAGATGGCAACGATGATGTATCGATATGCAAAAAGAAAAGGTTATGATACCAGTGTGAAAGCGGACTTAGGCAGTTATAAAGACGCTTCGGAAGTCAGTGCGTTTGCCGAAGAGGCGATGCAGTGGGCAGTGGGAAATAAGATTATCTCGGGTAAACAGGGAGGAACAATCCTGGATCCTCAGGGAAATACGACACGTTCGGAATGTGCGGTGATTCTTACACGATTTATGGATACATATAACAAATGATGAAAGCGTCAAAAGGTTTTATAACTTAAGAGATCTTTCTTTCAATTTTCTGAATATTTTTATTATTGAGATTATCGTCTTGTATAAAAACGGGAATAGGGGTATAATTTAAAAGCGCATTTTTACGTAGGCGAGAAGGGAGTAAAGAAAGATGGCAAACAGAAGAATCGCAAAAAAGAGAAGGACGGAAGCAGAGAAATTTGTACAGGGAAGCTGTGGGGAGAATGGCGTATTGCAGGCGGCAGAACAAACGGAAGTTTCTAAGGAAATCAATCTATATATCCAATATCAGGGAATGGAACTTGTGATCCGGGAGATCGAAGAGAAGATTCAGAAGGAATGGACGGCGCAGGGAAAAGAAGCGGCAGACCTTCAGAAGATGGATGTATATATCAAACCGGAAGAAAAAAAGGCTTATTATGTGATTAATGAGCAGGATAACGGGTGCATTCAGTTATAGGAGTATCTAAAAAAGAAAGACTGGCTTACAGGCTGCAAAATTTGCAAACCTGCAAGCCCGTCTTTTTGTATTTAATTGAAAACACGCTCTGGAGAGGCAACATTTACAAAACGTTTACAAAACAATATCGTTTTTGATGAACGGATTCGTTATAATGTGAATAGCTTGATCGGTGGAGGAATTTTATGAAACGAATTTTAGTGATAGAAGATGAAACTGCAATAAATGAATTGATTTGTATGAATTTGGAGATTGCGGGGTATAAGCCGGTTCCTTTCTTTGACGGAGCAAAATTCAGCACCCATCTGAAACAGGAGGATGCGTATGACCTGGCCTTGCTCGATATCATGCTTCCTGGAAAAGATGGTTTTGAATTGTTGGAGGAATTAAAAGAACACCGAATACCGGTGATTTATCTGACAGCAAAAGGAGATTTGCAGAGTAAGGTTGCGGGACTTAGAAGCGGTGCGGAAGATTATCTGGTGAAGCCTTTTGAAATGTTGGAACTTTTGGTACGGATCGATAAAGTTTTAAGCCGTTTTCAGGAAGCGGAGGAAGAAATCCACATACGGAATGTTACGATCAATGAAAAGAAGCATACCGTATATAAGGATGGAAAGGAAGTATGCTTACGGCCAATGGAGTTTGCCTGTCTGCTGGCGTTTTGGAAATACAGAAATCGTGTCATGACCAGAGAACAGATGCTTCAGATCCTCTGGGGTGTGGATTTCGAAGGAGAGACCAGAACGGTCGATGTACATGTTGGAAATCTTCGGAAGAAACTGGATTTTTCGGAGGTGATTATCACCATACCAAGAGTAGGATACCGGATGGAAGTGGAATAACAAAAAGAGGAGAACAGAAAAATGGATATGATAAAAAAAATTGCACTGACTGCGTCAACCATGTTATTTGTGTTGGCGCAGATTTTTTCGTTCTATGTGATCTTGGGCAGTCAGCAGGAGAAGATTATGCTGGTGAAAGAGAAGGAGGAAGAATTGATTCGTGATTGTGTCTCAGCGTTTGATAAGAAGCGTGGGAGACTGCGGTATGACCATGGGATGAGTGATTATATTCTGACCCAGTGTTTTAGGGAAACGATGCCGGAAAATTCCGCATTCTACCGGGGAGGGACAGAACTTTTTAATAACAGCCATTATGAGTTTGAGATTGATGCGGCTAAGTCCGGGGGAGGTGACAGATATGGTATATCTTGTGTTCCGAAAAAAATCGGTGATGCACGTCTGTTGGTCTTCTATCAGGTGACAGAAGAAAAAAAGCAGGAGTATACGGTCTGTCATGTTCTGGACATTACTTATATTTATCGGAAGGGATGGGAACTTGCCGGTCGCGAGTTCCTGATTTCCCTGTTGCTTTCGGGGATGATGGCGGTGCTGATTAAGAGAATTACAAAACCACTGGAAAATGCCAATGAAGCACAGCGGAAGCTGATTGGAAGTCTGTCTCATGAATTAAAGACTCCGCTGACAGCAATCAAGGGTTATTCCGAGACGTTATTGAATGTAAGGATTTCTGAAGAACAGATGCAGAAAGCGCTTCATTATATCTATACGGAGAGCGGCAGATTGTCCCGTCTTTCTGAAAAAATGATGGAGTTGACCAGATTGTACGAACCGGAATGTCAGATTACTCTGGAGCCGGTTGAAATCACTGTTTTGTTTGAAGCTGTGGAGGATAGTGTACGTTACCGGTTAGAGGAGGAGCAGATTCAGTTGGTTCGGGAAGGGGATTTGAATGGCCTGGTTCATAATCTGGACCGGGATCTGATGACCAGCTTTCTGATTAATTTAATCAATAATGGGATTACCGCATCCAAACCGGGAAGCCGGATGTTTCTTGGTGCAGATAAACATGGATTCTGGGTTCAGGATGAAGGATGTGGAATCCCCCCGGGCGAAGTAGAAAAAGTAAGGGAGGCTTTCTATCGCGTGGATAAGTCGCGTTCCGGAAAAAGCGGAAATATGGGATTGGGACTTGCTATCTGCAATCAAATTGCAGAAGTGCATCATGCAAAAATGCAGATTGAAAGTGAAGCAGGTATTGGGACAAAGATTTCTTTTCTTCTGTGAGCTCCTTTACAACTTCTTTACAGTACGATGAAGATTTGTAAATAAAAAGAAGATATGATTTTTTCGAAGCAGCAAAAGAACAGCGTAAAAAACAGGAGGAAGATATGAAGCGGAAGCAGATAAGAGCAGCAGTTATGGGACTTTGCCTTAGTATATGTTTGACAGGATGTGAAGAGACCCCGGAGGAAGTGATCGTAAAGGAAAAAGGTGCGGATCAGATTTCGAAGTATGAAAGCGATGAAAAGACGGAACGTATTTTGAGGGAGACATTGGGAGCACCGGAGCATTATGCCAACAAAGCTTCCTACGAAAATGGAGTGCTGGTGATTGATACCGATGCGGATGTGGTGTTGCCGGAGGTGTCAGCAATTGACACGGTTACGGTATCAGCAAAGGAAATGAGTCAGGAATTGATCGATACGGTGACCAAAGCTTTTTTTGATGGAGATAAAATTTATAATGCATGGTCTTATAAGAGCATGACAAAAGATCAGATACAAGAGAAGATTACGTTATTAAAAAAATATAAGGCAGAAGGAAATCTCGATCCCTATGATTATGGCAAGGATGAAGAGGGAAATTTGCAGTATGACATTGACAGCCAAATTGAGTATTATGAAACGCAGTATGAAGAGGCTCCGGAAGAAGTGCAGAAAGAAGAAGTGACGCCGGCATTCGGACTGATTTATCCGAATGGAAGAGAGGGTGAAACAACTGTGCTGGAGGATGCATTTGACGGAGTAGCGGAAACTGAGAACGGGAACTACGATTATCGGATTCAGGATATGGGAGAAATGGCGAATGAAATTACGTTTAAAATCGACAAAATAAGGGAAGCTGCAGACACGCAGGAGTTTTCAGGCTGGATTGAAGGGGAATCTTTCAGAGATCCGGCAGGTGAACAATATCTTTCGGATGAGTTTGTGCAGGAACTTGCGGGAATTTCCCATGAAGAGGCAGAAAAAGAGGCAGTTGAAACGGTGGAACGCCTGGGATGGGGATTGGAACTGTATGGATGGGATTATGCTGTCTATTATCATGGGGAAGAAGGAGTGAAGGAAAGCACCTGTCTGGATGCAGGATATCAGTTTTATTTTACCAGAAAAATCGGAGGGATACCGATTACCAGTACCAGTGAATGGGGCGGCGGTCTGGAGGATATGGAAAGTACGATCGTTCCGTGGGGATATGAAGTTTGTAATGTTATTGTGGGAGATGATGGAATTCAATCAGTTACCTTGTATAATCCGTATAAAATTGGAGAAGTGCAGACAGCGAATGTCAAATTGATGGATTTTGACAGCATTATTCAAATTTATGAGCAGATGATGGAAGTTAAGAATGCAGATATTTCCGCCTATGAAAAGCAGAGAACCTATCATATCAACAAAATTATACTGGGCTACAGCAGAATTTATGATCCGAACGTCGACAATACCACGGGACTTCTTGTGCCGGTATGGGATTTTTTCGGCGGATTTGAGTGCGAGAGCAAAGACGGATATACTTCTTATCAGTCTGCCCTTTACTCGACACAGAGTTTTATGACGATCAATGCCATTGACGGTACGATCATTGACAGAGGACTTGGTTATTAATCAGAGAGAAGGGAGGTGCGGCAGGTGAAACAGGTTATGGCGGTAGTACGCCAGAATTTTCTTGGTTTTTTCCGAAACCCGAGAATGATCATGACGTTTCTGTTTTCTCTTATCTTGTGTTTCTTTTTAAGTGATAAGGCGATGATGGTAGCGGAGTATTATAATGCGCCGATGCAGGCGGCGGAGCCTTTTATCTGGACGTTCGGGGATTCGACTTCGATTTTGCTGACCTCCCTTTTGTTGATTCTGCTGTTCCTTGATCTGCCGAAGTTAAGTCCCTTTACCCCGTATCTGCTGCTGCGGATGAAGAAACGTCAGTGGCTGGAGGCGCAGTTTTTCTATATTCTGTTGGTAACCATGCTTTATATGGGATATGTGCTTCTGGTGACAAGTCTGCTTTGTATGAAGAAAACCTTCAGCGGAAATATCTGGAGTAAGACGGCGGCGTTGCTGGGGTATTCCGGGATGGGAAAGCAACTTTCGGTTCCTTCCACCGTAAAGGTTATGGAGAGTACCAGCCCGTATGAATGTATGGGACAGATTGTCCTGCTGCTCATATGCTATGCGCTGACCTTAAGTTTTCTGATGTTGTTTTTCCAGATGAAATGCGGCAGGAAGGCGGCAATCGGAGCAGGACTTGGCTACAGTTTATTTGGATTTCTGTTAGACCCGAGGGTATTGGCAAGGATTCTGCACAAAGAAGAATATGAAATGTATCAGATCCGGAGACTGACAGGGTGGATCAGTCCATTAAACCATGCCACGTACGGGATGCATGATTTCGGATATGATTCGCTTCCGGCAATTTGGCAATCCTGCATGGTGTTTTGTGGGATTCTGGCAGTGCTGGCTTTCTTATCATTTCATACCTTAAAGAACTATAATTTCAGTTCCTTTACCGGAACGGTGTAAAGGTGGAAGGAAGATATGAGGGAACAGTTGTGAGAGAATTGATACGGGAAAAGGGATTTTGGAGCGCCGTACTGCTTGCCCTGATTGGGATGGCTGCGGCAGTGCCTTTCTATCAGATAAAATTGCCATTGGAAACCGGACAATTTGTTTTCTACTATCAGAGTGCTCTGGGTTCGCGGATTTTGGGATTCTTGCTGCCTGTTGCTGCGGTGCTTCCGATGGGGGCGGTGTATGTCCGGGAAGCTTCCGGCGGTTTTTTAAAGCTGTATCTGGCGCGGATCAGCCGAAGCGAATATATCCGAAGGAAGACGATACAGATTTATGTCAGCGGGTTTCTGACCTTTTTCGCAGCGGGAGTCATACTGCTGATATGCTGTTTTCTATTTCTTTATCCGTTGGAAGTAAAAGGAGACTTTCCGATAGAGAGTTTTCTTGATGCGGGTGCAATGTTGCTTCGTATCTGTCTGGTGGGTGGAATGCTGGCTGAGATTTCCGGGATTTTTGCAGTATTATTCCAGAATTATTATATGGCATACGGACTGCCCTTTGTCTGCTATTATCTTTTGATTATTTTAAAGGAACGATATCTGCCCAAACTGTACTGTCTTTATCCTGTGGAATGGATCCAGGCGGAACAATTCTGGGGAAGTGATGGAACCGGTCTTTGGATATTTCTGGCGGTGGTTTCCGCGGCAGTCATGTCCTTACACGGATTGCTGCTGCATTACCGTTTGCAGGAGATATGAAAATGAAAAGTAATACGTTATGCGGGGCAGGAATTGTGCGGATGCAAAACAGTTGCAGAACATAAGGAGAAAGGCAGTATGAGACCATATATTGAAATTGACCATGTGACGAAAAAATTCGGAGAGGAATTGGTTCTGAGTGATATCCATGTGGCGATGGAACAGGGAAAAGTCTATGGATTTTCCGGAAATAACGGTTCCGGAAAAACAGTATTAATGGAATGTATCTGTGGTTTTCTTCCTGTGACGGAAGGGACCATATGGGTCGGAGGAAAAGCAATCGGTATAGAGACGGATTTTCCGGAAAGTATCGGTGTTATTATTGAAACACCGGGATTTTTAACCAACCTGACCGGATTTCAAAATCTGGAAATACTGGCGGGACTTCGGAAGCAGATTTCAAAAGAGGAAATCCGCGAAGCAATCCGTAAGGCGGGACTTGATCCGGATCTAAAAAAGTCTGTATCCAAATATTCACTTGGGATGCGCCAGCGGCTTGGCATTGCCCAGGCAATTATGGAGGATCCCGAGTTTCTGATTCTGGATGAGCCATTTAACGGATTGGATAAACATGGCGTGGCGGATATTCGGAAACTGATTCTGGGCTTGAAAAATCAAGGAAAGACAATTATTCTCGCCAGTCACAACAGTGAGGATATCCGGATTTTATGTGACCAGGTTTATGAAATGGACGGAGGGAGGATGAAAGTATTATGAGAATCAGAAGAAAAGCAACAAGTCTCGTGCTAATTGCTCTGATATTGTTTGGAATCGCAGTTCCGGTTCATGGGGAAAGCAGAATCAGGATTGACAGCGCAAAAGAATATGAAGGCATGGAGCACTCCTTTTCCGGAGGATATGAGCCGACCATTACGGAAAATACCATGTTGTTGGTAGTGCCGTTTGTGACGGAGGAAGCGCTGAAAGAAAACAGAATCTGGGTAGGGGTGACGTTTGAGAAGGATGAGGACGGCCCATTTTACTACAAAACCTACCAGAAACAGGTCAGGCAGTCAGAAGACGGGAGCTATCTCTACCAGTGTGAGATTCAGTTGAAAAAAGACCGGGTGAACGGACAGTATCCGCTGTATTTATCAGTTACGGCGCAGACGGCAGAAGGGGAAAATTTACAGCAGGAATTTGCGATTTATGTGGAGATTACGGATGGAAAGGCAAGAATCAGTGCGGACGGAACAGGAGATGGTGAGAATGAGGGAAAAGATGTATCAGATGGAGGACATCAAAATCCGGGGAGCGGGTCAGGAGATAACCAGAAGGCGGAAGATGGGAGGAAAAGTACAGGAGGAGAAGTGCCGGGTGAAGAAGGAATGCCTGGTTTGGAAGGTGGACAGCCGGAAGGAGGTTCGGAACAGGAAATTCTTCATCAGCCGAGAATCATCGTGGAAAGCAGCTGTGTAAGCGATAGTTCCGGTGTGATTCCCGGAGGTTCGGTCAAAGCGGGAAGTGAAGCAGAATGGAAGTTAACCATAAAAAACTGCGGCAGCCAGGCGGTGGAAAATATGAAAGTGACGCTTTTGTCAGAGCGAAAAGACATTACTTTTGAAAAAAACTCCTGGTATGTGAAACATGCCGCCGCCGGAGAACAGATTGAATTTCTCCAGAGGATTTCCGTAGGAAAGAAGGCGGAGGAAGAACCTGTATCTGTACAGCTTCAGTTTGAATATGAGGATGCGAAAGGAAATCGTTACACGTCCACAGAAACAACAGGATTTGGAATTTCGCAGCCTCAGCAGGCAGAACTTGTCAATCTTTCCTTTCCGGAAAATGTCTATGCATCGGATACGGATTCCTTAACCTTTCAGATTCAAAATACGGGGCTTTCCGTTCTGTATAATGCCAAGGTACGCATAGCGGGAAAAGGTCTGTTTCCGAAACAAGAGCTGTTTTTCGGTCATGTGGAGGGCGGAACGGCCGTAGATGGAGAAATTCCGGTTTTTGTCGGGACGCTTGATATGAAGGAGAGTACAGAAGCCTCCGGGGAGGATTCCGAAGAAAAATATGGTGATACTTTGGGAACCGTTATTTTTTCCTATGAAAATGAAAACGGAGAAGTCGTGGAACAAAGACAGGAGTTTCATGCAACAATTTTAAAACCACAGGTTGTGGAATTAAAAGTGGAGCAGGAAGAGCCGCAGACGAATCAATGGTGGATTACAATTGCGGCAGGAATTGTGTTGTTGTTGTTTTTACTCCTGGTATGGCTGTATCTGCGGCTGCAGTATTGGAAAAAGAGAGTGAACTTCCATGAAAGAGCGTAATTATTATAAGATGATTGTGATCGGTGCCGCAGTGTGTCTGGTGCTTGCCAATCTGGTACGGCTTTGGCGGGAGTATCAAAGAGCGCAGCAGTATTATCGGGTTACGATAGCCCGGGAGACAGAGCTGACAGAAGATATGGTTTCAGAATTACAGAAACTCACTGGGATACGCCGGTTTGAAGCGATAGCTTCCGTTCCGGTTACGATCGAATTGGAGGGTTATACATTGCATACGGAACTGATGGGAATAGATCTCATGCAGCCTTCTCTGAAATGGGAACGGACAGAAGAAGTTTTTCTGGGGGATATGCCGATCTTATTTTGGGGAACGGACTGCTTTTCTGCCTTTGTGGATGCAAATGGACGTGCACCGGGAAAAGGTCAGATCACAGAATGGATCGAAACCTGCCGGGCACTTTCGATTACGATTACGACAGAAGACGGAACCATCCAAAAAGCCGGAATCGGCGGAATTTTAAAGGAACCACAGGGAAACGTCTATATGCAGCAAAAAAAGATGAAAGAAATTTTTGCAGATAGCAAAGTCACAGGGGGATATCTGGAAATCCAGGGGTATCAGAATATAAAAAAGGCGAAAACGATTTTGGAGACGGGAGGGTTTCAGGTAGGAGAGCCGGAGGCGGTGTCGCCTCCGGCTTTGTAAGAATGTGTTATGTGAAGCAGATGATCACAGGTATTTCACAAGTACCATCGCAAGACCTAAGATGGAGAGTACAACACCAGTTGCCCGGTTCAGAGTCTTTGCCGGGGCTTTATTGGCGAACTTTGAAGCAATCTGTGCACCCAGCAGGGTAAAGACAATACATAGAAGCAACGCACTCATATCCGGCAGGCTTCCGCTGATGGAAAAGTGTGAGACAGCTCCGGTAAATGCTGTGAAGGACATGATGAATACACTGGTTCCCACTGCTGTTTTCAGTTCATATCCCAGTACACTGGTCAGGATCAGGAGCATCATCATACCGCCTCCTGCGCCGACAAAACCGCAGATAAATCCAATCATGGCGCCGCAGAGAAGAGACTGGATGATTTTCGTACGTCTGCTTTTTTGCTCCTGTACTTCTCTGGTGGTCATGACCGGGCGGACAATGAATTTGATACCAAGCAGGAGAGTCATGAATACGGAAAAACTTCCCATGGTGGTGTTTGGAAGTAAGGATGCGGTATAGCTTCCGACCATGGTGAAGACAAGTACGGAACATAACATAACCAATCCGTTGCGAATATCCAGGTTTTTATTCTTTCCGTAAGTATAGGCGGATGCAGCAGAAGCCAGAACATCGGAAGCCAGAGCGATTCCTACGGCCTCATAGGCATCGAAACCTAAAAATGTAATTAACATCGGTGAAATGACGGCTGCTGCTGAAAGTCCGGCAAGCCCCGTTCCCACTCCGGCTCCAAGACCGGCAGCCAGGCAGACCAGGATTTTTATTATCATACAATTACCTCCTGTCAGATTAATTTTATTATTGTTCCATGGATTAATTTTTAAGGCTCCTGTCCTCCGGAAGTATCTCTTGTGCATAATGAAGAGAGTGCAGCAGATGTTCCTTCATGAGCGCTGCGGCAGCATCATAGTTTCGGGCTTCGTAGAGACCGTAGATTTCCTGATGTTCCTCCTGAATTTTTTGTTGTTTTTCCGGCTGCTTTTCATATTGGTATGCCATAATGGACATCTGGCCGCGCATCCGTTCGGCGGAACGGACCAGCCGGCTGTTTTTGCAGTACTTATAAAAAATAAGGTGAAACTGATCGGAATATTTCTGCCACTGTGGGGAGAAATACTCACATGCTTTGATCTTTGTAATATTTTCCTTCAACTCTTTCAGAAGGGAAGTTTGATCCGGATATTCCGAAGCATAGCGAATCGCCAGGCTGTCCAGATCCCCCATGAACTGGTAGATTTCATAGATATCTGTCTGATTCAGGCTGACGACAGAGACCCCTACGTTGGAATAGTAGGTGATGAGTTGTTCTTCTGTAAGGCGGGTCAGTGCTTCCCGGATGGGAGTGGAACTGACTTCGAATCGTTCCTGCAGCATTTTTAAAGTTAATTTGGCACCGCAGGGAATTCTTTGGGATAAAATATCTTTTCTTAAAATCTGATAAATCTGTTCGGATAATGTCTGTTTATTTAAACTCATAAAAAACCTTCTTTAAAATATATTTGCAGTAGTTTCCTACATACGTGTACATTGCTTATCATAGGGGTCAAAATTCCTTTTGACCCCTATGATACACGGATTGCTCCGCATTTCATGCTCCGGCAATCCTAAAAACATTCGAAATCCGCCCTGTTCGGGCTACTTTCTCATGTTTTACGGGTCCCAAAGTCATGCTTTTTCATGCAAGCATGAAACGCATAACCTTTTGACCCTGGTATCATCATATTATCAGTGTAACATACCAAAAGAAAAAAATGCAACTGCCTTTCGTAGTTTAGAAATACGGATGATACGCTGTCTATATTTTGCATTTTGCAAAATGCATATTGCAAATTCGAAAAAGGGATGTTAGAATAAAGGAAACTTTAATGGTTTAAAGTTAAAAAGAAAAGAAAGAAGGTAACGTCTATGGGGGACAATACGGTTGTAGTAAGTGTATGCATCATCTATTTTGCAGTTATGGTTGGAATCGGTATGATCGCTGCAAGGAAAAACAAGGAAACTTCGGATTATCTGGTGGCAGGACGTAAGTTAAATGTCACTATGACAGCGATTACGCTGGCAGCAGTACAGATTGGTGTGGGTATTGTGCTGAGCAGTGCTACGAATGGCTATAATGAAGGAGTCTGGCCGGGTATGTATTATGCATTTGGATGCGGCGGCGGATTGATTATAGCGGGACTTGTGACGACGAAGAAGTTAAGGGAAGAGGAAGGTTATGTGCCCTTGGATTATTTTGCACAGAGATACGGAGACAGCAAAGGAATCCGGCTTTGGGCGTGGATCAGTAATGTTCCAAGTCTTTTGGGAATTTTTATTGCTCAGCTTCTGGCTTCCGGCGGAATTCTGGCAGGTTTTGGGATTCCTTTTAAGACAGGAGTTATCATTACGGCAGTTGTAATTTTGATTTATTGTACAGTCGGAGGTATGTGGGGTGTTGTACTGACCGATGTGGTACAGACGGCAATTATTGCAGTGGGTGTACCGATTCTGGCAATTGCTATTTTGGTTCAGTATGTGCAGGCAGGCGGAAATGTGGGCGCTATTTTTTCCATGCCGTTTATCCCGAAGGGAATGGGCACAAAGTTCGTTTATCTGGTTCTGCCATTTTTGCTGTCTATCTCTGTTTCTTATGATGCATATTCCAGAATTCAGTCTGAAAAAGATGCAAAGACTGCAAGAATTGGATGTATTGTAGGAGGAATTCTGGTTATTATCATCGGCGGGCTCTGTTCTACAATCGGTGTGGCAGCGAGAACATTGTTCCCGGGTGTGACGGACGGTATCTTTACGATTGCAGCTACAGGGGTGCTTCCTCCGGTTCTGGCAGGTATTGTAATTGCGGCGATTTTAGCAGCAGCCATGTCCAGTGCCAACTGTGTGATCCTGTCTATGGGAGCATCGTTTTCCAGAGATTTTTATAATAAATTTCTGCATCCGGAAGTGGAAGATCTGGATGAACTGCCAAAATCAAAGTTGATTTCCCAGGCAGCAGTTCTTCTGGGCAGTCTGGTGGGAATTTTCTTTGCTTTCCATATGACAGATATCCTGGATGCTATGATTATCTTTAATTATCCTTACATGGGAAGTCTTCTGATTCCGCTTCTGGGTGGACTGGTCTGGAAAGGAGCTACCAGAAAGGGTGCTTTCGCAGCGGCCATTGCAGGCGGTATTGTCGGTGTGGTATCCTTCTTGTTTGGTATTCCGGGACCGCTGTATGGAAAGATGAATACAGATTTATCATTGCTGATTGCTTATGTGATTTCTGCGGTATTTCTGGTAGTGTTCAGTCTGATAGACCGCAGCAGGGCAAAAAAGTAGGAAAAAATGGAGGAGAACATGAGAAATTATCAGTGGCCTTATCCGAATGAGATGGATCAGGAGGAACAGGTTTATGGAGACGTACTTGTCCTTGGCGGCGGAATGGCAGGATGTTATGCGGCCATTGCAGCGGCGAGAAAGGGAAAGAAAGTTGTTCTGGTAGAAAAGGGGGCAACGGTGCGCAGCGGAGCAGCAGGCAGTGGATTTGATCATTGGGAGTCAGCGTGTACCAATCCATGCTCCAAAGTGACCGCCGAGGAGATTGCCAATGCTTATATCCATGAGCAGGATGGATACAGCAACGGGATCGCCCATTATATTGAATGTGAAGAAGGGTGGCATCGCCTGAAAGATATGGAGACGTTCGGCGGAAAGATCCGGGATACGGAAGGCGAATTTGCCGGAGCAGATTTCCGGGATGAGAAGACAGGGCTGATGTTTGCGTATGATTATGAGAACAAATTCACAGTCCGTGTCTGGGGAAGTACCTTTAAGCCGGCATTATATCAGGAATTAAAGCGTCTGGGTGTAACCATCTATGACAGGACAGAAGCAACCGCACTTTTGGTAAAAAAGGAAAATGGAAAAAAGCGGGGCATTGGAGCTATGGGCATGAATGTCCATACCGGAAAGTTCATGATTTTTTCGGCAAAGACTACGATTCTTGCCATGTCAAGACCGGCCAGAATCTGGCTGTTTGATTCGGATCAGGTGGGTCTTTGTGAGTTTCGGCCTACACAGAGCATTGGAAGTGGCCATGCCATGGGATACCGGGCAGGTGTGGAATTTACCATGATGGAAAAATCCGTGCAGGGAGAATTTTCGGCGGCAGGAAGAAGTTTTCCTCCTTACAGTACCGGGAACAATCACAATACCTGGTATGCAGCGACTATGGTGGATGCCAGAGGGGTGGAAATCCCTTATGTTGACCGGGATGGCAGAGAACTTAAGACAGTGAAGGAACGCTATTATCCGGCAAAAGGACAGAAATTCTTTTTAAAGGGCGGCGTGATCGACAATCCCAAATATGAATATCGGGGACCGGAGACTCTGGAATTTGATGAATTGATCAAAAGAGGTTATCAGCTTCCCTTTTACGCAGATCTGAGCAGAATGCCGGATGAGGAACGGCGTGTGATCTGGGGAATGATGGTGGGAGAAGAAGGAAAGACCAAGATTCCGGTGTTGGAAAATTTTACACAGCGGGGATTTGATCCGAAAAAACATCTGCTCCAGTCTTACGGTACAGGATGGCAGTCGGCTGCTTTCCTTGCCCAGGAACGGCAGCTGTTCGGAGCTCCGGGAGGAATTTTTCATGACTGGGACCTGAAGACGAATATTGACGGCATCTATGCGGCAGGAGACCAGCTGTATGCTTCCGATTGTTGTGGATTTGCTGCGGCGACAGGGTATTATGCGGGAAGAAAAGCGGCTGCAGCCAGTGAATGCTATACATATGAAAGTCCGGACCGGGAGGAGATCGAAAAGGAAAAATCACGCTTATACGCACCTTTGTATGTGGAGGATGGTATGGATTGGCGGGAATTGAATAAAGCGATCAGTAAGGCGATGCAGAACTACTGCGGAGGGGTGAAAAATGATATGCTTCTCGCTCAGGGGCTGGAACTTCTGGAAAGTTATGAACAAGAGTATCTGCCCAGGCTTTCCTGCACCAACCCTCATGAACTGATGCGTGCTCATGAGGTCATGGATATTCTGGAAGTATGTAAACTCATCATCAATGCCTGCCTTCTCAGAAAGTCCAGTTCCGTGCCGTTGTGTTTTGAGAGAAGCGATTATCCGAAGCTGGATCCGGAAGAAGACAATTGTTTTATTACCATCTGGCAGGAAGAGGGTAAGATTCGCAGCCGGAGAGTGGCAAAAGATTACTATGGGGATGTGAAAATACAGTATGAAGCACATAACCAGGATTACAAAGAGGAGGCAGTATCCTATGAAGAAAGTTGAGTTTCAGGCAAATCCCGTCTCCTGCAGTGTAAAACCGCTGGTGTTTGACAGCAGTCTGTGTGTGGGCTGTAATCAGTGCGCTTCTGTCTGCCAGGTGGATCTTTTGATACCGTCAGATAAGAAAGGTGAGCACCCCATTGTTCTTTATCCCGGGGAATGTTATTATTGCGGTTCCTGTGTTATGGCATGTCCGGTGAAAGGAGCGATACGTCTTCAGCATCCGCTGATGAACCAGACAAAATTTGTGGAAAAATAGAATTGTTTACGAAAAAGGCATCTTAGATGCTTTTTTTGTAACTGAAAAAAGGAGGAATCTTATGGAAACACAATCTCTTTCCATTAATGACCAGCTGGTTTCTTTCCCATCATCTCTTTTTCCGTTGTTAAATCCGCATGAAGTAAGGTACAGAATATCACTCCTAATGGAATCAGCGTTGCCCAAATAGCCTTTCCAACCAAAAGATTGCACAATACGGTTCCTACAATTGAACCAACAAGAAAAAATATCAGCATTTCAAAATGCTGCAGCAACTTTTCCCGATGAGATTTGTTTTTTGTATGCAGGTGTTTGACTTCTTTTGCCAGACCAACCCCGATCTGTCTTATATGATTTGTGGCAAATGTGGTTGCCATAGCAACTCCCTCTGCCTGACGAAAGGTATTATACTGCATGGATGCAATAAAATTAATCGCCACCTGAGAGATCTGTACTGGTGCCGACTCTGTTACAAAGCCCAATCCCAGCACTACTAACATCTCTATTGCAATCAGGAGGGTATCCCAACGTATTGGCAAGCGGTGCTTGATTGGGTCAGGCAGCAGCTCTGATGCAAATGCTCCCATAAGATACGCCGAAATTGGAATCACATAATAAAGGGCTTCACTCCATTTTTTTGCTCCGAGAGCCATTCCCATTAATACTACATTTCCTGTTTGTGCATTACAAAACACATTTCCCCGGAGTAAAAAAGTATAAGCCCCAAAGAATCCTGCTACAACAATCAAGATATGATAAACCCACTTTCTCTCACACATAAGAAAATATGTATCATTTGTTTCTTTCGTATTTTTCTCCATAGTGCTCTCCTTTTCATCCAAATTAATCATCCGTAATTATACCACGAAGAAACCGGCTTTCCAACTGGAAGCATCCTCAGAAACTTCAGCGGTTCCCGTACCTCCGGATCCGTAATCATTCTCAGAAGATTGTCGTATACGACTCTTGCCTTCTGTTCTGCAGCCAGATTCTCTGTCAAATCCGTGATTGCATCGCCCTTTGACTGGAATTCACAGGCATTGAACGGAATTCCGGCAGCCGCCTGAGGCCACAAGGCTTTTGTATGATCGATATAATAAGCATCAAATCCAACCGTTTTCGCCTCTCCCACAGTCAGATTTCTGGTAAGATGATATACCATAGCACATATAATCTCCATATGCCCCAACTCTTCTGTTCCCAGAGAAGCATCGGAAATGTTCCGTCTGCTACATTTAGAGACGCTTCTTTTCTTTTTATGAACAAATATTGATTTTGAGATTTTACCAGGCGGAATTATTGCTTAAGACGGAAAAGTGGCGTATTTATGCATGTTAAGACGAGATAAAGCTGGTTTAACATAAAAATGGATAAACGGCTGGTAAAATTTTGAGAAACACTTGAATTTAGAGGAGAAAAGGGGTATATTGAATTAAAGAAAGGCTTAAAAACGTGGGATAAATAAGAACATGAGATGTATTTAAACCCCAGACAGCCAAGAAATCCATTTCTGTGCCGTTGGGATAAATAAGAACATGAGATGTATTTAAACAGAAGGTTGGCAGCGTGGGTTAATGACTGCAAAGGCTGATAAATAAGAACATGAGATGTATTTAAACTTCGTTCTCTCCTTCCAACAGTTCCGGATTGTCGAGATAAATAAGAACATGAGATGTATTTAAACCCGCGTGGAATTCTTGTGAATTCTACAGTTTTATCAAGATAAATAAGAACATGAGATGTATTTAAACTTGCTGACACCTGTTTTTCCTGCTTTCATGTGTTAAGATAAATAAGAACATGAGATGTATTTAAACCCAATCATATAAACTTTGGTTTTTGTCCACTTCAACGATAAATAAGAACATGAGATGTATTTAAACATTGCAATACATGTAAAGGGTTCTTCCATAGATACGGGATAAATAAGAACATGAGATGTATTTAAACTTAATTGTTGAGTAAATTCATGCCTCCTTTTTTGGATAAATAAGAACATGAGATGTATTTAAACTATTTTCTCTTAATAAACGTATAACAATACGATTTGATAAATAAGAACATGAGATGTATTTAAACGGAAAAAACATTGACGGCATCGGAATTACAATTGCGATAAATAAGAACATGAGATGTATTTAAACAACTTACCGTTTCCCTGATCGATTGGATAATCCGAGATAAATAAGAACATGAGATGTATTTAAACTATTTGGATAGATCATGCGAAAGCCTTTTCCACGGCCGATAAATAAGAACATGAGATGTATTTAAACGTCTCCGGATCTCTTTCTTAAGCTCCTGTATCTGGATAAATAAGAACATGAGATGTATTTAAACATTTCGATACTCTGACTTTCGAGCGTGATCCTGTCAGGATAAATAAGAACATGAGATGTATTTAAACAAATAAAACCGTATACGTAGCAAACGCTAAATATGGGATAAATAAGAACATGAGATGTATTTAAACGGGATTACTATTTTAATTAACGGATAGTTCTTAAAGATAAATAAGAACATGAGATGTATTTAAACAAGCTGTACGACCGCCCATATCCTTCCAGCCCTGAAGGATAAATAAGAACATGAGATGTATTTAAACTGCCCACGAGTTTCCATTTCTTTTTTAAACTTTTTAAGATAAATAAGAACATGAGATGTATTTAAACCATTCAGGAATGTAAACCGCCTAAAGGAGCTTTACAGGATAAATAAGAACATGAGATGTATTTAAACTACGTAAAAGCCCGTTTCGGGCATTACGTAGCGATGATAAATAAGAACATGAGATGTATTTAAACTCAGAGAAGGGAGAAGAATCATGATCAATTTAAAGAGATAAATAAGAACATGAGATGTATTTAAACATGAATAGCGCTGATTTAGCAAGAAGAATTATTAATGATAAATAAGAACATGAGATGTATTTAAACTAACAATTCCTTCCATTTTTGAATGCCTCCATTTCTGATAAATAAGAACATGAGATGTATTTAAACTTCAGACAGGAGCATTTTTAAGATTGTGGATCTGGATAAATAAGAACATGAGATGTATTTAAACTGAATGCCGACAAGTCCGTTCCGATTTGAGGAAATTGATAAATAAGAACATGAGATGTATTTAAACTTCCATGCGATACGTTGAGTTTATGGGTGCGAAATGATAAATAAGAACATGAGATGTATTTAAACTTGCGCTTTTAAATGCGCCGCCTATCGCATTACCAGATAAATAAGAACATGAGATGTATTTAAACAGCGCTCCGCTTAAGCTTCCGTCCGTTAGATCGTTTGATAAATAAGAACATGAGATGTATTTAAACCCAACCACTACAATAGGAGCCCTCCTCATATAATTGATAAATAAGAACATGAGATGTATTTAAACCAGTATTCATCTTCCAACCAGAATCCAATTTTGCTAGATAAATAAGAACATGAGATGTATTTAAACTCTGCATGTTCAGTGATATATTCGTTGGCGATATAGATAAATAAGAACATGAGATGTATTTAAACTAGTCTTCTACATAATCCGTGTGGCAATTTTCAGATAAATAAGAACATGAGATGTATTTAAACTACCATTCGTTCCATGCTTCTTTCCCGATATTGGTAGATAAATAAGAACATGAGATGTATTTAAACTTTTAATTCCTATATTGCTTGAAAATACAGGATTTCGATAAATAAGAACATGAGATGTATTTAAACTTATTTCATGTATGGAACTTGGAAGAATATAAAATGATAAATAAGAACATGAGATGTATTTAAACTCGTTCCGTGTACGTTTTCATACGTTGTATTTACGATAAATAAGAACATGAGATGTATTTAAACCCCATACCATTTGTTGCATTTTCAACGTCCGTTAAAGATAAATAAGAACATGAGATGTATTTAAACACAGCATATGTTGTTATATAGGTCAGGTTATTCTGGATAAAAAGGAAGAGTATTTGTTAGCTATGGAGAGAAGTCCGATTAAAGATATTGAGATTAAATATCTTTTAAAGCAGGCATTAACTGATAAAGTAGCTGATAGGGGAATTTATATGAAAGGCTTTGATTGTAGCTGTTACTATGAGGGATATGCTGTCTATAAAACGGAAAATTTAGAAGTTTGAGTAAATGGTAATTGACTAAAATAAATTACAGAATGATTCGTTGGGTGAAGCAAAAAATGATTTTTGAGTGATAGCGAAGCGGTTGATACAGAATATTAGCGTGTGTTTTGTTGACACTATAGGGAACGTTTATTATAATATATAAAGTGAAAGAATGGAAAAATAAAGAGAACGGAACAGGATTCAAAACCAGTTCCGAATTGGAATATTTGTTGGGAATCGGGTGTAACTCCCGAACAAGGCCGTTACTGTAAAAGTCAGATACCACATTATTCCTGGCACATATTTCTCTGCGGACACCGGAGAAAATGACAGGGAATGAATGTTATCGGGAAAAATACGGTATACGTCATTCTTTTTTTTCTGGAAGAAGAGAAGTTCACAGCAGAAAGGAACATGGCATGGAACATCAGACGGGTCTGGAAGAGGCTTATGTAATAAAAGAAAATAAAAGGCTCCGTATGGGATACACGACGGGTTCCTGTGCCGCTGCGGCTGCAAAGGCCGCTGCGCAGATGCTGTTAAGCGGCAGGCAGGTGGAAGAAGCTGCACTGATGACACCGAAGGGTATTTTACTGCATCTTCTGATCGAGGAGATTCATATGGCATATGACGTTTCCGGCAGTGTCACCGAAGTCCGGTGCGCAGTGAGAAAAGATGGCGGGGATGATCCGGATGTTACACACGGAGCGTTAATCTTTGCAACGGTCAGCAGGCAGGAGCAGGGCATCACCATCGACGGCGGAAAAGGTGTGGGCCGGGTGACAAAACCGGGGCTTGCACAGCCTGTAGGGGAGGCGGCGATCAATCCGGTTCCCCGCAGGATGATTTTAGAGGAGACGAGGAAAGTCTGTGAATCCCATGAATATACTGGGGGACTGAAAGTCATCATCAGCATTCCGAAAGGGGAAGAACTGGCGGGAAAAACGTTCAATCCCCGTCTTGGAATTGTGGGTGGAATCTCTGTACTTGGAACCAGCGGAATTGTGGTACCGATGAGCGAAGATGCCCTGATTGCCAGTATTCGCCTGGAAATGCAGATGTTGGTGACCGGAGGCGCACGTTATCTGCTGATCACACCTGGAAATTACGGAGCGGCATTTGCCGCCGGGATGCCCAAATTGAAGCGCAGCGCAGAGATGAAGTGCAGTAATTATGTGGGAGAGACCCTTGATATGGCAGTGGAACTGGGGGTCAAAGGGATTCTGTTCATCGCCCACATCGGAAAATTTATCAAAGTATCGGGCGGGATTATGAATACTCATTCCCGGAATGCAGACAGCCGGGCAGAACTGATGGCGGCGGCATGTCTGAGAGCAGGAGGGGATGCAAGGACAGCCGGAAGAATTCTGGATACCCTGACGACAGAGGAGGCTTTAGATCTTTTGGAGGAAGCAGGGGGTAATATGTTAGACCGAACCATGCAGCAGGTCTGCGAAAAAGTTGAATTTTATCTGCAGAACCGATGCAGAGGACAAATGGAAACCGGAACGATACTATTTTCACAAGTGAAAGGAAAATTAGGTGAAACTTCCAATGTTCCGGATATGATTCGGAAGATCAATGGTGAAGAATAGAAAACAGAGGATGAAAAGCCGGAAGAGTTTCGCAATCGCCTAAAAATAATAAGAACCAGAGGAGAACAAAAACATGAGAGCAAAACTATATGGAGTGGGTGTAGGACCGGGGGATCCGGAATTATTAACGCTGAAGGCACTTCGGATTATCCGGGAAAGTGATGTGATTGCGGTGCCGGGGGAAAAACCGGAAGAGACGGTGGCTTACAAGATTGTGATACAGGCATATCCCGCGTTGGCTGAGAAGGAACTTCTTCCGGTTTTGATGCCTATGACAAAGGATGCGGCGAAGCTGGAGGAGAGTCACAATCAGGGGGCGGCAGCAATTCAGAAACTTCTGGATGCGGGAAAGCAGGTGGCATTTCTGACTCTGGGAGATCCGACGGTGTATTCGACCTATCTGTATGTACACAAGCGGATGGAAGCTGCCGGATATCCGGTGGAAATTATCAGCGGAATCACTTCTTTTTGTGCGGTAGCCGCAAAGATGAATATTGGTCTGGTGGAAAAGGCAGAGCCGCTGCATGTGATACCGGCATCCTATCAGATTGAAGAAGCCTTATCCTTATCGGGAACCAAGGTTTTGATGAAGGCAGGAAAGCAGATGGGCAGGGTAAAACAGATGCTGATTGATAAGCGGGAAGAAGCTGTGATGATTGAGAACTGCGGAATGCCGGAAGAAAAGATTTATCACTCGGTGGAGGAGATTCCGGAGAATGCAGGTTATTATTCATTAATTATTGTAAAGGAGAAGGACAGATGATACATTTTGTGGGAGCAGGTTCCGGGGCGCCGGACCTGATTACAGTACGGGGGAAAAAGTATCTGGAAGAGGCGGATGTGATTATTTACGCAGGGTCGCTTGTGAATCCGGAACTTCTGGAATATAAGAAAGAGGGGTGTGAAGTCTACAATTCAGCGAAGATGACGCTGGAGGAAGTACTGGCTGTCATGGAGGAAGCGGAAGAAAAGGGATGGACTACGGTTCGTCTGCATACGGGAGACCCCTGCATCTATGGTGCAATCCGGGAACAGATGGATGTATTGGATGAGAAGGGAATTACATACGATACCTGTCCGGGTGTCAGTGCATTCTGCGGGGCGGCTTCCGCTTTAAATCTGGAATATACGTTACCGGATGTGTCTCAGAGTGTGATCATTACAAGAATGGCGGGAAGGACACCGGTGCCGGAAAAAGAGAGCATTGAGTCCTTTGCGGCACATCATGCAACGATGGTGGTATTTTTAAGTACCGGAATGTTGGAAGAACTGAGTGCGCGTCTGGTGGAAGGCGGATACTCCAGGGATACGCCGGCGGCAATTGTGTATAAAGCGACATGGAAGGATGAGAAAACCTGTATCTGTACCGTAGGCACACTGGCAGAGACTGCAAAAAGAGAGAACATTACGAAAACAGCGTTGATGATTATCGGGGACGTGGTGACACATAGTCATTATGACAGATCTTTGTTGTATCATCCGGGTTTTACTACGGAGTTCAGGCAAGGAATCGATGAAAAGGAAGTATAAGAGCGGTCAGAGGGGGATTTCCGGTAAGAGAAGGAGAAGCTTATGAAGATAGCAGGAATTTGTTTTACCCAGGCGGGGTTTACATTGTTACAATGGATTCAGGAGATTCTGCAAAAAGAAGGGCATGAGACGAAGATTGCATGTAAGAGCCGTTTTACGGAGAAGGGGCATCCGTCAGAATTAAAGGAAGATTTGAAGGGATGGACGGAAAAGCGGTTTCAGGACAGTGATGCATTGATTTTTGTGGGCGCTACCGGAATCACGGTTCGGACGATTGCACCATATATCAAAGATAAACGGCAGGACCCGGCAGTGATCGTGCTGGATGAGAGAGGGAAGTTTTGTATTCCGCTTCTGTCCGGGCATATCGGCGGGGCCAATGAACTGGCGGTCTGGCTGGCAGAACAGCTTCAGGCAACACCGGTATTAACCACAGCCACCGATGTGAACAAGAAGTTTGCTGTAGACGTCTATGCCGCAAGACATAATATGGTCTTATCAAATATGACGTATGCCAAGGAGGTTTCGGCTTCTTTACTCAGTGGATATCCGGTGGGATTCCAGAGCGATTTTACTGTGGAAGGAAAGCTGCCGGATGGTTTTGTGTGGGCGGGAAGGCTGCAGCCGGAAAACAAAGATGAAGTATCTTTGGGAATCAGCATTAGTCCCTCTTATCAGAATCAGTATTTTGACCACTGCCTGTGGTTGATTCCAAGGTGCATCACTCTGGGAATCGGATGCCGGAAGGGGGCAACGATGGAGCAGATCGAGCATCTGGTAGATCAGGTATTGAAAGAACAGTATCTTTATCCGGAAGCACTCTGCCAGGTGGCGACGATTGACTTGAAGGCGGAGGAGCCGGGACTCTTAAAATTCTGCAGGAAATATCAGCTTCCTTTGAAGACTTATACGGCTGAAGAATTGAGCCGGGCGGAAGGAGCATTTTCAGCCTCGGAATTCGTGGAAGAGATTACCGGGGTGGATAATGTATGTGAACGGAGTGCGGTTCTGGCAGGAGACGGAGAGTTATTTGTGAGAAAGACAAGCGGGGATGGGGTCACCTGTGCCTGCGTAAGAAAAGACTGGAGGATCTGTTTTGAATAAAATATATGTGGTGGGCATCGGACCGGGTGCCTATGAAAAGATGACGATTGAGGCGGCAGAGGCTTTGAAAGCGTGTGACACGATTATCGGGTATACGGTCTATGTGGATCTGGTAAAGGAACATTTTCCGGGAAAGACTTTTTTGACCACACCGATGACGAAAGAGGTTGATCGTTGTGTGCTGGCTTTTGAGGAGACGCGCAAAGGACATCAGGTGGCTATGATCTGCAGCGGGGATTCCGGTGTCTATGGCATGGCAGGACTGATGTATGAGGTAGGCGTGGATTATCCGGACGTAGAACTTAAGATTGTTGCCGGCGTGACGGCAGCATCCGGCGGAGCGGCTGTATTGGGAGCGCCGCTGATCCATGATTTTTGTCTGATCAGTCTCAGTGATCTGCTGACGCCCTGGGAGAAGATTGAAAGCCGTCTGCTGCACGCTTCCGAGGCGGATTTTGTAATCTGTCTGTATAATCCGTCCAGCAGAAAGCGCAGTGACTATCTGAGGAAAGCCTGTGATCTGATGTTACAGTTCAAAAACCCGGATACGGTTTGCGGTACGGTTGCAAATATCGGCCAGGAAGGAGAGACCATACAGGTAATGACACTGAAAGAACTGCGGGAAACACAGGTGGATATGTTCACGACCGTGTTTATCGGTAATTCTCAGACGAAAAATATCGATGGTCATATGGTGACGCCAAGAGGTTATCGAAATGTATAAGGTACTGTTGTTTGCAGGAACCATCGAAGGACGGATGGTGGCGGAATTCCTGAGAAAACATGAGATCCGGACCTGGGTTTGTGTCGCCACGGAATACGGTGGAAGTCTGATTCCGGAGGATGCTGTGATTCATGTATCCGAGGAGCGCCTGAATCAGCAGCAGATGGAAGCACTGATGCGGAGACTGGAAGGAGTACTGGTGGTGGATGCCACCCATCCTTATGCGGCAGAAGTAACGGCCAACATCAGGAATGCTGCAAAACGGACCGGATGTGAATATCTTCGGTTACTGCGGGAGGCAGAGGAAGGTGACGGATGCAGTCATATCTATGTGGATTCTGTCCAAAAAGCCGCCGAATGGCTGAATGAGCATGAGGGTGCGGCATTGTTGACGACAGGAAGTAAAGAGCTGGCAGCATTTACGAGAGTGAAGGATTATGAAAAGCGTCTGTATGCCCGGGTGCTTTCCCTGCCGAAGGTGGCAGCGCAGTGTGCAGAACTGGGATTCACCGGGAAACATCTGATCTGTATGCAGGGACCATTTTCCGCAGAGATGAACCGTGCCATGATCCGGCAGTATCAGATCAAGTATCTGGTGACAAAAGACACGGGTGCGGCAGGCGGATTTCCGGAAAAGGAAGAAGCAGCAAGGGATACCGGAGCGGTTCTTCTGGTTATCGGGCGTCCGGTGAAAGAGACGGGACTTTCCTTAAATGCGTGTAAGCATGAATTGAGCAGACGGTTTGAGATTCAGGGGAATCCGGAGGTTGCGTTGATCGGCATTGGTCCGGGAAACCGGGAAGGGATGACGATGGAGGCGGCCCGCTGGTGTGAAACCTCTGATCTTTTGGTTGGAGCATCAAGGATGCTGGAAGGAATTGTTCTGCCCGGGCAGGCGGTGTATGCAGCATATCAGGCAGAAGAGATTTGTGATTATATCCGCGTACATCCCGAATTTGAAAAGGTGGGAATTCTTTTGTCCGGAGATGTGGGCTTTTACAGCGGTGCAAGAAAACTTCTGAAGCTTCTTCCGTCAGAGACCAGGGTCTTTCCGGGAATCGCATCTTTAGTTGCCTTTTGTGCCCGGCTGAAAGAATCCTGGGAAGATGCAAAACTGGTCAGTGCTCACGGAAAGCAGTGCAATCTGGTGGGAGAGATTCAGCATCACAGTAAGGTGTTTTCTTTGCTGGGAAAGCCGGGACAGCTGAAGGAACTATGTGGAAAGCTGGTACAATACGGTATGGAGCATGTGGAAATTGCTCTGGGTGAACGGTTATCTTACCCGGAGGAACGGATTCTGCGGGGATATCCCGCCGATTTTCTGGAAACAGAGCATGATCCTCTGGCTGTCGTATTATGCAAGAATGAGAAACCGATATCCCGGGTGACCCATGGAATGCCGGATGAAGCATTTTTGCGGGAGAAAGCACCGATGACGAAAGAAGAGATTCGGGAGGTGTCCATATGCAAGCTGCATCTTGGGAGAGATTCCATCATCTATGATGTGGGAGCAGGAAGCGGCTCTCTGTCAGTGGAGATGGCTCAGGTATCTTATGAAGGAAAGGTTTATGCAGTAGAGAAAAATCCGGATGCGGTGGAACTGCTTCAGAAAAATAGGTGCAGATTCGGCGTGGACAATCTGGAGATTATCGAGGGGTATGCCCCGGAAGCTTTGGAACATCTGCCGACACCCACCCATGTATTTATCGGAGGTTCCTCCGGGAATCTGAAAGAGATCTGTATGCTTCTGCTCCGGAAAAATCCCAGGGTTCGGATGGTAATGAATGCGATCACCCTTGAGACAGTCAGTGAAGCGCTGCAGGTGTTAAAAGAACTGGATGTAAAACAGCCGGAGATCGTGCAGATGACGGTGGCACGTTCCAGGGAAGTGGGACGGTATCATATGATGATGGGGCAGAACCCTGTCTATATCATATCCTGTGAGGGAGGTGGGCAGTCATGAAGATTCCGCGGATTTTGCTGACTGCGCCTGCAAGCGGCAGCGGGAAAACGTTGATTACCTGTGGGATTTTAAATCTGCTGAAACGAAAGGGGCTGAAAGTGGCTTCCTTTAAGTGCGGACCGGATTATATTGATCCCATGTTCCATACGACGGTGCTTGGTACGAAGAGCCGGAACCTGGATACCTTTTTTACGGATGGAGATACAGCTTGTTATCTGATGGAAAAACATGGAGCAGACTGTCAGATTGCTGTCGTGGAAGGGGTTATGGGATTCTATGACGGAATTGCCGGAAGCAGTACCCGGGCAAGTGCTTATGATGTGGCAAAGTGTACGGGGACACCGGCGGTATTGATCGTGGATGCCAAAGGAGCCAGCGTTTCTGTCGGGGCATTGATTCAGGGATTTGCCGGATATCGGGCGGACAGTCCGATTGCAGGGGTGATTTTGAACCGGCTTTCTCCCATGATGTACCCAAGGATGAAAGACCTGATTGAGCGGGAAACAGGTGTTTCCGTACTGGGATATGTGCCGGTATTGCAGGATTGCCTACTGGAAAGCCGTCATCTGGGATTATTGCTTCCGGGTGAGGTGAAGGAATTGCAGCAGAAACTGGATCATCTCAGCGGAATTCTGGAACAGTCCCTGGAGGTGGAAGCGTTGCTTCAATTGGCAGAAAGCGCCGGGGACATATCGTATGATCCTCAAAAGGTCAGCATTGCCAAGCTAGGATTACGTCAGTGCGGCAGGAGGGTGCGGATTGGTCTGGCACAGGATGAAGCATTTTGTTTTATGTATCCGGATAATCTGGAACTTTTGGAAGCTCTGGGAGCCCAACTGGTCCCCTTTTCTCCGATACACGATGAAAAACTGCCGGATAATCTGGATGGACTGTTATTGTATGGAGGGTATCCGGAATTGCATGCCCGTGCTTTAAGTGAGAATCAATCCATGCGTGAGCGTATTCAGAAAGCAGTAAATGCAGGACTTCCCACAGTGGCAGAATGCGGCGGTTTTATGTATCTTCACAGGGAGATGGAAGATATGGAGGGAAATGTCTGGCCGATGGCAGGTGCATTGGAGGGGCGTGCCTTTCACACAGACCGCCTGAACCGCTTTGGGTATATTACACTGGAGGGGGGAACTGCATTTGGTCAGGAGGTTGGTCCGCTGCCGGCACATGAATTCCATTATTTTGATTCCACTTGCTGCGGAGAAGCATTTACGGCGAAAAAGCCTTTGAGCAGACGTGGCTGGACTTGCATCCACAGCAACCGGACGCTGTTTGCAGGGTTTCCCCATCTCTATTATTATGGGAATCCGAAATTTGCGGAGGCGTTTTTATTACGATGTCAGGAGAGGCGGATACCATGATTTACTATACATTACCTGCGGTGGTACTGGGGTTTTTGTTGGATTTGTTGTTGGGAGATCCCGGATGGCTGTATCATCCCGTGCGTATCATCGGTAAGTTGATTGAGGGATTCGAGACGATTCTGCGGAAGATATTTCCGGCTTCCCGGACGGGAGAGCGGATTGCTGGAGGATTTCTTGTGCTTTTTGTGACTGGAATCAGTACGGCAGTTCCTGCCTGTGTCCTGTATCTTCTCTATGATCGGGTGAATGTCTGGGCGGGATTTGCACTGGAGACCTTCTGGTGTTATCAGTTGTTGGCAACAAAATCACTGAAGGTTGAGAGTATGAGAGTCTATGATCGTCTGACCAGAGGAACTCTGGAGGAAGCCAGGAATGCGGTCGGGATGATTGTAGGAAGGGATACGGATTCCCTAAGCGCGGAAGGTGTGACAAAGGCTGCCGTGGAGACGGTGGCGGAAAATACGTCCGACGGTATCATAGCTCCGCTTATCTTTCTTATGATAGCCGGAGCCGCAGGGGGATTTTTCTATAAGTCGATCAATACCATGGATTCTATGGTCGGATATAAAAATGAGAAATATCAGTATTTCGGAACTGCGGCTGCAAAACTGGATGATGTTGTGAATTTTCTGCCGGCCAGGATTTCAGCATGGCTGATGACTGCCGCAAGCGCTCTTTTGAATATGGATGCGAAACAGGCGAAAAAGATTTTTTTGAGAGACCGTTTTAAGCACAGCAGTCCAAATTCCGCTCAGACAGAATCTGTGATGGCGGGGGCGCTGAACATACAGTTGGCGGGAAATGCCTGGTATTTTGGAACCTTGCATGAAAAGCCTACCATCGGAGATCCCATCCGGGCAGTGGAACCTCAGGATATTGTCCGTGCCAATCGGTTATTATATATGACAGCAATTCTGGCTGTGGTGCTGTGCGGAATTGTTCGCGCAGCTCTTTTATGGACCATAGGAGGTGTAGGATGAGGGAACAGATACACGGCGGGGATGTGTACCGCCATCCGGGTGTACTGGATTTTTCTTCCAATATGAACCCCCTTGGAACACCGGATGCGGTTCTTAAGGCAGCCCGGGAGGGTGTCGGAAAGATTGAAAATTATCCGGATGTCCGCCAGAGCAGGTTAAAAGCCGCCTTATCTGCTTATGAGCAGATACCGCAGGAAAAGTTGATCTGCGGAAATGGTGCGGCAGAGCTGATTTTTATGCTGGCACAGGCACTAAGACCCGTCCGTGCAGTGGTATTGGCTCCTACGTTTGCAGAGTATGAGCTGGCACTTCGAAGTGTTGGATGTAAGGTCGACCATGTAAAATTGGAAGCAGCACAGGGATTTACACTGGCGAATGCGGATTCCCTGTGTACCGTGATTGATGATACCATGGATCTGGTCTGTCTCTGCAATCCGAATAATCCTACCGGAAGCCTGATAGAGCGGGAGATGATTCTGGAGATTTTAGAGCATTGCAAAGCATGTGGTACGCGGGTATTGCTGGATGAGTGCTTTAATGATTTTATTGAGGAACCACAGCGATATACTCTGAAATCTGATTTGAAAGCGTATCCCAATCTGTTCTTGTTAAAGGCATTTACCAAGCGGTATTCGATGGCGGGGATTCGTCTTGGATATGGAATGTGTTGGGATGAGGAACTGTTGGAACGGATGAGAAGCTGCGTGCAGCCCTGGAATCTGTCGATACCGGCCCAGGAAGCCGGAATCGCGGCTCTGCAGGAAGAGGCGTATGTAGAACAGGCACGGGAATTGGTTGCGGCAGAACGGCGCTGGATGAAGGAAGCGTTGAAGAAACTGGGATTTACGGTCTATGATTCCAGAGCAAACTATATTTTCTTCCGGGGTCCAAAACATCTGGTGGAACATTGCCTGAAACAGCAGATTCTAATCCGGGACTGCAGTAATTATGAAGGGCTGGAAAGTGGGTATTATCGTGTGGCAGTGAAGCTGCATGAAGAAAATTTACGGTTATTGGAAGCTTTGAGGATAACTGGTACATAACGGAGGAAGAAGATGGCAAAAGCGATTATGATACAGGGGACAATGTCCAATGCGGGGAAGAGCCTGCTTGCCGCCGGACTTTGCAGGATATTCAAACAGGACGGATATAAGGTGGCGCCTTTTAAGTCACAGAATATGGCGTTGAATTCTTTCATCACAAAGGAAGGATTGGAGATGGGACGTGCCCAGGTGATGCAGGCGGAGGCAGCGGGGATCGAACCTTCGGTGAAAATGAATCCGATTCTGCTGAAGCCTACCAATGACACCGGGTCTCAGGTGATTGTAAATGGAGAAGTGCTGGGGAATATGAGTGCCAGAGCGTATTTTGCGTATAAATCCAAACTGGTTCCGGCGGTGATGAAAGCGTTTGATGAATTATCCGCAGAGAATGACATTATCGTGATTGAAGGCGCCGGAAGTCCGGCGGAGATTAATCTGAAGGCCGATGACATCGTCAATATGGGAATGGCAAAGCGGGCAAAAGCTCCGGTACTGCTTGTGGGAGACATTGACCGCGGCGGAGTGTTTGCCCAGCTTGTAGGTACGGTGATGCTGCTTGAGGAAGATGAGAAAAACCTGGTCAAAGGATTAGTAATCAATAAGTTCCGCGGAGATAAGACGATTCTGGACCCTGGGATTGAAATGTTGGAGAATCTTTGCCAAAAGCCGGTTGTCGGTGTAGCACCTTACCTGAATATTGAGGTGGAAGATGAAGACAGTCTGACCGAGCGATTCAGTAAAAATCAGGAAGTGGATTTGATTGATCTTGCGGTGATTCGGGTTCCGAGAATTTCTAATTTTACAGATTTTAATCCCTTTGAGCGGATGCCGGGGGTCTCTCTTCGTTATGTATCAAGAGTCAGTGAGTTGAAAAACCCGGATTTGATTCTTCTGCCGGGAACGAAGAATACCATGGAAGATTTGTTGTGGATGCGTCAGAATGGACTGGAAGCAGCAGTCTTAAAAGCAGCATCCCAGGGCACTTTCATATTTGGTATCTGCGGGGGCTATCAGATGTTGGGGGAGACGTTATCGGATCCTGCAGGTGTTGAGGCGGGAGGTACAATCAAGGGGATGGGACTGCTTCCCATGGATACGGTATTCTCCGGTGACAAGACAAGAACCAGAGTACAGGGAACATTTACCGGAGTAGAAGGTCCGCTGTCCTGTCTGAATGGGGTGGAGCTGGAAGGGTATGAAATTCATATGGGAGTCTCCACTTTGAAAGAAGATGCCAAACCATTGACACAGATTGCAAACCTGGCTGAGGGCAGTAAGGAGCCAAAGGAGGACGGTGCGTTCCGGGAAAATGTATATGGCTCTTATGTCCATAGTATCTTTGACAGGGAAGAGGTGGCAGAGCGGATCATACAGGCAATCGGCGAAAGGAAAGGAATCGATACTGCCGGGATGACAGGGGTGGATTATCAGACCTTTAAGGAGACGCAATATGACATTCTGGCGGCAGAGCTTCGAAAGCATCTGGATATGGACCGCATTTATAGGATACTGGAGGAAGGAGTCTGAATATGAAGGTAGAATTAGAAAATGTCCGGCCGATGGAGATTGAAAAACGTAGTTTTGAGATCATCACAGAGGAACTGGGAGACAGAAAGCTGGATGATGAGAAAGCATTAATCATTAAGCGGTGCATTCATACAAGTGCAGATTTTGATTATGCAGAGAATCTTTGTTTTTCCGAACAGGCAGTGGAACAGGCATTGGAGGCACTGAAAGGCGGTGCCTGTATCGTGACAGATACGCAGATGGCAAAGGCGGGAATCAATAAACGGGCACTTGCCCGGTACGGCGGCGAGGTTTACTGCTTTATGTCTGATGAGGATGTGGCGGTCAGAGCAAAGGAGCTTGGAACAACCAGAGCCCATGTGTGTATGGATAAAGCTATGGAACTTGGCAGACCGGTTATTTTTGCAATTGGGAATGCACCTACAGCGTTGGTGAGACTGTATGAACTGATTCAGGAAAAACGGTTAAAACCGGAATTGATCATTGGAGTTCCGGTAGGATTTGTCAATGTGGTGCAGTCCAAGGAACTGATTATGGAGACGGAAGTACCTTACATCGTAGCACGGGGCAGAAAGGGCGGCAGTAATATTGCGGCGTGTATCGTCAATGCACTTTTGTATATGATTGACAATAAGAGAGATTAGAGCGTGTTTGAAAAAAATGCAAAGCATTTCATATAACATAGTTTGTCTATAGAATCAGAACAGTTTTCGGTAAACGTTTCACTGTTCCGATTTTTGTATATTACTCCGGCGGTTAAATCTCGCAGAATTTTACGCAGAATAAATTTTTATCTGCAAGGCGGAAGAATGAGTTGCAGCGAGGGCTGCAACGATTGATGACAACGCAGCAGATGGAAATTTAGGCAAGTAAAAGCTGTGAGATTTAACCGCCGGAGTAATATTTATGAGAGATACGGAAATACTGATTACAGGACAATATTGCAATTACGAATCTTTAAACCGACTCCGGAAGAGTTTTGCAATCGCCTGAAATTTTGGCAGAAAGAAAAGGAGAATCCATGAAAGAATCCAGAACAACATCAAAAGTAACAGAACTTCCTGCATCCTGTAAATCAGCGATGGAGCATATGGAGCAGGAATTGAAGAAAGAAGAGGAAGGACAGAGCTGCGAATATCGGATTGCAGACCTGCCGGAATCCTGCAAAAAGCAGATTCATGAGTTCGAGCGGGAATTGAATAAACAGGGCTACTGGAATATTGCGCTGGTTGCTTATCAGATGAACCAGAGATAAGTCATTTCGCAGCAAACGGACAGGGATCGACAGCATGTATTTGATGTGTCGGTCCTTTTCTTATGGGAAATTTTGCGGTTTTTTGTCGTATAATACAATAATTTGTCGAAATATGCGATTGATTCCTATTGCCTGCACAAGACAACAAGTATATAATCATAAAGGTTGCAGTGCGGCAACTTTATTGAGCGATGTCTGCCACCTTTTTATCAGAAAATTTAAATATCTATAGGTATGGTCTTATAGGAGAATCAGAACAGGCGGTTACGAAAGGATGCAGGGATATAGAAAGATGCGAAAAAGAAAGAGAAAAGCTGTCAGTATCCTTTCGGTATTACTGATTGGTGTGGGACTTGCGTTTTGCTATCGGGAGCCGGTTTTGTACCAGGTCCGTCATCAGATACACAGGTTCCGAAAGTTGTGGGAAGCGGAATCAGCCCCGGGGGAAGCGGTCGATTTTACATACTGGCAGAGCAAAAATCCGGATGTCTGCGCCTGGATACGGGTGCCGGGGACGGAAATTGATTACCCGGTCCTGCAAAGTGAAACAGAGTCAGATGATTACTATCTGAGTCATGACATTGAGAAAGAATCCAATCTTTACGGGGCGATTTACATAGAAAAAATAAACAGTAAAGCATTCACGGATCCGAATACCGTGATCTACGGGCACAACATGCGCGACGGCACGATGTTCGGTTCCCTGAAGAAATTTACGGAGAAAGACTTCTTTGAAAAACATGACAGTTTCACGGTTTATCTGCCGGGGGAGACGAGAGAATATAAGATTGTCGCGGCATACCGCTATCCGGCCGAACACCTGCTGACGTCTTTTGACTTTGGAACCCCGGAAGGGGCAGATGACTACTTTCAGAAGATCCCCGGATTTGTACAGGATACGGGCGGTTATCTGAGAGCGGGGATTTCGATTCAGGCACCGCTTGTAACACTTTCAACCTGTACACCAGACGATGCATCCATGCGTTACCTGGTGCAGGGAGTGCTTACAGAAAACACAAAAGAGGAGGGAACACGAAAAGAATGATGAACAATTACTGGAACTATGCAAAAGAAAAGCGGCGGCAGCTCGGCATGCTGGCCGTTTTTCTATGGATGCTGGCCGCATCCGGCATCCTTTTACTGCCCCATGTGGCCGAGCAGTGGAGCCATGACCGGGAGATCGGGACACTGCACCTGATCCTTGGGCTGGTCCTGGGAACTGCCGGGACCGCAGGAGCAGTATGGATGATAAAAACCGTCTGCCGGAAGCGCGGCAGAGACTGGAAGCGGGAACTGATCCGGTGGTCTGTCCTGTATCTTGCAGTACAGGCAGCGGCAGGCGTGATACAGGGCGGAGCCGGGGCGCTTCTTTACCGGAATGGTTTTGCTTCTTATGAGGACACCAAACAGATTCTCTATTTCGCAGACGGCGTCTGGCAGAACCTGTTTCGGATGTTCTTTTTCTTTTGCCTTACCTGCCATCTATCCGGCAGGCCTTTGAAAAAAGGGATCAAAAAAGCGGGAACAACAGTCCCTGCGGCACTTGTACTGTACGCTGCCGCCGCCGCCCTCTCCTGCCTTGGAAGCGGGACGGCTGCAAAGACTGTGCAGGTCCTGTGGGAGACGGTATCCCTGATCCTTACCATAACAATCTGCCAGACCATACACAGGAGGAACGAAGATGCATAAAAAACGAAGATGGGGAAAACGAATCCTGGCGATCTTACTGACCGCAGCACTGCTGTCCGATACCAATACCGTGGTGCTTGCGGAAGAAATCAGGGACCAGGTAATAAAAATCCAGGAGGAATACCAGCAGGAACACGCCTGGCAGAAACAGCTTCAGGAAATAGAAACACAGGTCCTGCCCGGACAGACCGAAGGAGACCTGGAAAAACCAGAGGAAGCGTCTGATTCAGACGGAGGAGCAGAACAGCAGGAACAGCCCCCGGTATCCCTCCGGCTTCCGGATACGGCGTGCCATACCGATGACCAGGAAGCAGAACTGGAAGGACGCTATGGAGAACCGGTAGAAATCGACGAACATAAAAAAGTCTATCAGGCAGACGCCACCCACTATGTGACCCGGATCACTTCCGAAGCCAACACCTGCCGGACAGAAGACGGGGAAGAAACACAGACCGATCTGACCCTGGTACCAAGAGACCAGGACACCGGGGAACTCTGTGAGATGCCGACCGAAGAACAGATCCGAAGCACAGACCTTGCCATCGTCTACACACCGAAAGCAAGCGGCCTGGAGGTCCGGCTTCCGGCAAATGTCACAGAGACAGAAGGGATCTGCATCTCCAGTCAGGAACATACATTGGAACTCTTCCCCGAAGAAGGAACCTTCGGGAATGCCACGGTCCGGGAGAACGCCCTGCTCTACAACCAGGTGCAGGAAGAGACGGATGTCCAGTATACGGTGGGTACCACAGGCATAAAGGAAGACATCATCCTGAACCAGTGGACAGGACAGCATACCTTCCGGTACACCTTTGATGGAAAGGGCTATGAAGCAGAAGCATCCGCCAACCAGATCCTCATCCGGGAAAAAGGGAAGGAAGAGATTCTGTTTGTATTATCCGCCCCCGTTATGGTGGATGCGGGCGGTCAGGAAAGCCGGGAAATTGAAGTTTCCCTGGAACGGGAAGGAGACCGCTTCCAGGTAACCATAGACGCGGACGAAACATGGCTCTCCGAAGACGGACGCACATACCCGGTGAAGATCGACCCCACGGTCACAGTACCCACAGAAAGCCTGATCGAGGTTACCACCAGTACCGTACACGGCACCTACCAGGGAGAAGGATACGGATATGCAGGCTACATTACCAGCAAAATGACAGGCGTGCCGGGGGCAAAAGATATCGGGCGCAGCCGCATGTATTACGCCGTCAATTACGACTTTGCAGGCAGCATTCCGAAAGAGGCCCGGATCGACAGTGCCACGCTGGATGTTTACCAGTATGTACAGTATCCCCAGACCAATGCCACCTTTGCCTGCTACCGGATCAATGCGCCGTGGAAGGCAGGCAGCCTGACCTGGGACAGCTCCGTCGTCCTGCCGCTGGAACCCTCCGGGGAGAACTGCACCTCCGGGGCAAAACACGGGATGCACCACTTTGATATCCGGGAGACCGTGAACAACTGGGTACAGGGAACCGCCCCGAACTACGGCCTGGTCGTGATGGCGACCGATGAAAGCGCCTATGGCGGCGCCTTCTATACCCCCTACTCCACAGGAACGGAAGGACAAAGTGACTTCAGCTGGGATAAAAGACCAGGCATCACCATCCACTGGAGCGTACCGGACCCGGTCGATGAAAACTACGGGGTCGATGACACCACCGTAAACCTTCGCAGCATGATCCTGACAGACAGAAACGGAAAACTACAGTTCCAGGGCGTGTTTGCGGACGGAACCGCCGCCCCCGGCTCCATCGTCGGCTATACGCTGAACGACCCCGCAAAAAATTACGCCGGAGCCGCCTATGCAGGATACTCCTACAAGTACCCGGACAGCTCCGGATTTGACAGCGCCTTTGAAAAAGGAACCACAACATACAAAGACAAACTGGGAAACTGGCAGACCCTGTATCCCTTCACCGCCCCGGACTTCAACGTCCCCTACCGGATCAAAGCACAGGCGGTAAAAGGCGGGAAGGCAGGAAAAGAAAACACCAGCGAAGACTTTGTCATCTACAAAGTGACCAGGTACGATACCCTGCCGAAGATCGCGAACTATTACGGCGTCCCCCTGGCACAGATCATGTATGACAACCGGGTACAGGACATGCTCCTGGTGGAAAACAATACCCTGTTCATCCGCAACCCGAAAAAAAATGCCACGGTCCCGTATAACCCCCCGGCACTTGACGATGACGAAAAAGCCAGGATCGATGCCGCACTGATGGGAAGGGGACTTCACTGTGAATTCGGCTTTGAGCCGGTAAACCTGAATACCGGGAACTTCTACCTGAACCGGACCGACGTCACCATCCCGGACTATACCGGCGATTTTGCGATCGAGCGCAATTACAACTCCAAAGGGGCAGGACGAAACAGCGTCTTCGGAAGAGGGTGGTCCTTTGCCTACACCGAACAGCTCAGTAAGGCGGCGGACGGAAGCATCCGCTATACAAGGGATGACGGAAGCGTCCTGATCTTTACAGAAGAAAACGGAGCCTACAAAAGCCCGGACGGATACGGACTCACACTGGAGAAACAGAAAATCCGGGAAAACACCTGGGATTTCGGGGCGGGAGAAGAAACCTACCCGGTCTATACCTACACCATCACCGACAGGGAACATACGGTTAAGACCTTTGACTGCTTCGGAATGCTGGCCTCCATCTGCGATGAAAAGGGAAACCAGACCACACTGGTCTACGATGAGAACCAAAACCTGACAAAGATCCAGTCCCCGGCGGGAACCGAATACCAGATCAAAACCAGCGAAGAAGGCTATATCACAGCGGTCGGACTTCCAAACGGAAGCAGCCTCTCCTACACCTATGATGAAGAAGGCAACCTGGTCTCCTACACCGACGCAAACGGCGCCCTCACCCGCTATGAATACGATGAACAGCACCGGATGACCGCCTGGTATGACGGAAACGGCGCCCGGATCGTATGGAATGCATATGATCCGGAAGGAAGGGTGATCCGCCAGACCGATGCAAACGGGGCGGTCTCAACCCTGGCCTACGGCGAAGGGACCACAACAACCACCGACGCCAACGGAAACCAGACCATATATACCTTCGACGACACCTGCCGGACAGTCAAAATCACAAACCCAGACGGGACCACAAGAAGCATGGACTACAACAGCCAGAACCTCCTTGCCTCAGAAACCGATGAACTGGGACACACGACGGCCCACCAGTATGACAAAGACGGGAATGAGATCTGCGAGACCCGCTTTGACGGCGCTGTCCGTACCTGGAACTATGACCAGGACCACCACGTCACGGAAGCTGTCGGCTATGACGGGGTCGTCACGGAATACACCTATGACAGATACGGAAACCTGGAAACCATCACCATAGACGGAAACCTGCAGGCCAGCTACCAGTACGACCACCAGGGAAGGATCAAAAGCAGTACCGATGCAACGGCAATACGACCGCCTATACCTATACCGGGGCAAACCTGACCGGGATTACAGATCCCCTCGGCAGCCATACATCCATCACCTATGATGCACACGGACAGAAAACAACCGTCACAGACCCCCTCGGCAGAACCGCTGCTTACCGCTACGATGCAGAGGGAAGGACCCTCAGCGAGACCACACCGGAAGGCGACACCACCGCCTACACCTATGACGCTTCCGGCAATGTCACGGCAGTGACCGACGGCAACGGAAACACCGTCACCTTCGGCTACGACCCCATGGGAAACAAAACCTCCGCCGGAAACGGCGCCGGGGGAACCTACACCTACGCCTATGACGGATGCGGCAACCTGCTGGAACTTACCGATGCAGAAGGACATACCACCACTTACCGGTACAATGAGCGGGGAATGCTCCTGTCAGAAACCGATGCGGCAGGTGATACCAGGACCTACACCTATGACGCCCTGGGCAACCTCTTAAGCGAGACCGATGAGCGGGGGGCAGCCACCACCTATACCTATGACTATACACAGGACCAGACCGCATCCATCACCGATGCGGCAGGAGGGACCGTCACCTACACCTACCGGGAAGGAGGCCTGCCCGAAAAAATCAGCTACCCCGGAGACACATGGGAAGCCTACACCTATGACACCCTGGGAAGAACCGTGTCCATGACCGATGAAGGCGGCCTGAAAACCACCTATACCTACGATGCAAACGGAAACCTCCTGACGGAAAACACACAGGGGCTTGTGACCGCCTACACCTATGATGCACAAAACCGGAGGACCTCTGTCACGGATCCGGAAGGCGCAGTCACCCGCTATGCCTATGACGCAGCCGGAAACCTGGAAACAATCACCGATGCCAGAGGCAATACGACCACCTGCTGCTGCGGCAGCGACGGAAGGCTGCTGTCCGTGACCGACGCCCTGGGAAATAAAACCACCTTTACCTACGACCACAACGGAAACACAGCCGGCTATACCGACGCAGCCGGAAACACAGGAACCACCACCTACAACTCCCAGAACCGTGGTGCTATGTCAAGAAAAAGTACAAATTAAATATAACCAATT
>ULSH01070289.1_pt1 | contig 52330 bp, 46 predicted proteins | sample 1956151 | NCBI WGS metagenome assembly ULSH01 (sample SAMEA4835702, study PRJEB28245) | human gut metagenome | biome: gut microbiome; material: fecal sample | place: Denmark | collected 2008 | reverse complement strand
TAAACTATAAAAAGAGACTGCCCAAACTTGTTAGACAGTCCCTCTATTAAATTATTTATAGGTTGTCGGCTTAATTAGTCTGAATGATCAGATAATTTGTGGCAGCCCAGAAACGTGAGGGATTAGTGATTTCGAGCACTTTCATTCCTTTTTCGTCCTCTACAATCTTGTAGCTGTCTTTAGGCTGATTTGTCAGCACTTTTGCTTTCTTGTTATAGAGAGGTATTCTCGATGCCGTGCGCTTATCGATTGCTGTGAAATAATTCATCTGATAATCGCCCTGCATGATTTTCGTCTTACGGAGGAAACCGGTCTGAATAATATTATGCGATTCGAGTTCTTTCTTAGATCCGATGGCATAATAACATGTGTTAAGCTCCGTGGTCAGATTGGACGCTTCAGCCTGAGCTTTCTCTTTTCCCGCTTTCTCTTCCGCAACAGATGTGTTGAGCGAATCGACAGCGACATTGAGATCCTGAATCTTTATATTAGCTTCTGCCAACTGTTTGTTAAGGGTCTGAATCGTCATTTCATTCTGTTCGATCTGCGCCTTCATGTTCTCGATTGTCTTGAGAAGCATGGTGTTCTGCTGACTGTTTTTCTTCAGTTTGTCCTCAAGCTGGGCAAGACGCTGACGGCGTTCGGCCAAGGTCTGTTTTACAGCCTGCATGTCATTTAGGATCTGCCGACGCTGAGAGGTTGTCTCTCCATTAAGACCCGAAGGAGAGGAAACAATCATTTCAATATTCTTCAGCTGTATCATATCGGCCGATATGTCATTGACAAGGTTAAGCAACGTATCCTGGGTCATCAATGTCGCTTCAAGTTCCTCACGGCTCATTGTCACGACATCAGTGGTGTCAAGCATCTGAGCCTGATTGTTTTCTTCAGCTTTTTGTCCGCATGAAACAGTGAGCAACGTGGTCAAAGCCGCTGAAATGATGGGTAATTGTTTCATTTTATCAAGTTTAGAAGTGAATTATTCCTTATATTTATTCTTATGTACGCGCGTCTGAGTCTCTGCGTCTTTCCCGCGTAAAATAATAACGATTTCTCCTTTTGGAATGTTTAGTCTGAAATATGAAGTAAGTTCGGCAAGTGTTCCTCGCACGGTAGTTTCATGAATTTTGGATATTTCTCTGGACACAGAAGCCTCGCGTTCCGGTCCACATGCCGCCGAAAGCTGTTCCAATGTCTTTACCAGACGCAAGGGAGATTCATATATGACAATGGTTCTTGATTCTTCAGCAATTTCGCTTATCCGGGTTGCCCTGCCCTTTTTCTGGGGAAGAAATCCCTCGAAACAGAATCGGTCTATAGGAAGGCCGGAGTTTACGAGAGCCGGAACAAAAGCAGTAGCACCGGGCAATGTCTCGACTTCGATCCCTTCGCGCCTGCATTCTCTTGAAAGGAGAAATCCGGGGTCCGATATACCGGGAGTACCGGCATCGGATATGAGACATATCGTCTGTCCTTCTTTCAACCGGTCAATGACATGGGCTATCGAGGAATGTTCGTTGAATTTATGATGACTCGACATCGGTGTCCTTATGTCGAAGTGTTTTAAAAGGACTCCGCTAGTTCGCGTATCTTCAGCGAGAATCAGATCGCAGGATGAAAGCACGCTTATCGCCCTGGGGGTCATATCCTCCAGATTCCCTACAGGAGTGGGTACGATTATTAATTTTCCACCCATTTTTAAGGTGAATAAATAGTTTTACTGGAAACGTTTGGTCACAATTCTCATAAAGTCTTTCACCACTTCATCTTCCGGATTAAAGCACAAATCGTTATAGAAATAATCCTCTATTTCTTCCGGAGTTGACATTTGCGAAGCAACCTGAAGTGCGTCGGCCAGATCGACGTCGCTGTTGGAAAATAATTCCCTACGGAATCTGAACTTGTCGTTGACGGTCAGTTCAAGCGGTGCAACATCATTCATTGTCGCTACTGTCGTCTCTTCTTTTGCGGACACCTCTTCTGTTTCAGGACTGCTTTCCTTTTCTTTTTCATCGGAGAGGGTCTTCGCATTGTCCGGACAAGCGTCTTCTTTTTCCTCAAGTTCTACTGCATCTGCAATCTGTTCGCTTGGCGCTGCTTCGGTTACGGTCTCAGCAGTTTCAACTGTGGCCGGTATATTGATTCCTTCATTTTTACATGCCGGTGCGGGAACTGAAGTGAATCGTATCATTCCGTTTCGTAAAGCCTCGGTTTTTGCAAGAAGCAGGTCCGAGACATTTTTAGGAATTGTCTCTCCACGACGTTCAACCAGGCAAAGGAGACCTTCGATTTCAAGACAGATATTAAGAAGATTATATGTGTCGGTATTCATGAGTGGGTTGAGTTTATGTTAAATCGGGGCAAATTTACGAAAGTTTTTCCAATAGAAGCTGTTCGAGGGCTTTTTTTAGTCGTGCTCTGTCGGAAAAATTATTAAGCATGACAACAACGATATGTGTCGGCTGTCCATTGTCGTCCAATTTGAACCCGGCGTAGCACTGAACGTTACGCATGCTGCCAGTTTTGGCCACAAGCTTCCCTTCAAGTTTGGTCCCTTTCAGGAAATTTCTCATGGTCCCGGACCGGCCGGCAACCGGAAATATGTTTACATATTGGTTATTGCTGTTTTTATTCAGCCGCATCCAATCGAGTATCTCCGCGAGAAAATATGGCGTCATGCGATTGTTTCTGCTCAATCCGCTTCCGTCTTCAAGAGAAATACCTGTTATATCGATACCTCTCTCTTCCCAGAACTTCAATTCGTTAGACAACGCTTCCGAACGGCTTCGTCCGGGAGCGGTAGCTCTCAGCATCCCTTCGGCCATAAGATTGTCACTGCGATACATAAGGCTTGTGATTATCTCAAGCATAGTCGGGGACTTATGGGAATAGATCTGCAACTTCTTCTTAGCGGCTTTTGTCTCGGATCTCCCCGATGTCTCTATGCCGTGTTTTGTCAACGCGTTTATCACGGCCTGACACATAGTGGATTCAGGAACAGGATTCGCAACTGTCATCGAACCGTTTGCTTCTATGACCTTTGAACCTCTTTGTCTGCGGGTCTTACCGGTTTTTCTCGCTATTAGAGCCGGAGTCTCGGGACTGGTTTTCCCGGAAGGCATGGAAAGGGAGACCACATTGTCGGCATAATTTGCAGCATGAAATTCTGTGCCGTAAGGATGAATCAGATCTTCATCCATCCATCCTGCGGGAGTCGGCTGTTCATACTCGGGAGAATATCTTGCAATGACGGTTCCCGTGATTTTTTTTATTCCGGATTTTTCAACTGCAAGCGCAATCTTTTCCGCAAATCCGCGGTTCTGAGGAAAATGGCGCGACTCGACAGTGGGGTCTCCGCAGACATTTATAATCAGATTGCCGTTCAGGATTCCATTGTCTATGTTTCCTTCAGCCTCCACTGTTGTTATAAAACGTGAGGTCAGGCCGGTTTTGTTCATGGCCGTACTCGAGGTTACAATCTTGGTGACCGAGGCTGGTGTGAACAACTTTTCGCCGTTGACATCCAGAACAACATCTCCGGTTCGAATATCTTCGATATATATGCCGACATCTTTTGCCGGAATAGACGGGAGACTCGAAACATAAGGATTGTCGTTCTGAGCTGCTGCCATAACAGGCAACAGCAAAAATAGCAGTATGTTGTATAATTTATATTGCATCTGTGGGCGTAGTATTCTCGTTTTATTCCACGAATTTACATATTTTCGGACAGAGAATGCAAAAAAACAATGACAATTAACAGAATTAGGAAAAAATTGAGTAATTTCGCGCTGTTATTACCATCAAACATATATAAATGGTAAGTAGGACACGAGAAAAATTAATTGAAGTAGCTCGGCAATTATTCGCCTATAAAGGTGTTGAAAACACCACGATGAATGATATCGCAGCGGCCTCTGAAAAAGGACGCCGTACTATTTACACATACTTCAAGAACAAGCGCGAGATATATAATGCTGTAATAGAGCAGCAAAGCAATCAGATTGTCAATCGTCTGCGCTCTATCGTTGACCGACAGGAAATGACACCGATCGAAAAGCTGCGGAGCTATCTCCTTGAACTTTTCAAAATCATTTCACAGTCGGCGCCCCGCGCGGAAGGTTACAGACGCCTGTTGTTGCGTGACCATAAAAGGGTAACGAAGATATTCCGCCTCGCTCTTGACGAGGAACGCGCTCTTTTCAACGAGCTTATACGTCAGGGCGTGGATTCGGGTATGTTCGACCGATGCCAGGCTGAGCGACTGCCGGCAATTATTTCGTGCGTTATCAGCTCTTCCTATTACTACACTCAACCGGAGGACCCTGAAAATGAAATGTCCGGAATCCCTCAGGATCATCCGGAACAGATTATAGATTTTTTAGTGGAAGGCGTAAAAGCCTGCCATAACGATAACCAACATAAATGTTAGAAAAATGAAATTACTCGAAGGAAAAACCGCTCTTATCACAGGCGCTGCAAGAGGAATCGGCAAAGCATTGGCTATCAAATTCGCTCAGGAAGGAGCGAACATAGCTTTCACTGATCTCGTAATAGACGAAAACGGAAAACAGACTGAAGAGGAAATTGCATCCTATGGAGTCAAAGCCAAAGGTTATGCCTCCAATGCCGCCAATTTTGCTGAAACAGAAGAAGTGGTGAATAAGGTAAAAGAAGATTTCGGAAGAATCGACATACTTGTCAACAACGCCGGAATCACCAAAGACGGCCTCATGATGCGTATGTCAGAGCAGCAATGGGATGCCGTTATAGCTGTTAATCTCAAAAGCGCATTCAATTTCATTCATGCGGTTCTTCCGATAATGATGCGTCAGCGTTCAGGAAGCATCATAAACATGGCTTCGGTCGTCGGAGTCCATGGCAATGCAGGTCAGGCAAACTATGCAGCCTCTAAGGCCGGCCTTATAGCGCTTGCCAAGAGCATCGCTCAGGAAGTCGGTTCACGCGGAATCCGCGCCAACGCAATCGCTCCGGGCTTTATCGAAACCGCTATGACTGCTGCCCTCCCCGACAATATCCGTGAGGAATGGGTTCAGAAAATACCCTTGCGTCGCGGCGGTCAGGTAGAAGACATTGCTAACGTTGCCACATTCCTCGCATCCGATCTGTCAAGCTATGTCACCGGTCAGGTGATTCAGGTCGATGGCGGAATGAACATGTAAATTCTGTGACATTTTAGAAAAAACAAATGCATGGGAAACCTGAAATTTCCCATGCTCTTTTACTTTTTTATCCTTTCATCCATTTTCAATGAAATCATTCCTTTTCCGAATAGCGCTTCTCTTAATCGCATTGTCGTCTGCATCTCCCTCAGGCGCTAAAGATCTCGAAAGGTTTCTTTTACGAGGGTACGTATATACTCAAGATTATAAACCTCTGGACAGTGTCGAGGTGAGTCTTGTGAAAGATGATAGTATTAAAGTTGATTTCAAGTTGCTTATAGGCAATGATGAGAAAAAGATGTCATCGGGCGGAAATATCAGAGCAATGGTCAATTCCGGTATGGGAAATTACACTCTGACATTGTATAAGGAAGGTTATGATCCTCTCATACATGAATTCAAGATTTCATCTGTCAGCGAAGAAGTAAAATATCTCCGCGGACTGTTCATGGAAAAGGAACGCCATGTGGAACTCGGAAATGTAACCGTTACTTCCACGCGGTTGAAACTTGTGATGAAAGGCGATACGTTAGTTTATGATGCTGCCGCCTTCAAGTTGTCAGAAGGCTCCATGCTTGATGAACTTGTGAGACAATTGCCGGGCGCCACATTATCGGAAGACGGAGTCATTGAAGTCAACGGCCGAAAAATCAATGAGCTGCTCATAAACGGTAAAGACTTTTTCAAAGGCGATCCAAAGGTCGCGCTTCAGAATCTGCCGAGCTATACTGTCAAGAATCTGAAAGTCTATGATAAAGCTGCGAAGGATGCGTATCTGACTCATTCGGATGCCACACTCTCAAAAGACGAGTCAAAGGAAAATCTCGTTATGGATGTGCAGCTCAAGAAAGAGTATGAAACCGGCTGGCTCGCCAATATAGAAGCCGGATATGGCACAGACGGCCGATATATGGGACGTCTGTTTGGAATGGGCTATACCAACAAACTCAGAATAGCTACTTACGGGAACATCAATAATACCGGCAACCAGTCACAAGCCGGCAATAACGGACAATGGTGGGAACGCGCGTCCGAAAACGGAATTATGAAGGTCGGAATGGGAGGAGTCGATTATAGTTATAAGGATGATAAGCGCATCGAACTTTCTGGGAACGTCAATTATCAGCATATAGATAATAATGCTTATCAGATCACAGCCGGAACAAGATTCTTTCAGTCGGGAGACTTATATACCAGAAATGATCTGCGCAACCGGAGCAAGGGACATACATTGAGAACCTCTCACTCTTTGGATATAAAGGGAGACAACATTTATATGAAAATTTCTCCCTCTTTTTCCTGGAATAAAAATACTAATCGTTCTTTTACCCGACAGGCTACATTCAGTTCCGAGCCGGAAGAGTCATACAGAGGTCAAGTACTCGATTATCTGTTCCATAGCCGTTCAGTCCGAGATTATTCTCAGGATATGCTCACCCGGCTTCAGACTATGTCCGTTACAGATCCTCAATCGCTGTCCGGAGGCATCAGAGTAAGCGCTGTGTTTGCCCCTAAGACATGGAAAGGCCGCTTGGGAATCGAAGGAAGAGGACAAATCGATAGAAACACGTTTGACACTCATACTCTGCTTGACCAAAACTACGGAAGCAATCAAGCGGGGGGAAGTATTCCTGTTAAAAAAGACAATTTCTCAACATCCTCCACCAATAATAGAAATTTGTCCTTCAATGTTGCATACGGACGATCATCACGCAAATTCGGTGAGAAAAAGACGAGAAATTTCGAATATGGATTAAATCTGGGATATGAACATAGCTACAGTAACACGGATGTAAGTCTATATTCCTCTTCCGAATTGCCTGCAGTGCTTACTCCCCCCTCTCTCGTGCGCCCCGAGAATCTTTTGCAAGATTTCGAGAATTCGCCTTATACCGCGAACCGGAAAAACGATTTTAAATCGGAGGCATCGGTGAATTTCGGCTTTGAACCCACAGCTCCGGGCGATTCAACCTTGAATCCTTCCTTAAGTATGGGCTTCGTTCTGCAATACGTCCATTCCATGGAAAGTTATGATTTTACCAAGCCCGAAATTACCGATCAACATCTTGACCGGCATACCAATTTTCTTAAGCCGTCATTCCATCTGAACTTCAATTCGTCGAACAAAATCAGGAATATAGGAGCTTATCTTTCTTATTCAATTAATCCCTCAGCTCCTGCAATGTCCTATCTTGTTGACAACCGCAATACGTCCGACCCTCTTAATATCTATCTGGGGAATCCCGACGGACTTTCAAACGCATTGACCCATAGCCTTTATTTCTCTTTAAACCGGTTCAGCCGCGGAGAGCGTCCGTCAACTTTATATCTTTATTCCAACTGGAATGTTGTCACCGATCAGGTAGCGCAGTCACAACGATACAATCCTGAGACAGGCGTGACCATTCACAAGCCCGAAAATATTTCAGGAAACTGGCTGTGGACAAACGGCGTCGGTTATAATATCAATCTCGGGAAACGTAAACAATCCGCATTAAATGCGGGCATGACAATACGTCTGGCAAATTCTGCGGATTATATCTCCCTTAATTCTGATTTTTCAAGAAATTCCGTTTTCAGTCAGGGATATTCCCCACGTCTGACCTATAGTTATTCCTTTAAAAGCGGATCAACGATAAGTACAGGTCTTTCAATGACCATTGATAAACAGACAGCTGAGCAGGAATCATTCAATAACCGCACATGGTACAGCTACAATCCTTTCTTGCGTCTGATGCTTAAACTGCCATGGATGCTTGACTTCAATACGCAGTTCAATCCTTATTTCCGCAGAGGACTCGCAAGCAAGGAGATGAATACGAGTGAATACGTTTGGAACGCAACACTTACCAAATCATTCAAGAAAAACGGCCTGGTGCTGAAGCTCAGCGCCATGGACATACTCGCCTCCGCAAAACATGTCTATACATCCGTAAACGCCCAGGGGCGCACCGAAACCTGGCGCAACTGTCTGCCACGTTACGTGATGTTTTCTCTCATCTATCGTTTTGACATGAAACCCAAAGGTGGAAAGAAATCAAGTTCCACGCGATCTTTTTCCCCCGTTTTTTAGTTTAGGTTTTGTGGGATACGAAAATTTAATGTAACTTTGAATTCTCTAAATAAGAATTTTCAATTATGTTGACATACAATACCCAGATGCGTCCGCTTCGTCTTCCGGAATACGGAAGAAATATTCAGAGCATGGTCGATTATTGTCTGACCATTCCTGATCGGGAGGAACGCACAGTCTGTGCTTATTCGATAATAGACGCCATGGCCAATATGTTTCCGGAATTACGTTCCGGAGAAGAATCTGACCATAAATTATGGGATCACCTGATGATTATGTCGGAATTCCAACTTGACATTGATTTTCCTTGCGAAGTGATAACCGAAGATAATCTTTATTCTCTTCCGAATCCTGTTCCATACGACAACAATCAGTTCCGTTTCCGTCATTATGGCAGAAACATCGAGGAGATGATCATGAGGGCTTCTGAAATGGAACCGTCGCAGGAGCGCGATGATCTGGTTTTTCTCATAGCCAACCACATGAAGAAACTCATGATGAATTTCAATCCGGAGGGTGTTGACGATGCCAGAATATTCAACGATCTGCGCGTTTTATCTCATGGAGCGATAAATTTCACTCCGGAGGAAATGAAGCTTAAACAGTATATCGAGCCGCCGAAAGCAACAGGAAAGAAGAAAAAGAAAAAGTGAGATGATTACGCCGGATTCGATAATCAGAATAGGGCAGCTTGTCAAACCGCATGGAATAAAAGGCGAGATAACGGCAACGCTTGACTATGACATAGATCTCGATCAGCTCTCGTGCATAGTGATTGAGATAGACGGAATATATGTCCCCTTTTTCATTGCCGGCGTCAGGCCGAAATCAACGGAAAATGTCATACTCAAGCTTGACGACATTGACCACGAGACTGCGGCAAAAGAGCTGTGCGGAAAAGATTATTTCGCCATGAGAAATGATGTCGAGATCGAATCGTCGCTCGATGAAAACGGCGGGTATCTGTCGGATTTCATAGGATTCACTCTTTGTGACGCTTCAGGGAAGACAATAGGAGAAATAAGCGACTATGACGATTCAACAGATAATATACTTTTTAAACTGACTCTTCCTGACGGAAAGACGCAATTGATACCTGTTGCCGATGAGCTGATCGAGCATATAGATCCGGAACAACGTAATATTCAGATGTGTCTTCCCGAAGGACTGTTTGACTTATAAAAAAATAAGTGTTATATGAAAGAATTCGACGAAAACGAGGTTACAAAAAGAATCCGGGAATCACTCCCGGAAGAGGCTGCTCATACATATTCCGATGATGATCTGCTGAATATAGTGGATATGATATGGGATTATTATGAGATGAACGGCCTCCTTGACATAGACACGGCCGACGATGAAGAGGAGGATCTGGATTTGCAGGCTGAACTTGTGGATTATTGCAGGCGCATGTTGAAAAAAGACAAGGGCTGTAAAATAAATCCGGAGCATCTTGAAGCCATAGTGAATGCCGAACTTGATTACGAGGATTCTCTCGACAACGATTGATATTCATGAAGCGGTCACTCTCGATAACTCTTATGTTGTTTGTTTTCTGTCTTGCGGCTCACGCGCAGACAGAAGCGGATCCCTATCCCGATTATCTGGAAGAAACATTCATGGATATGGACTTTGAGGGGAATCTCGCCACACCTGCGGTTCCTGATAATCTGAAGAAGTCCGTTTCCGATTATGTCAAAAAAAATGCAGAAGAATTTCAGCGCTCTCTTCCGGAACAAGTTTCGGGTTCAGTCAAGGTGGAGCTTACCCGCAAAGGTGAGGTCATCCTCGTCACATATCCCTCCGAGGAGCTTTTCAATCCTAACGACACTCTTCTTTCGCGGTATGCCGACCGATCATTGCAGGCATTGCTCCCACTGATGAAGGACCCATATATGTATAAAGTCGTGTATGCAGTCAGTTGCGATGATACAGGCACGGATTCCTATAGATATGCCCTAACCGATGCACGCATGAACAGCATATATGACTGGTTGCTGGACAAAATAGACGAAGGCCGCATCCCCGAAGAGATAATAATAATTCCTGATACATGGGGCGCATCTCGGCCTCTGCCGGGTACCTCACAGCCCTCACGCGAAAACCGGCGTAAGAACCGACGGGTCGAATTTTATTTCATTCCTGGTCCGCGCCTGATAGAAACGGCTGGAAAAAGCAATTAGCCGAGGGATTTTTACTAAATTTGCAAATCAAAAAATCTATCATTTTTTCCATCTCATAGCAATGGCAAAAGCACTGAAAGAATTAACAAAGCGAGCCGACAATTACTCGCAGTGGTATAACGACTTAGTTGTAAAGGCGGATCTGGCGGAGCAATCTGCTGTCAGAGGCTGCATGGTTATCAAACCTTATGGATATGCGATATGGGAAAAGATGCAGCAGCAACTTGACCGTATGTTTAAGGAGACCGGACATCAAAACGCATATTTCCCGCTTCTGATTCCTAAATCTTTTTTAAGCCGTGAGGCGGAACACGTGGAAGGCTTCGCAAAAGAGTGTGCAGTCGTGACACATCACCGACTCAAAAACGCGCCTGACGGATCAGGTGTCGTTGTGGATCCCGATGCAAAACTGGAGGAAGAACTTATCATACGTCCTACATCTGAAACCATTATATGGAACACATACCGCAACTGGATTAATTCCTATCGTGATCTCCCCATTCTCGTAAACCAGTGGGCAAATGTGATGAGATGGGAAATGCGTACCCGCATGTTCCTTCGTACAGCCGAATTCCTTTGGCAAGAAGGACACACCGCCCATGAAACACGTGAAGAAGCACTGGAAGAAGCGGTCAGAATGCTGAATGTCTATAGTGATTTCGCTGAGAAATATATGGCAGTTCCCGTAATTAAGGGGGTCAAGAGCGCCAACGAAAGATTTGCCGGCGCTTTGGAAACCTATACCATCGAAGCGATGATGCAGGATGGTAAAGCGCTGCAGAGCGGCACGTCGCATTTCCTCGGACAAAATTTCGCGAAAGCTTTCGATGTCACGTTCATAAACAAGGAAAACAAACCGGAATATGTGTGGGCTACCTCATGGGGCGTTTCTACACGACTAATGGGCGCGCTCATAATGACCCATTCCGATGACAATGGCCTTGTACTTCCCCCTCACCTTGCACCTATTCAGGTCGTAATAATTCCTATCTATAAGAACGCAGAGCAGCTTGAGGCGGTAAACAAAGCAGTGGAACCAGTCATAAACAAACTGCGTGAGTATGGTATCAGTGTAAAATATGACAATGCTGAAAATCGTCGTCCCGGCTTTAAGTTCGCCGATTATGAACTGAAAGGTGTACCGGTCAGACTCGCCATCGGTGCACGAGATCTTGAAAACGGAACAGTAGAGCTTATGAGACGCGATACTCTCGAGAAATCTGTCCATCCTTTAGAGGGTATTGAAGATTACATCAAGAATCTTTTGGAAGAGATCCAGCAGAACATTTACGACAAAGCTCTCAAGCACCGCGAAGAAATGACTCGTACTGTAGAGACATACGACGAATTCAAGACTGAAATAGAAAAGGGCGGTTTCATTCTTGCCCATTGGGATGGAACTCCGGAAACCGAAGAACGCATCAAGGAGGAGACCAAGGCCACTATCCGCTGTATCCCTCTTGACGGCGACAAGACTCCGGGTGTATGTATGGTTACCGGCCGTCCTTCAAAGCAGCGTGTTCTTTTTGCACGTAACTATTAATGCATAGTAATGGCCCGTACAGAGATAACAGACAGACTGGCTGAAGCGACAGGGCATCCTAAAGCAGAAATAGAGACACTTCTCGATGGTTTTGTCGAAGTTTTGAAAAACTGCAATATCGAGGGTGACTCCGTCGCTATTCCCGGCTTCGGTACATTCACGCCTGTCAAGACTGAAGAGACTGTCAGGACTGATGTCGAGAGCGGGAAACGCTTTCTGATACCGCCCGCCGTTAATATCCGGTTTAAATCAAGTGTCCTACTCAGAAAAAAGCTTATTGGATGAACTCGAGAATTCCATTGAACCGAATCGCAGAACTGACAGCGATATCGACAAATTCTGATAACGCTGTCTGTCTTCAGTTCATAAAGGATCTTTTTTCTATTGTTGAAGAGGAAGTATCCCGTGGAAATGAAGTCGCAATTCCCGGATTGGGGATTTTTGCCAAATCCGGAGAAATAGACGAGCCGATATCTTTTATCCCTGATGAAGATTTCGCAGGTCGGATAAACGAGGCTTTCGCCATGTTCTCGCCTGTTGAGCTGCATGACGGGGTAACCGAAAAGGAATTATCTGAAGCTGACATCCATGAAGAAACGGAATCCGTTATAGAGTCTGAACTGACTGAAATTACTGAATCATCTGAATCTCCATCCGGATCTCTTGAATGTCGTGATATTACTGACGGACCGGCAGAAAGTCAGAGTGAAACGGTGACAGTACATGAATGCGAGATAGAAGTCACCGAATCTGTTGAATCAGCGGATATACCCTACTCCCAGGACATGACTGAACTCGAGGAAGAACAAATTCCGGAAGATGCACCTTCCGGGGTTGCACTACCTGAAACAACCGGCGAAGAAAACTCGGAGACTGTATCTTTGGAAGAGTCGGGATCCGAGATAGCTACGGAAGAAATCGAGCTTCCTGATGCCATCGTCGAGCTCAAGCCGGAACCGACTTCCGATGATGAGATCCCGGAGGAAGAGATGGAGTATGTCGTTGTCAGGAAATCAAAATCTCGGTTCTGGTTAGGTCTCATTCTGGGACTTCTGCTTGGATTTGCCGCGGGAGTAATTTCGTTTCTCGCTTACATTGTCAAGATACTGGATATACAGGTAGAAAATGTATTCCCATTCTGATTTTAGAGAGTTTGAAAAATGACATTACCTCCAATAAAGCATCGTGATTAAAATTCTTTAATTCTTTAACAGCATAAACTTTATATAAAAAAAATTAACATCTATATTTATAATAAAAGGTGTTATTATAAGTAATTTTGTGGTGGAAATCAGATTTTCTGGTTTCCATCTTTATATTGTCACAGATAAACAAAAATAAATACCACTTTCAACTCAAAGATTATGAGCGATACTGTTAACATACGGGAACTTAACGAACTCGTAGCCAGTAAAAACAACTTCGTGAATCTTATCACGCAAGGGATGAATCAGGCTATTGTCGGTCAGAAACATCTTGTGGATTCACTTCTCATTGCTCTCCTTGCCAACGGACATGTTCTTCTGGAAGGTGTGCCCGGCTTGGCCAAGACGTTGGCGATCAAGACTCTTGCCGAAGTCATCAATGCAAAATTCAGCCGTATTCAGTTTACTCCCGACCTTCTTCCGGCTGACGTCATCGGAACGATGGTCTATAGCATAAAGAATGAACAGTTCCAGATCAAGCGCGGTCCTATATTTGCCAATTTCGTTTTGGCAGATGAGATAAACCGTGCCCCGGCCAAGGTCCAGAGCGCACTTCTCGAAGCGATGCAGGAACGTCAGGTCACGATTGGAGATACTACTTTCCGCCTGGACGAGCCGTTCCTTGTGATGGCCACTCAAAACCCCATCGAACAGGAAGGTACTTACCCGCTTCCTGAAGCACAGGTTGACCGTTTCCTTCTTAAGGTTGTAATTGGTTATCCTTCCAAATCAGAAGAAAAACTCATTATCCGTCAGAATATCTCGCCGGTACAACGCAAGATAACTGCTCTCCTTGAGCCCAAGGAGATTATAGAAGCACAGTCAATCGTCAAGAATATCTATCTTGATGAAAAAATTGAACAATATATCGTTGATATAGTCTTCGCGACAAGAAATCCGGCTGATTACGGTCTCAAGGAACTCGGAAGTATAATTTCCTTCGGAGCATCTCCTCGTGCATCGATAGGCCTTGCGCGTGCCGCAAGAGCGTATGCATTCCTTCGCCAGAGAGGATATGTCATTCCTGAAGATGTGCGCGCCGTCTGTCACGATGTGCTTCGTCACCGCATCGGTCTGTCCTATGAGGCAGAAGCTAACAATATCACTGCAGACGAAATCATCTCTGACATTCTTGATAAAGTTGAAGTTCCCTGATAAAAGGCTGTCTGATTGTTATGGAAGCTAACGAACTTCTTAAAAAAGTCAGGAAAATTGAAATCAAAACCCGTGGTTTGTCACAAAACATCTTCGCGGGTGAATACCACACAGCCTTTAAAGGCCGTGGAATGATGTTTGCGGAAGTTCGCGAATACCAATATGGCGATGACATACGTGACATTGACTGGAATGTTACTGCCCGTCATAACAGACCTTACGTGAAAGTATATGAAGAAGAACGTGAACTGACCGTGATGCTGCTTGTCGATGTTTCCCGAAGCCGCCTTTTTGGAGCTGTCGGAGAGGAGAAGAGACAGATGATAGCCGAGATCGCAGCAACCATCGCTTTTTCAGCAATTCAGAACAACGACAAGATTGGTGTGATTTTCTTTTCCGATAAAATAGAAAAATTCATCCCCCCCAAAAAAGGAAGGAAACATATTCTTTTCATTATCAGTCAGCTTCTCGATTTCCAGCCGGAAAATGCCGGCACTGACATTTCGATGGTACTTCGTTATTTCAGTGATGCGCAGAAAAAAAGATGTACTACATTCCTGATTTCCGATTTCATTGACAGTCATGATTACTATACCGCTCTGTCAATTGCTTCTAACAAACATGATGTTATCGGGATTCAGGTTTATGACAAACGTGACGAACAGTTGCCTGATGTCGGACTTATCCAGGTACGCGACCTTGAAACAGGTTATATACGCTGGCTGAATTCTTCCTCGGGCTCAGTCAGAAAAGCTTATAACAAATGGTGGTATGACCGCCAGCAGGTCATGACCGACACACTGAGCCGCTGCAGAGTTGACCTTGCGTCCATTGCGACTAACGAGGATTATGTATCCGCTCTGATGAAATTGTTTCAGCGTAGAGTCGCACGATAGATTGTTATGAAGATACGAAATATATTAGCATGCCTTTTTCTGTTCGTCGGCTTTAATTATATTAATGCCGCCGGAATAAAGGCTACCGCAAAACTTGATTCGGCCTTCATTCTGATGGGCAAACAGACCGCACTTCACATTGAGGTCGTCGGAAATCTTAAACCGGAAGGAGCGCTGAACGTGATAGACACCATGTGGCGCGATATCGAAATAATCGATATGGGCACCCCCATGGTCTCAGATCTTGGCTCAGGCCGTAAAGAACTCAAGCAGGATATAATAATTCAATCGTTTGATTCCGGCATGTATGCTGTTCCTCCGGTTTTCTTCATCCAGCCCGGAGAAACAATAGCTACCAACAATCCGGTGTTGAAAGTCCTTCCTGTTCCTGTTGACACACTTGTCACTATTCACGACTATGCCGATGTTTCTGATGTAAAGAGGAAGATATTTGACTATCTTCCCGACTGGGCAACCGATTACGGACTCTGGATTCTTTTGGCGATTATTGTGATCGGAGGCAGTCTGTTCGTTTATTTCAAATGGCTCCGAAAAGGGAAAATTCCTTTGCTTCCCAAGAAAAAACCGGTGCCACCTTTTGAACTCGCAATGCGGAATCTTTCAAAATTGAATGAAGAGAAACTTTGCGAAAAAGGCGAAGAGAAACAATTCTACACCCGTCTCACTGATATTTTACGTGTCTATCTGGCCGGTCGTTTTGGCATAAATGCTCTTGAGATGACATCCACTCAGATAGTGAATGCCGTCCGTAGCAATGAAGAGACGCGTAGTTCCGAACAGATGATGCAGCAGATTCTTGAAATAGCCGACTTCGTGAAATTTGCAAAAGTAAGGCCTCTTCCCGAGGACAACAAACTGGCTATGGATTCGGCCGTCAGATTTGTCGAGAACACTCGTCCCGTAGAACTCCCTGCCTCTGACAGCGATTCTTCCAAAAAAGAAAACCCTAAGAAATAATTATGCTTTTCGCACATCCTTCATATCTGTGGTTCCTGATTCTCCTCATACCTCTCATCGTATGGTATGTGTATAATCATAGGCAGAAGTATCCTGCAATAGGCCTTTCGACCACAGCGTCCTTTTTAAAAGCAAAACGCAGCTACAAGGAATATTTGCTTCATGCTCTCTTCGGCTTGAGAGTCCTCGCTATAGCAGCTCTCATTGTCATTCTTGCTCGCCCTCAGATACGTGACAAATGGAGCAAGACTAATACGGAAGGCACTGATATTGTGCTTGCTGTCGATCTCTCAACCAGTATGCTTGCTAAAGACTTTTCTCCCAACCGATTCGAAGCTGCGAAAAAAGTGGCTGCAAGTTTTGTGTCGGGTCGAGAGTCGGACAACATGGGTTTGGTCATTTTTGCCGGTGAATCTTTCACTGCTTTACCGATGACCACCGACCGGTCGCTCCTTGCCAACTATATAAATGAGATGGGCATTGGTATGCTCGAAGACGGGACGGCGATTGGCGACGGTCTCGCAACAGCCATAAACCGCATTAAGGACGGAAAAGCGAAATCAAAAAGCATAATTCTTCTGACTGACGGATCAAACAACACCGGTAACGTCGCCCCTGTCACAGCCTCGGAAATCGCAAAGAAACTTGGCATTAAGGTATATACGATAGGAGTTGGCCGAAACGGCAATGCTCCCTACCCGACTCAGGATATGTCAGGCCGTATCACTTATACCAACCTGCCGGTTGTTATCGATGAGCAGACGTTACAGAGTATTGCCTCAAATACCGGCGGAAAATATTTCCGCGCTACTGACAACAGCGTGCTTTCCGACATATTCAGTGAAATAGATCAGCTTGAAAAATCCAGAATAGACGTCCAGAATTTTTCCCATACTGAAGATGATTATCTCCCATGGGCCATTCTTGCATGCGGATTGTTGATTCTTGAGCTTGTCATACGTAATGCATGGTTGAAACCCATACCTTGACAATGAGCAAATCCATATCATTTTAACTTTAAGTTATGATTAATTTTGCAAATCCTGAATTGCTTTATCTCCTTTTGCTGGTTCCGGCAATCGGATTGATATATTTTCTTGGCCGACTGCTGGCTGCCCGGCGTCTCAAAAAGTTTGGGAATCCGGCGGTAATAGCTCATCTGATGCCCGAAAGATCAAGATATATGCCTGCCGTCAAAATAGTCATGGAACTGACAGCACTGGTCTTCCTTGTAATAGCATTGTCTCGGCCCTTTGTCCTCAAGACAGAAGGCGACAACGATAAAACTGCCAAAGAGACCACAGCCGGCATCGAGGTGATGGTTTGTCTTGATGTTTCAAATTCAATGCTCGCGTCATCGACCGATGACCCTAACGGCGTTTCGCGTCTGCAGCGTGCAAAGTTCATTCTTGAGAAAATGGTAAATGCAATGGTCAATGACAAGATTGGCCTGATTGTATTTGCGGGAGATGCATATACGCAGTTGCCTATTACCAGTGATTACCTTTCGGCAAAGATGTATCTTAACAGCATAACTACCGACATGGTTCCAACTCAGGGTACTGCGATAGGAGCGGCCATTCAAATGGCTATGAATTCCTTTAATCCTGAAAGCAAATTTCAAAAAGCGATAGTCGTAATCACCGATGCTGAAAATTTCGAAGACGATGCTAAAGCTGCCGCTTCCCAAGCCGCAAAAGCCGGAATTCAAGTTGACGTTATCGGAATAGGTTCTGAGAAAGGCATGCCTATTCCTCTGCCGGAGCATCCGGGAGAATATTTTACCTACGACAATGGAGAACAAGTCTTGACAGCATTTAACCCGAAAGTAGCACAGGATATTGCGAAAGCCGGACACGGAGAATATATTGACGGCTCAAGCAACCAGGCAGTCGCCCAGCTTGAGGAGCAACTTGACAAGCTCTCTAAAACTGAATATACTCGTTTTGGGATGCCTGACAATTCGTTGGAGCTTTATCCTATAGCAATCATACTGGCTCTTGCTCTGTTGCTTGTTGACATATTTCTGCCATACAGTAAAATTAAATGGTTGCGCAACATCAACTTCTTTACGAAAAACTGAAAACAATGAACCGCATATTATACCTGACCATAGTTCTCACAATGCTTTTTCCGGTTGCCGTAAATGGCGCCGATAACAAGCAGGAGCGAAATTTCGTATCTCAAGGCAATGCATTGTATCGTCAGAAACGGTATGCCGAAGCTGAGACTATGTATAAGAAGGCTCTGTCGTTCTCTCCCAATTCCGAAGTTGCCCGTTTCAATCTTGCATCCGCACTGATCAGGCAAGCCGGCTCGACTGACGCGAACAATGGTAACACTCCCCTTTCCGATGCCATGCAGCTTCTGACTGATCTTGAAGCCAATGCTCAAAATATGCAGATTGTTGAAAAGGCAGCATACGATCTCGGTAATCTTGCCTTTAACCAGCAGAATTATCAGGGCGCGATCGATCACTATAAAAATGCTCTGAGAAAGAATCCTGACAATGACAAAGCACGCGAAAATCTAAGACTTGCACAGAAAAAACTTGAAGAGCAAAACAAGAATCAGGATAAGAATAAAGACCAGCAGAATAAGGATCAAAACAAAGATCAGAATCAACAGAATAAGAATCAGGATCAGAATAAGGACAAGAAAGACGATAACAAGGACAAACAGCAATCTGATCAGCCAAAGGATCAGAAAAAAGATCAAAAGAATCAGCAGCCAAAACCACAGAATGGCGGGATAAGCGACGAAAACGCTAAAAAGATTCTGAAGGCCATGGAAAATGCAGAGGCGGCCACTCGCAAAAAAGTTGAAGCCAGGAAGCAGAAGGCCGATAACGCCCGACGCAGACAGGTAACACATCCCTGGTAGTCACATACATCATTCAATTCAGTTAAACTGCAATAAATCTGCCGAAATATATGAAAGAAGTATTTCAGAAGTCTGTTTTGATTATAATTCTTGCCATTGGATTTTGTTTAAGTGCGACAGCTCAGAATTTTACCGTGCAAGCACCGGCAAGAGTATATAAAGGTGAGAAATTCGCCGTAACCTATCGACTTTCAAATGCTCAGGGAGGTGAGCCGCGTGTTGCCCAGATCAACGGTTGCAAGCTGTTGTTTGGTCCATCAGTCACCACCCGACAGAGCTATCAGGTCACGAACAATCACAGTTCATCCTCTTTCGCAACAGACTATACCTATTTTTATCGGGCGGACAATATCGGTGAGTTTACCATACCGTCAGCAAGCATTCAGGCAGGCGGAAAAACACTGAAAACACAAGCGCGCAAAATCGTAATAGTCGATTCTCCGGGAAACACTGGTAGAGATGATCAGTCGGCAACTTCATCAAACCGTCCTGTGACCATTGACGATATTGAAACTCAGTCTGCTGACCGGTCCGTTTCTAAAAATGATGTCTTTGTAAGAATTATCCTATCGAAGCCTACCGCATACGAACAGGAGGCCATAGAATGTACTATAAAGTTATATACCAAATTCGGTATTTCTCAATTCTTCCCGACAAAACAACCAAGTTTTGACGGATTTCTTATAGAAGAAGTTAATTTCCAGAGTTCATTGAATCAGGTCGAGGTATATAACGGTCAGCGTTATCTCGTGGCATTATTGAAAAAATGCATTATCTTTCCTCAGAAATCAGGCCGTCTGACAATTAATTCGGGAAATTACGACATAAACGTCGTTCAATATACCAACACCAATCTTGGATTCCTTAACCTTTCAACTCCCAAAGAGCGCAAGATACAGGTCACATCCAACACTGCTTCAATTGATATCAAGCCGCTTCCAACCCCTCAGCCTGAAGGTTTTTCCGGTGCGGTTGGACAATTCGATATTTCAAGTCGTCTTGTAGGCAACAATTTCAGGACAAATGATCCCGCGACTCTCATTTACACCATCACCGGCACCGGAAACATAAAATATGTCAAAGAACCGCAGATAGATTTCCCCTCGGAGTTCGAGCTGTATTCTCCTAAGTCCAGCTACGACACAAAGGTGGTAGGCTCGAATGTTACAGGAAAAATGACTGTTGAATATACGTTTGTTCCTCAAACAGTCGGTAAATTCACGATAGGATCTGATAAATTCGTATATTTCAATCCTGCTACCGGTAAATATGTCACTCTTGAGACTCCTGCTTATCCGATCACGGTCAATCAGGGTGTCGCGTCTGTTGAGAAGAAAGATGTTACGATAAAAAACAAGGACATTCTTCATATAGTTACCGGCGATAAAAATCTGAAACTCATACATACTCCACTTATTGAAAAGTGGTGGTATTGGGTGATATATGTATTGCTTATCGCAGGACTGCTCGCGGCAATAAAGATTTACGGACGGAAAGTAGCGCTTGCAGCCGACATTCGAGGCATGAAACTTGCCAAAGCAAACAAGGTTGCGAAAAAACGACTCAAGCTTGCTGAGGAATTCATGATCGCTAAGAAAAGCGATCGATTCCACGAAGAAGTCTTGAAGGCTGTCTGGGGGTATCTGAGTGACAAACTCGGTATTCCGGTATCGCAGCTTTCACGCGAAAATATTTCTTCAGAGCTTACTGCATACGGAGCGGATGAAGAACTTTCCAATAGGATCATCAAAGTTCTTGATGATTGCGAAATGGCAAGATATGCCCCTGCTGCATCACAGGAACAACTTGAAACTATCTATGAAGAAGCCTCCGCTTCAATCAATAGCCTTGAGGCTATAAAGAAAGGTAAAAACGGTAAAAAGAATCCCATGCAATAACGATTAGATTAATATGAGAAGACTTATTTCAGCCATAATATTATTCTTTGGGTTCTCCATAGGAAATGTCATTTCGGCAAGTCCTCTGGATCAGAGCGCTGATTCCGCCTACACTGCCGGCGATTTTTCATTGGCAACGTCCTTATATGAGAAGGAACTTAAAGAATCAGGCAGCTCTGCGACATTATATTATAATCTCGGCAACTGTTATTATCGTCTTGGGAAGATGGCGAAAGCCGTCATTGCCTATGAAAGATCTCTGCGGCTTGATCCGGCGAACGCCTCGGCGAAAGCTAATCTTGATTTTGTCAATTCCAAGTTAGTTGACAAAAAAGGTTATGAAGGTTCTTTCATTTCGCGTACGTTTTCAGATATAACCGCATTGATGTCAGCCAATGCATGGGGTTGGCTCTCTCTCGTCCTGTTCTCTTTGATTGTCGCGGCAACAGCACTGTATATTTTCAGTGGAAATGTGCGGCTGAGAAAGACCGGTTTTTTTGGAGGTGGGATTATCTGTATTCTCTTCATATTTTCAATTGTTTTTGCGTTCAATGCGCGTAATATGATGACGGCGAAAAACAAGGGAGTCGTATCTGTTCCGTCTTCTATTCTCAGTACATCTCCACGCCATCCGCAAAATCGCACAGAGGAAGCGATGCTGCTTCATGAAGGCGCGCGCGTGACTATACTCGATTCGGTTGCATCTCCCACGGATTCATTGAAAACAATGTGGTATGATGTAGCTTTTGACAATGACCATAGAGCCTGGATCAATTCGGCGGATGTGGAAATAATCTGATTTTTTCAAAAAAGCGTGGTAAAATTTTGCCATTTGAAAAAATCAATCTATATTTATATCCGAAACGTTAATAATGAAATTCCTTAACTTATAAAAATATATTATTATGGCAAAAACAATCACTTTCAACGAGCTTCGCCGGATTAAAGACAGTTTGCCCGATGGTGCCACTCACCAGATTGCAGACAAACTTAATATAACTGTTCAGACCGTTAGAAATTATTTTGGCGGCAGCAACTATGAATTCGGTAAAAATGTAGGTGTTCATATCGAACCGGGACCTGATGGAGGTATCGTCGTTCTCGATGATACCACAATCTACGACATGGCTGTCGAGATCCTCAAAGCTCAGGACAAGGATTAACGGCAGCAGCCTTAAAGAATTCTCATTCTTCTCTCTCCTTTTTTCTCTGATTTTGCCAAAACATAAAACAGCTGTTAGTGATGACCGACGCCCCTCTGATTACAGTTGCCATACATACCATGCATTATGCCTGTTCCCTGAAAAATTTGTTGGAAAAGGAAGGCTTAAAGGTCACACTTCAGAACGTCAATCTTTCTAATCCTGAAATCGCGGCCGGCGTCAGAGTGCGCATCCGCGAGACTGATCTGCCGGTTGCACTAAGAATTATCGAGAACAAGGAAATATTTGACGCATCCGAATTAGCATCAGACAATATTCAGCCCAATATTCTTGTCCCTGTCGATTTTTCAGAACGTACCATGCAAGCGTGCATGGCTGCCTTTAGGCTTGCCTATGCGCATAATGCCACAATCACTCTCCTGAACTCATTCGTCGATCCTATTTATAGCCGACGGTCGCAACTTAGCGATGCTCTTACATTTGATAACGATTCAGCTCACGATAAGGCTACAGACATGGCTATGGCTGAGGCTGAAAAAAGCATGTCGCAACTTGAGCAGAACATTGTTTCCAGAATAAAGACAGGCGAAATCTCTCCGGCGAAATTCACCCATGAGATCCGCGAAGGTATCCCGGAAGAAATCATAAATCAATATGCCCGAGACAAACGGCCTTTGCTGATTGTTATGGGAACCAGAGAGTCTAATTCCAAAGCTCGCGAACTGGTTGGAAGTGTGACTGCAGAAGTCCTTGACACATGCCGTTTCCCGGTATTCACAATCCCTGAAATCTGCGGGAATGATTTTCCTGACCGAGTCAGAAATATAATCTTTTTCAGCAATTTCGACCAACAGGATATTCTGGCCGTGGATGCGCTGTTCCGGCTACTTCCGGCTAACTTCTATAAGGTATTTCTGATCAAACTCCCCTCCAAGAAATACACCGGAGACATTACTGATTCCCTTAACCGATTGAAAGAATATTGCGCAGTTCATTATCCGGCACATGAATTTCACGCTGACAGCATCTCTCTTGACTCTGCCGATGATGATTTCAACCGTATTATTTCAGACTATAATATAGATCTGATCGCGGTTCCAAACAAAAGAAAAAACGTTTTTGCCCGCTTTTTCAATCCGGGAGTGGCGCATCGGCTTCTTTTCCAGTCAGACATAGCAATGCTTTCGCTTCCTATTTGACGGCTTCGAATTCTTGACAGAATTAACTCATCAGTTCAATTCAGCCGATGAGTCTCAACTTTTATCATGTCAATCGTCGCAACGGGTTATTTGCGCCCCAAGAGCGCGCAGACGTTCATCGATGTTCTCGTAACCCCGGTCGATTTGTCCGATATTTCCGATTTCACTGGTGCCTTTTGCTGACATCGCGGCAATCAGCATGGCTATCCCGGCTCTGATATCGGGTGACAACATATTGTTCGCCCTGAGAGGAAGACGGTGATCAAGCCCTATAACCACAGCACGGTGTGGATCGCAAAGCATTATCTGCGCCCCCATATCTATCAGATGATCGACAAAAAACAGTCGGCTCTCAAACATTTTCTGATGTATCAGTACACTCCCTCGGCACTGGGTGGCGACAACAAGCATGACACTGAGCAAATCCGGTGTCAGTCCGGGCCAAGGAGCATCCGCAATATTCAGGATAGAACCGTCGAGAGCAGTTTCAATTTCGTAACAGTCCTGTTCAGGGAGGAAAATGTCGTCCCCACGACGTTCAAGCGCGATGCCCATTCGTCGGAAACTGTCAGGGATAATACCAAGATTGTCGTAGCTCACGTTCTTAATGGTAATGGAACTGCGGTTCATAGCCGCCATTCCTATAAAGCTGCCGACTTCAATCATATCGGGCAAAATCCTGTGATTGGCTCCTCCGAGTTCGCTGACGCCATGAATCTTCAGAAGATTGGATCCAAGCCCTTCTATTTTAGAACCCATCTGCTGAAGCATGCGGCATAACTGCTGTACGTAAGGCTCACAAGCCGCATTATAAATCGTTGTCACACCTTCGGCCAAAGACGCAGCCATTATAAGATTGGCAGTGCCGGTTACAGATGCTTCATCGAGCAACATATATTTGCCATGGAGACGCCCACCGTCCTGCGACTCCAGACGAAACGCCTTGAATTCGGGCAGATATTCGATCGATGCTCCAAGAATTTCGAAACCGGATATATGGGTGTCTATTTTTCTACGGCCTATCTTGTCGCCGCCGGGTTTAGCGAAGAATGCCTCTCCGAATCGCGCAAGGAGCGGGCCTACCACTAAGACTGACCCACGGAAATGGGCGCATTTCTCCACGAACTCCTTGCTGCGTATATAATCCATGTTGACGTCATCTGCCTGAAACGTATAGTCTCCTTTAGCATGACGCGTGACTTTAACTCCCATTTTTTCAAGGAGAAGAATCAGATTGCGGACATCAAGTATTTCTGGGATATTCGAAATCCTGACAGGGGCAGATGTCAGCAATGTCGCTGAAATCACCTGCAATGCTTCATTCTTTGCGCCTTGGGGTTCTATTGAACCGGTCAGCTTATGATCTCCTTCTATTATTAGTTTGCTCATTTCGATTAGTTAGGCACATGTTCTACTTCCGGTGTCAATCTGACTCCAAATTTAGAGTGGACCTCCTCAATTATATAATTTTCAAGTGCCAGAATTTCTTCCGGTGTCGCCTTGGCGTTTTTATTTACTATCACAAGTGGCTGTTTATGCCATGTAGCGGCATTTCCCAAAGAGAATCCCTTGAGACCGGCTTTTTCAATCAGCCACGCAGCAGGAATCTTTACTCCGTTCTCCATCTCGAAATGCGGCGGGGTGTCAGCTCCGCAATTCGTTTCATTCGTTTCTATCGCTTGCAGCAAAATATCATAATCTGCCCGGGAAATGACGGGATTCTTGAAATAACTGCCCGCACTTCCGACTATAGAGATTTCAGGTAGTTTCTCTGCACGCATATCCATAATTATCGAACGGATCATCATCGGGGATATGGAATTAATGTCGGTTATATGAGACCTGACATGACCATAATCCAACACAGGCCGTGGATTCTTTGTCAATCTGAAGGTTACATGCGTAATGATGAAACGGCCTTTATTTGCAGGCTGTTTGAAGAGAGACGTACGGTATCCATATTCACAATCTTCCTTCTTCAGAGTGACGAATGTCCTCTTTTCATTATCATAACATTCCACGGTATCGATCACATCTTTAGCCTCGACACCGTAGGCTCCGACATTCTGGACCGCTGCGGCTCCGACTTCGCCCGGAATTCCCGAAAGATTTTCAAGGCCCCAAAGGCCTGATGAACATGTCTGATCAATCAATGAGTCCATCTCTATTCCCGCTCCGGCACGGATCAACACTTCACTACTGTCAAGAGATATAGTTTCCATATCAAGAATCCGGGAATGCAATATAGTTCCCGGATAGTCGCCGGTGAAAAGCAGATTGCTACCACCTCCGATATGGAAGTAATTCCCGTCGGTAAGCGAAGTCAGGATATTAGGAATATCCGAGGGACTGTCATATTCAATGAATTTTCCACACGAAACATTCATGCGGAAAGTATTCAGATGACGAATATTGAAATCTTTAATCTCAGTTATCATTGAGTACTTGACTTTTATCCACAAATTTAATAAAAATATTGCAAATACAAGCCATTATACGTGTAAATAAAACCCGAAACGGAATCAGAAGGTGAAATGAAGAGCAAGTCTCAGACCTCCTTTGTCAACTCCCGGTCCATCTCGATAAGTCAGTCGCCAGACATAATCAAGTCTCAGTATGCGGAATATGTTGTCAATTCCCACCCCGACTTCCATATAAGGCTTAGCCGTCATTTTTCTGGTATTGCTGATGGACGGGAACATGAAAAGTTCTTTATTGAACTGCGGATCATTATCCTTGCTAAGATGGCCCCAGAATCCGCGGAAAGAGAATACTTCACGTAGTTTAAGCTTTTTCAAATATGGAATATAATTGAAAATGGCGCCGTTTGCCCAGTATGTCAGATCCCATGACGCGTAGGAGTCAGTCATGAATTCCATCGGATTCATAAGCGCGAAACTTTCAGGCTGTATAGTGTATGACAGATTGGCATTAGGAATAAGAAGATCAGGGTATGGTGACCTGCTCCATAAGTGACCGACTTTGATAATTCCATCAAGATAGCCGAATGCGGAGAACCAGAATCTTTTTATGACGCTGAATTCCGTTTTGTTTATCTCAAACATATTTCCCAGAAATCCTTTGGGAGCATAGACGTGCGTCAGCATGAACGCGGGCGCTTCCTCGTTGATTCTTATCCTGTCCGATTTCATCTGATAGACCTTCTCACCGGGAGCATAGCGGAGCCTTATGTTAAATGAAGTCTCGTTATAATGATTATAGGCAGTTCCTGAAGGCAAAACAAAAGTCATGTATTCCGTAGCCTCTTGTCTCTGATGATCAATAGAAGCCTCCACCGAGAAATTATTGGCAAGTTCAAGCGTATATTTCAGAGATGTGGTCCGGAGATAATCGATCTGGAGATCCTCATGCCTTTTGAAGGACAGAAACATATTGTCGGCATTGGTAAATGCGTAATGCTGCCCAAGCATATTTACGTCGTAAGTATGGGTCAGACGCAATGAATGAATCGGAAATTCGCGCGCATGATACCGTTTGTCAACGAAAGAATATTCCAGTTCTCCGCTATATTTGAATTTGTGGTCTCTTGTACCGTATGCGGCATACCCTCTGGCAAAAAATCTTTTATTCAGATTTGCAGTAGTCATTCCTCCCAGACGGAATCTGAATCCTTCCAACGTATTGTGGCTGACAGTAGTATTAACGGGACCAATGTCGAGCTTGCTCGGATTCCCGGTCTGGATATAGCCTTGGACCATAGTCTTTAAAAACCATTCCCCAACTCTATAAAGAGGTTTTGACCGAAGCCCTGATGTCAGCGACGCTATCTGTCCCTCTCCACGGGTGAGAGGTATCATGCGGGTGTCATTCCAGAAAACGGAATCACGAGTATATGTATTGTCATCATAAACGGTTGATCCGAGTTTTCCGAATAAATTCTGATCACTGTATGGAGCGAAATTATGATCTTTATAGGCAGTGCTACGACGGAAATATACGCCCTGAGTGCCGGGAATTATGGCAACTTCAGCTACAAGATCGTCTCTAACCGGAAGTCTTGACCCGTCAGGCGCCTTTTCGTATTCCTGATTGATGTGAATCCCCTCTATGAAATTCAGGTTTATATCTTTGGGGACATTCATTATGACCTTTTTGATAAACATCGTTGTATCTCCGACCGGGACAAACACTCGTCCGGTAAAGCCGAATGATTCAGAGTTCCGAGGGACAAACGCCAACTGAATGCATCTGACTGAATCAATCTCGACCGTGTCCAGCAGATAATACTTATAAAAATCAGGACCTATCTTAGACAAAGGACTTACAAGTCTGTTGTGAAGAAGATCGATATCATTATTATAAAGATCTATATTCTTGAAAAAATCTTCATATAGTATCTGCATGTTGGACTGATCCATAAAATCGTCGAGCCCTTCCTGTCGCAGTCCGGTTACTATCTCTTTCTCTGATTGGGGTTCTTTCCGGAAATGTACTTCCGATGATTTTTCACGCGTGCTGATCGTAAGGATCGGACGACCGGAGACTTCCGACGTGTCTATGTGTTCCCTGAGGAAATCGAATTTTTTCAGAATGAGATTCTTGTCGCTTTCTGGCGATATATTATTGAGCGCAATAGTGATGCGTTCATATTTGTTGTAATTATAGCTGTCATTTTTTTTAGGATCGGTCGCGTGACCGGCATTACGGAGACGATTCACGAAATCAACCGCCGGATTGTTCTTCTTGCTGTACTTTTCCTTTTTTGGCCGGACAATAATTTCACTTAATTGAAGTCCTGCCGGGGCGAGAAACACCTTATTCCCGTTTTTTCGGAAATCAATGAAAGAAACAGTCTGGGTTTCATAGCCTAAAGTGGAAAATCTCAAACTGTCAGGCTCCTGACTGACGGTCAATCTGAAACTGCCCTTACCATTGGCCTGAGAACCCCTGTTTAGCCCGACGGCTTCGACTGTAGCGAAAGGAATAGCTTCATCAGTTCCCGCATCCTTGACCTGACCCTTAACCACAAGTGTAACAGCCTGCGACGGAACAAAAAATGACGAAAAAAGCAGTAGCAGTAGCGTTCTGATAAAGAAATCAGTCTTGATATGTTTTTTCATTGCCTTCATCATTCACTGGCGTATTGTCATCCTGCTGTCCGGTCTGTTTGTCAAAATGTTCGTATGCTTCCACAATTCTCTGAACGAGAGAATGGCGAACGATATCCTTCTTCCCGAATTCGACCTTACCGATTCCCTTCACCCCCTCGAGCACTTTCAGTGCTTGTTTCAGGCCGGAAATTGTAGTGCGTGGAAGATCAATCTGCGACGTGTCACCTGTTATTATCATTTTTGCATTCATGCCAAGACGCGTCAGAAACATTTTTATCTGATGGGTCGTTGTGTTCTGGGCTTCGTCAAGAACTATTACAGCATCGTTAAGTGTACGACCGCGCATAAACGCCAGAGGAGCTATCTGTATCACGTTCGTATCCATATACTCCTTAAGTTTCAGAGGGGGTATCATATCTTCAAGAGCGTCATAAAGAGGCTGAAGATATGGGTCAATCTTGTCTTTCATATCGCCGGGGAGAAATCCAAGCCGTTCACCGGCTTCAACAGCCGGACGGGATAGAATGATTTTTCTAACCTCCCTGTTCTTCAATGCTCTGACGGCAAGAGCGATGGCGATATATGTCTTTCCTGTTCCGGCGGGACCGAGAGCAAATGTAAGATCATTGTTCTGGAATGCTTCAACAAGTTTGTGCTGATTGGGATTTCGGGCCGATATCGGTTTACCGTTGATGCCAAATATAATGACTCCGTCACTTTTCTTTTCATTAGGCTGTTCACCTCTGACTATATCTATTATGACATCTTCCGGAAGATTATTGTATTTTACACAATAATCCTCAAGCTCATGAATCCTTTTTTCAAAAACGGATGTCTCGGCGTCATCGCCAATCACCTTTATGACCGAACCCCTTGCAGCCATTCGTAATTTAGGGAATAGATTGCGTATCAACTGCATGTTATTGTTGTTTACCCCGTAAAAACTCTGGGGATCCGCCTTTTCAATGATGATGATTCTTTCTATCATATATTTTGGAAACAGTTCTATGGTTATGGGCCTATATCCTTATAAGCGTGCAAAGTTACTTCTTGTTTAGTAAATATCGAAATTTTATATTGTCATCATAGGTGTTATTAAAAACCTTTTTATACTTTTGTGCAATTTTTTAATATATATCATCCCGTAAAAGAACAAATATAGACTTCATGGCTTTTGAGATTGAACGTAAATTTCTTGTGAAAGACCATTCTTATGTAGCAATGGCTGATTCAGCAAAAATAATCCGTCAGGCTTATTTATCCACCCGACCTGAATCGACTGTCAGGGTGAGGACAGTGGATGAATGTGGTTTTCTGACGGTAAAAAGCAAGAACATCGGAGCTATAAGACACGAATGGGAGTACGAGATCCCTTATGATGATGCCATGGAGATGATGTCGAACTGTGCCGTAACGCCCGTCATAGAGAAAATACGTTATAATGTCGGACGATGGGAAATAGATGAATTCCGTAATTCTCTTTCCGGTTTGACGATAGGGGAGATCGAACTGAAGGACGAAAATGAAAAAATTGCAATACCTGAATTCATTGGTGAAGAAATCACCGGTGATTCCAGATATTACAATTCAGTCATAGCGATGACTGGGAAGATTCCCGACTGATCGCCGAAATGGAACACCCTCCTCCCAGACTTTTATAGAGTCTGACAAGCGAAAGGTATTCATCCCTGACAGTATTGCTTAACGCAATCTGGGCATCGAAATATCTTCTTTGAGCATCCAATACATCTAAATACAGAGAGGTTCCTCCGGCATATTGAATTTTTGCCAGTTTCACATATTCCATTGCAGCATTCCTCAGTTCTGTTTTCAACTGAGCCGTCTCCCGGGCTGAATTATAGGAGATTTTTGCATCATTTACTTCTTTAAAAGCAGTCAGCACGCTTTTTTCATATCCGATTCGTGCTCTGTCATACGCTGCGATGGAAGCCTCATATTTCTTTTTGCGTTTTCCAAAATCAAATACAGGTCCCGTTAGAGAGCCGATGACATAACTGAATGGAGAACGAATCAGATTAGCGAGTCTGTCATTTTCCACACCTCCCGTCAGATTTATCGTGAATCGGGGGAAACGGTCGGCATACGTAATCCCTACATCTGCCAGTGAAGCCCGAAGTCTCATTTCTGCAGCCCTCAAATCAGGCCTTCTCGTAAGCAAATCTGAAGGCACTCCAATTTTGCGCTGCCCGACCACAACTTCAGTCAGCATAGTCTTCTGTCGTTCGATTTTTTGCCCTGCAGGTTCTCCCATGAGAAGCAGCAACGAATTTTCCATCAGTGCGATCTTTTCTTCAAGAGCCGGGATAAGTGATGCGGTTGAGGTATATTCCACTTGAGCCTGGCGATAAACCATCTCAGACGTGAGTCCTCCTTCGAATCTGATTTTGGCCTGATGAAGACTTTCTCCACGCGTAACAAGAGTCTGACGCACGATGTCAAGTTCACTGTCGAGAGCGAGTAATCGGAAGTAGGTCTCGGCGACTTCCGCCACTACTATCATGTCCATAGCGCGTTTGTCCTCTATGCTCGCTATGTATTGAGCCTCGTTTTTACGATTATTCCAGCTAAGGCGCTTCCACAAGTCCGCTTCCCAGCTCATAGTGAATTTCACGCCCAACTCCGGATCGACAGAAGCATTGTTGCCGTCATAATCGTTACTTTCATGATTGGCATATATATTGGCGGAAATCTGGGGAAGCATATCTTTTTTGCCTGAAGATAAAAGCAATCGTGATTCCTCTACCCTTTTCGACGCCATGAGAATGTCTTTATTATTATCAAGCGCTTTTCTGATAAAGCCGCATAAAGTGGAGTCGCCATAAAATTGCCACCATTCGAGATCGGCCATTGACAACGAATCGCGAAAGCCGCCATCATAATAAGCCGGCAGATCGGTTTGAGGCGCAACACACATTTTTGTTCCGTTACAGGCTGTGAACAGAACGAGGAGGGAAAACGCGCTTATCAGTTTATAAATGTTTTTCATACATCGGTGTTTTTCTTCTTGAATTTTTTAATGAATTTCCCAATCAACACATAGAAGAGAGGGACATAAATGATCCCGACAGTCACAGCAACAATCATGCCAAAAAACACGCCTGTCCCTATGCTGCGTCTGCTTTCACAGCCCGGTCCCGACGCGAAAACGAGAGGAAGCAGACCGAGCATAAAAGCGAGAGATGTCATGACAAGCGGACGGAATCTCATCCTGACTGCCTCTATGGCTGAGGCAACCAGCTCCTTACCATTATGATAGGCTTCGTTTGCAAACTCTACAATCATTATGGCGTTCTTAGCTACAAGACCGACGAGCATTACAAGCCCTATCTGAAAATAAATGTTGTTTTCAAGTCCGGTAATCCAAATGCCGAGATAAGCGCCAAGGCCTACCACCGGCAGAGACAAAATGACTGCCAGCGGAACCGACCAGCTCTCATAAAGGGCGGCCAAGAATAAAAAGACGAATACAAAAGCCAGCATAAGGACAAGGCCGGTATTTCCTCCTTCATGCTTTTCCTGATATGAAAGTCCGCTCCATTCGACTTCTACCTTGTCTCCAAGTTTTTCCTTTACGAGACGTTCCATTTTGTCCATAGCCTGCCCCGAGCTATACCCCTGAGCAGCCTCTCCGGTAATCATGGCACAGTTAAACATGTTGAAACGTTTGACGTTACCGGCTCCTGTCGTATAATATGACTTGCCGAGCGATGTCACGGGCAACATTTCTCCGGAGCGACTTTTCACAAAAAAGAGATTCAGGTTGTCACGACGTGCTCTGTAGGGAGCTTCGGCCTGAACATAGACTCGATATACACGGTTGAACATATTGAAATCATTGACATATACCGATCCGGTAAACGCCCTTACAGTTGAAAATATATCTGTCATGTTCACACCCTGCAGTTGAGCCTTGTCTCTGTCCACATCGAAATATAGCTGCGGAATGTCATGCTGGAGTGTCGATGATACTCCGGAGAGCTCTTTACAGCGTTTTGCAGCATTAATTACTGAGTCAACGGCACTCTGCAGTTCTGCGTATGACGTGTTGCCTCTCGCCTCGAGTGCCATTTCAAAGCCGCCTGACGATCCCAACCCCGGAATTACAGCCGGACGGGAAAGATAGACTTTACTTTCAGGATAACCTGAAAGCTCAGCCATGACGTTTGACATTATTTCGCCCAGTTGCCGCCCTTTCCTTTCATTCCATGGTTTTAATATGACTGTCAGCTGACTCCTTGCCTGACTTGTACCGACGCGAGGGCTTGACCCTGTGACATTCAGCACATGTTCGACTTCAGGCTGTTCAAGCAGATATGCCATAGCCCGGTCCGTGACTTTTCGTGTCCTTTCTATGGTCGCGCCTTCCGGCAATTCCAGTTCGACCGTAAAATATCCCTGATCTTCCTGCGGCATGAAACTGGAAGGAACCGTCCGGTCAAGAACCCAGATCAATATCAGGATAAAGCCAAAGGCCGCCAGCATCCTGCGAGGGGCATTGATCACTTTTCTTACAATTCTGCAATAGAAAGCATTGCTTTGGCCGAGCCACCTGTTTATCAATCCGAAAAAGCCCCGCTTCTTACCTGATTCAGGCTTAAGCAGATATGCACACATGACAGGAGACAGACTCAGCGCCACTACGGTGGAAATGATGACTGAAACGGCAATCGTTATGGTGAACTGACGGTATAATTGTCCGGATATGCCGGGCAGAAAACTCACTGGGACAAATACCGCACACAGGACCAGAGACATTGCGACAAGAGCTCCCCCTATGCCACTCATTGCACGGCGCGTCGCTTCTTTAGCGTCAACATGTTCCTGACTCATTATTCTATCGACATTCTCCACAACGACTATCGCATCGTCAACCACAATACCTATCGCAAGAATCAAACCGAGAAGAGTCAGCATGTTGAGTGAAAAACCGAACACGAGCATCACTCCGAAGGTGCCAATCAGTGATACCGGTACCGCTACGATCGGTATAACCGTGGCACGCCAGCTCTGCAACGACAGATATACGACAAAAATAACGAGCAGCAGTGCCTCAAACAATGTCTGGTACACATGGTGTATCGATTCGTTAATATATGTCGTCATGTCAAAAGGTATCAGATAGGATATGCCTTCAGGAAACGATTCGCTTATCTCTTCCATCGCTTTCTTCACGGCATCGGCAACTTCAATTGCGTTTGCGCCGGGAAGCATGTTGATATTCAATACAGCCGCATTGCCGCCGTTTATCCCGCTTTCAGTCGCATAGGAGGACGCTTCAAGCGATACTCGCGCAACATCCTTCAATCTGATCAACGAACCGTTGGGATTAGCCCGGATGACGATCGATTCAAAATCCATGACGGATGAAAGACGGCCTTGAGCGGTTATAGGGACTGTCAGCTGCACACTGTCATTAGGAGCTTGGCCCAATACACCGGCAGCCGACTCACGATTCTGATCTTTAAGAGCTTTCTGAATATCCTGAACCGTGAGGCCGAGATTGGCGAGCCGGTCAGGCTGCACCCATATCTGCATTGCGTAATAACGTCCTCCGACATTTCTGATACTCCCTACACCCGGAACACGCCGCAACATGTCAAGCACATTCAGCGTGGCATAATTACTCAGATATATCTCATCATATTTTGAATCGTTTGAAAGAAGCGTTATTGTCATAAGCCGGTTTTCAGTTTCCTTTTCAACCGTTATGCCGTTCTGGACCACCTCGGCAGGCAGACGCGACTCCGCTTTTTTCACTCTGTTCTGGATGTCAACCGCTGCAAGTTCCGGATCCGTGTCAATATCAAAAGTCACGGTAGCGCTGAATGCTCCCGAATTGGATGAAGATGACTGCATGTAGATCATGCCCGGCGTTCCGTTAAGTTCCTGCTCTATAGGTGTAGCCACGGCCTGTGTGACTGTGAGTGCGTCGGCGCCCGGATAGCTTGCCGATACACGGACCACAGGAGGAACAATCGCAGGATATTGGTCAATAGGAAGCATGAGAAGACCTATCGAACCTATTATCACTATAACTATGGATATTACTATAGAGAGAACGGGATGTTCGAGAAAAAAATTCTTTTTCATATCTTGTCACTGTTTATTTGACGACGATATTTTCACAATAGTACCGTGCTGGAGTTTATGGATGCCCTCCACAATGATCTTTTCCCCCGCAACAAGCCCTCTTTCAACAATTATATTGTTATCTACCTCCGGGCCCGTCTCGACGAATCGTTTCTCCACTCGGTTTCCTTTTCCTATAACATAGACATACGCTCCTCCTTTTTCAACAGTTATGGCTTTTTGGGGAATCTGTATAGCGTTTTCTCTCACATCCATGAGCAATTTCACTTTTGTAATTTCTCCCGGCAGCAGATTCCTGTCGGGGTTGGGAAGTTCGGCCCTAACCTGAAAAGTACCCGTTTTAGGATCAACCTGAGGATCGGCGAAATCAACGACACCCTTAAAAGGATATATAGAGCCATCAGCCAGAGTCACGGTAACATAAGGGTCCCAGTCGCGGTCCTTGGCCCGTTGGCCCAAAGTGACGTTCCTATTTTTACTGTTCAGATAATCGAGGGCAGTCATGGAAAATTCCACATGAACGGAATCGCTGTTTACCACTGTCGCAAGCAATGATGTAGCGCTCGGTCCGACAAACGTGCCCAAATCCACACCTCTCTGAGAGATGTATCCCGAGATGGGTGCTTTTACCTGAGTATAGCCCAAAGTGATCTCAGCCTGAGTAAGATCGGCCTGACAGACAGCCACATCGGCCATTGCCGTTTCGTATGCGGCTTCCGCGTTGTCCAGATCGAGCTGACTGGCTGCATTTTGCGCGTGAAGCGGTCGGATTCTTGCGAGATCCCTACTTGCTTTCTGTGCCTGCGCTTTAGCTTTGTTGAGTTGCGCTCTTACTTTGTTCAGACGGGCCTTATAGACAGTCGGGTCTATGACGAACAATGTCTGGCCTTTCTTTACGAAAGTGCCTTCGGAAAAAAGCATTTTCTGAAGATATCCTTCGACTCTTGCTCTGACTTCGACGAACTGCTGCCCTTTTACTCTTCCGACAAAGTCGCCGTAAATATATACATCAGCCGGCTTTACTTCTTCTATCAGAACCGTCGGACTCTCTTCAACATTTTTTTCTTCATTATTTTTTCTCGAAAAAAAGAAAATGACAGCCCCAATCAGGAGGATGAGAAGCAAAATAGAAATAAGTGATTTTTTGCTCAGAAAAATGCCTTTGAAGTCAGATGATGTTTTCATTGTGTTATGTGATGATCGATGTTGATGAACTAAACCGAACTATACAACACAGCCCGGGCCGCATTTGTTCATGAATGCAGCCCGGAAATCGTTTCTAATTTGAGGATATGTACTTAGAATCGACGTTGTAGTTTGACGACGTTTTCTACGTGATGTGTATGCGGGAACATGTCAACCGGCTGAACTCTGACAACCTTATATTTTTCGTCAAGAAGCGCCAGATCACGAGCCTGCGTGGCCGGATTACAGCTGACATAAACAATCCTTTCAGGTTCAGCATTAAGGATTACATTCACAACATCGCCATGCATGCCGGCTCGCGGAGGATCCACAATCATTACTTCCGGGCGTCCGTGTTCATCTATGAAATCATCAGTCAGGACATCCTTCATATCTCCGCCAAAAAATAATGTATTCTCAATTCCGTTCACTTCGGAATTGATCCGAGCATCCTTTATAGCATCTTCAACGTATTCTATCCCGATGACTTTCCGGCAACATTTGGCTACAAAATTTGCAATTGTACCGGTTCCCGTATAAAGATCATAGACGAGCTCCCCTCCCTTGAGATCTGCAAAATCTCTTGCTACTTCGTATAATCTGTGGGCCTGTTCTGAATTCGTCTGATAGAAAGATTTCGGGCCTATACGGAATCTGAGGTCATCCATCCGTTCTTCTATGTAAGGACGTCCGCTGAAAGTCACGATGTCAAGATCTGCGAAAGTGTCATTGAGTTTGGTGTTGATCACGTAGGAAAGCGACGTGATCTCCGGGAACCGGTCGTTGATAGCCGACATCAGCTTTTGGATGGTACCCTGATTGTCTTCTCCGACAGCCATAAGCACCATAATCTCTCCGGTGGAAGCTATTCTAATCATAAGGGTGCGCAGAAATCCGCTGTTTGATTTAAGGTCATAAAATGACATGCCTTCTGCCTTACCATAATCCTTGATGAAATTTCTGAGGCGGTTTCCGAAATCATCCTGCAGATGACACCTGTTGATGTCAAGCACTTTGTCGAATGCTCCCGGTATATGGAATCCTGCTGCGTCGCGGTCGGGAAATTCCTCACCGCTGCGAAGCTGGTCAAAAGTAAGCCATTTTTTATTGGAAAATGTATATTCCATTTTGTTACGATAATGCCATATTTCCTTCGAGCCTATTATGGGACTAATCTCGGGAAGCTCCACTTTCGCGATTCTTGTCAGAGCGTCAGTGACCTGTTGCTGCTTACATTTGAGCTGATATTCGTATGGCAGATGCTGCCAGCGACAACCGCCGCACACTGTGAAATGCTCGCATCTGGGTTGAGTCCTAATCGGCGAAGGAGTGACCAGTCGCTCGATATGTCCTTCCGCATAACTATGCTTTTTACGATCAATTTTTATATCAGCTATATCGCCCGGAGCTCCGAACGGAATAAAAATCACCATATCGTTGAATCTGGCAATACTTTTCCCTTCAGCCGCCACCCCGGTAATCTCTATTTCGGGCAATATGGGCAATTCTTTTCTCTTTCGTGACATTTTAAGTTTTGTATATTTATGAGGGACACGCCCAATCTATTTATGAATTTATTTGCAAAGCTACTTAATAAAACCCAAACATGGCCAATTTCTCATAAATTTTGTCGGAATAATTTCACAATATAATATAAATATATTAAATTTGCATCACAACCTTTTATTTGGTTAACCGAAATTCAAAATAGAAAAAACATAGATAATTCTCATAAACTAATTCTACTAAATTTTTCAAATGAAAAGAGTTTACACGTTTGGAGATGGAAAAGCCGAAGGAAATGCTTCGATGCGCAATCTCCTTGGCGGTAAAGGTGCGAACCTCGCCGAAATGAATCTCTTAGGCATGCCTGTGCCTCCCGGTTTCACAATTACGACGGAAGTCTGCACCGAATATACGCAATACGGTCGTGATGAAGTGGTAAAACGCCTTGACGCCGATGTCAAAGCTGCCATAGCACACGTTGAGAGTCTGACCGGTTGCAAATTCGACGACCCCAAGAATCCCCTTCTCGTTTCTGTTCGTTCAGGCGCCCGCGCTTCAATGCCCGGCATGATGGACACTGTTCTTAACCTCGGTATGAACGACGCCACCGTTGCCTCGCTTGCAGAAAAAAGCGGTAATCCCCGTTTTGCATGGGACAGCTACCGCCGTTTCGTGCAGATGTATGGTGACGTGGTTCTCGGCATGAAGCCCAAGAGCAAGGAAGACATTGATCCGTTTGAGGAAATAATGGACAAAGTCAAGGAAGAAAAAGGTGTCAAACTTGATACTGAACTCGATGTCGAGGATCTCAAGAACCTCGTGAAGCTTTTCAAGGCCGCCGTCAAGGAATATACCGGCAAAGATTTCCCCGACAGCGCATGGGAACAGCTCTGGGGTGGTATCTGCGCCGTATTTGACAGCTGGATGAACGAACGCGCCATCATCTACCGTCGAATGAACCAGATTCCCGAAGAATGGGGAACTGCCGTCAACGTTCAGGCTATGGTATATGGCAACATGGGTAACAACTCCGCAACTGGTGTCGCTTTCAGCCGCGATGCAGCCACCGGCGAAAACATTTTCAACGGTGAATATCTGATCAACGCTCAGGGTGAGGATGTCGTAGCCGGTATCCGCACACCCCAGCAGATCACTGTTGAAGGTTCTCGCCGCTGGGCAGCCCTTCAGGGCATCACCGAAGAGGAACGTGCTTCAAAATATCCTTCACTTGAAGAATCTATGCATGTATGCGCTGCCGAGCTGATCGCCATCGCCAACCGCCTTGAAGACTACTACAAGGATATGCAGGATATGGAGTTCACCATTCAGGATGGCAAACTCTGGATGCTTCAGACCCGTAACGGCAAGCGTACCGGCGCCGCTATGGTAAAAATCGCCATGGATCTTCTCCGTGCAGGTGAAATCGACGAGAAGACTGCCCTCCTCCGCATGGAGCCTCAGAAACTCGACGAACTTCTCCACCCGGTATTTGACAAAGCTGCCCTCAAGCGCGCCCATGTAGTAGCTAAAGGTCTTCCTGCTTCTCCCGGTGCCGCAACAGGTCAGATAGTGTTTGATGCTGAAGAAGCTGAAGCATGGGCTGAAAAGAAGAAAAAAGTCGTCCTTGTCCGCATCGAGACCTCTCCCGAGGACCTTCGCGGTATGGCCGTGGCTCAGGGTATCCTGACCATGCGTGGCGGTATGACCTCACACGCTGCTGTGGTTGCCCGCGGTATGGGTAAATGCTGTGTATCCGGTGCCGGTGAAATCCGCATCGACTACAAGGAAAAGACCCTTTCATGCGGTGGCAAGACTTTCAAGGAAGGCGACTGGATCTCACTCAACGGTTCTACCGGTGATGTTTACGAAGGCCAGGTTCCGACAACCGAACCCGAACTCGACGGTGACTTCGGCGCAATCATGAACCTCGCTGCCAAATATACCCACACTCTCGTGCGTACCAACGCTGACTCACCCCGCGACGCCAAGCAGGCACGTCACTTCGGCGCTCAGGGTATCGGTCTCTGCCGTACAGAGCACATGTTCTTCGAAGGCGACCGCATCAAGGCCGTTCGCGAAATGATTCTTTCAAGCGATGTCGAAGGCCGTCGCGTGGCTCTCGCCAAGCTTCTCCCGATGCAGCGCGGAGACTTCGAGGGCATCTTCGAAGCAATGGACGGTTACGGAGTGACCATCCGTCTGCTCGATCCTCCTTTGCATGAATTCGTTCCTCATCAGACTGCAACCCAGAAAGAACTTGCTTCAGAAATGGGTCTTTCCCTCGAAGAAGTTAAGGCCAAGGTTGACAGCCTCGAGGAATTCAACCCGATGCTCGGTCACCGTGGATGCCGTCTCGGTATCACCTACCCTGAAATCACCGAAATGCAGACCCGTGCCATCATCGAGGCCGCTATCGCCTGCAAGAACCGCGGAATCGACGTTCATCCTGAAATCATGATACCTCTTGTTGGTTCACTCAAAGAAATCCAGCATCAGGCCAACGTGATCAACATCACTGCAGCCAAGGTATTCGAGGAAAAAGGCACAAACGTTAACTACAAGGTCGGCACCATGATCGAGGTTCCCCGTGCAGCCCTCTGCGCCGATCAGATCGCAACCGTGGCCGACTTCTTCTCCTTTGGTACCAACGACCTTACCCAGATGACCTTCGGTTTCTCTCGCGACGACGCTCCCAAGTTCCTCAAGTTCTACAAGGAACACGGCATCATCAAGACCGATCCCTTCGAAGTTCTCGATCAGGAAGGCGTTGGCCAGCTCGTCAAGATGGGCGTTGAAAAAGGCCGCGCAACCAAGCCTGAACTCAAAGTCGGCATCTGCGGCGAACATGGCGGTGAACCTTCTTCCGTTAAGTTCTGCGCTAAACTCGGCATGAACTACGTGAGCTGCTCACCCTTCCGTGTGCCCATCGCCCGTGTAGCTGCGGCGCAGGCTGCAATAGAAGACTAATCTTTACGATTAATCCGGAATATATTAGGCCGTGATATCGCAATCGGTATCGCGGCCTTTTAATTTTGATTTTATGACCCGGAACGAAATTGACAGGCAAAGTATTGAAAAAGCAAAAAAGCTTTTTCTGTCAGGCAAAGTATATGACATAGAGGTCGGAACTACAGCAGGCCTCCGAGCTATTCATCATGCTTTATTTGACGGACTATATTCTTTTGCAGGCGAAATCCGTAAGTTGAACATATCCAGAGGTGGCTTTCGATTTGCCAATTCTCTTTATCTTCTTCCCGCACTTGAGGCTATAGAGAAAATGCCTGAAAATTCATTTGAGGAAATTGTTGCCAAATATGTGGAGATGAACATTGCTCACCCTTTCATGGAGGGCAATGGACGTACTACTCGAATCTGGCTTGACATGATGCTACGACGTACTCTCAGGAAAGTCATCGACTGGCGGAAAATATCACGTGAAGTCTATATGCAAGCTATGGAACGATCTCCGATCAATGACCTTGAACTCCGATATCTTCTGCAAAATGCCATGGCAACCGAGACTGATGATCGCGACGTTGTTTTCCATGGTCTTGAACAGTCATACTACTATGAAGGCTATGAGCCCGAATGATGTCGAAATCGTTTTTAGGACAAAATCATAATTACAAAAACATTCCCAATGAAAAGAGGTCCGTCAACAAAGTGGCGGACCTCTTTCGTTTATAGGTCTCCTGGAACGTTGTTTATTTGCGCATGCGGCGTTTGGGTGTATGGTTCAAGCGCCATTGTACGTGAAACATGAAGTAGCGCGGAAGGACAGTGCGATATGTTTCTGTGCGTCCTTGGGCGTTTACCGTATAGGAAACGTTGCTTAGATCATGGAGAATGTCATAGCCGTCAAGCATAAATACGAGAGAGCCTTTAAGGATGCTTTTTGACAGACGCGCGTTCAGCACAAAATTGTTCGTGTTAAGAGCATTATCAGTGTATCCTCTACGGTTATACATCGTAAGATCGGCCGACAGCTGGAAATTAGCAGGCAGAGAAATCACTCCGTTAATGCCTGTTTTAAAGTTCCAGGTGTTCTGCGCGGTGAAATCGGCAAGATTTGAGGTGAAGCGATTGAATGAACCGAGGAAATCAATACCAAGCTTGACAGGTGAATAGGAATAAGTGCAATTCAACTTGTATGTCACGCTGTTGTCAAACACTTTGCTTCGGGTAAAATCGGAGTTATTCTGTCCTATAAGGTCCACGCTTGTCACGTGCGACAGCGCAAGACGCGTGTTCAGGTCAAATCTTTTCAGATGACGTATGATCAATCCCGAGACCGATGCATCCCAGTTGCCATTTACATTTATATATGTTGACCGACGTATTCCGGTTGTCGTATCGTAGTTCGACACCATCGAGATTCCATTCCCGAGATAACCGTAACTTAATGTCGCGCTGCTGTAGTTTCCGCCGGGTCCGCCGTCTTCATTCTCATTCGAATATGTAATGCTTGTATTAATCTGCGTGGCGTTTTTAAGATAGGGATTTCCCCGCACTATATAGAGTGGATTCGTCGTGTCCAGATAATCCACAAGGGTTGTCATTACAGGTTCTATCGTTTTGATTTTCCAGTTCAGCGTGACATGATGTCTTTTGTTTCTCCATTGCAGAAAGGGATAAGCCTCATTGAAAAGGAATCTGTTTTTCTTGACCAGAGCATGAATGTCGCCGCGGTCATATCTCAGTACGCGGTGAGCGAGCGTCATCGGAAGGCGGAAATTCAGCCACCAGTGGGTGTTCGATAAATTGAACTCGAAATTGAATCTGTGAAGCTGACCGGTCTCGCGGCTTACGAAGCTGTTTGATGGATCAAACACAAAAATTTCGGTCGCGGACGGGAGATGACCGAGCAGAAAGTCTTCTACTTTCGACTGATCCTCAAGATAGTGAAGCATAGAGGATGCCTTGCTGTAAGTATGGGTGTAACCGTAGCTGAGCATCGTGGACATTGACGAGTTTATGCGATACCTGTATTCTACCTCCCCTCCCTCCTTATGGTTGAAGTCAGGCCTGTTCTTGAATTGTTGTAATCTTGAAGAGGATTGGTCAGGATCGTTCTGGAAGCGAAGATTATATGCATTGTCGCGATTTTCGTGACGGCTATTGTAGTCGCCGTTCAGTCGGAATGTGATGACATCTCCACCAAACGATATTCTCTGAGCCAAACTGAGTCCTGAATTTAAATAATGGCCTTTGCTGCGTGAACCGGATAGCTCGCGGTTCAACATAGACTTTAGAATTTCATCGTTTTCCCCTGAATATATGCCTTCTATGAAAGATGTCGTGACATTATTATACTCCCGGTTGAATGTAGCGCTGATGTTGTTGTCGCTTCGGTTCCAGTTGCGGTAGGTGAAGATAGGGTTAATCTGCAGACTTGTTCGTTTGCTCTGTTTCCAATAGGCCCTGTGGGAAGTGCTGAGCGAGAGCATTCTGTTGAGCTCGCGGGCAAATGAATAGCCGTAAGTATTCCGGTCAATGAGATAATTTGTCTGTATCCGGTCCGTGCCGTCCTGCTCTCTTGTGCGCGTCGCGTTGGCATTACCGGTAATTTCCCACTTTTGGTTTCTGGTTTTAATACTATAATCGAAACCACCCATCATCGTACGTAAGACACCGGTCGGCATTGTCTCCGGTGTCCATGAGCCGCTCTGACCCGGCTTACAGCTATCGTTCAGATTATTCACGTTGAAATAAGCCATATACTGGTTGTTAGGCGTGAAGCCCATAGCGAACAGACGTCCGAGATGACGGTTGTCGCTTCCAATTCCCGCTTCGGCATTCAGGTTCATCCCAACCATGTACTCTTTCTTAAGCTTGACATCCATCACATATTGCGAATCTCCGAGATTAGCGCCTGCAAGTTCACTCGCGTGTCCGAGCTTGTCATAAACCTGGACATTTTTAACGGTATATGACGGGAGGTTCGACAGAAGGAGCTGATTGTTGTTTCCGAGAAATTCCTTCCCGTTGAGCAACAATGATTCAACATAACGTCCCTGAACGAAGATAGCACCGTCATCTCTTAGTTCAACTCCAGGCAGCTGCTCTATTAGAGCGTCAAGCATGCTCCCTTCGGCGAGTTTGAAAGCATCAGCGTTATATACTATGGTGTCTCCCCTATTGTAAAATTTAATTTTAGATGCGGTGACAACGACTTCATCGAGATTTCGTCCCGGAGGCTTCATGTAGAATGAGCCTAAATCCATACGGATTTCACGCTTAGCCAGTGAATCCGTGTCGATAGTTTTACATATTGTCTCGAATCCTGTCGCTGATATTTTTACCGCGCATTTGCCTTCTCGCGGAATCCATACATAGAAATCTCCCGTATAGTTTTTTACAGAACCGTCAGGTTGGCCCTCCCATATATCTGAAACACAATTTCCCAACAGAGCGCTGTCCGGTAAATGATACACATGTATTGTCGCATATTCGATAGGCTCATGCATAAATGTGTCAAAAACGCGCCCCTGAAGCAATACTTTATCCTGTGAACGCGTTATAAAGGCTACTGATACACAAAACAGCAATGTTATAATTATCCTTTTCATATCATTGAAGAAAATCACGGTTTCAATCTTTAAATAATTGGCGTCGGTCTATTGATATTTGTTACAAAATTAATGTTTTTTTATAATTAGCAACATTTGTTAGTAACAATATCGTATATTGCTTCATTGACAACAGTATTTTTATTTAACGATGGGAGAAATTATATTAATAAATGTAAAATCATAAAATATCCATGCAAGATTTTCGAAACATAGGATTTAAAGTGATAGAATAACCAATTAAAACCATAGAAAATGAAATTAACCTATCTTGCTTTATCAAGTGCCGCTGTCGGCGTCCTGTCACTCATTCTCCCCTCCTGCCTTAATGATAACGATTCTATAGATCTTCAGCGTCCGACCGCACTGGTTACAGTCTGTCCTAATGATGACGGCACATTCATTATGCAGCTTGACAATTCCACCCAACTTGTTCCTACGAATGTGACCGCGTCGCCTTTCGGAACCAAGGAAGTGAGGGCTCTGGTGAATTATACAGAAGCGGCTGAATCGACAGAAAATGATAATATCCGGAATGTCCAGGTAAACTGGATCGACAGCATCAGGACTAAACTTCCGGTTGTGATTGCCGGAGATGACAATGTGGCAGAATATGGCGAAGATCCGATCGAAATTGTCCCCGACTGGGTAACAATCGCCGAAGACGGATACCTGACTTTACGCATAAGGACCGTATGGGAATCACCTGATACGCCCCATTATGTCAATCTTCTTTCAGGGACAAATCCTTCAGATCCCTACGAGTTTGAACTGCGGCATAATGCGCAGGGTAATATGAACGGGAAATGGGGCGACGCTCTCATCGCATTTAATCTTAACAAGCTTTCGATAATGGATTCCTCAGAAAAGAAAATTAGACTCAAGTGGAAATCATTTACCGGAGAAAAGACCGCTGAGTTTGAGATTAAGATGCGCCCTAAAAATAAATAAGGCATAATAATCAAACAATATTGACAATTTCTGACAAAAATTGAGAGACGCGCATTGTTCCGTTTCAATTAAACAGTAATTTTGCAAACGCTTCCCCGATAGGGGTCCGGAAATTAATCTGATGAAGAAATACCCTCCGGACTCATATCGGGAAGTTAATTCGATTCGATCCGATCGGTGACGGCAACGACAGATAACGAACAGCGACTTCTTTCCCTCGTGCAGCGGGGAGATGACGAGGCTATGAGAGCGGTATATTCATGTTATGTCCGCTATCTCTCGGCCGTTTGCGCCCGTTATATCCCAAACGACGAAGATGTGAAAGATGTCCTCCAGGAGAGTTTTCTGAGAATTTTTGACGGAATAGGATCTTTCGAATACCGTGGAAAAGGTTCACTTAAAGGCTGGCTTACAAAAATAACGGTCAACGAAGCCCTTAAATTTATCAGACGAAATGACAAAATTGAATTCGTCGATATCTCTTCTCATCAGGATATCCAGCCCGAGGAGGAACCTGATATCGATTCAGTACCTTCATCAGTGATTTTTCAACTTATCCGGGAACTCCCCGACGGCTATCGCACTATTTTCAACCTTTATGTCATAGAAAACCGCAGCCACAAAGAAATCGCGGCATTGCTCGGCATAAAAGAAAGCACTTCAGCCTCACAATTACATCGTGCCAAATCACTTTTGGCAACTAAAATTAGGCAGTATAATAACTTTAACTCCGTGTGTCACTATGAACGATAACTGGTTAGACAAAATCCATGACCGAATGACCGACTTCGAGACCGAAGAACCCGCCGGTCTCTGGAGTGCCATAGAGAACCGCAGGAAAGCAACTTCCGGGGTCTCGAATATGGCAAAAATTGCAGTCATCAAAATGCGTATCCGTAGAGTGGCCGCGGTTGCGGCATCGTTAGCCGTAATAGGCACCGTAGCTTTTTATCTGTTTACCGACAATGGGAATGAACAGGTTACATTAAGCTTGTCAACGAAAAGTGACACCCATACTAGAAATATCCGCAAAGAAAACATCAACATTCTCGCTGCAGCGTCGGTCCCGGAACACAATCTATCTGTACCAATAATCGACGAAAGCTCTAAAAAGAGTGAACAGACAGAGCTTCCTTTGCCGACACAGGCAAACATCGGTGACGCTTCGGTTACTCGCGAAATCTCAACTTCTGACCGCTACGTCGAAGATGAGAATAAAGACCCTCGCCCGACAATGAACCTCAAGAGTACCGGATCACGTAAAGATTCTCCCGTAAACGTAAAAATTAATTCCGCCAAGGCAAAAAGAACAATATCCGATAACCTTTCATTTTCGCTTTTCAGTTCAACGGGAACCGGCTCTTCTTTCGGCAGCCGGTCTCCCCGCGAAATGTTTGTCGGAAGCGTGGGTGCAAACAGCCTTGAATGGGCGGACAATCCTATGCTTGGCGTACTCGTATTCAATCAGCAGACAGGAATTGAGACTAAAGTCCGACATCGACTGCCCATAAGAACAGGGATTTCGTTCGCCTACAGAATAAATGACCGATTCGATATTGAAAGTGGTGTGACATACACCAATCTCACCTCGGAAATCAAAGAGGGCAGCGATAATCATTATCTTAAAAGCGAGCAACGTCTGCACTACGTGGGTGTTCCTTTAAGCCTAAAATATCATATATATTCGTGGAAAAGACTCGGACTATACACATCGGCGGGAATCCTCGCAGAGAAGTGCGTTTCCGCGAAACTTGACAAAGAATTCATTCTCAATAAGAAAGAAATAGATGCGGAATCGGGAAATATACCGGAGAAACCGATGCAGTGGTCTGCCAACATTTCCGTCGGGGTTCAATGCAGCCTCACGCCTTCTATAGGTCTGTTTGCCGAGCCGGGAATCAGTTACTATTTTGATGACGGCAGCGATCTGCAGACTATATACAAGGATAAACCGCTTAACTTCAATCTCAATGTCGGATTAAGATTTTCGTTCGGCAAATGATTCATTTCCTGTAAAAACCGAAATGCCTTATCAGATGAATCAAAACAGCTATGAGGAATATAAAACCGATTTTACCGTGTATGGCTCCAGGGCCGGTATGGATCCCCTTCATGCACCAATCAATTGTCGCTATAACGGCTGAAATAATAACAAGTAAACCGAATATCGACATCCATTTCATAACGGCTTTTTTCTTTCCTTTGAACAGTCGCCTCCAATTGTTCCATCTGAAATGAAGATATATATGCCATAATATAACTGCCAGAAAAGATGTAGCGACAATAAGGTGAAGAATTACCCAAAGCATTGAAGCATTCCCTGCGATCTCGAGCTGAAGGCTTGAAGCAAGAGTCAGGATATAAATAGTCAGCAATGTCCAATTGCAGATTTTAAGTTTTTTCATTTTATTCATCGTTTCGGCGAATTGAGTGAAAAGATTGATTGAGGACAGACTCCTACGCATTTACCACAACCTATACAATTTTCAGGATGTCTGAGCTTTACATGTCGATGCCAAAGCACGCGGACCGTCCCGAGGACATCCCGGGGGCAGCTTTCGACACATTTCCAGCACGCTATGCAATCATGGACAGGGTTGGCTGTCAGAAACGCTGTCACTTGTCGCGGTTGTTTCGTGGTTTTCTTCATTTGTTTTTTCTGCAAAATTACCTTGTTTGCAGAAAAAACATAAGGTCCGATTCAAGGTGAAACTTGTACTATTTGAGGTTCTTTCGATATTCCACCGGAGAAACGCCCGCAGCCTTTTTGAATAGCTTTGAAAAATAGACATAATCATCATATCCGAGACTATATGCTATTTCTTTCGCAGACAAAGAAGTGTACATAAGTTCGCGCTTCGCCTCTATCACGACCTGATAGCGAATGTAAGCACTCACATTCATACCGGTAACCCTCCTGACTGCTTCATTAAGATACCCTTCAGTTATATTGAGCATTCCGGCATAAGCTGAGGGGCTTTTTTCTCTTTTAAGTTCTGTAGTCAGCATTTTTTTTAATCTGAGTACTATTGAAATGAATCTGTCATTATCCTTTCGGCAGCCTGCCATGACGGATGAAATCACAAGACCTTTAATCGATAGCGCGATAGGGAGAGCTACGTGATAATTAACGAAATGACGTGCAAGCATTTCAAATAGCATACCGAGATCGTCTGAAATATTTCTCTCCAAGACTAAAGAGCAATGATCCATCGAATATCTCGCCGTCATATCCCTCTCCTTTTCAGAAAAATATTCAGCAGCGATTCCGAGAATCCATCCTTCTATATCCTCACTTGCATGATTCGGGAAATGGACCTGTGAAGGAGAAACGATAACCGCTTCACCGCCCGAAACAGTTATTTCTTCAAAATCTACAGAAACCGATGCACTCCCCTGGGTAATGAGGACAATCATATAGTAGTCGTCACGGTGTGCAAAGGTCTTCATTCTGTTATGCCCCTCTCTTTGTATGGATTTTACAAAGAGCCCGGGTACAGCAGCATCTGTCAGAGTCAGGAATGGAATTTTTTCGTGCTTATTCTGAGTGTTCATGGAGCGGTTAAGAATATCCTGATTCTTTATTTTCGGGATTTCCAAGGCTTGAAAACGGAAATGAGAACAACGATGAAAAGCAGGGTCAACTGTATCGGTCCCCAGAGAGCACTTACTTCTAAATTATGACAGTAAATCTCATTTTCAGAAAGATACCATGCAGGATTTCCGTGCACAATTCCTGTAACAGCAGGTCCCATCACTATCCATCCGATCAATACCATGACAAGAGTCAAGAACCATTTTACCGTGAGCCATCTCTGGCGGAAGAACCCCCATTTCGTCCATATCCCGTATATCAGCCCTGTTATTATGATTCCCAGGACACCGCCGTAGATCAACAGATCATCAAGGAGCTTTATTGACAGGCTGAGAATATATTTCTCCTCAGGCGAAGAAGGAGTGATCGTTATTCTTAGAAAATTCATAGACACACCACAACCAATCCACAGAATTGCGAATAAGATATGGAAAGTCTTCAGCCATTTCATACCGGTAGGATTAAGTGTCTTCATCTCGGATCAGCGTCTATCAATGTTAAATGGATTTCTATTATCTGACAAATATAGTAAAAAAGGATATCTTACAGTTTTTTTTGATAAATAAAATGAGCCTTGAACCCTCTTATAATTCTTCAATCTCATGAATCGATCGGATCGGAATCCATCTCATGTTGTCCAAACATATCCTATTCTCGGTTTCGTCGAATCTATTCAGACACCCTTTGACTTTAACATAAACTCCTCCCGGTTTAATGGGATCAGCACAGAAATATGTAACCTTCACTTTTGGGAGTTCCTTAATTCGCCCGATAAGATTCATAAGGCGCTCTGACAACAATCGCGCTTCATCCGGTGAAAGATCCTTTTCCTCTTCCGTCAATCTTGCAGTCTCGTAAATAATCTCTTCATGGCCTGACAGCGCGGCAAAAGGTGCGAATTGTGCAGCCCGGGCTTCCATCGGCATCGGTTTATGTTTCGTGCTGACATGATGAGGCAGATTGATTATGTCATCATATCGTGTCATGCCTTGTGCCCTCCAATCTGTGAGTTCCTGTCACGCTGAGTCGCGCCATCAAGATAATTCAGGCCTTTTAGAATGGCGTTTTTACCATAACGTCGCTTGATATTCAGGATTGCCATCTGACGTTTCCGTTCCTTCTCCAGCTCTCTTGTTTCTTCCTCCTTTTTATGCTTAAGATAATCGTAATCAGTGAAAAGATCAAGTTGCTTCGGCTCTGAATCGGAACGACATACCAGACTCTCATCTATAAGATGATTTAAAGACATCGATATGCGTCTGACAAGCAAAATCGGATTTACAATTCTGTCATATAATTCCAAAAGTTTATCAGAAAGTATCCTGAAAGAAGATGTAGGATGTTCGACAATCATCGTTCCATGAGCGTGAAAAGGTACTGAACGCCCGTATCTGTCAATTGATATTTTCCCGTTATACTTCGACTTTATGGCCGGATCCGCAAGCGATTCCACATCATATCCTATTTCAAGCACGATCTGGTCCGTAGCCAGGCCCTTCCCGATTAATTCAAGAGAAGCACTGTCAATCATCTCAAGGACAACATTACGCGCTTTGGCAAAAGTATATGGAGAATGAAGGACTTGACCGCTGCTTATCGATTTTGATTCAGGACGATAGGATCTGACATGCTGCATCGTCACCGGTTCCCATCCCCATGCGTGATCAATCAGCAACTCCGCATTGACGCCGAAAAGCTCGTAGAGGAAATCCTCATGCTCAAGAGAACACCGCGCCACATCCCCCATGGTCATTATTCCATAACGTTGCAGTTTCCCGGCGATTCCTTTTCCTATGCGCCAGAAATCCGTCAGCGGAACATGGGTCCAGAGCTGACGGCGATACTCCATTTCGTCAAGCTCAGCTATGCGGACTCCGTCTGCGTCAGGAGGCATCTTTTTGGCCACCATATCCATGGCTATTTTACTCAGATACATGTTGGACCCTATTCCCGCAGTAGCCGTGATACCGGTCTCCGCGAGAACCTCTCTGATCATCTTTATTGCAAGTTCATGGGCGGTAAGCCCATAAAGTTTCAGATATGAAGTGGCATCAATGAACACTTCATCGATCGAATAGACATGAATGTCTTCAGGAGCGATGAATCGTAGATAGACACTGTATATTCGCGAACTGAAGTCGAGATAGAGCGACATGCGCGGAGGGGCCGCGATATAATCAACCGCCAGATCCCGTCGGGAATTCAATACTTTCAAAGAAACGCTCTTCCCGGCATAACCCCTCCGCCTGTTGACTTCCTTTACCGTCCGGACTACCTCAAACAGCCGCGACCTCCCCCCGAGTCCGAATTGTTTAAGGGCCGGAGAAACCGCAAGACATATCGTTTTCTCCGTTCGGCTTCTGTCTGCGACAACAAGGCATGTATCGAGCGGATCAAGTCCTCTCTCGACACACTCGACCGAAGCATAAAACGATTTAAGATCTATCGCGATATATCGGCGGTAATCGTTCACTGGGGAGATTCTGCTGAAAACTGAGTGAAGATCACTCCATATCAAGACTGTCTGTCATAATGGTCCGGGCAATCTGACTGCGGACAACAGAGAGAGTTTTCTCGAGCCGTTGCTTCTCAATTTCCTGTCTTTTGCGTTCCCTAACTATCTTTGAAAGTTCAAACAATGCAGCGATTCCTTCTTTCTGGGTATCCGGCAACTCCATGGTAACAGAACTTTTCCCGGAGAACTTGACCGTTACCGGCTGGTTCCGGTTTTTGGTGATAAACGCAGCAATTTCCTGACATTCGCCTTCGATGAAAGTTATCACATCGTGACCGGCAACACGGTCATTTCGTTCTCCGTCAAACCCGACAGAGGGAGTGTGTGCCGACTCCCCTCCTGCATTCGCAGTCACGGAAACTGAATTTATGGATGAGGGAGAAGTCGCGATCAGATAGAATCTTCCGTCCGGCGCCATTCTGCCGTGAAGACCGCTGACAGATGACACATCGACATGTCCCTCGGCTTTAGGCACAAAATAATTCTCTATATCATTCTTTACCAATTGGACAGTCCCAGACAGCGAATCTATGCGATAATCATTAACCGCTACAAGACTGTCGGTAATCTCAAGCTGACGGTTAGTGACCTGTTCAAGCATCTTAGGGCGCATTGCCATACCCATTCTGCGGATTTCAACGGCAGCAGGACAAGACTTGTCTATAGAATCAAGAAGCAAAAGCGCCTCACTATACCTGCCCTGTGCCTCGAGAGTCTCAGCTTCGGAATATAGATTCCGTGCTCTTTTCTCGTCGCTGTTACCACTGCATGAACCTAAAACCAACAGACCTGCCGCCGACAGGGCGTAACTCCATTTCTTAATTTCCGCGCTGGACATCTTTTACACCTTTAACAGTTGATATTTTTGTTATAAGTTGCTTTAAAATTTCAGTATTCTCTACACCTACAATCAGGTATCCGTGGAAAATTCCGTCGTGAGAATCAATCGATATATTCCTCAGTGATGCTCCTGACTGCTTATTGATTATTGATGAAATGTTTGTGACTATTCCAATATCGTCGGAACCGACGACTGAAAGTGTAGCCACAAACTGACTTCCCGCTTTACCCGACCAGCGTGTCGGAATTACCCTGTAAGGATAACGGTCGCGAATATGAGCCGCGTTAGGACAATTTTCACGGTGAATTTTAATAACACCTTCCGAGGAAATAAATCCGAACACCTTATCACCATAAATCGGATTACAACATTTCGACAGACGATAGTTAAGCCCTTTGACATTGTCTCCTATGATTAGGACATCCGAGCCGCCGGTGTCTGTTTCATCTGCTATAGACGACTGCAGAGTAAATTCTTCAGCCGAAACTCGTTCCGCCTGAGCTTCATCTTTTTTGAACTGAGCCTCATACTCAGCTACGATATCATTGATATCAAGCTCGTTTCGGGATATAGCCTTGTAAAATTCGGTAACAGTCTTGAATCCCAATTTTTTAATTGTACGCATG
>ULSH01046919.1_pt1 | contig 53092 bp, 38 predicted proteins | sample 1956151 | NCBI WGS metagenome assembly ULSH01 (sample SAMEA4835702, study PRJEB28245) | human gut metagenome | biome: gut microbiome; material: fecal sample | place: Denmark | collected 2008 | reverse complement strand
GCAAATTAGACTGAATTGTTAAATTTTTAACCGGACACTTGTGATTGGCACAAGACCGTTGCGATAAGGATTTATCGGTTTTAAATGCGTATCTGCAATTGCACCATTTTAATTGCATAAAATTTTCATTATCAGAGGCGATTGAGAGCATATCGATTAATATTTATGTCGATTCCGTGAGATGTTATATAGCTGGCGTCGGCCCATTTTACATTACAATATCAAAAGAAAAGCAAAAAGAGATTGTTGAATTTCTAAACTTCATCTATGAGAAACGTGGAGTTCCTATATCGGAATGCATTCCAGAAATGCTTGTTGATCCGAGCGGAAGAAATTATTTCATTGGCTTTTGGGGAGTTGACTTTTTCAATCAGGAAAACATGTGGGCATTCCACAATCATCAAATGTTAAATATTGTCAGTAAGGGATATCTGTTCTCCCCCTCGAAGCCTCTGATTTTTGCATATAATTGGATGATTGAAGTATATAATAGCATAACCGTTTCAGAACGGCTCAAGCCGATGGAACATCATTTTCAAAAAATAAGATCTAAATTCAAGATCAATGATACTTTCAAATATCCCTAGTTGTTCCGCTTGTTCAGTCAGCTCTATATATTCCATAAATACATGTTTTAGGGAAGAATATGACTTGCCGATAAGGCTGCCGAAATCGATCTCTTTCGCCAACGGCCGGCACATTGACTACCTCTATGCGGCTTCCGCAAACCCGAGTGAGGTTCACTTAATCAATTTCAACGAATATAACCGGGAGGTTTGGCCGTATGGGGATTTTTTCCTAACTTTGCACTCGAAATAAAGAGTGGACAAATTTGTGCTGCTTGCAACCACTTTCAAAAAAATGCTAAAACCGCACTCCGTCATCCTCGGCCCGGCTTCAGAAAGCAGCGAGGAGGGCTTCCATGGTCAAGGCATTGCAGCAAGCAACGCCTTTTTTGTTTATATTGAAATCCGTTTTTTAACAAGACCCTGAAATGGAAAAAAACTATCTCTTCACATCCGAATCCGTGTCGGAAGGACATCCCGACAAAGTCGCAGACCAGATTTCCGACGCTATCCTCGATGAATTTCTTGCTTACGATCCACAGTCGAAAGTAGCCTGCGAAACGCTGGTGACCACAGGTCATGTCACCGTTGCCGGCGAAGTCAAAAGCAAAGCCTATGTCGATCTGATGGAGGTAACGCGCGAAGTAATAAAATCCATTGGCTACGACCGCAGCGAGCTTAAATTCGAAGCCGAGTCATGCGGAGTGCTCTCGGCGCTCCACGAACAGAGCCCCGACATAAACCGCGGTGTTGAACGCGACGATGAAAACGAACAGGGCGCCGGCGACCAGGGCATGATGTTCGGATATGCCTGCAACGAGACAGCAACCTACATGCCCCTGCCGCTCTATCTGAGCCACATTCTTCTGCAGGAACTGTCGGAAATCAGACGCGAGGGCAAAGAAATGGTCTATACCGACCTCCAGGGCAAAACGCGCTCATATCTGCGCCCCGATTCTAAAAGCCAGGTGACGGTCGAATATGACAGTCTGAACCGACCGGTGCGCGTCCACACCATAGTTATCTCCACCCAGCACGACGAGTTCATCCGTCCGGACGGCGCCATGACTCAGGAGGAAGCTGACCGGAAAATGGTCGAAAAAATCACCGAGGATGTCAGGAACATCCTCATCCCCCGGCTGAAATCACGGCTGATCGCGAAGGAAGCGGCCATGATCGATGACAAATTCATCCTTCACGTCAACCCGACGGGCAAATTCGTTATCGGCGGCCCTCACGGCGACACCGGACTTACCGGAAGGAAGATAATAGTGGATACCTACGGCGGACGCGGAGCCCACGGCGGAGGCGCCTTCTCGGGCAAAGACCCGTCGAAGGTCGATCGCTCGGCGGCCTACGCGGCACGGCATATAGCCAAAAATCTCGTTGCAGCAGGCGTGGCCGACAGTATTCTCGTCCAGGTGGCCTACGCAATCGGCGTTGCACGGCCGGTCAGCCTGTGCGTCAACACCTACGGCACCTCCCATCTCGCCATCTCCGACGCCGAGCTGTCGGAAAAAGTGGCAGCGATGGTCGATATGCGTCCAAATGCCATAGAAAAGCGCCTCAAGCTTCGCAACCCCATCTACCGAGAAACCGCCACCTACGGCCACATGGGGCGCGAACCGCGGACCGTAACGAAGCATTTCCATTCGAAATATGAAGGCGACCGCGAAATGGAAGTCGAACTTTTCACTTGGGAAAAACTCGACCTGCAGGACGCGTTCCGCAAAGAATTCAACCTATGATGTTGAAAAAAAGCAAAAAAAATTGTAACTTTGTGCGCTATTCAGTCCCCATGGGTCCGCCCCGTGAGGGCTTTGGCACGTAAGACTACTGATAATAAACATTCTACATAAAATTAATTAATGGCAACCTTAGAGAAAATCAGAAGCAAATCAGTGCTTTTGCTCATCATCATCGGTGTGGCCTTGCTGGCTTTCGTCATCGGTGACTTCTTTACTTCGGGCCGAACCCTCTTCGGCACCGGAACGACCGTGGCTAAAGTCAACGGTAAATCCATAGACATTCAGGAATTCCAGAATCAGGTTCAGGCCGCAAGCCAGATGGCTCAGAATCAAGGTCAGAAAATCGATCAGGCCGTCCTCCAGCAGCAGGTTCTCAACCAGATGATAGCCCAGACGCTTTTTCAGGAGGAGATTGAGGCTCTCGGACTCACCGTCACTGACGACGAGCTGTCAGACGCCATGGTAGGCGCACATTCCCAGGGCTTCAACGCCATGGTAATGCAGATGACCCAGGGCCAGCTGAACGCACAGCAGTTCCATGACATGATTCTCAATCCCCAGAAATATCAGCTGCAGCCCGATCAGGTTGCACAGCTGCGCGCCCAGTGGCTCCAGATGGAGAAAGACATGGAACAGCGCATACTTCAGGCTAAGTTCAATGCGCTTTTCGGCGGCACTCTCGTGGCCAACAAGCTTGATGCGAAGGCTCTTTACGACGAGGCAGCCAACACTCAGAAAATGGCCTACGTGCTGAAGCCCTACTCTTCCATAGCCGACAACGACCCCAAAGTAGCTGTCACCGACGAAGACATACGCGCCGAATGGGAAAAGAACAAACAGCAGTATGCTATCGACGAAGAAGTACGCGACATCAACTATCTGACCGTATCGATCCAGCCCTCTCAGGCCGACATCACAAAAGCTGAAGGCCGCGTAAGCGATCTCGTAGCCTCTCTCAACGCCAAGAACGGAACAGAGGGACTTGACGGCTTCGACGAATTCGTGAGCAACCGCTTCACAGTTCCGGCCAACCGCATCACCGAGCCCAAGGTAAAACAGTTTGCCGATTCCGCTTCTGTCGGCAGCGCGAGAATAATCAACCGCAACGGCAACAATTTCCAGATCGCCAAGCTGCTCAGCCGCGATTCTCAGATTGACTCTGTCAACATAGACCTTGTCGCCGTGCAGGGCACACGCGCACAGATCGATTCGATTCTCACCGCCCTCAATCAGGGAACATCGGTCAACGACGTAACCAAGAAATACGCATCGAACGTAGCCGGAAGTCAGGACAGCCTCTGGGTTTCACTGGTTGACCCGAACTTCGCTCAGGTAAAAGGCACTCTGACTTCAGCCGCAACCGGACAGTATGTGCTTGCCGATTCCACTTTCACCGACGGCCAGGCAGCCAATCTGGTCAGAGTCAACAATCGCCGCGCTGCAGTTCCCGTTGTTGAAATCGCCGCGATCGACTATACCATCGATCCCTCCGCCGCTACAGTCAACGCTCTTCAGGCAAAACTCCAGAACTTCCTGAACAGCAACTCCACCTCTGCCGATTTCGCCGCCAACGCAGTGAAGAACGGCTTCCAGGTCTTCCCCGCACAGATCTCGGCCTCTACTCCTCAGATCGATCGCATCGAGGATTCTCGCGATGCAATCAACTGGGCAATGAAAGCCAAGAAAGGCCAGGTATCGCCCATCTTCGGAGATGAGACCGAAGGACGTTTCCTTGCGGTCGCACTCAACGACGTCTATGAAGACTATATCCCGGCCACCGATCCTCAGGTGAAGAAAATGCTTACGGCCAAAATCCGTAACGACAAAAAAGCCGACGCTCTCATAGCACAGTACAACGGCAAAGCCAAAGACATCAACGGTTACGCCGCTGCAATGGGAGTCAAAGCCGACACCGCAACAGTCAACTTCGCCGAATATACTCTCGTTTATCCTGACTTCGCAGGTCCGCAGGTTGTTGCCAAAGCCTCCCTCGCCAAAAAGGGTCAGATGTTCGGTCCGGTTAAAGCCACCAACGGCGTGGTTGTAATGCAGATAACCGACATTGAAAAGAACGGCCGCCCCTATAACTTCAACGAAAGCGCCACATTGTATTCACGCACACGCGGCGCCGATGTGATGAGCCAGATGATACCTCTGGTCCTCATGGGCAACAAGAAAGTCCAGAACAACCTTCTTGAATTCTTCCACGAATAAGTATTCATAAACAAGCCATAGCTTTCAGGCGTCCGGACCCGCAGCAGGGTTTCGGGCGTCTGCTTTTATATGGCAAATTGAACAATTCGTGCTTATTTTTCTAAAAAAAACTGACAGAAGAATACAAAGTGGATTTTTTTACGTATTTTTGCAAGGTTTTCACGAGTCAAATCATGCGAAACCGCTGAATATCCAACCACAATTCAACTAACTGTCGCATGCACAAACACTTAAAGGCCGTACTTGAACTTGAGGACGGCACACGCTTCGAAGGGAAGTCATTCGGATATGAAGGCTCGATCTCTGGTGAAACAGTTTTCAACACTGCAATGACCGGCTATCCCGAAAGTCTGACGGATCCTTCTTATGAAGGACAGATTTTAGTCACCACTTATCCGCTCTTAGGGAATTACGGCGTTCCGCCGCAAAGGGAAAAAGATGACGTCAGCGAATTTTACGAAAGCTCCGGAATACATTGCCGCGCGATTGTCGCCCAGGACTATTCATGGGACCATTCCCACTGGCAGGCCGAACGTTCGCTTGACGAATGGCTCAAACAGGAAAAAGTCCCCGGCATCTATGGAATAGACACCCGAGCGCTGACCAAGCATCTGCGTGAGCACGGCTCCATGCTCGGGCGCATAACGGTCGAAGGCTGTGAGCCCGTTGACTTCTATGATCCCAACAAGGAGAATCTCGTCGAGAAAGTCAGCACAAAAGAAGTAGAGATACATGGCGATGGCGACAAGACGGTTGTTCTTGTCGATTGCGGAGTAAAGCACAACATAATCCGCTGTCTGACCCGTCGCGGAGTAAAGGTAGTGCTTGTTCCCTGGGATTATGATTTCAACAGCATTCCCTACGACGGCCTCTTTATCTCCAACGGCCCGGGCAACCCGGATATGGTGGGGAAGACAGTGGAAAATATAAGGAAAGCTCTTCAGGGCGACAAACCTGTCTGTGGAATATGCATGGGCAACCAGCTCCTTGCCAAAGCGGCCGGAGCGAAGACCTATAAGCTCAAATACGGCCACAGAAGCCACAACCAGCCTGTCAGGAAGGCAGGAACTGACAAATGTTTCGTGACATCGCAGAACCACGGATTCGCTGTTGACACCACTACCCTCCCGGATGACTGGGAAACACTTTTCACCAATATGAACGACGGGACCAACGAAGGTATCCGCCACAAGACCAAACCTTTCTTCTCGGCCCAGTTTCATCCCGAAGCCAGCAGCGGACCGAAAGACACGGAATTCCTCTTTGACGATTTCATTTCACTTCTCTAAAAGCAACAAGCATGACCACCAACGATAAGACAATAAAAAAAGTGCTTCTTCTCGGAAGCGGCGCACTAAAAATAGGTGAGGCCGGCGAATTCGACTACAGCGGCTCGCAGGCACTGAAAGCGATGAAAGAGGAGGGAATCGAAACCGTCCTCATAAACCCCAATATTGCCACAGTCCAGACTTCGGAAGGAATTGCCGATAAAATATATTTCCTTCCGGTAACGCCACAGTTCGTGGAAAGAGTGATCGATCGTGAGCGGCCTGACGGAATTCTGCTCGCCTTCGGCGGCCAGACCGCCCTCAACTGCGGAGTGGAGCTGTATCGCTCGGGAGTGCTTGAGAAATATGACGTGAAAGTGCTCGGCACGCCCGTTCAGGCAATCATGGACACAGAAGACCGCGAACTTTTCGTTGAAAAACTTGACCAGATAGATGTCAAGACCATAAAAAGCCATGCCGTCGCCACCGTCAAGGAAGCCCTCGAATCGGCTGAAGCGCTCGGCTATCCCGTCATTGTCAGGGCGGCTTACGCACTCGGCGGCCTCGGCAGCGGATTCTGCGACAATGCTGAGGAGCTGAAGGAACTGACGGAAAAAGCGCTCTCATTCTCTCCTCAGGTGCTGATAGAAAAATCGCTCAAGGGCTGGAAAGAGGTCGAATATGAAGTTGTCCGTGACCGTTTCGACAACTGTATCACTGTCTGCAACATGGAGAATTTCGATCCTCTCGGAATCCACACCGGCGAATCGATCGTTGTGGCCCCCTCGCAGACTCTTTCCAACGAGGATTACCATTATCTGCGCAAACTCGCCATAAAAATCATACGCCACATAGGAATCGTGGGCGAATGTAACGTCCAATATGCGTTTGACCCCGATTCCATGGACTACCGCGTCATTGAAGTCAATGCGCGTCTGAGCCGCTCGTCGGCCCTGGCATCCAAGGCAACCGGTTATCCCCTCGCCTTCATTGCGGCCAAATTAGGACTCGGGTACGGCCTTTTCGACCTCAAGAACGCTGTCACGAAGGAAACATCCGCCTTCTTCGAACCCGCCCTCGACTATGTAGTCTGCAAGATTCCCCGCTGGGACCTCGGCAAGTTCCACGGAGTCCACAGAGAGATCGGATCGTCGATGAAATCTGTGGGAGAGGTCATGTCTATAGGACGTACATTCGAGGAAGCCATCCAGAAAGGACTGCGCATGATCGGTCAGGGAATGCACGGATTTGTCGCCAATCATGAAATGAAGGTTGAGGACATCGAGGAAGCCCTCGCGAATCCGACCGATCAGCGAATATTCGTCATTGCGCAGGCCATGCTTGAAGGAATGACGGTTGACCGCATTCATGAACTCACAAAGATCGACCGCTGGTTCCTCTGCCGTCTGAGAAACATCATTGACACTTATCATGACCTGAAAAAATGTCAGGGAGTAGCGGAGATCATGCCTGAATTGCTTCGTCAGGCCAAAGAGCAAGGCTTCTCCGATTTCCAGATTGCGAGAGCGGCTGCCACCCACAAAGATGCGCCTGAAGTTCGGCGCATACGCAAAAGCCTGGGCATCGTTCCTGTCGTCAAACAGATCGACACGCTTGCGGCCGAATATCCGGCGCTGACAAATTATCTCTACCTGACCTACAACGGAACGGAGAACGATATACATTACGAACATGACGGACGCTCGGTTGTGGTCATGGGCTCCGGAGCCTACCGAATCGGCAGTTCCGTGGAATTCGACTGGTGTTCGGTCAACGCCCTTCAGACGGTGAAACATGAAGGATGGCGCTCCGTCATGATAAACTACAATCCCGAGACCGTCTCGACGGACTATGACATGTGTGACCGCCTCTATTTCGACGAACTCACCTACGAGCGGGTGATGGACATCCTCGATATGGAAGAGCCCCACGGAGTCATTCTCTCGGTAGGCGGACAGATTCCAAACAATCTTGCCACCCGTCTTGACGATGCCGGAGTGAACATACTCGGGACTTCCGCCAAAAGCATTGACAACGCCGAAGACCGCAATAAATTCTCGGCGATGCTCGACCGCCTTGGCATAGACCAGCCCCGCTGGCGCGAGCTGACAAGTTTCGACGACATCGACAAGTTTATAGAAACCGTGGGCTATCCTGTCCTTGTGCGCCCGAGCTATGTGCTTTCCGGAGCGGCGATGAATGTCTGCTCCAACTCCGAGGAGCTGCACCGTTTCCTCCGTCTTGCCGCGAACGTCTCGAAAGAGCATCCCGTGGTTGTCACCGAATTCATCCAGGAAGCCAAAGAGATAGAAATGGATGCCGTTGCCCAGAACGGAGAGATCGTTGTCTATGCCATCTCTGAACATATCGAGTATGCCGGAGTGCATTCCGGAGATGCCACCATACAGTTCCCTCCCCAGAAACTGTATGTGGAAACCATGAGACGAATAAAGAAAGTAAGCTCAAGCATCGCCAAGGCTCTGAATATTTCGGGGCCGTTCAACATCCAGTTCCTTGCTAAAAACAATGACATAAAGGTTATCGAGTGTAATCTCCGCGCATCGCGTTCGTTCCCATTCGTATCCAAGGTACTGAAGATAAACTTCATTGATCTGGCAACGAAGATTATGCTCGGAATTCATGTCGAAAAGCCGTCAAAGAGTCTGTTTGATCTGGACTATGTGGGCATAAAAGCCTCGCAGTTCAGCTTTTCGCGTCTGCAAGGCGCCGATCCCGTGCTTGGTGTGGATATGTCATCCACCGGTGAGGTCGGTTGCATAGGAGCCGACACATCGGAAGCCATACTGAAATCCATGCTTTCAGTCGGCATGCGAGTGCCTGACAAGAACAAAGGTGTCCTTCTTTCCACCGGTACAGCCAAACAGAAAGCCTCCATGCTTGAGGCCGCAGGTGAACTCCACCGGGCCGGCTATAAAATCTACGCTACCGGCGGCACTCATCGTTTCCTCCGGGAAAACGGCATTCCTTCCGTTCAGGTCTATTGGCCATCCGAGCCTGACTCCCATCCGCAGGCTCTCCGGCTGCTTCACGATAAGGAGATCGATCTTGTTGTCAATGTGCCGAAAAACCTTACGCCCACGGAACTTGGCAATGGCCATAAAATCCGTCGCGCCGCCATTGACCTGAACATTCCTCTTCTGACGAACGCCCGACTCGCATCGGCTTTCATCCATGCCTTCACGACAATTCCGACAGACAGACTCGAGATTCTCTCGTGGAATGAATATTAACCGATCCCCAACCCTCGCCCCTCATGACTCTACGCCAACTCTGCGACTCAGCAATCCATAGACTGTCAGGCCATTACTCCGAAAGCGAATCCCGCTGGATGGTGCGCATAATCATGGAGCATCTCAAGGGCTACACGACAGTTGACCTTGCTGTCAAGGCCAATGATGAAGTCAGCGATTTCCTCTCGGGAAAAGTGGATGAAACGGTCAATCGGCTTCTTGCCGATGAGCCGATACAGTACATCTTTTCCGAGGCCTCTTTTTACGGAATGAGGCTTAAGGTCACTCCTGCCGTTCTGATCCCTCGCCCGGAGACTGAGGAACTGGTCGATATGATTGTTGGACAGTGGGGAGAGAGGAGCGACCTTTGTGTGCTGGACGCCTGCACCGGATCAGGGTGCATCGCCATAGCGTTGGCTCGCAATCTTCCTTTCAGCCGCGTTGACGCATTTGACATCAGCGGCGAAGCTTTGGCAATTGCAGAAGAAAACGGGAAAAAACTAAAAACGCGCATCGGCTTTTTCCAGGCCGATGCGCTGAACCTTCCCGCTCCATCCAGAGAAACCTACGATATTATCGTCAGCAATCCGCCTTATATCGCCGAGCATGAACGTAGCTCAATGGAACCTAACGTTCTTCTCCACGAGCCCGAACAAGCTCTGTTTGTCCCTGACTCTGATCCATTGCTTTTCTACAGATCAATCTCTTCCTACGCATTGAAAGCGCTAAAACCGGGAGGCATGATCTATTTTGAGATAAATCCTCTCTTTTCCGACCGTCTGGCCTCAGAAATGAAAGCAGAAGGCTGGGACGATGTGACCGTCAGTCTTGACATGCAGAAACATTGCAGATTTCTCTCGGCAAAACTCCCGGAACAATGAAAAAGTCACATCTCGATGCGGAGAAAGCTCTTGTCAGGCTTGAAGAGCTTTGCGCCCGTTCCGAACAATGTTCGTGGGACCTGAAAGAAAAGCTTCGCCGATGGAAAGTTGAACCGCCCTACGAACCGATAATAGAAAGTCTTTCGGAAAGAGGATTCGTCAATGACGAACGCTTTGCCCGCGCATACGTGCGCGATAAATACCGATTTGACCGCTGGGGACGCTTGAAAATAGCCAAAGGGCTTATTGCCAAACGCATAGACCGCAATACGATCGATATAGCCATGCGGGAAATTATAGCCCGTGATTACGCCCTCAACTGCTTCAATCTCCTGAAAGCGAAAAGAAAATCCCTGTCGCCCGAGCTTTCATCATACGAAATGAAGCAAAAAATGCTGAGATTCGCGGCAACCCGCGGATACGAACCTAATCTCGTGATTCGTCTTCTTGACAACGAAAAGATATGGGACTGAGCCACAGCATAAGGAAGTGGGCCTCCGATCTGCTCTCGATGATTTATCCAGAATGCTGCGAGGTGTGCGGCACCCGTCTTGTAGGTGACGAAAAAGTCATCTGTACAGGTTGCTATCTGGAAATGCCTCGTTGCAACATACATAACAATCCCTTCAACACGCTTCACCAACGTCTTGCCGGACATGTGGTTATCGAACGTGCAACCGGTTATTTCTATTATTATCGCGGCAATCCATATACGCGACTGATACATGTGGCAAAATACAACGGGCGTCCCGAGACCGGCCGGGAACTTGCCGCCAGATTCGCCGGCGAAATCATGGATGACGGTTTCTTTGACGGAATGGACCTGATTGTTCCGGTTCCTCTCCACCGATTCAAAAAGCTTAAAAGGGGTTACAACCAGACGGAATATATTGCCGAAGGAATAGCCCGAAAGACCGGACTTGCCATAAACAGGAATCTGATCGCACTGAAACCGCATTCGTCGCAGACCCGAAAAAACGCATTTGAGCGATGGAAAAACTCCCTTGACATCTACGGGGTAAAAAATCCGGAAGAGCTGGAAAACAAGCATATTCTGCTCGTTGACGATGTCATCACCACCGGATCTACAATGCTTGCATGCTGCGAGGCCATCCACCGCGCTGCACCGTCAGCAACCATAAGTGTAATTGCACTCGGAGTCACTAATCTGACATAGTGCTTTCCGACCTTACTTCGCTCGCGGCATTTATTACCGGTTTCATAAGGGTTTCCAGATCATAGACCGGAAGCGGATAATGGGCAAGAAAAGTATGCGCTGTCTTTAATGCTATCATACCGCGCATGGCGCCTATCGCCACCCCCAACATCATTTTTATAAGGTCAGTCGTGATGATTATCTCATCAGGATCGGCTTCGGCATCAGGGCCAAGCAATTCGAAATCTGAAATCACGGAATAATCCATCAGGCGATGACTCATCTGATCGCGCAGTGTCGTATATCTCGCGCTCAAGATCAGCCTGACCATGTGCCCTCCGGCCCGATAGGAGAAACTCGTCGAAAGATTCACATCTATGGGCGTCGAACTATAACGCATCATCTCCCAACGATAGAAATGAGTTCTTTCGTGATCCTCCTGAATTTTCAACAGCTTTATGTCCAGTTCCGGCACTTTCATATCACAGAAACACCCGGGCGGCATCATTTGTTTTCGCCGTAATGGATCGGGTCAGCGCTTACGGTTGCGCACGCTTCTGGTCGCAGAGGAGGATGACGAAACGTTTTTAGGAGCTTTCGCGCGTTTAGTCTTAATTTTCAACGCATTCTGTTTTTTTGTGCCGCGCTTGGAAATCTGACGGCGATATTTTGCAGGATCCTTTACAGCCGAAGTGTCTCCTCCGGCGGCAAGTATTTCGGCTTTTTCCTTTTCAAGACGTGAGGCCTGCAGTTGCTCCAGCGACGGGACCCACATATTCCCGCCGGTGTTTTCAAGCGAGGAGTTGATGCTGTCCTGGATCTTTTTTCTTTCAACAGGATCCGGATAAAGCTCAGCGAGAGATTTATTGCGTGCGTTGCGGGTCTTTACTATTTCACCGTCATAAAGTCCCAAAAGGAAAAAATCGTCATAAGTGCATGATGGCATATTGTTTTCATCGGAAACGAATATGGCATTCCCTGAAAGATAAGGGCGCAGATCATCGAATTTAACCCAGAACATGGGATATTTCACGGGGTCGATCGCCAGTTCGTCCGATCTGTGCAGGACAGGGCATATAGCCTCCACAACAGTGCGTTTCCTTGTGTTTTTACTGTCAAGCTCGTGACGCTCTATAATGTAATACGACAGGACTTCTTCGGCAGGGACATCTGCCTCATCGATCTCGACCGCCGAGTTTTTTTTCGACTGACGGTAAGGAATATGAAAACGTTCAAGCATATCTGTCAGCGAAAGTTGATGCTGATCGTTAAAAATCTCCCGGCCGTCCATATACTCATATACTTTCAGACGCCCCGAACTGAGGAGTCCCATGATTGTACGAAACAGATTCTCCTGTCCTTCAATGGGCGGTTCGGGATAATAAAGAGGCGCGTTTCCGGGCTTAGTCAGATCGAGTTCTCTGTAGATCACCCGCATCCAGCCCTTCTCGGAATCTGTTGCAGACGGCATGGAGATACGCTTCAGTGTGCGGTTCGTGATCTGCTCCTTCCCGGCGCGGTCCGTTTTTTTAGATCCACGACGCAGAGTCGCGGTGCTCTCATTGGTCTGGGCGAAGACTCCGACAGAAGCGATTGCCATCAGAGCCGCAGCCAGTGTGATTATGTGGATTGCTCTCATATATTTCAGTTTAGAATTATTTCCATTGGTGACAGATTTCTCACGGTGCCGTCAGGGCCTTGGGCACGGACATGCGAGATAAAGAAACGTTTTCCACGGCCCAGACGCTTTATCGCCTCTTTCTGGCGCAATGAGAAAGACGCGCCATCTGACACTTCCGGGATCGCGTTGCCCATCGAGTCAAAGACTATCATCTCGAATCCGAGAACTCGAAACTGGATGTCAAGCAGACCGTCATCTATAGCAGCCTTCAGGCTACCGGCTCCCAGGACAGACTGTTTTGATACAGGACGTCCACCCTTATATCGGTTGTCGCCTATAGCGAGATAGGGTGTGGGATCAGGAAGTTTCCTGACACGGAATGTATGCGTGGCGACGTTGCGGCGGCTTCCTTCGGCTCCGGCCGAAACCGTTATGACCGCATCCTTGCCGATGGCTGCCGGACGCGCCACCCAGGCATCGCCTTTTCTTGTGAGGGTTCCGTTTGTCATCGAGGCCTGGACGAGATTCTGAGGCATTCCGGGAACGGATATGCTTACCGGATTGTCAATGCCGGCATAAAGGACATTCATCATTGTAGCCGAGACGGTGGCTGACGGCTCGACGACCGTATAGTCCGATACGAAATCATGGCGCGTCACCGACCCGTCGGGATGAGGCAGATCAATATGTCCCGAAAAGCTGAAGGTACCTGAAGAGGAAGGAACAAATTCATAATGTCCGTCCTTTATAAGTCGGTCACCTACATATACTGACGGACGTGACAGAGTGTCAACGGCGGCAAGGACTATATCGGCCCGATATGGAGTCCCGCGCATCAATATCCTTGCCTCAGGGACAACGAATGCTGAGAAATCGTTAGCTACCATGTCACTACCGGCCACATCAACAATCGATTTGCCACTGCTGAGTGCCGCTATTGACAACAAAGCTTCACCCTCGGCATATCTCACATCATTCTGGAGTTTTGTAAGCAGAGTGACGGCGGCCACAACGGGCTGATTGTCGAACTTGGCTTCTTCCCATGAACTTACAGTAGATTGGCCCTTGCGCCGGAACGGAGCGGTTGACAGAGCCGATTCAATGCTGCTTCGTCTCTGAGGCTGGACCACTATCCGACTGACATTCTCCCGGAAAATATCGATCCGTTCACGCAGGGCTCCTCCTTTCCCGTCGGCGGGATTGAGCATGACCACTGATGCGGCATCAAGATCCTCGCGGTTATTTATCTCGGAAAGCGTAGCCGATTCTCCGTCGGCCTCGCGCACGATGGCCAGTTTAAGGGAATCAATGAAACCGCATAGCATTTTTGACTCCCGACGCACTGAATCGGCTTTTGCCATCCATGGTCCCATTTTTTCGGGATTGTCAGCCGCGAGCTTCTTCAATTCAGAATAGACCGAAGCATTTCTACGGTCCATATCGGTATTTGTTCTCCCCAGTCCCTCCTCGACCTGGGTGAACCCATCGAGCACATCGCTTGATACGTTTAGAGCCAGCATGGCTATCAAGACGATATACATGAGGTTTATCATCTTCTGGCGAGGCGACAGGCGTGTGTTGGAGTAACCCATTATTCTTTATTGGAGGACATGTTTACGGTCATTGCACGGAGCATTTTCTCATATACCTGATTGAGTTGCTCCATGTATTGCGTCATTTTCTCGCTTTCCTCGCAATAGCGGGAGCTCTGGGAAAGTGTGGTTTCATACATCGCAGACATCTCCTTGATACCTTTGTTGACCCGGTCTATTGCGTCAAGCTGGGATGAAACGCTTTTCAGCTGGATCTCATAAATCGTATTCAAGCCCTGGATATTGCGGTTCAATGTCTGCATCTGCTCAACATAATCGCCTGAATTATCCGAAATCTCCTGTCTCAAGCGTTCTATCTCGCCCGAGAGAGGCGCCATATCGCTCGTGTGCGTCCTTATTTCCGGGACTACAGGCGTAACTTCAACAGCCGGGACATTAGTATTTTTTTTTCGCGACATGCTTTCCACAACAGCCGGTTGCTGATCCGCGGGCTCCTCCCGGCCATCAAGAGCCGGGAAAACTTCCTCCCATTTATATTCACGCGGAGGCCGGTCGAACGCGGTCAGGATAAAGACTATCACTTCGGTCCCCATGGCAATACAGAGGAGAAGGTCACCCCCTCTGATATGAAGAAGCTTGAACAAGGCGCCCCAGATTACAATCGCCGCCCCTATACTGTAGGCCACGTTGAAAAACCGTTGCCCGCGATCGCTTGACACTAAACGTTCAATGACTACTCTGCACTGGCTGACTTTTCCCATTATAAAAAAATATTGACAGAATTATTTTTTTAGTTTATTACCTTTTGCGAAACCGACCTGAGTCCTGACGCAGCGAAAGCCTATATATGACCTCTGCTCGTTCTGATACTCCCACATCCGCTGGTCAGAACGGATGTTGCGGGCCACATCTTTCCACGAACCGCCCCTGACTATCTTTCTCTTCAATCTGTAGGGGTCTTCTTTGGCTGCATTATAGCGATATTCCGGATTTATATCCGATGTCAGGCGGCTGACAGCCTCGGTAAAAGCCGTGGAAGTCCATTCGCTTACGTTTCCCGCCATGTCATAAAGCCCGTTGTCATTAGGCGCGTATGAGCCGACACGCGATGTTATCAGATGGCCGTCCTGGACATAATTCCCGTCCTGAGGCTTGAAATTTGCATAATAACACCCCCGGTCTTCCGATAGAGGGAGGTCGCCGTCCCAGGGATATTTATTCTCCATGATTCCGGCACGGGCGGCTATTTCCCACTCAGCCTCTGTCGGCAGCCGGTAAGGCTCTATATAAATGCCATCGCGTCCGAGTGAACGGCGCAGGAAATCGGTTCTCCAGTTGCAGAACGCATTGGCCTGTTCCCAGCTCACTCCTACTACCGGATAGTCATTATATCCCGAATTGGCGAAGTACATTCTCGCGTATGGCTCATTGTAGGAGTTTTCGAAATCGTTTATCCAGACGGTAGTATCGGGATAGACATTCACGATGTAGGTGTTGATGAAGTCATAGTCGCTTGAAAGGCCTCGCGTGATTGTCCTGCGGATGATCTCGCCGTCATCATTGACGTATGCGGTGTCTTTCGAAATAAGAGGGACATCCGTTGGGACCGGTTTGTCGGTGTTATATTCCCTTCTTGCCGGATTGAAGCGGTGACGGCGCTTAGCGGCTTCCGTGAAATCGTAGGTCTCGTAGCGATAGTTGAGCTGTTCAGGATCCAGTTCCTTAATTCCCGTTATGGGATTAGTGCGATACATGCTCTCAATCGCCCGGGCCTCTTCATCATTCGCGTTACGCCACGGAATCGGTTTTGACCAATTAAGGCGTGGAGTTATCGGATTGCCCTCACGGTCAACGTCTATACGGTACTCCTCGTTTCCGCCGTAAGCAGGATCGGCAAGCCGTTCACGGATAATTGAATCGCGCACCCAATAGACAAACTGTTTGTATTTGCCGTTCGTGACTTCCGTTTCGTCCATCCAGAACGCATCGACCGATACGCCCCGCGAATCGTCGCGTGTGTTCCAAAGAGAGTCCGCTTCCGGTCCGACTTTAAGAGAGCCGCGATTGACAAGCACCATCCCGTAGGGCGTCGGTTCGGTCCAGCGTGTGCTTCCTATGCCTGTGACCTCGCCGCCAATGCTATTGCGGATTCCCGACGAACAGCCGAAGAAAACCGTGACAAGAATCAAAGCAAGAAAATATATAACAGTTCTTTTCATATATTACATTATTCGGATACTTTTGTATTTGTTCTTTTCTTTAGGACGGAAGTCAAGCTTCACACTGTAGCCTGCCACAATTTCATGACTGCCGTCTGACTTTTTGGACCATGAACTGACTGGACAGTCATAGCTGTAACCGATAAAAAAGCCTTTGATTTCCGCGGCGAGAGTCAAAACGACAGCATCGTCAAACCGATAACCTACGCCTAAAGATATAAGTTTTTTATATCGCAGACGTCCCGTAAGCTCTCCCCGCAACCGGTCAAAATCACTTTTCATAATTACCGACGGCAACAATTCAAATAACGTGGCCGACAAAGGAATATTGCCGCCTGCCATCAGGCAGACAGTTCTTTTTGTCTTGATTTCGACATTTTCCGTTTCCGCGACGTCTGATTCCTCGGTGGATTCCGGATCAACGGTCTCCTCAGGCCTTCTTCTGACAAAGCTCATGACCGGAGAATTGAGATCAAGGCCCGAAATACCGGCCCAAAACGAATGGTGGGCATAGAAGAGTCCGGCATCAATACTGAAATCGTTGTCCTTCCGCTCCGAACCTTTCAGACGGCCGTTGCCGTATCGGCCCTCCAAAGCCGCTGTCAGGGAGCCGCCACCCAGCCTGAACCTGTAGCCGACCTGCATACCGGCCGACATCATTCGCAAAGGACCTTCCGACTGACTGAACCCCCGCAGACCGATACCGAACCCGCGGCCGGCAAGGGTCAGAGGCATATCTGCGGTCAGCGCAAAATTTCTCGGATTATTCTCCGTTCCGGTCCACTGCAGTCTGCCCGCTCCACGGAAACGCAGGTCTCCGCTACTGCCGGCGGCCGCAGGATTATATAGAGTAGGAATCTCGTAATATTGCGACATGAAAGCATCGGTCTGCGCCATAGAGTGCGACCGCACCAAACCCAGAAACGACAGAAGGATGATTACTTTCAGCCTGTATTTATTTCGTCCGCTTGCCATTTTCCGTTCTCCGATCATTCAAAATAAAAGGTTAGCACAAACATGTTCGATCTCGCTTTCCTGAGCGAACGGGTTATCTCGTATTTTTCCGGATCGTCAGCGAGATCCTGACGTTTATGATCGATTATGTCAGTCAGCCCGAAACAGAACTTCACCTCGGGATTCAGCTTGAAATACGGAAGATAGAAATCAAAGCCGAATCCTGCGGTCAGATAGCAGTCGGCCGAGTTCAATCGCAGATAGTCGTTGCGTTTGCGCGTCAGATCAAAGGCCGGCATGATTCCCCCCGTCAGATACGGGCGGCAGTTGCGGTAACGCTGCCCTGAAAATTTCAGATCCACAGGCGCCACGATATATGTCGATTTGATATTCTGCCTGTAGATTAGGGGATCATCATTATCAGATGAATTTACGTCAATGAACCTGATATCGCGGCTACCGAAATACAACCCTGGAGAAACGCGCAGATTCAGGAAGCCGTTAAGTCTTAAATCTATCAGGGCATTGACGCAGAAACCGGGCGCAAACGAGGGCTGCTCCATGAACCAGCTTCGTCCCCCCTCAGTCACGAGCCCGTTATGGGTGAACGACAGATCCTGCGTATGCATTCCGACAGAAAAGCCGAGATGCCATGGACGCAGATCGGCATAAGGCCTGTTCTGGAGCCGGTCATTGAACCGCTGGGCCGATAAGGGCGATTCAAGCAGTCCAAAAAATGATATGATTGAAAAAATAAGGATGATCCGTGTCTGTTTCATTGATCTATAAACGTTGGATCGCATCCTTTTATTGTTTCCCCGCGAGCGCTACGGAACAAAAGAAACTCCCCCGACGTTGTCATTATATTCCCAATCAGGCACAAGCTTCATAATGACGTCTTTTATTACAAAGCACAAGCAGCTGATTTACAATGTCCTCAATGCCATCATAATCACGCTCTCTGCCGGACTGATAATCTATCTTTCGGTCCTGGGTCTGAAAGGCATAGAGTTTTTTTCCGACAGACATTACATGACCTTCCAGCTTTGGGTCTGCTACGTGTTCATAGCCGATTTCTTCATAGAGCTTTACATGTCGCGACAGAAGAGCCGTTACTGCAAGCGTCGGTTTCTCTTCCTGATACTGTCGATTCCTTATCTTAACATCGTTGCCGGACTGAACATACCTCTGACCTATGAATCGCTCTATTTTTTGCGTTTCGTCCCGCTTGCACGCGGTGCTCTCGCAATGTCGATAGTGGTGGGATACATTTCCCGCAACAGGCTGACCAACATCTTTGCCTCATATAGTGTGATTCTTCTTGCGTTCATCTACTGCGGCAGCCTTCTGTTCTATGAACTTGAACACGGAGTGAATCCGGGCATCCAGAACTATGGCGACGCTCTATGGTGGGCTTTTTCCGTAGCCACTACCGCCGGCTGCAATGTCTATCCCGTCACCGGAACCGGGAAAATAGTATGTGCCGTGCTTCCGAGCATGGGAACGGTAATTTTCCCGCTTATAACTGTAGTGGTCACCAATGCGGTCAGGGAAAGGCTGAACACACTCTCCCCTTCGAAAATCTCCGCTCCCACCAATAAAAATCCGGCCGATACATGAATGTAACGGCCGGGATCTTTTAGCGATTTAGGTGTTTCAATTATTCCTCGGTGTCTGAATCTGATTCCTTCATGTTGTGGAACACATTCTGGACATCCTCGTCCTCTTCGAATTTGTCGAGAAGTTTCTCGACTGCTGCCCGCTGCTCGTCATTCAGCTCCTTGACATCATTGGGTATGCGGACAAACTCTGAGCTTATAATCTCGTAGCCGTTGCTTTCAAGGAAATGCTGTATATTGGAATAGTCCTCGAATGCGCCGTAAAGCACGATTTCCTCTTCATCGGGTTCAACTTCGTCAACTCCGCAGTCAATCAGTTCGAGCTCGAGTTCCTCGAGATCCATTCCTTCGGTAGGCTTGATCTTGAAGACACTCTTGTGATCGAAAAGGAATGAGAGAGAACCTTGGGTTCCGAGGTTACCGCCGTGTTTGTTGAAATAAGAGCGGACGTTTGCCACCGTGCGGGTATTGTTGTCAGTAGCTGCCTCGACAACGATAGCTATGCCATGGGGACCATATCCTTCATAGATGATTTCCTTGTAATCGCCCGCATCCTTGTCGGTAGCCTTCTTTATGGCGCGCTCAACAGTGTCTTTAGGCATGTTGGCTGCTTTGGCGTTCTGCAGTAACGCACGCAGACGCGGGTTTGTGGAGGGGTCAGGACCACCGGCCTTTGCGGCGATAGTGATTTCCTTGCCTATACGCGTGAAAGTACGCGACATGTTGCCCCAGCGTTTGAGCTTGCGGGCCTTGCGATATTCAAATGCTCTTCCCATATCTTGTTTTTGTTAGTTTTTTCAGTTTAGCGGAGTACGGCTCCTGTCTTTTTGGTAACGTTGGCTATTATCTTGTTCATCACCGCGTCGATCTGCTTGTCATTGAGAGTCTTCTCGTCATCCTGAAGAGTCATGGTTATGGCGTAGGATTTTTTGCCCTCAGGCAGATTCTTGCCTTCATAAACATCGAAAAGACTTACTTCGCGCAGAAGTTTGCGTTCGCTTTCACGCACGGCCTGCTCGATCTGCGCCATGCTGACCGAGGTATCCACAAGAAGGGCAAGGTCACGTTTGACGGCCATTGTACGCGGAAGCGGGGCGTATGTGACTTTGTTTCTCAGGGCCATCTTGACAAGTTCACCCCAGCAAAGCTCGGCATAAATGACAGGCTGTTTCAGGTCGAACATCTTCAGCACCGGTTTTGCAACGATTCCGATTGATCCGATGTGTTTGCCCGAACGAGTGTCGATGCTCATGGAGGCGCTGAAAACCGGCTCCGAGCCGAGAGTGTATTTCAGTTCCCGGCCATTGACGCCTATGCGTTTCAGTATATTGTCAACATAAGCGCGCATATCGTAGAAGGTAGCTTCTTCTGCCTGGCGCAGCCATCCGGCAGGCCGCAGTTCACCGGTCAGCCAAAGGGCCAGATGGCTCTCCTCACTGTAGGGAGCCAGCGGATTTTCGGCTGTCGAGATCGCCTCGGGATTTTTGAAATATACATTTCCGAACTCATACATCATCAATGACTCCATCTTGCGGTTGACATTATATGCCACCGATTCAAGACCTCCGAAAAGCAGAGTCTGACGCATGACCCCGAGATCCTGACTCAGAGGATTCAGAAGGCTGACGCAGTTATCCAGAGGATACTGCTGCGAATCGGCGTAGTAGCGTTGTGCAGTCAGCGAGTTGTTCATTATTTCGTTGAAGCCGCAGGCGGTCAGCTGTTCCGACACAAGGACACGCAGATCGTTGTCGGCGTCGGTAACCGACTTATAGGAGAGAGATGAATGGACAACGCTGTCAGGCACCACGTTGTTATAGCCATATATTCGAAGCACGTCTTCGACAACGTCGCATGGACGCTGCACATCGACGCGATAGGTAGGCACGAGCAGGTCGGCCTTTTCTTCGTTACCGACCGTTTTCTGTATCTCGAGTGATTCGAGTATGGAATCCACAGTGGCATTGTCTATATCCTTGCCTACGAGACGGCGCAGATAGTCATATTCGAGCGTCACAGGGAACGGCGCAACCGGGTGGGGATAAATGTCTATGGGCTCCCCGCAGATTTCGCCGCCCGCAAGTTCCTTGACCATCAGTGCGGCAAGTTTTGCGGCATAAAGGGTGATGTTGGGGTCGGTGCCACGTTCGTAGCGGAAAGAGGCGTCGGTCTGGAGGCCCTGACGCCGGGCCGTCTTGCGGACAGAAGTTGGATTGAAATACGCACTTTCGATGAAAACATCGGTGGTCTCGGCAGTGACACCAGAGTCTTTTCCTCCGAACACACCTGCGATACACATTGGACGCTCTGCCGAACATATCATCAGGTCATTGGCCGAAAGCGTATGCTCGACATCGTCCAGTGTCACGAATTTCGTACCTTCGGGACATTTTTTCACTATCACCTTTCCGCCCTCTATCTTGTTGAGATCGAAACAATGAAGCGGCTGACCGATAGAATGAAGGATATAATTGGTTATATCAACCACAGAGTTGATCGGACGCAGGCCAATGGCATTCAGACGCTGCTGAAGCCATTCGGGACTTTCGCCGACCTTGATTCCGCGTATGGTGATCCCTGTGTAACGCGGACATGCCTCATAATCGTCAACCTGCACGGTGACCGCACCGTCGGCACGATCGGGAGCGAACGCATCGACCGACGGACGACTGAGCGTAAGCGGAGCGGAATGCTGGCGCGACCATGCGCAGAGATCACGCGCCACACCATAGTGTGATGCAGCGTCTATGCGGTTAGGCGTCAGATCAACCTCGAGAACATAATCGGAAGAAAGACCGTAATACTCGGCTGCCGGAGTGCCGGGAGCCACATTCTCTTCAATGACGATGATTCCGTCGTGGCTGGTGCCTACACCGATTTCATCCTCGGCGCATATCATTCCGAATGATTCAACGCCGCGAATCTTCGATTTTTTTATCTTGAATTCCTTGTCGCCGTCGTAAAGTGTCGTGCCGACAGTGGCAACCACCACCGTCTGACCTGCGGCTACATTGGGCGCGCCACAGACAATCTGCGTCGGCGCACCGTCGCCGAGATCAACTGTTGTGACATGCAGATGGTCGCTGTCAGGGTGCTCCACACATGTGAGAACTTTTCCGATCACCAGTCCGCGCAGGCCGCCTCTGATACTTTCAACTTCTTCAACAGAGCCTGTTTCAAGGCCTATTGAAGTAAGAGCGTCAGCGAGCTCCTCAGGCGTCAGCCGGATATCGGCATAGTCTTTGAGCCAGTTATATGATATGTTCATAATCCTATATTGTTGTTTTCAGGATGCAAAGTTACAAAAATGAATCCAAAAATCACAACTATAACATATTAAAACGACGGAGCCGCCCCACTACCCTTTACCCACAAATAGGCGCCTGTTGGGCATCGCGTAGATACATGTAGATATTTTCAATTCGGTCAATGCCTCGTTTGAATGTTATTATCCCAGGCTTTGGTTGCGAGGGCATAGCACTCCAACCGCCCTCGCAGGCCACAGTCCATGCAGCCCATGCCAGAGAGCCTTTTTCGTATGGATTGCGATAAATTTTCTTGGGAGTATTATACTCATCATTCAGCCGTGATACTATCTGTAACTCCAACGGAGTGAAAGCCATTGTGGCAGGAACCCTCTCGTCCTCGCTGTCAAATCCCTTTTTGACAAGTGCCACTTCATAGGCACTTTTGATACATACGGCGAGATTCACTTCAAAAGCATGGGGGCTTTCCACCTGTATATCTTCTATCCCGAAACCTTTTTTCTTGAGCAGTCTGTGAAAGTCCTCGATAAACCAACGACGACGGTAATACGTGACAGTCTTGAGGGCGTCATCTACTGATTCCACCGGCATAGATGTCAGCAACAGCCAGTCAATCGTGTCTTTATCGGATCTTGTATTCTTGTTTTCAGTGATCCTGACGAAGTAAAGATCCACCCATTTTTCAGGATAAATCGGGCTATGCGGACGTCTGATTCTCATTTTACCATAACGAAGCTCCACGTCTGCATCACGACCTTTTTTACGGGGCCCCTTGCCTACTTTAATCCTATAGGAATGCGTCACTTTTACAGATTCGGTATATTTGAAGATGTCCTGCTCCTTTCCCTCAGTCAGCATTACCTTTCGCCTTTTTGACGCTCTTACAATTATATCTGTATTTTTCAGTTGTGAAGGGAGGGTCAAGAGAGGGTACATGTCTCCCTCCCTGTCCTGTACCATTATTATATGGACATCATCCGGGAGTTCGCCTCTGACAGTCTTTGCCGAATCTATCCAGCGGGATGATTCGGAGTCACGTTCGGTGACGGGAATGAAGTATTTGTAACGTGTTTCGCCTGTTTCCGGATCAGTGATATAGTAGGAAGGCTGGCGTTTGCGGTCACTTCTGATGTCCTCTTCCTTAACTTCTGCAAGCGGTTTGGGCACTCTGCCCCATATCTGAAGATAACCAAATCCTGCAGGGACACCGGTCCGGGCATCAAGAACAAGAGCCGAATGAGTGCGCATTCCCTTGTGGGTCTGAGCACATTCAAGAACCGTACGGCCTTTTTTCTGAAGTCGCCTGACCACACTGTCCCTGACCGTTTCCATTGTGTCCTGCACTACAAGAACTTCCTCGAACCCGTTTTGCCTCACATTAGTAACTGCTTGATTGACAAGATTGTCAGCAATCCTGCGGACCGTGACGTTTTCATTGTTTATGAATCTATAGGCGGCTTTTTTGTCGGATGATTTTTTGCACGCTCTATTAATCACCGAAGATCCGGAAGCCGCCATCTCCTGTATCAGATTGAGATAATCCTTGTCAAGACGCTTGTCCCCAAAAATGCTTGGACTTTTCATGCTCATCAAAGTTAGTGTGTTCAGTTATAACAAACAGGAGCCGCTTTCGGCTCGCCTATTTGTGGGTAAAGGGTAGGAGCCGCCCCACGTCCCCGTGAAGCGGCCCCTCTCATGAAAAAATGTAGTGTATGCAAATATTTTATTCGTTCCAGGTACAGCTTACGAATTCGAAGGTGCCGGGAGCGGTTACTTTGAAGACTATGGTGGTGTTCGGTTCACGGATAGTAGTTCCGTAATAGGCTCCGAAATGAATGGTGACAGTGACATCAACGCCGTCAACAGGCTTCAGGTCAGGATGAAGCTTGGCGAGCGCCGCCGGCATCACCTCGGTCTCGAAACGTTTCTTTTCAAGAGCGACAACCTCGTCGTCAGTCATCGAGCTGTAGCCCGAATATTGGGTCTTGGCTGCTCCGGGACGCAGATCGACATTGCCCTGATAAGCCGAAGTACCGCAATAATACTCGTTGTTTCCATAGCTTGAAACGTAAGCGGGGCCGTCAGCAACGTTATCCTTGACCCAATCGACGCAAGTCTGGAAATAAAGAGTTGACAGAGCCTGTCCGCGACCCGGAGCAAGGGTGATCACTACGGAAGGATCGTAATTCCACACGCCTTTGCTTCTCACGAACTGAGCCGTTTCGGTAACGATGCCGTTGTTCAGAGTCCATGCGTTGCCGTCGTAGCTGTACTGATCGCACTTGGTGACGGTTTCAGATCCGTTATAGTAGTAATAAACCACAAACATCGCGTCGTCAGCGGCAGCATACGGATACTTGCCCTTGAGGAAGATGGGGAGGTAGTCGGCAGGAACTGTGCCCGAAAGATTGTCGCGGCTCTGGCCCATTGCCTGATAATCGGCATGAGAGAGAACAACCGTGCTGGGAGCAACGGCCCATTTCGAACCGTCGAACTTATAGACAGCGTTCTCGTTTGTCGAAGCGACAGAAACGCCTGCACGCGATCCAACAGCCTGGGTAGATGCAACTGTGCCGGCAACGACATCAGTTATAACGATATTGAAATATCGGCCACCAGCTATCGCGAAGAAAAATCCTTTGACGGTGACTTCAGCTCCATCCTTTAGTTTAGCCTTGATCTCGTCACTTGCACCAAATGCACTTCCCTGAGCGGAAGTTCCATCGACAATGATATTGATATTGCTTCCGCTAAGCTTGACTTTTCCTGTAAGAGAAACATAGGATGGAGAAGCGAGGACAGCTACATTTTTGGATGCATTCTTGTCTGCTGCATACGCATCATCGGCATCTTTCTTAATGGCCGTCATCGAAGCAGCTGTCAACACAGTGGGTGTAGGAAGCGTTACAGCCTGTTCGCCTTTCACTGTGTAGGTCACATCCTCAAGACGTTTGCCGTAGTTATTTATACCTACCGTTCCGTCAAGCACTATCTGCGAGCCTTGTTTCAGATCACTGGCAGCGCCGTTGACATAAATCGAGCCTGATTCGTCAGTCAGAATGAAACCTTGGGTGCAAGTTGCGCTGACATATCCGGAAACTTTCAGGACATCGTCTTTCTTGGCGCCTGCAATCACACTGCTGAGAGTGAATTTCTCCTCGGGAGCGTTGAACACGGGATCCTGAGCGGCGGTGTTGTAATTGACAATCACATAGTCGCCTGCCTGAGCGTCAGGAAGAGCGGTCTTGAGGATCCCGGGGAGAGAGCGCGATGCGGTGTGGGAAGGAGCGAATGCGTTTGCAAAATCCGTGTCACTGCCCCACACTGACTGATAATCGGCCTCGCTTACGGTGTATTTCGCAGCTGCGGCAAGATCAGTCACTTCCTGAGGAAGATCAGTAGCAATCTTATAGGTAACCTTGATTGCTGAACCGTCTGACAGAGTGAAATAAGGGAATTTCGGGTCCTTGAGCAATGCCGGTATATAAGCCTGCGGAGTGATCACATCGGTGAAATAGCCCTGAGTACCGACAGCCGAAAGCGCCTTGGCATTGTCATCACCGGCGAGAGCCTTGTTGACTGAGTTGGAAGCCAGAGTCTTGTAATCGTTGGCGGTCAGGGTATATTCGATTGTCTGCACGTCGGTGGGACGCGGTTCCTCGAAGCCGTCAAGCTTGTCATTCCACGAGTTGTCGTCGCAAGAAGAGAGTGCAAGCACGCAACCTCCAAGGAGCAGAACTTTATTGATATAATTTTTCATAATTCTGTTGATAAGCTTTTTATTAGAAGTTGACTTTAAGCTTCAGGCTGAATGTGCGGCCGAAAGAATAGAACACGCGGTTGGCGTCCTTCCATGTACCTACCTGACCGACGCCTGTCTGCGCCTGAGTAACGTAGTTGTAGTTGCACAGGTTGTTGACATTTCCATAGAGTATAGCGTCGAGATTTCCGAGCTTGAAGCGGTAACTTGCGTTGAGGTCGAGCTGGTTGCCCCATGGAATTCTCCACGGTGTTCCTGCTTCTATAACATCATTGTTTGATACTCCCTTGAAAGTACTGGGTGAAATATAAATGTCAGAATAGTTGCGGAACGAAGCGCTCCAGTCAGCACCGATGCGGAAGCCTTTGAATGGTTTGAACGTAACGCCGAACGAAGTCGTTGTCTGAGCCGATCCGTTGACCTTCACGCCTTTCTGATTAAGAGTGGCATTAAGATGGTCGGGAGCGAGGATGCCAGAAGCGAGCGTACCGTTGAGGTCTGCAAGGGGATAACCGTCCTGATTGTAAAAATAACCGTGTGCATTCGAATCCCAGATCCAGTCTCCGAGAGAGAACATGGCGTCGAACTCAAACCATTTCACCGGTTTCACCTTGGCGGCGATCTCGATACCCATGTGGCGTGCATCCACACCGCTCATAGAGAAATAATAGGAAGAAGAACCGTCCTTTGCGATGCTCGGGTCGATCTGGTCGCCCTTTGACATTGTCTTGTCAAGCCACTTAGTGTAATATGCGTTTACATCGACGGCCAGAATGGGAGAATGGTAGCCGTAACCGATCTCAAATGAATAGGTTTTCTCATTCATAGGATCGGGGTTGACTATATTCGAAGTCTGGGCCGAGAGGAACACACCGTTGCTGAAGAAAGGAGCGCGGCTGATGAAGCCGGCATTGAAGAACACGTTATTGTGACGGTCAAGATTGTAGTTGGCGCCACCCTTGATGGTTCCGCCGATGTAATTCTTTGTCGCCGACTTGGCGTGTTCAGCATCATAATAGTAGAAGTCCTTGCGCCAGTAGGTGTTGTTGTTAAGCGCGCCGGCAAGGACTATGTTCAGGCGGCTGTCAAGCAGTGTGTATTCGCCCTGTGCATAGACGCCTTCCTGACAGGTGAAACCGTCGTAGTTGCGGTTAACAACATCGCCGACATGCAGTTTCTCATAGACCCAGTCGGTATTGTTGCGGTTATAGACCGCATTGTTTGTCGGGAGAATCTTATTGCGGTTATAGTTGTCGATATAATATTCTCCGCCGAAAAGGTCGCATATCTCGGTCTTGTGGTGACCCACATAGTAACGGAGGTCAAGACCGGCGATAAGTTTGATCTTGTCCCCGTTGCGCATGTTGAAGTCGCGCTTGTATGACGAAATAAGACCGTAGGTCTCATGGCTGTTGTATTTGTTCACCAGAATCATGTTGGAGCCGGTGGTTGACGCGGCGTTCATATCCTGGATAGCGTCATAGTCGATGAAACCTTCGGGTGTACGCCACTGCATGTTGAGCACACCGTCGTTGGCTCCGTACCATGCCGAAGAGTAGCTGGTCGAAGTACCGTCGGGGTTATAGGCTGTACGGCCCATACCGTCGCGGCCGCCACCGGAAGTGATCGAGGCATAGATTGAGGTAGAGAGCGAAGATTTCTCATTGATCTGCCAGATATGGTTGATGGCGAGCTGAGGTTTGTGATAGAAATTCTTCTGATAGTTGAACTCGTCGCCGTTGCGGTAACCGAATGTGGGGTTGAAACGATAGGGCGACTCTCCGTTCATGTAGTTGCGGACGCCCTGCCAGCCTTCGATTGTCAGACCGTTGTTGTAGTTACGGTTCCAGTGCCACTGCGGCGCGCCGAATCCGGTAAAGCCGATCTGATGTTTCTCGTTGATTCGTTTTGTCACATTGACAAACCAGTTGTAGGCATTGTAGTTGGTTCCCTGGATATAACCGTCGGCCCACTTGCGGGATCCGAGGACAGTAACCGCCCAGCCGTTTTTCATGACACCGGTCGAGAGTTTCACTCCGAACTGGTTGAGAGCGTCATTACCCATTCCATACCACACGGAACCGCCCTTCTCGACATCGATCGTGCGGGTGGTAATGTTTATGGTACCTCCGATAGAGGGAGTCGAAAGCATAGTGGCGCCGAGACCGCGCTGAGTCTGGATGCTTGAGGCCACTTCCGAGAGACCGGCCCAGTTGCTCATATAGACGCCACCCCATTCCTGGTCGTTGACGGGGATACCGTTTATAAGCATGGCCACGTTCTCGCTCTGGAAGCCGCGGACACGTGTCTTTGCATCGCCCCAGCCACCGCCTTCACTGCGGGTATAAACGCCGGGAGTGGTTTTCAGAATCTCAAGAAGTTCCTGGTTACCGAGCTTGAATTCAATTTCCTCGGCCGGAATAGTTGACATGGCGACCGGAGTCTCGCGGGTACGTCCCACAGACTGAGTCACGACAACGTCGGCGAGCATCGAGGTGGAAGGCTCCATTTTGATGGTTCCCATGTCAGCCGAAGCCGCAACGGTGCATGGCTTGTAGCCGACGTAGCTTACTTGCAGTTGCTTGGTGCCTTGGGGAACGGACAGTTTGAAACGTCCGTCAACGTCAGTGGTAGTGCCGATGCCGGACTTGCCGACAACCGTCACAGAAGCGCCGATCATAGGTTCTCCCTGTTCATCGACTACCGTACCGGTACACACAAGATTGGCGGCCATGACGACGCATGCCAGCCACATAGTGCAGGTTAACAGAAGAAGTCTCTTCATAATTTGATTGTTAGTGATTTGATAATGATTATGATTTTTCAACATTTGCATTTTGACATGTTCTCGCGACAAAATTACAAAAAAATTCTAATCGGGGTCCTATAATGTGAATAATTGTTTAAGATTTAACATATTCTTAATCTGATCGCCGCAGGCTCCCGCGGATAAAAAATTAGTCCAATCAATACGGTTGAGTTAAGAAATTGATATTATATTTTCCCATCGGAGCCCGTCAGGGCGCGCTGAAAGTAACCGGCCATGGAGCGAAGCGGAGTGGTCGGACAGACAATGATATATAATAATTGAGTCGCGGAGGGACGATTCTGTGGTACAGAACGTTGCATCTACCACTGAGGTATCCCTCCGGGACGCCGAGGGTATAGAGCCGTCTTTGTCCGTGCACTCCGCTTCGCTCCATGCACGGTTAAGCATTGCACGTCCTTTGGACTTGTTCATCAAACTTTCCTTAGCCCAATAGCATTGATTTGGCTAATTTGGCAAAAAAGTAAAAAGCTGCGCCATTTTTCATGACGCAGCCTTGAAAGAGGGCCTAACCAATTTTATGATTTAAGTAATCGTCCCTATTTTATCAATTACCAACCGGGGTTCTGCGATATAGGAGTTCCATTGGCCTGATAGAGGTCTATCTGCTCCTTGGGGATGGGATAGAGCCAACGTTTGTCGTTTGCTGTCCACTTGCGGCCTGCACTGTTCATGATCTCGTCGTTGAAGACACGGATATAAGTCCGTCCGTTGAGATCAACCGTCTCGCGCTTGCCGGCGCCGATTTCAGTACCTCCATTGTCAGGATTCTCATAGAAAGCTTTGGATGCCGCAGTGATGCGAACACCAACCATTGTCTTGGGATTCTCGAGAAGCTTCATAGCGTTCCAGCGTTTGAGGTCATCCATGCGGAAGCCTTCGTTACAAAGTTCAATTGCGCGTTCGCGACGGATTTCATAAAGCAGCGGTGCTACAGAATAGCCATAGTCGAGAGCCGCAGCGTCAACAGCGGGAGATGTTGTCAGATGGGCCATATCCACGCGGTCACGAAGCTTGTTGATTGTAGCATCGAGAACATCCTGAGTACACGTTCCGAGTTCAAAGTTTGCTTCGGCATTGATCAGAAGCACTTCTGCGTAACGATAGATAAACCAGTCGAAATCCGATGCCTGAGCCTGCCACTGAGCCATATTGGAGGAATGGAATTTTTCAACGGCATAGCCGGTAACTCCGCCCTCTGACATCGAGAGGGTATTTGCCCAGCTCCATGGAGTCATCTGCATGTCGGCACCTGAACCTGCGCTTGTCCAGTTAGGACGGCGGCTCGTTGCGATTGTCTGCCACAGACGCGGGTCGCGGCCTTGGATTTCATCCTCTATAGTAGCGTCGCCCTGATAACCGGATCCTGCATTTGCGATAGGCGTTCCATCCTGCATCAGATACATGTCTATAAAGGCTTTGGAGAAACCGAAGTTGCTGCTACCGGCCTGACGGCCTACTTCATGAGTCAACGTGGGATACTCGTAATAACGGGCCATTACAGCTTCGGGACATCCTGAAAGGTCATCCTGAACGAAGAGATTGCTGTAAGGAAGAGGCCATTCGTCAAAATTCTTCGTATCGGAAGGATTTGCAGCCTTTACAATGGAGTAATTACCGGAATCCATGATTTTCTTTGAGGCGTCGCGTGCCTTTTCAAGAAGCATAGTGCTTGAGATGCCGTTTGATTCCTGCTCGTTGTGATACTTCATGTATGTGCCGTAATAAAGACAGACACGTGCAAGCTGCTGAAGAGCGGCATCCTTGGTGGGGCGTCCGGCCTTGGAGTCAGTACACCATTTGGCGGCGAATTCAAGGTCTTCGATAATCTTGCCGAGCACGAAGTTACGCGGATCTCTTCCTTTGTAGAGTTCCTCGGTGTCAGTGGTCTGGAGATCGGAATCGAACCAAGGCACATCGCCGAATATACGAATCATATAATAGTAGCGGTTAGCGCGTACGAATCGCACTTCTCCGACGTACTGATTGATTGAGGCTTCGTCACCCTCAACCTGCCCGTAGCGGTTCATAAAGAAATTACACTGGCGGATCAGGCTCCAGTCCCAGCCTGAAGCATCGTTGAGTGTCATAGTTCCGAACAGATAGTTGTTGACGGAACTCTGAACCATAATATCGGAAACTGCGTCCCCGCTCACTGTAGCGCCGCCGAAGTTCTGGAGAAGACCGTTGGCATAGAGCTGGAGATCGGTCACAGTGTGCCAGTAGCTCTGGTCAGTCATGCTGTCCCATGGCTTAAGGTCGGTGGCGTCGCATGACGACATCAGCACTGCCAACCCCATGGCTGCTGCAGATAAATATTTAAATTTCATATTGGATTTTCCTTAAGTGGTTATTAGAATGTAAGATTTACACCGATCGAATATTTCTTCTGTATAGGATAAGTCATCTTGCCCATAGTCTCAGGGTCACCGTATTTCTTCATGGGAGAAATAGTCAACAGGTTTTCGCCTTGAATAAAGAAACGGAGTTTTGAGATTCCTGCTTTCTCTGTGATTGCCTTGGGAATTGTGTAACCGATCATGAGGTTTTTCAGACGGCCGTAGGCAGCGCTCTGCATGTAGCGGCGCGATGTCCATTGGTTACGTCCGTTATTGCCCAGATAGGTACGCGGGAAATAGCCTCCGGTGTTTTCGGGAGTCCAACGGTCAAGATTATAGGTGTTAGGAGTCTGCCACTGGTTGGGGAATGCCCAGAACTGATCAATCGAGCCGCCCCAGTAGTCACGCTTGCCGACACCCTGCCAGAACATTTCGAAGTCAATGCCTTTCCATTCCGCACCGACAGTTATACCGAACATATAGCGGGGAGTACTATTACCGAGAACTACGAGATCACCGTGGTCATAGAGAGTTTCTGCACCTTCATCGATCTTATTGTTTCCGTCGATGTCACGATAGGCCACATCACCGAGCTGCCAGTCACCGCCATAGATATATGACTGATCGGCATGGTCGTTGATCTGTTGCTGGCTCTGGAAAAGACCGTCATCCTCGAAGCCCCAGATTTCGCCGATTTTCTTGCCGTTATAAAGATAAGCAAGCATGGGATCGCCGTTCTTGTCACCGGGATTAGCGAATTTGGTAACAGTTGACTGATTGTCTGACAGAGAGAGACGGGCATGGTAGTTAAGACCGATAGACTGGATGCGATCCTGCCATGTAATTGCAAGTTCCCAACCGCGTGTGCGGATGTTTGCTCCATTGACCTGAGGAACTCCGGTTCCGAGCACTGCGGGAAGAGGATTACCGGAAGTAAGCGCACCCTTTGTCTCGCGGTTGAACCAGTCAAATTCAGCTACCAGTCTGTTGCGCAGGAATGCGGCATCGAAACCTATGTCGAACTGATCTACCTTCTCCCAGGTAAGATCTCCGGAAACGAGACCGGAAGGAGAAACGGCGGTAATAAGCTTGCCGTTGATCAGATAGCCGTAGTTTGTATTGATGCCGTAAGAGGGCAGATAGGGGAAGTAGCCGCTGACAGCCTGGTTGCCGAGACGTCCGTAAGATGCGCGGAGCTTGAAATTGTTGAACCAGTCGCGGATCGGTTCCCAGAAGTTTTCTTCCGATACTCGCCAACCGAGAGAACCCGAGGGGAAGAAACCGTAGCGGTGGCCGTCAGCGAAACGTGACGTTCCGTCATAACGTCCTGTAACCTCTACGAGATACTTTCCTTTATAATCATAGTTGAAACGGAAGAATACAGAGTTGATACCCCACTGAGAGCAAGTATTGTTGTTGGCGCGGAGCTGACCCGTTCCCTGACTGAGCATATAGAGGTCATTGGTGATAAGGCCATTGCGCTGTGCCCAGAATCCGCCGAGAACTTTTTTCTCCTGGTTGTAACCGACCATGACGCTGAAGTTATGTGCGTCGTTCAGTGTGAGGTCATACTGGCCGAATACGTTGAAAGCAGTGTAGTAGTCATGCTGAGTGTCGTAAGCCACGTATGTATCTGCCGACCAGGGATAGAGGGCTGCGTAACCGTCAGGCATACCATATTCCATGAATGAGGTCTGGTGTTCACGGATGTTGGTCGAGTAATAATTCCAAGTATAGTCAGCCTGAATCATGAGGCCTTTGAGCGGCGTCAGTTTGACAACGCCCGTCAGCCATAAGTCATTGTATTTGTATTTCGAAGTACCACCGAGATCAGCCATGGCGATAGGGTTGGTGTAGTTACCCTGGCCTGCATAGTTGCCGTCCGGGTGACGGACAGGCATGATAGGCGACAGGTCGCCCTTGAACATACCGCCCATCGAGGTCACACCTGAGTTTCCTGATCCTGTCGGGTGAGACTGGGAGATATAGCTGTTGGTGATAGTTGCTCCTACGTTCAACCACGGAGTGATCTGAGTGTTGACATTCAGTCGTGCATTCCAGCGTTTGTAGTCCTCATTGGCGCCGACACGGTTTGTTCCCTGATCGAAGAGACCTACTGAAGCATAGTAGGTAGTCTTGCCTGTACCACCATTGACGCTGATGTTATAATTCTGGTTAAAAGCGGTCTTGTAGAGAGCGTCCCACCAGTCGGTGTTACCGCAATAGCTGTACTTACCGTCGGTAGTGGCAGGATCTACATAAGTCGGATCGTTGCGGCGTCCGTAGAAGAAATCCTCGATCATCTGACGACGAAGGCCGGTATATTCAGCTGAACCGCCGCGGTTGATCTGAGCCTCGTCATAGAAGTTGATGTAGTCGAGTGAATTGACTTTGTGGAATTCGAGAGCGGCTTTTGACCAATAGCCGGTAGCGGAGAAACTTACTGTCGGTTTCTCAGCCTGAGTACCCTTCTTGGTTGTGATAAGGATAACACCGTAGGCTGCACGTGCACCATAGATGGCTGCCGAAGCACCGTCCTTGAGGACCGAGATTGACTCGATGTCATCGGGGTTCACAAGGTTGGGGTCCATCTGGACGTTATCGACCAGCACAAGAGGGCTGTTTGAAACGGCACTATTACCGCTGATAGAAGTGACACCACGGACATTGAACGAAGCGCCCTGACCGGGAGCGCCCGAACCCGGGTTTACGATAAGGTTACCCACGACACCCTGGAGACCTTGTCCCACGTTGGTGATAGGGCGGTTCTGAAGTACATCGCCGTTGACATTGGCTACCGCACCTGTAAGGTTCACTTTTTTCTGAACACCATAACCGACGACTACTACTTCGTCGAGTGCTTTGGCATTGCTGGAGAGAGTGACGTTGATTGGTTTGCCGTCCCACACTATTTCCTGAGGAGCGAAGCCGACGCCTGAAATGCGGATTTTGTCACCAGGCTTTACCCCGGACAACGTGAATTCTCCGTCAATGTTGGTAGCGGTACCCTTCGAGGTTCCCACAACGCTGACAGAGGCTCCAATTACAGGCTCACCGTCGGTATCAAATACCTTACCGGTGCATGTGCCGGCCTGCTGTACTGACGATGCAAATACTTGAGCATCAGTCAAATACCCCCCCCCAATAACGAGGGCGCATGCCAACATTACATTTGCGAACTGTTTTGGCATAAATGGTAAAAATTTAGATTAGGTTAATAAATTAGGTTATTACTCGGCAAATATACATAATTTATTTTATTTAATATTATTTTTAGTAAATTTTTTTGAAGTAATATTTTCCTCATTAAAAACCGTGACTCAACAAACATACATGCGCAACACAATGTTAAATGATATATATATATTTCAAATAACGATTAGGAAAAGCAGAAATGGAGAGCGGAACAGACAGAAAGCTCATAGGGCGGCTGAACGGATTTCTGTTCAAGGACCAGATACTGGATTCGGAACTCTGGCGGGAAATCTATGCGCGCGACGCATCATATTTCGATATCAAGCCCAAATGCATAGTGCGTCCGAAAAACATCGACGAAGTGCGGCAAGTCATCCGCGTTGCCCGTGAATCGGGACTGGGCGTGACCTTCCGCACCGGCGGCACATCACTGTCGGGCCAGACCGTCAACACCGGAATCATCTGCGAACTGCGCACGCAGTGGAACCGCTGCGAAGTGCGCGACAACGGGCGCCGCGTCTGGTTTGAACCGGGACTGACCGCCGACCAGGTCAACAGACATCTTCGCGGATTCCATACCCACATAGGTCCCGACCCGGCCTCTTCGTCGGCTGCCATGATGGGAGGAATTCTCGCCAACAACAGCAGCGGAATGGAGGCGGGTGTACGTCATAATTCATACCATACCCTCAGTTCCATCGAATTCATGCTCTCCAACGGCAACCGCTATGACAGCGCCATTCCCGCTGACAGAAAAAGATTCCACGAACAGGAACGGGAACTTTGCCACGGGCTGTCCGAAATCAGGCAGGAAATAATTTCTGATACCGAAACGCGCGAGAAAATAATCCGCAAATACCGTATAAAGAATGTCACCGGCTACGCGATGAATTCTTTCGTAGATTTTGAAGATCCGTTCGACATTTTCTGCCATCTTCTGATCGGTAGCGAAGGAACGCTCGCCTACATCATATCGGCCGAACTGAACACCCTTCCGCTCTACTCGACCTACACATCGTCAATGCTTTATTTCCCTGACGTGACCTCGGCCGCAGCCTCGGCTGCATGGCTCGGCAACACCGGCGCTCTGGCCGTGGAGATGATGGACTACGCCTCTCTGCGCAGTTCACAGGGTCTCAAGTCCGACATGCCGCAGGGCACCACTGCCATGCTGATTGACTACGGGGCCGACAGTCCTGAGACGCTTGCGGAAACCATCGCCTCCCTTGAGCCTCAGATCAAAAAGATCAAGAATCTCAGCGGGATGGATCAGTTCACACATACCGTTGCCGAAAGAGCGCATCTCTGGAAAATACGCGACGGAGTCTTTCCATGCGTTGCCGGAGCAAGAGTCCCCGGCGCCACAGTCATACTCGAGGACATAGCGGCTCCTGTCGAGCAGCTCGACCGGCTTGTGGAAGGCGTGCAAAATCTATTCAGGCTCCACGGCTACGACGGGGCCATCTTCGGACATGCCCGCGACGGCAACATACATCCTCTCGTCACCGCCAAGATGGACTCGGCCAAAGCGACTGACAATTTCAAGCGATTCATGGAAAAATTTGTAGAGCACACTCTGAGCCTCGACGGATCGCTGAAAGGAGAACATGGAACAGGCCGAGCGATAGCTCCTTTCGTCAGTCTGGAATGGGGCAACAAGATATATGGACTGATGTGTCGTGTGAAAAAGCTCGCCGATCCATCCGACACCCTCAATCCGGGCGTGATGATAAACCCGGACCCCGATGCCTTCATCCGTCCGATGAAAAGCATGGATCTGTTTGGCGACGAACTCGGCTATGCCCGGGCAGACAAATGTATGGAATGCGGTTACTGCGAGCATGTTTGTCCTTCGCGCAACGTCACGCTCACTCCCCGACAGCGGCTCCAGGCTCGACGCGTCATAGCGCATACGGGCAATGAGAGACTCCGCAGGGAATACGCCTACATAGGCCGCGACACATGTTGCAGCGACGGATCCTGCCAGCTTCCATGTCCCATGGGGATCAACACAGGCACAATAACCGATGCTGTGCGTGAACGCTCAAACGGCTCTCTCTTCGACAAGACTCTTTCGATGGCGGCATCACGCTACGGGACAGTCGAAACGACAATCCACAATCTCCTTAAGACCGCTGTTCTCGCTGAAAAGGTCATATCCCCCTTTCCCCTTATATGGGCTTCGGATTTCATGCATTCAATTTACCGTCAGACACCCCATTGGTCGAAATACTTCCCGATGCCCGAAAAGATCCGGTTCAATGAAACCCTGAATCCTGATTTCATATACTTCCCGGCATGTGTTACACGGATCTTTGGAGGATCCTCGATAGGGAAGGATGACATGATAACCGTCATAATGCGACTTGGAGCGCGCGCGGGCCTTCGGATAGCGCTTCCGAAAGAGGTCCACGGCCTGTGCTGCTCGCAGATATGGGAACACAAAGGTGACCCTGAGGGGCAGAAAACCATCGCCAACAAGACGGTGGAAACATTTTATGAACTGACCGACAGCGGACGCATCCCGATTTTCTGCGACACAACCTCCTGCACTCATTCGCTGCTCTCCCTCGCGAAAGAGAAGGACATGCTGACAGATGAGAACAGACGCAGATATGCCACGCTGAAAATCATGGATATAACCCGATGGTTACTCGACCATGTGTTACCTGCCGTAAAAATCAACCGACGAAAAAAGAAAGTCGCTCTACACCCGACATGCGCCGCACGGATACTCGGCCTTGACGGTCTGATGACTCAGATAGCTGAAGCATGCGCCGAAGAAGTCATCGTCCCCGGCGACGCATATTGCTGCGGAGCAGCCGGCGACAGAGGCTTCATCTTTCCGGAGGTGGCACAGTCGGCAACACGCGATGAGCGGAGCAACCTCGCCGACGAAAAGTTCGACGGCTACTACTCACTCGCACGCACATGCGAGATCTCGATGATGAGCACCATAGGACGCCCCTACGAATCGATAGTCTATCTCGTTGACGAGACTACCGCAGGGTAAACATCTGGGAAGGTTCAGTGCGCGGCAGTGCCGAGAGCTGCAGCTTCATCGACCGCGATTGAAGCGATCCGTCGCCAGAGCCTATTTCGGTTATACCTGCCGCGTTCAACGCATTGCGGACTGTTTCCAGCGCAAGATCGGGCTGATTGTTGTCCTGACTGAGATGACAGAGAAAGACATTGCGGAGATTTTCGGTATATATCCCGGCGAGAAAAGCCCCGGTCACAGCATTGTCGAGATGGCCGGCGTCAGCCGCGATGCGTGCTTTCAGATGCATGGGATAAGGTCCGGTGGCAAGCATACGCGCGTCGTAATTGCTCTCTATCATTATGTGGTTGGCCTGACGCATGTAATAATCGACGCGTGGCGTTATACATCCGAGATCGGTAGCGATCGCCATGCGCTGGTTGCCGCAGGCAATGAAATAGCCCACATTGTCAGTCCCGTCGTGACTCACTTCGAAAGGAGTGATCTCAAACGGACCGATCTTGAAAGCGAATTCCTTATATATAGGCCGGTGATAATCTTTTATGCGACGCGAAATGCTGTGACGCCGCAAAAGCCCCGTCAGCGTCTTGGGGGTACAGAACACAGGAAGATCCGTCCGTTTACGCACCAGTGAATAGACATATTTCACGTGGTCGCTGTGGTCGTGGGTCAGGATAACGCCTTTGATTGAATGGCGGCTTATGCCATGCGCGCGCAGCCCGTCGCGCACCGTGTCGGCATCCACGCCGGCATCTATCAGTATCCCTCCTTCAGCAGCCCCGAGATAGGCGCAGTTGCCGCTGCTTCCGCTGCCGAAGGAAATGAACGTCAACATATCGGGAGAAGCGATGGTACTCCTGTCAAGCTCGGAGATTGGAGAGGAAGAGCCGGCATCGATGCGTCCCGATTGTTTTCGGCGCGTCCTTACCACGAAATCGGCTATCGACGGATGCACATCCTCCACGAGGCTCTCCGTTTTCTCATCGTCTATGGTAAACAGATTGCCCGTCAGATCGAAGACTTCGCGTTTCGAACGGCTGCGCGGAGAAAAAACGAGTTTAGCCATGGAACAGAAGGAATATAGCCGGAATTTTGGAATAATCGTAAGTCGCCGAAGCCCACTGACTGAGCGGACGACGGGTGATGCTCTGGGAACTGCCGGTCAGATCGGCACACACACAGAGTTCCAGACGCCCCGGAAGCGTCTTTGCCAGCTCGGCGATAAGACGGTTGTTTCTATAAGGAGTCTCAATGAAAATCTGAGTCTGGTTCTCTCTGTCGATACGGGAGGTCATTTCACGCAGGCGGTGGGAGCGTGCGGAGGAATCATGAGGAAGATAGCCTTCAAACGCAAATTTCTGGCCGTTGAAACCTGAAGCCATCAGGGACAGGAGAATACTTGACGGCCCCACAAGCGGCATGACATCATAGCCCCGGGCAAGCGCGCATTCGACCGCCATGGCTCCCGGATCGGCCACAGCCGGACAGCCGGCCTCGGAGATAACGGCCATGTCATGCCCCTGCGACATTGGCTCGAGCATGGACGGCACGTCGGCGGCATCACTATGCTCGTCGAGCACACTGAACGAAAGCGAGGATATTTCTATCGAAGGATCGCAACGCTTCAGAAAGCGTCGGGCCGAGCGCACGTTCTCTACTATGAAATATTTCACAGAGCGCGCTACTGCAAGATTTTGTTCAGGCATCACCGTGGCCGGAGCCACATCGCTCAACGGCACTGGAAGAAGATAAAGAACAGGGCGACGGCCTGAGATTGGAGATTGTTCGTTGTTCACAGATGCAAATATAACAAATCCTCCGGATTTTCAGGCGCGGCTTTATGTTTTTTTACAAAAATTATCCCCGGCGCGGAACAATCCGCTACCGGGGACAGATATGTTTTAAATATTCGGCCTACAACCTCTTAGAGGCCCATATAGCTTTTCACGCGCTCAAGAACTGCCGAGGGTGTGAATCCGAATTTCTCGTCAAGAACCTTGTAGGGGGCTGAAGCGCCGAAGCGGTCAAGACCGTAGATATAACCATGGGAGCCGATGATCTCGCGCAGAGTCGAGGGGATTCCCGCTGTCAGGCCGAAAGTCGGCATCATGGGGGGTATGACACTGTCGCGATACTCGCGGTCCTGATCAAGGAAGAGACCTATGGAGGGAACGGAAACCACACGGGCCTTGATTCCTTCTGCTTCGAGGAGCAACGCTACCTCGCAGAGCAACGCAACTTCCGATCCGTTACCGACAAGAGTGATCTGCGCTCCCGCCGCATCCATGACCACATAGCCGCCGCGCTCTGCTCCGAGAGCCTCCTGATAGCGGTCGCCGAGCGTGGAGGGCAGATCGGGAACATCCTGACGGGTAAAGATCAGGCCCGTAGGAGTATAAACGTTCTCCATAGCCATTTTCCAGCATACCGTAGCTTCGGCCGCATCGGCGGGACGAAGCACAAGCATGGAGCGGCGTCCGGAGAAATTGCGTATCTGCTCGAGCAGTCTGATCTGGGCCTCCTGCTCAACGGGCTGATGGGTCGGACCATCCTCTCCGACACGGAATGCGTCGTGGGTCCATACGTATTTGACGGGAAGTTGCTGAAGGGCTGCCATGCGGATTGCCGGCTTCATGTAGTCGGAGAAGACGAAGAATGTTCCGCATGCGGCGATCATTCCGCCGTGAAGCGCGATACCGTTCATTATAGAGGCCATAGTCAGCTCTGCTACTCCCGCATGAAGGAATGCTCCGGAGAAATCTCCGTGGGTCAGGGCATGAGTATGGGCCATGAAAGCTTCCGTCTTGTCGGAATTGGCGAGATCGGCACTCGACACGATCATATTGCCGACCTTTTCCGAAAGCACCTTCAGCACGTCGGCCGAAGCTGTACGCGTCGCCACATTCGCCTTGTGCACGATAGCGCTATAATCTATTTCAGGGATTTTTCCTTCCATGTATCCGCGAAGCTTTTCCGCTTCCTCGGGATTGGCTGCCTCCCATTCGGCTATGGCTTTCTTCCTTTCGGCCACAATGGCGAGGAGTTCCTCGCGTCGCGAAGCATAGAGCTGCTTCACCTCATCGCGTATGATCCAGGGATTTTCAGGATCGCCGCCGAGATTGCGCACAGTCGCTGGATAATCGGCACCGCTCTTGCTCAGAGGCTGTCCGTGGGTGTCACACTGTCCTTCGTGTGATTCGCCGTTGGCCTTGACGGCACCGCGGCCCATGATCGTATGACCTATGATTATGGTCGGACGGGAAGTTTCGGCCTGAGCCTCTTCGATCGCTTTCGCGCAGGCTTCAGGATCGCAGCCGTCAATTTCTATCGTTTTCCAGTTCCAGGCACGGTATTTCGCGGCGATATCTTCCGTATCTACGGCATCGACCATAGTGGAAAGCTGCACGGCGTTGCTGTCATAGAACATGATCAGGTTGCTCAGCCCGAGGAATCCGGCTATACGACCGGCGCCCTGTGAGATTTCCTCCTGGATTCCGCCGTCGGAGATGAAAGCGTAGGTCTTGTGGGCGAACGCCTCGCCGAAGCGGGTGGCAAGAAAACGCTCGGCTATAGCAGCGCCGACAGCCATGACATGGCCCTGTCCGAGAGGACCTGATGAATTGTCAACGCCCCGCTGCGGGTTGACCTCGGGATGTCCGGGAGTCACACTGCCCCACTGACGGAACTCCTTGAGCTCCTCGATGGTGTAGAGACCGCAGAGTGCAAGAACGGAATAAAGCATCGGCGACATGTGGCCCGGATCAAGGAACATTCGGTCACGCCAAGGCCATGCCGGGTTTTCGGGGTCAGCAACTAAGAACTTAGAGTAAAGCACATTAATAAAATCGGCTCCGCCCATCGAGCCGCCCGGGTGACCGGACTTGGCTTTTTCAACCATCGAGGCGGCAAGAATGCGAATATTATCGGCTGCCGAGTTTAAGGTCTTGGTATCCATGTTTTATATGTAATTTCTTATATTTGTGCCCCAAAGCATGGGTGCGCCAAAAACTTTTTGCAAAGTTAATCACTTGGCTTCACTCTCGCAAATTTAGAGGGTTCAAAACATCCAAAACCTTCACATTGCGCCGACAAACTTTTTTCCCGTCGCGAATGTTTGCTTTTTATGGCGCAAATCACTATATTTGTATCCTCACCAAGAAAAAACCACGGCTTATGGAAATCTGGATAATATGGCTTCTTGCCGCAGCCACTCTGATCGGCGTCGAAGTATTGACTCAGATGGTCTGGACGCTTTGTCTGGCCATCGGATGTCTGGCGAGTGCTCTTTCTGCTCTGCTCGGAGCGGATGTAGCATTGCAGATCTCCATCGCCGGCATTGTTTCCGTCATCGCATATCTCGCCCTAAAACCGTGGTTTGAGAAATGGCAGAAAAAAGCCGCCGACCGCAACAGGCATGCCGCCCGCACCGGAATGGACGCCCTGCTCGGCCGCAGAGGCACCGTCACCGACGAAATCAAGCCCGGGAAAATGGGCCGCATCCGCATCGACGGCGACAACTGGCAGGCTCTTGCGCCTGACTACGACGAGACAATCCGCCGGGGTCAGGAGGTTGTGGTCAACGCCTACGACAGCATCATTCTGACCGTCCGGCCCGTTCTTTCCTGAATCGCCATCGCTTCCAACCGATATTTCAAACCCAACAAACATAACAGTCATGACAACGACCTCGATCATTCTTGCAGCAGCCATAGTGTTGCTGGCAGTCATCATAATATCGGCAGGTATTGTGGTGGTCCCCCAGTCCGAAACCAGAGTAATCGAACGTCTGGGGCGTTTCCACAGCGTGCTTCCTCCCGGACTTAACTTCATCATACCGTTCATCGACCGGTCAAAGTCGATTTTCGCCCGCAAGATAGTGCCCGGGCCCGGCGGACACCCCGTTGTCAGGATGACATCAACCAAAGTCATCGATCTGCGCGAACAGGTCTATGACTTCCCCTCGCAGCAGGTGATAACCCGCGACAATGTCACGACGGAAATCAACGCCCTTCTCTATTTCCAGATCACCGACCCTAAGAAAGCGGTCTATGAGATAGACAACCTGCCAAATGCCATAGAAAAGCTGACGCAGACATCGCTCCGCAACGTCATCGGCGAACTGGAACTCGACGAGACCCTGACCTCACGCGACACTATCAACTCCAAGCTTCAGGTCATTCTCGACGAAGCCACCAACAAATGGGGTGTGAAAGTAAACCGCGTCGAACTCCAGGACATCACTCCCCCTGAAAGCGTCAGAGTCGCCATGGAAAAGCAGATGCAGGCCGAGCGTAACCGTCGCGCGGAAATCCTCAACGCCGAAGGCGAGAAACAGTCGCTCATCCTGCGGTCCGAGGGCGAGAAGACATCGAAGATAAACCAGGCCGAAGCCGCGCGCCAGACCGAGATTCTTCGTGCCGAAGGCGAAGCCAAAGCCATAATCCTCAATGCCGAGGCCGAAGCCGAGGCCATCCGTCGCGTCGCCGATGCTGTGGCTGCCACCAAGACCGATCCGGCCACCTACATGCTCGCCATGAAATATATCGAGACTCTGCGCGAAATGACCTCAGGAAAAGACAACAAGACCGTCTATATCCCCTACGAGGCCGCTTCCGTCATTTCCTCCATCGGCTCCATCAGCTCACTTTTCCCCAAAAAATAATCCGAAGCCCTACAGCTCCATGAAAAGCAACTTTCACCACCCCCCATTTTGTATAAATCATTATATACCACCTTGCTATCAAGAGCTTTCCTTGTAACGATTGCATTTCTCTGTTCATTCAACGTTGCTTATTCCGAAAAGAAAGAGAGGCCATTTATAATAAAAGGTCGTGTCGTGGAAAGCTTAGCGCATACTCCTTTGGTCGGGGTCAAGGTGATGTTGCTTGATTCGACTTTCAATGTCATAGATTCAACCCTCTCGGCCAAAGAAGCCTATGTTACGTACTTCAGCGGCAACGGGAAAGAACAGCCGGCGGAATTCTCGCTTAAAATGCCGCGTAAAACAGGCGTCTATTACCTTTCATTGGAGTTTGACAAATATAATCCGCTAACCAGACCGCTTGAGATAAAACGGATCGGGTCAAGGGAATCCATGTTGGATTTAGAAGAAATTGTGCTGACGCGTGCCCCTAAGAAACTCGGTGAGGTTGTTGTGACTGCCACCAAAGTAAAATTCTACAACAAGGGCGACACCTTGGTTTTCAACGCCGATGCGTTTGAATTGGCGGAAGGTTCGATGCTCGACGCTTTGGTGAGCCAGCTGCCCGGGGTGGAACTGAAAGAGAACGGCCAGATTTATGTCAACGGCCGATTTGTGGAAAACCTGCTGCTCAACGGGAAAGACTTTTTCAAAGGCGACAACTCCATCATGCTTGACAATTTAGGTTCATACATGGTCAAGGACGTGGCAGTCTATGAAAAGTCGAGCGCCATGAGTGAATTTGCCGGACGCGACGTGGAGAAGAAAGACTTCGTCATGGACGTCAGGCTGAAAAAAGAATATCGCCGGGGATGGATTGCCAACGTAGAAGCGGGCGGAGGCACGAATTCGCGTTATCTTGGCCGCATGTTCGGGATGCACTACACCGATTTCAGCCGCATAGCTCTTTTCGCCAACATCAACAACCTCAATGACAACCAGCGCCCCGGTCAGGCGGGTGGTTTCGATCCGTCTAAAATCCAGCCAGGTTCGAGAAGACACCAAAATGTGGGCCTCACATACAATGTCGATACCCGTAACGGCAAGATTAACTCCGAGGGCAATATCATCTGGGCACATTCCTCTTTGACCGACAATGCCACCACTTCAAGAACAAACTTCCTGCCGACGAGAGACAACTATGATTATTCATTCCGAAACGCCCGCTCCAGCGAGCATCTGGTCAGAATGATTTCAGGAACGCGTTTTAAATTCGGAAAAGCCACAACCAGTATCTATCCTTTTCTGGAATACAGATCTTATAAAAACAACACTGACAATATAAGCGCCACGTTCAATGAGGAGCAGCAGAATGTGACCCGCGAATTGCTGGAATCGCTCTATTCGGCCGAAAACGCGCCCGGATTGGGAGACATTGTGAACCGCACGGCAATAAAACAGCGAGGGAAAGGCTACAATCTGAAAACAGAACTCAGCTGGTACAACTGGATAAACATACCCCACACTCAAGACCTTCTGACGCTTTCAGCCAAAGGCACATACAGACAGTCACACAGCAGATCATTCACCGGCTACAACATCAACACCGGAGCCGATCCGACGCCAACGACATCATTAGGGCAATGGGGCGAGTCACGGCCAAACCGGGACTATCAACTCAATGCCACCGCACTGTATGATTTCAGAGCTTCGTTCGGCAACCTTCAGGCCAAATACAACTTCACCTATGACCGGGTTGGCAAAAACGTGATAACCCACGAAATGGAACGTCTGGCCGACATGGGAATCTACGGCCTGACGGTCCCCGACGAAGCCGTTTATTCTCCGGATGATTCATATTGGTCAACGCTTCAGACCAACACACACGAACTGGGCGCCAGAATAGGAATATACAAACCAATCTACTCGTTTCAGGCCGAAGGAGGTGTGAGGCTCACAAACGACAATCTGCGCTACACACGCGCCGACATTCCCTACCGGAAAAGCCGATTCGCCGCATTGCCGTGGATAAAGGAATTTTCTCTTACTTTTTATTTCGGGCAAAAAATACAAAGTGCATACGGCGCGATAAACAGATTTATGCTTACTGCCAGATATAGCCTCAACGCCAAGAGGCCGGAACTCGAATGGCTGTTGCCGATCACCGACTCCACTGATCCCATGAACATTCTGGAGGGTGCGGAATCGCTGCACAACCAGCTCAACCATGCATCCAAGCTCGAATTCACCTACCGCGCATCCCGATTCCTCAACCATCTGCTTTCGCTGACATACAGCATACAGCGAAACACTCTGGTGAGAGGCTATACCTACGACACAACAACCGGCGTGCGCCACTGGCGTTCATACAACACTTCCGGAAACTGGACGAAAGGAGCGTCAAGCGTGCTTTCGCTCCAGTTCGGGCCCAAAAGAGCGATGACCCTCAGCAATAATGCGGAAGTGACCTACGGCCATGCCTCCGACATGATCGGAACAGATGTTGACGTTCCGGCGCAATCGACCATCCGAAACACCTTCATCTCCGACAAACTGCGGCTGAACTACCAGATAGCCCGGCAGAGCATTGGATTGAAGGGTGAGGTTTTGTGGCGTCACACCCGCGGCACCCGCGAAGGATTCAACACCATCAACGCCACCGCCTTCAACTGCGGACTGACGGGGACGTTCAAGCTGCCGTTTGACTTCGAGCTGTCAACGGATTTCACCATCTACACGCGCCGCGGATATAACGACCCGGGGCTTGACAGAAGCGACCTGGTGTGGAACGCACGCCTGAGCCGCTCGCTGATGAAAGGACGATGGGTTCTGATGCTCGACGGATTCGACCTGCTCCACCGCCTCAGCAACGTGACCTACAGCATCAACGCACAGGGACGCACGGTCACCTACACCAACACGCTGCCGCGCTACGTGCTGTTCCATGTCATTTACCGCATAGACGTTAAGCCCAAGAAACTATAGCCGTAAAAGCAACACCGACACGCGATTACAGCGATTTTAACGACTTAATCGAACGTTTTCCCATTTTTTAGGCTTAAAAAGTTTTGCCGTATCGAAAACAATTCTTAATTTTGCCCCGCAAAAAGCAATATGACAATTAATAACACAAAATAATTTTTCATCAAAAAAAATGATAATCGTACAAGTAAAAGAAGGCGAAAACATTGAGCGCGCACTCAAAAAATTCAAGCGTAAATACGAAAAAACCGGTATCGTAAAAGAACTTCGCAGCCGTCAGGCTTTCCAGAAACCTTCTGTGGTCAACCGCAAGAAGATGATGAAGGCCATTTACGTGCAGAAGCTCCGCACCGTTGAGGAATAATCCTCACCCGTGCAGATAGCCGCACTTTTTTTATTTGGCCAAAATACCCTGAAGGGAATCCGAATAGAGTCTTATGGTTAGACTGGCAATGCGGGTTCTCTTTTGTCATGCAATATAATTATTATGATATGACAGACTGACTATGACCGGCATCGAAATATTCATCGTCATACTTCTCGTCGCCTCGCTTGCATGGGGCTATAAGCGCGGAATCGTCGTACAGCTCGGATCGCTGCTCTCTTTTGTGGTGGCCATAGCGGCCTGCCGCATAATGGGTGAGGCCGCCTCGAACGCGATCTTTTCTATGATGGACGGCGAAGACCCCTCGCAAAGCTCAATGAACATGCTGATGGCCCGCTGCATGGGCCACATATTCGTTTTTCTTGCCGCATGGCTGGCGGTGTGGCTGATTGCGAGAACCATCAAATTCTTCGCCAAAGCCGTCCACATAGGTTTTATCGACAGTCTGGGCGGCGCGCTTTTCATGGCGTTTAAAACAGGCATGGTCATAAGTTTCATCATCAGTTTCGCGAAAGTGCTGGCTCCGGGATGCGGTCTGGCCACAGGCGACGGCCCCGTCCTGAAAGCTCTCTCCGGGTTCGCCCCTCTCATTCTTGGGTTCGTGCAACAATCCGCAACCTGAAATGTTAATAAATCATGGATTCCAACGATAAAGATCTCGACATAACGAAAAAGGCGTCTGACTCCGACGTGATAAACGAGATGACCGGTGGCGATTACAAATACGGATTCACCACTGACATCCCTACAGATATCCTGCCTAAAGGGCTGAACGAAGATACGGTCCGGTTCATCTCGCAGACAAAGGGCGAGCCGGAGTGGCTTCTTGACTTCCGCCTCAAGGCTTTCCGCTACTGGCAAACGCTCGAACCGCCGAAATGGGCCCATCTCGACATACCCGAAATAGATTTCCAGGCCATAAGCTACTATGCCGCACCCAAGAAAAAGGAAGGACCAAAAAGCCTTGACGAGGTTGATCCGGAACTGATCGACACATTCAACAAGCTCGGCATTCCGCTCGAGGAGCAGAAAGCTCTGTCGGGAATGGCTGTCGATGCCGTGATGGACTCCGTCAGCGTGAAGACGACCCACCGCGAGAAGCTTGCCGAACTCGGAGTCATTTTCTGCTCCATTTCGGAAGCCGTCAAGGATTATCCCGATCTCGTCAGACGCTATCTGGGCAACGTCGTAAGCTACCGCGACAATTTCTATGCGGCGCTTAACTCAGCTGTATTTTCCGACGGCTCGTTCGTCTATATTCCCAAAGGCGTACGCTGCCCCATGGAACTCAGCACCTATTTCCGCATCAACGCCTCGGGAACGGGCCAGTTCGAGCGCACTCTGATTGTGGCCGACGATGACGCATACGTCAGCTACCTCGAGGGCTGTACCGCCCCCATGCGCGACGAGAACCAGCTTCATGCCGCCATTGTGGAAATAATAGTCGAAGACCGCGCCGAAGTCAAATATTCCACAGTCCAGAACTGGTATGCCGGCGATGCCGAAGGACGCGGAGGAGTCTATAATTTCGTGACAAAACGCGGACTGTGTCGCGGCGATTTCAGCAAACTGTCATGGACACAGGTTGAGACCGGTTCCGCCATAACATGGAAATATCCCAGTTGTGTGCTCGCCGGCGAAGGTTCGGTCGGTGAGTTTTATTCAGTGGCCGTAACACGCAACTACCAGCAAGCCGACACTGGCACGAAGATGATTCATCTCGGACGTAATTCCCGCTCAACTATCGTGTCGAAGGGCATCTCTGCCGGTCACAGCCAGAATTCCTACCGCGGTCTTGTGAAAGTGGCTCCGAACGCCGACGGCTGCCGAAACTACACCCAGTGTGACTCTCTCCTCCTAAGCTCCCATTGCGGCGCCCACACTTTCCCCTATATCGAGGCGATGAACGACACCGCCGTACTTGAACACGAAGCTACGACTTCCAAGATCTCTGAAGACCAGCTCTTCTACTGCAACCAGCGCGGCATTCCGACGGAGGAAGCCGTCGGGCTGATTGTCAACGGTTACGCCAAGGAAGTGATGAACAAGCTTCCGATGGAATTTGCCGTGGAGGCTCAGCGCCTGTTGGCAATAACTCTGGAGGGATCAGTAGGATAATAGTGAAACAACCATAATAAAAGTTCTCAATCACCAGTCTATATAATGAACGAACAGTTACTTAAAGTCGAAAACCTTCACGCCGGCATAGAAGGCAAGGAAATATTGAAAGGCATCAACCTTACGGTAAACCGAGGCGAGGTGCATGCCATAATGGGACCCAACGGCTCCGGCAAAAGCACACTCTCTGAAGTCTTGGCGGGCAATCCGGCGTTTCACGTGACCGAAGGCAAGGTTGATTTCCACGGAGTGCCGCTTCTTGATCTACTGCCCGAAGACCGCAGCCACGAAGGCCTGTTCCTTTCATTTCAGTATCCCGTGGAGATTCCCGGAGTATCGATGGTGAACTTCATGCGTGCGGCAGTCAACGCTAAGAGAAAATATTTCAACGAGCAGCCGCTCTCGGCTACGGAATTTCTGAAAATGATGCGCCAGAAACGTGCCATAGTCGAGCTTGACAACAAACTTGCCTCACGCTCCGTCAACGAAGGCTTCTCGGGTGGTGAGAAAAAGCGCAATGAAATCTTCCAGATGGCTGTTCTCGAGCCTCAGCTCTCGATTCTTGACGAGACGGACAGCGGTCTTGACATCGACGCGCTGCGAATTGTTGCGGGAGGCGTCAACAAACTGAAAACCGAACGCAACGCCACTATTGTGATAACCCACTATCAGCGCCTTCTCGACTACATAAAGCCTGATTTCGTCCATGTGCTCTACAAGGGCCGCATTGTCCGCACGGGCGGACCCGAACTCGCCCTCGAGCTTGAAGAACGGGGTTATGACTGGATTAAGGAAGAAGTGGATTCGAAATCATGAACAGCAAGCAACAATATATAGATCTTTTCCGTGACAACAGGACCGTTATAGATGCCGGGAGCGCTCCTGTCCTGAACAGTCTGCGCGATGAAGCTGCCGAGAGCCTGCGTAGCCATGACCTCCCGCTCAAAGGCACCGAGGGTTACGAACGGACGGATGTCAACGGAATGTTTGCTCCGGACTATGGGCTGAATATCATGCGCCTCAATCTTCCGGCCGATATAGCGGAAGCCTGGAAATGCGATGTTCCTAACATATCGACCCTTTTCGCAGTCGTGGCCAATGATTCGTTCATTCCTTCGTCGGGACTGGAAACACGGTTGCCCGAAGGCGTGATTTTCACGTCGCTGCGCCAAGCCGCGCTGTCGTGGCCCGACCTCGTCGGCAAATACTACGGCACGGTTGCCCCTGTCGATAATGCCGCCGTCGCTCTCAACACAATGCTTGTCCAGGACGGTGTGTTCATTTATATCCCGCGCGGGCTCCGGCTGCCGCGTCCGCTCCAGCTTGTCAATATTTTCTCCGCACCGGCTTCGATGATGGCCCTGAGGCGCGTGCTGATAGTGATGGAGGAAGACTCGGAAGCGCAGATTCTCGTCTGTGACCACACTCAGGATACCGCCAACTCATATCTTTCAAGCGAAGTTGTGGAAATCCACCTGTCGCCGAAGGCGCGTCTAGACTATTATTGCATCGAGGAATCATCGGAAGCCACAACACGCCATTCACAGATGTTCGTCAATCAAGCCGATGAATCGTCGTTCCTGACAAACATCTCCACGCTGACATGCGGAAACACTCGCAATTCCTTCACGATAAACGTCAACGGGCAGCGATGTGAGACCCGTCTCGCCGGAATGGCCATTGCGACGGGACGGATGCATATCGACAACTCCGTCCAGCTCCGACACCTGGCCCCGAAATGTTACAGCAATCAGCTGTTCAAATATGTGGCCGACGATTATGCCACAGGTGCATTCCAGGGGTTGATCTATGTGAGCCCGGAAGCTCCGTTCACCGATGCGTATCAGACTTGCCGCAGCGTTCTCGCATCGCCCGACGCACGCATGCATGCCAAACCGCAGCTTGAAATCTATAACGACGAAGTTAAATGCAGCCACGGATCAACCACCGGTCAGCTTGACGCCAAGGCACTCTTTTATATGCGCACTCGCGGAATTCCCGAGAATCAGGCGCGCACAATGCTGATGCAGGCATTTATGGCCGATGTCATCGACACTGTGAAGATGGAAGGGCTGCATGACCGGTTGCGCCATCTCGTCGAAAAGCGTTTTGCGGGTGATAATTCTCTCTGCGGAGAATGCCGCGCCAATTGCCGCGATGCCTCGTCAAACACAAACGAATAAAGGGGAAGAAATACGATGTTTACAGCAGACAAATACAGAGACGATTTCCCGATTCTTTCACGCGAAGTCTATGGAAAACCGCTTGTCTATTTCGACAACACGGCTTCGACCCAGACACCGCGCCAGGTTGTGGACACTGTCACCGACATGTATTTTCACCATAAGGCCAACGTTCACCGCGGAGTCCATGCGCTTTCTCAGGAAGCGACTTCGCTGATGGAGGAAAGCCGGCGCAAGGTAAAGGATTTCATCGGAGCTACATCGGAAAAGGAAGTGATTTTCACGCGGGGCACGACCGAATCGATCAATCTCGTCGCTTCAAGCTACGGAGCGCTGCTCAACGAGGGCGACGAGGTCATTCTCTCTGTCATGGAACATCATTCAAACATTGTTCCCTGGCAACTGCTGCGCGACCGCCGCGGCATCGTGATAAAAGTTGTCCCCATTCTGGAGGACGGCTCTCTCGACATGGAAGCATACCGGAGCCTTCTTTCGCCCAGGACTAAAGTCGTTTCCATAACCCATGTCTCCAACGTGCTCGGCACGGTAAATCCCGTCAGGGAGATAATCCGTCTTGCCCATGAAGCCGGAGCCGTCGCACTCATTGACGGAGCTCAGGCCGTGGCCCATATTCCGGTTGACGTAAAGGAATTAGACGCTGACTTCTACGTATTTTCCTCCCACAAGCTTTATGGGCCGACGGGAATAGGTGTACTTTATGGCCGCGAGTCACTGCTTGAGAAAATGCCTCCTTATCAGGGCGGCGGCGAAATGATCAGCCATGTCGCGTTTGATCACACCACTTTTGCCGAACTTCCGTTTAAATTCGAGGCAGGCACCCCCGACTACGTGGGAATAGCCGCTCTACATACTGCCCTCGAATATGTGGAAAAAATCGGGCTTCTCCCCATTGCAGCCCACGAAGAGAAACTCCTTGCCTACACCACCGCCCGCATGCTTGAAATACCAGGCATGCGCATTTTCGGCACTGCACCCGGCAAAAGCGCTATTATCTCATTTCTCATCGGCAACGCGCATCACTATGACACCGGAATGTTGCTCGACAAGCTCGGAATCGCCGTACGCACAGGCCATCATTGCGCACAGCCGCTGATGCAGGCCCTCGGAATCGAAGGTACGGTCCGGGCATCGTTTGCTCTTTACAACACTCTTGAGGAATGTGACCGCTTCATTCAGGCCCTCCACAGAATCACTCCGATGTTGCTCTGACGCCATGGCCCACGAATTTTCTCCTGAGGAACTCAGCCGCTACTCGCGCCATCTCTCACTCCCCGGATTCGGACGCGATGCCCAGCAGCGCCTCGCCGATTCTTCCGTTCTGATCATAGGGGCCGGCGGTCTCGGATCGCCAGTAGCGCTTTATCTTGCCGCTTCAGGCGTGGGACACATCACAATCGCCGATGGCGACAACGTTGACCTCTCCAATCTGCAGCGACAGATCATCCATGCCACCGCCGACCTCGGACGTCCCAAAGCTATCTCCGCTGCCGAAAAAATGACAGCGTTGAATCCGGAAATTCGCGTCACTCCCCTCACCCGTTTCATCTCGGAAGAAGAAATAGAACCGCTCATCCTCGCCCACGACTTCATAATTGATGCGACAGACTCGCCGGAAGGTAAATTCATGATTGATGCCGCTTGCGCCCGATGCGGAAAAGCTTACAGTCATGGCGCCATCTTTCAATACGAAGGCCACACAATGACAATTCTCCCCTCCACAGCCCGTTTGACCGACCTTTTCCCTGAAGGGCCGGTTCTTTCCGACAGACCACAACCCGTCGGTCCGTTGGGCGTCGTGCCGGGAATTCTCGGCACCATTCAGGCGACAGAAGCCATCAAATATCTTACCGGCGTCGGCGAACTCCTCACCGATCGACTACTGCGCTTTGACATTCTGACCATGCAGTTCTCCACCATCCGCCTACGGTGAACCCCCATATCACTTATCCCCACTCAGGCAACTTATAGAAAGATCATTCCGGAGCTCCGTAACAAAGCGTATTTCAAGCCATTACATCTTATCACAACATTTAATCCGCAAAAAGTTTCCTCATAATTTGTATAATTCAAAAAAACTGCCTAACTTTGCATCGCAAAACAAAACAACGATGGTGCCATAGCTCAGTTGGTAGAGCAAAGGACTGAAAATCCTTGTGTCCCCGGTTCGATTCCTGGTGGCACCACCTCTAAAATCGCTAAGTAGTTAAATTTCAACTACTTAGCGATTTTTCTTTCACTCAAATTTTGCCGAGTTCCCTATAAAGTTGGCGCATAGTAATAAACGGCGCATAGTAATAAACCTGTGTTTACGGAATAAAAATTAT
>ULSH01033586.1_pt1 | contig 53757 bp, 43 predicted proteins | sample 1956151 | NCBI WGS metagenome assembly ULSH01 (sample SAMEA4835702, study PRJEB28245) | human gut metagenome | biome: gut microbiome; material: fecal sample | place: Denmark | collected 2008 | reverse complement strand
TTTCATAAATGGTGATGTCTGCGTCAGCAGACATGTCCGTTTATTATGAAAGTTCCGTACAGCGGACATGAGGAGCGCATGCTTGCTGGCGGCGATTACAGGAGCACGAACTATGGAGCAATCGCCTTTCATGAAAAAAACAGCACGATGTAAAATTCCTGCAACACGCATCTGCACTGCACCTACATCGTACTGTCGTTCCTTTATAACTTTATAATCGGAAATATTCCTTTCCGCACTTCTCATCCTCGTAAAGCTGCTGCTTTAATGCCTCCACAGACGGAAACTTCTGCTCAGGTCTCTGGTAATGATAAAGTTCCACCTTTGCCTCTTCCCCATATAAATCCATATCACAATCAAAAAGATGGGTTTCCACACCCACAAACTTTTCCAGAACTGTGGGCTTTATGCCAATATTTGTGATTCCGTAGAATTTCTTTCCTGCAACCCTGATTCCGGATGCATAAACACCTCTCGGCGGCAGAAGCTTGTCCTCTCCTGGAATCTGGTTGATGGTCGGAACCCCGATTGTCCTGCCCAGCTGATGTCCATGTATCACCTCACCTGTCACAGTATAAGGATATCCCAACAGTTCATTGACCTTCTCCATATGTCCCTTCAGAAGTTCCTCCCGGATATAGGTGCTGCTGATCTCCCGTGATCCATCCATCACCTTATCCAGAACTTCTACCTGAAATCCGTAAATGCTTCCCATCTGCTTAAGCAATTCTGGTGTGCCTTTCCTTCCATGACCGAAATGAAAATCCGATCCGACGACCAGTACCTTGGCACGAAGCTTTTTCACCAGAATCTCTCCGACAAAGTCCTCTGCCTCCATACACATAACCTCTGACACAAACGGACACTCAATCAAAGTGCAGACCCCATGACGATGCAGCTGCTCTCTGCGTTCCTCATTTGTCAGAAGCATCTGAGGCTTCCTCTGTCCAAGCTTTACCTGAGGTGATACGTCAAAAGTAAAGATGACCGTCTCCAAGTCATCTTTCTTTCCGATTTCCAATATCCGATGAATCAGTTTCATATGCCCCCGGTGTACTCCATCAAACTTCCCAAGTGTGATCACAGAAGGTCTTTCCGTCCCAAAATCCAGTGTTTTTCTGATATATCTCATAGGTTCCTCAACTCGTTTACAGAAACATTTTTTTCGGTTTATAGATATGGTGATGCTTATGGTATTCATATATCCCCATAAATATACGCTTACTGTCATACATCCTAAGTTGCTGCTTTCCATTTTCCTCTGTTTCAGATACCACAAACTGATCTGCACGAAGTGGATTTCCATTATGGATCAACAGATCAAATGCAGGGCTTACATACGCCTTTGGCAGTTCCCCAAACATCTCGTCAACCGCTGCCAGCTTTTCTTCCAGCCTGGCTTCCCGCACAAGTTCTTCTATCTGTGACAACGTACAGGCATCCTGAATTTGGAACCTCCCTACGCGTACTCTGGTCAGATGCTGCATCGCACCGCCGCATCCAAGCTTCTCACCGATATCATGGCATAATGTCCGGATATAAGTACCTTTTGAACAGCTCACACGGATAGTCACCTCCGGCAGATCCATTTCACAGATTTTAATCTCGTAAAATGTAACCGGACGCGCCTTACGTTCCACCGTCTTTCCTTCCCGGGCATATTCATATAATTTCTTACCATCCACCTTCAAAGCGGAATACATCGGCGGTATCTGCATCTGTTCTCCCAGAAACCCTTCCACACAGTTTATGATCTCCGTCTTACTGCAGTTCACCGGATGTTCCTCCAGAATCTTTCCGCTCATATCCTGCGTATCCGTCACGATGCCCAACCGCAGCACCGCCTCATAGGTCTTTGTCTCATCCGTCAGCAGATCACAAATCTTCGTAGCTTTGCCCAGGCAGACCGGAAGCACTCCCACCGCATCCGGATCCAGGGTTCCGGTATGCCCGATTTTCTTCTGCTTTAAGATTCCGCGCAGCTTTGCCACCACATCATGTGAAGTGAACCCGGCTTCTTTATAAATATTTAAGACTCCGTCATACATGCGTCTCACGCTTCCCCTGTCAATTGTTTTTCTATATAAAGTGTGATATTGTTGACCACATCAAAGGGACCTCCCTGCATGGTACATCCTGCGGCTTTTACATGACCGCCACCACCGAAAATACCGGCAATTTTACTGACATCCACCTCACCGTTTGACCGCATACTGACTTTAAATTCCTGAAAACTTAATTCATACAGGAACAACGCTACCTCTACTCCTGCCGTATTCCGAAGCTGGTTTACAATGCCGTCCAGATCCTTCGGTTCCAGCCCATAGAAGTCCATCTCCCTTTGGCGGACAATCCCGACAATACATCTGCCGTTCAAAAGCAGAATACTCTCCATCAGCGTCCGGCCCATAATCTGATTCTGAACATAAGTTTTCTGATAAAAACTTCCATCCACGATATCAGAAAATGGAATGCCCTTTTCCATCAGATTCGCTGCTATACGCATCGTCTCAGGTGATGTGTTCGAGTATTGAAACACACCTGTGTCATGGACAATGCCTGTGTAAAGAGCTTCCGCACAATCTTTCTGAATCTTTTCATCCTCCAGAAGTCCATACAGAACTTCACAGGTAGAACTGGCATCCGCCAGAATGTGATTTACTTCACATAATCCGCTGTTCGTCACATGGTGGTCAATACATACTGTATGTACCGCATGTTCCAGCAGCGGTGCTGCCACACCAATGCGATCCTTGCTGCTGACGTCCAGAAGGATGATCAGATCATAAACGCGGTCCGGCACACACACATTCTTTACCTGATCAATGTCTGCAATGAATTGAAAAACTTCTCTCGGTTTCTCCAGATAAACATCTGCCTGTATCTGAGGATAATTTTCCCTCAGATACAGGTACAGACCCATACAGGAGCCAACACAATCTCCATCCGGATTTACATGACCCGCGATCGCGATAGTTGCCGCACCATTCAAAACCTCTGCTAATTTATTCATCTGCCTCATCATCCTTTTCATGGATATCCCGATTCACATCATCAATCAGTTTCGACATGGTCACGCCGTATTCGATGGACTGGTCTAACACAAACTGGATTTCCGGCGTGTTCCTTAAGTTTACATTCTTTGCCAGGAGTCTGCGGACATATCCTTCTGCACTGCGCAGACCTGCGATCGTGTCCTCTTTTGCCTTATCATCTCCCAGCACACTGATATATGCCTTGCATGTCTTCAGGTCAGGAGCGACCTCCACTGCTGTAACCGAAGTCATCATGGCAATTCTCGGATCTTTGATTTCATTGCGGATAATCTGACTTAATTCCCGCTGTACTTCTCCATTGATCCTGGTGTTTTTAATACTATTTTTTCTCACTTTAATCCCTCTATTTTCTATCGTTGCCTATCTCGGTACTTCTACCATAACATAGGCTTCTACAATATCAAATTCCTGAATATCGTTGAAACCGTCAAATACCAGACCGCATTCGTAACCGGATTTAACCTCCTTCACATCATCCTTGAAACGCTTCAGGGATGCCAGCGGTCCTTCGAAGATCTGTGTTCCCTCGCGGCTGATACGTACCTTGCATCCTCTCTGGAAGATACCATCCAGTATATAACTTCCTGCGATTGTACCGACTCCGGAAGCCTTGAACAGCTGACGGATTTCTGCATGACCGATTACCTTCTCTTCGAAGATTGGATCCAACATACCTTTCATGGCTGCTTCCACATCCTCGATGGCCTGATAAATGACACGATACAGACGGACATCCACCCCTTCCTGCTCTGCAACCGTCTTTGCCTGCACATCCGGACGCACATTGAATCCGATAATGATTGCATTGGATGCTGCCGCCAGCGTAACGTCAGACTCATTGATCGCACCGACACCGCCGTGAACAATCTTAACTACAACTTCCTCGTTGGACAGACGTACCAGTGACTGTTTTACTGCCTCCACAGAACCCTGTACATCGGCCTTTACCACGATATTCAATTCCTTCAGGTTACCTTCCTGAATCTGGCTGAACAGATCATCCAGAGACATCTTCGCTTTTGTTTCTTCCAGCAGCTTATTCTTTCCTTCCGATACGAAGGTTGCTGCAAAATTCTTCGCGTCTTTATCCGTATCTGTGGCAACAAGGATCTCACCGGCATTCGGCACATCATTTAAGCCCAAAAGCTCTACCGGCATGGAAGGACCAGCCTCTTTCACACGGCGTCCCTTGTCATCCATCATAGCACGTACTTTACCGGAACATGCACCTGCGGCAATATAATCTCCCACATGCAGCGTACCCTTCTGAATCAGGATATTGGCAACAGGTCCTTTTCCTTTATCCAGTTTTGCCTCAATGACAAGACCTCTGGCTTTACGCTTCGGATTTGCTTTCAGCTCCATCACCTCTGCTGTCAGCAGGATCATCTCCAGAAGCTCTGTGATACCTTCTCTCGTATGCGCTGATACCGGAACAAAGATGGTACTTCCGCCCCAGTCTTCCGGAATCAATTCATACTCAGACAGCTCCTGTTTCACACGCTCCACATTGGCACTTGGCTTATCAATTTTGTTGATCGCCACAATGATTTCCACTCCTGCGGCTTTGGCATGGTTGATCGCTTCCACCGTCTGGGGCATAACACCGTCATCAGCTGCTACGACCAGAACTGCGATATCTGTGGAATTAGCGCCACGCATACGCATAGCGGTAAATGCTTCATGGCCAGGCGTATCCAGGAAGGTGATATTCTGTCCGTTGATCGTAACCACCGTAGCACCGATATGCTGGGTGATACCACCTGCCTCACGGTCTGTTACATGGGTATCACGGATCGCATCCAACAGAGAAGTTTTACCATGATCTACGTGTCCCATAACACAGACAACGGGAGGACGGGAAACCATATCCTTTTCATCCTCTTCTTCCTCACGAAGCAATTCCTCGATTACATCAACCTTTTCTTCTGCCTCCGCAATAATATCATAATCCAGTGCAATCTCCTGGGCCTTTTCAAAGTCGATTTCATGGTTCACAGTCACCATGATTCCTTCCAGGAACAGCTTCTTCACAATTACGGACGGCTGCATCTTCATCTTCTCAGCCAACTCACGAATTGTCAGTTTCTCCGGAAGTGTGATCTCCTTTACTTCCTCTTTCTTCTCTTCCTTTGGCTTCGGTGACGGCTTCTGAAGCGCTTTTGGAAGATTCTGATTCGGACGGCGTGACTGATTTGGACGATTCCCCTGATTCGGACGACGGTCTTCTCCAAACTTCTTATCTCTCAGTGAATCTTTCGTCTTATCTTTGTCTTTATGACTGGTATCTCTGGACGGCTTTTTCAGTCCAAGATCAATGGTCTCAACCTGCGGCTTCTTATCACGGCCAAAGCCATTACCCTGCGGACGGCCACTTCTGTCTCCCGGACGATTTGTACGATCTCCAAAGGGACGCTGCGGTCTGTCTCCCTGCGGACGAGCTGGACGATCTCCGTAAGAACGGTTTCCATTCCGGTCACCCTGGGGACGGTTTCCATTTCGCTCTCCATATGGGCGATTGTTATTACGATCGCCCTGCGGACGATTACTATTACGATCTCCATAGGAACGATTGTTATTACGGTCGCCCTGCGGACGATTATTATTACGTTCTCCATAAGAACGATTATTATTCCGGTCGCCCTGGGAACGGTTACTATTCCGATCGCCCTGTGGACGGCTGCCGTTCCGTTCTCCCTGCGGGCGATTGCCATTTCGGTCGCCCTGGGAACGGTTATTATTGCGTTCGCTCTGAGGACGACTGTTATGAGCATTCTGTGATACCGTGTTCTGAATACGTGCTCCTGCATCCTGTGCGGTAACGGATGGCTCTGTCTTTGTCTTCTGTACCTTTTCTGTCTGCACCGCTTCTGTCTGAGACTTCTGTACAGTTGCCGCTTCTGTCTGCTGCGGTTTCTCTACCTGCACAGTCTCCGATTGCTGCGGTTTCTGCACCTGTGCATTCTCTGCCTGCTGCTTTTGTGTCCGAATACTCTGATTCTTTTCCGCCTGCTGTACGTTCTCCGGCTGCAGACGCGCTGCCGGTTTTCCCTGTACAGATGCCCCATCTGCCTGCGGACGGGCTTCCTGGACTGGATTTGCAGCAGACTGCTCCCCTTTATCACGGGCTGCTTTCTCTCTTTTTTCTGCCTGGGCACGAGCTGCCTTTTCACTCTGAGCCCGCTGCTGAAGTTTCTTTCTGGCTTCCTGACTGGTTGCATTCTGAGGACGCAACACCTGAATGATATTTGACTTTTTCTTTGGTTTCTCCACTAACTTCTCCTCTACCTTTCCACTCTTGGAAGATTTGATTCCCAGTGACTTACGCACCAGTACTTCCTGATCCTCTTCGAGGGTACTCATATGACTTTTAACATCTACCTTTTTTTGTTTCAAAAAATCCATGACCTCTTTATTCGTTCGATTCAATTCTTTTGCAAGCTCATGTATTCTAAGTTTTGGCATTCTACCACCGACCTTTCTGACTACTCATTCATCTTCTTAGCGACTGCCTTCGCCAAGTTCTCATCTGTAACCGCAAGCGATGCCCGGAATGTCTTTCCTATTGCCATCCCAAGTTTTTCCATCTCCCCGAAATAGCAGATTGGCGTACGGTAGTATTCACACATATTACTGAATTTTTTTCTGGTGTTCTCTGAGGCATCTTCTGTCACGATCACAAGGGCAGCATTTCCTGATTTCACTGCATGCTCCACCTGAAACTCACCGCTTGCAATCTTTCCTGCCTTCATCGCCAGTCCCAGAAAGGAATAGACTTTCTTTTCATCCAAGGGCTTCCATCTCCTTTTCCAGGTTATCGTAAATTTCTTTCGGAATCGCCGTCTGGAAAGAACGTTCCAGCCCCTTGCTTTTTATGGCCTTCGTCAGACATGCCCTGTCCGGACAGACATATGCACCCCTGCCGTTCTTCTTTCCTGTGGCATCCAGCAAAATCTCACCTTCCGGAGTCCTGATCACCCGTATCAGTTCCTTTTTGCTTTTCATTTCGTTGCATCCGATGCATTTACGCATCGGAACTTTTCTCACAGTTCCCAAACAATCACTTCCTGCCTATTCTTATTTCTTAAAGCAGCAGACTTTAAGGTCCGCCATTGATAACTATTCCTCCTCTGCGGCTTCCTGTTCCTCATATAACTCTGCCGTATCCTCTGCTGCATCAGCAACAGTATCTTCTGTCATGTCTTCTGCAGCATCCTCGTCGAATGCCTCATAGGAATCCTCATCATACTCATCTTCTTCATAGTACTCGAAATCACCGGCTTCCCTTGCCTGTGTCTCACTCTTGATATCAATCTTAAATCCGGTAAGTCTTGCTGCCAGTCTTGCATTCTGACCTTCTTTACCGATTGCCAGAGACAACTGATAGTCCGGAACGATCACCTTCGCTGTTTTCTCATCCGGATCTGCCATAACAGAGATTACTTTTGCCGGAGAAAGGGCATTCTCAATCAACAGTGCCGGATTCTCATCCCAGTTGATGATATCAATCTTTTCACCGCGCAGTTCATCCACAATGGCATTCACACGTGCTCCGTTCATACCTACACAGGCGCCGACCGCATCTACATCCGGATCATTGCTCCATACAGCAATCTTGGTGCGTGATCCCGCCTCACGTGCAATACTTTTCATCTCCACGATTCCATCTTTTACCTCTGTAACCTCCGCCTCAAAAAGACGTTTTACAAGTTCTGGATGGGTTCTGGACACCAGAATTTTCGGTCCCTTCGGCGTATCCTTTACTTCCAGTACGTATAATTTGATACGCTCTGTCGGAAGGAATTTTTCTCCCTTTACCTGCTCATTCTCTGTCAGAAGAGCATCTACTTTACCCAGATTGATACTCACGTTATTCCCTACATATCTCTGGACAATACCGGTAACCAGATCATGTTCCTTTTCGTAATACTGGTTGTAAAGTACTTTACGTTCTTCCTCACGGATCTTCTGTAAAATTACATTCTTGGCATTCTGAGTGGCGATACGCCCAAACTCCTTCGACTTGATCTCCACATGCACGATATCGCCAAGTTCATACTTGGAATCTTTCATTCTCGCATCCGCCAGACCAATCTGCAAAACCGGATCCTCCACATCTTCCACAACCTCTTTCTCCGCATATACGGAAAAATCACAGGTCTCCGGATTGATGTTGACCTTCACATTATCCGCCTTGCCGAAATGATTCTTACATGCCTGCAAAAGGGACTGCTCAATGGCTTCCAGCAAAGCATTCTTGCTGATATTCTTTTCCTTTTCCAGAATATTAAGGGCTTCCAATAACTCTGTATTCATTTTTCTCTTTTCCTCCTGTAATCAACGAACTGCCACAACAATTCTTTAAAAATCAAATGCCAGACGAATCAACGCGATATCTGCTTTCTCAAAAGTCTGCTCACTTCCATCTTCCGTTATAATTGTCACACTGTTCTCATCATATGCATGCAATACACCATAAAATTCCTTCTGTCTGTCAATTGCACGGTAGGTCCTGATTTCCAGTTCTTTGCCCATGCTTCTTTCATAGTCCTTTTCCTTCTTCAGCGGACGGCCCAGTCCCGGAGAACTGACCTCCAGAATATAGGAATCTCCGATAAAATCCTGTTCGTCCAGTTTGTCACCGAATGCACGACTCACCACTTCGCAGTCATCTACCGTAATACCGCCCTCTTTATCAATGTAAGCCCTCAGATACCAATTGCCGCCTTCCTTGACATATTCCACGTCTACCAGTTCGAATCCCTGCTGGTCTATGATAGGCTGAATCAGAGTTTCGGCTTTCTGCTCATATTCTTCCTTTTTACTCACCCTTATCACCACCTTCTTATTTTTTCTTCCAACAAAGAAGAGTGGACATCGCGTCCACTCTTCAGCCAGTAACATCATTAACAGTTACAGTATAGCACCCTTATTCTGGAAAAGCAAGGGCTAAATCGCCGGAAAATGCAGAATCACCCCCACTTTTAAGGCATTTTCACCGAAATTCAGATCTGTCCTTTCACATGGACATCCAACTGGTTATACGGAATTTCAATCCCTTCTTCATCAAATGTCAATTTTATCTTCTCTAGCATGTCCCATCGCGTCTGGATATAGTCTTCCGTAGCTACCCACGCCCGAAATCCGATGGTCACCGAACTGTCCTCCAGTCCGTCCACAAAAAACTGCCTGTCCTCTTCCTGAAATCTGGAATCATGTTCTACCAGTTTTTCCAATACTTCTTTTGCTTTCCGCAAGTTGGCCTGATAAGAAATTCCGACTGTGATCTCAAGTTTTCTCCGGTTCATGGCAGTGACATTCGTGATCGTGTGATTCGTCAGATTCGAATTCGGCACCAGAATCATCCGATTGTCAATACTCATGATCGTAGTATAATACATCTCTATCTTTTGAACGGTTCCCTCCACGCCTTCGGAAGGACAGATAATGTAATCCCCCGCCCGGAAGGGTTTTAAAAACAAAATCAAAATACCACCCACAAAGTTCGATAGTCCGCCCTGCAATGCAAGCGAAATACCTACTCCTGCAGAGGCAACCAGTGCTGCAATGGAAGATGCCTCCACACCGAACTGAATTACAATGGAGACAATGGTGATTCCCAGGATTCCATACCTCACCAGTGAAATCACAAAACTGGCGGCCGCCTGCTCCACATGAAACCGTTCCAGATCCCGTTTCAGCCTTTTACAAATATATTTGAGCAATTTACTGACTACAAGATAAACCAGTATGGAAAGAACTACTTTCCATAAAAATTCCAACGCGCCGGCTCCCTTACCCGTCATCCATTGTACAAGCCCTTCCCAGGATATCATCCTTTACGCTTCTCCTCTTTCTCGATTTTCTCCTGCAGTTCCTTTTTCAGATCTTTCTTAGCAGCAGCCATTTTCCTCTTCGTCTTGCTCTTCGCCGTCTTATTATCCACCAGCTTTTCCACTGCCTTGGAATACTTAAATACAGCTGCAGACAACGGTGCAATTTTTATGGTAATGGAATTCTTTCTCTCGTCATGTTCCACATTCTTACTGATTTTAACTCTAGGATTCACAAATCCCGTTCCGCCGAAAACTGCCGCATCACTGTTGAAAATTTCTTTATATTTTCCCGGATATGGAACACCCACCCGGAAATTTTCATAACTCTGACCAGAGAAATTGCAGACAATCAATAACGTTTCCTCTTTCTTTTTTCCCTTTCTAAGGAAAATCAGAAGATTTTTCTCCCATTCCAGACAATTGATCCATTCAAAACCTTCCGGATCAAAATCTTTTTCATAAAGTGCCGGTTGTTCCCGGTAAAGCTTCAGCAAAGCTTTCATAAACACCTGCATCTGCTGATTCTTCTCTTCCTCCAGAAGCTCCCAGTCCAGTCCCTGCTTTTCTGACCATTCCCGATGCTGTCCGAAATCCTGTCCCATGAAGAGCAGCTTTTTCCCCGGATGTGCCAGCATATATCCATATGCCGCCTTCAGATTGGCAAACTTCTGTTCCTCATTCCCCGGCATCTTCTCCAGCATGGAAGCCTTCCCATGTACCACCTCGTCATGGGATAAAGTAAGACAGAACTTCTCACTGTAAGCATATACCATGCTGAATGTCAATTGATCGTGATGTGCTCCTCTGTATACCGGGTCATACCGCATATACCCCACAAAATCATTCATCCACCCCATATTCCACTTATAATCAAATCCCAGTCCTTCCTCGTTCAGATCTCCTGTGATCTTTGGCCATGCAGTAGATTCCTCGGCAATCAGCAGCGCATCCGGATATTTTTTCTTAAAGATAGAATTCAAGTGTTTCAAAAATTCGATAGCTTCCAGATTTTCATTACCGCCGTAGATATTCGCCACCCATTCGCCATCATTTTTTCCATAATCCAGATACAGCATAGAGGCTACCGCATCCATACGGATTCCGTCCGCATGGTACTTTTCCGCCCAGAACAGGGCATTGGCTAACAGAAAATTCGTCACCTGAGGCCGTCCGTAATTATAAATCAGAGTTCCCCAGTGGGGATGGCTTCCCTGCCTCGGATCAAGATGTTCATACAGACAGGTGCCGTCAAAACTGCACAGCCCAAACGTATCTCTTGGAAAATGTGCAGGAACCCAATCCAGAATCACTCCAATTTCCTGCTGATGCATATAATCCATAAAATACATGAAATCCTGGGGTGTTCCGTAACGCGCTGTCGGTGCATAGTATCCGGTCACCTGGTAACCCCAGGATTCATCCAACGGATGTTCCATCACCGGCATCAATTCAATATGAGTATACCCCATCTCTTTTACATACTCCGCCAGCATGGGGGCAAGTTTCCGATAATTGTAAAAATACTGCTCCTCTCTGTCCCCTGGAACCTTCCAGGAACCCAGATGCAGCTCATACACATACATCGGCTGGCTCTTTCCCTGCACAGATTTTCTTTTGCGCATCCAATCACTATCATTCCAGTGATAACTCAAATCTGCCACAACAGATGCTGTACCCGGACGATTCTCCGCCGCATTGGCATAGGGATCAGCCTTCAGGTAGGTCAATCCGCCCTTCGCCTTAATCTCGTATTTATACAACACTCCTGCTTCAAGTTTCGGTATGAACAACTGGAAGATTCCGCTGCTGTCCAGTTTTTCCATCTGGTACACACGCCCATCCCAGTGATTAAAATCGCCCACGACACTGACTCTTATGGCATTCGGCGCCCAGACAGCAAAATAAACACCCTCTACACCGTCAATCCGCATCGGATGTGCCCCCAGTTTTTCATAGATATCATAACAGATGCCAGCCTCAAACTGCTTCTCCTCTTTCTCTGTTATCATAGAAGGAAACGCATATGGATCAAAAATCTCTCTGCTCTCTTCTCCCTCTCCTACCACATATACATATCCAGGAATCCTCTTTCTATCGAGAAATACTGCAAAGAATCCTGACTCATCCTCCTGTACCATCTCATAAAGCTGGTTATCCTTCAAAGTCTTTACATAAACCTTTTTTTCTCCCGGCAAAAAACACTGAATCAGTACACCTTCTTCTGTAACTCTTGGTCCAAGAATACGCTTGGGATGATCCTCTTCTGAGTAAACTACCGCCTCAATTTCAGCCCAGTCCATAAAATCATATAATTTGTCGTTCATTCCTCTGGCCTCCTTCTGTCATGATTCAAAATCGCAGCTGTTCTGTACGTTTACAGTTGCCCGAAATTGCTCCTTTCCGAACACTTATCTTTATTTTATCATTATTATCAGAAAATTAAAAGGACTTATTCCTCTTTCCGCAGCATATCTAAACGGACATGTCTGCTGACGCAGATATCACCATATATGAAAGTCAGATACGTTCTATCTTATGTATAAATAATCCGCTTCTCAATTTCGGTTCAAACCAGGTAGATTTTGGGGGCATCAGAAGATCCGCGTCTGCCACATCAAACAATTCCCCGATTGACGTAGGATACATAGAAAAAGCACAGATACAGTCCGCCCCGCAGCGGCGTTCCAGTTCCTGCAGCCCCCGGATTCCTCCTACAAAATCAATTCTGCCATCTGTCTTTGGGTCCTGAATTCCAAAAAACGGCTCCAAAATTTCCCGTTGCAAAAAGGCGACATCCAGAGCTCCTACCGGATCCTCCTGACATCTTTCCTTCCTTGCGCTCAGCCGATACCAGCTTCCGTTCATATAGAAGCCCATTTCACCCTTTTTCTCTGGTCTGTAAGCGTTCTCCCCAACTGCCTCCACTTTACATACCTCTTCCAACTTCTTCAGTATCTCCTCCGGCTGATATCCATTCAATTCCTTCAGTACACGGTTATAATCCATAATCATCAGCTCTTCATCTGCAAACAGCACCGACAGAAAGTAATTAAACTCCTCTTGTCCGGTAAAGTCAGGATGTTCTTCCCTCCGCTTCAGAGATACCCTGACCGCAGAAGCTGCACGGTGATGTCCGTCCGCAATATACGTGTGCTGCAAATCTGCAAAAGCTTTCGTCAATGCACTGACGTGCTCCGCATCTTCAATCACCCACACACGATGCCAGACACCGTCCTCTGCCATAAAAGCAGTTTCCGGCTCCCTTCTCTTCTCTTCCTCCAGAATTTTTCTGATTTTTTCATTTCCACGATAAGCAAGAAAAATCGGTCCTGTCTGAGCACTGCACACATCCACATGTCTCACCCGATCCTCTTCCTTCTCACGCCTGGTATTTTCGTGTTTCTTAATCACACCGCTGATGTAATCATCCACTGCTGAACAGGCTACCAACCCAGTCTGGCTTCTTCCATCCATCACCAGCTCATAAATATAATAACACGCCCTCTCATCCTGAACAAAAACTCCTTCCGACTCCATCTGACGCAGCATCTCATCAGCCTTTTGATAAATCTCCGGCGCATACATATCACAATCCGGCTCAAACTGTGTCTCCGGTCTGTCAATCCGAAGGAACGAGTATCCGTCCCCCTCCACCTTTTCTCTTGCTTCACTCCTGCTATAGACATCATAAGGCAGCGCCGCTACCTTATCTGCTAATTCTGTCCTGGGTCTCAACGCCCGAAACGGTCTGATTACAGCCATCTTTTTCCTCCCTGCATCTCATATATTATAATTTCCGGTAATTGTTCTGTATTCTGACAATTGCCGGCTGATTACCGCCTGTTTTTCTATAAGTACGTCATTGATTTCTTATAAACTTTCCCATCCGATGAATCGCCTGAAACAGAACCGGAAACCGTCTCCGGTTTCTGTGTATAACCTTCAAAACTCCCCAACTCTTCTTCCACCTGGTAAATTTCCTGCTCTTCTTCATGATTCAAACTTCCATCCCTTGATTTTTCTCTGGAGAAGTATCCTTTTCCTTATTTTTATAATTTATTTTTTCAATCTCACACTGGTGCAGTTTCGTTTCTCTATCATAATTAATACCTACAAGCAAAAGCTCTCCTGCATAATCTTTCAGTGCGCTTATATACTGTTTATCCTTTATTTGAGCAATTGCGCCTTTCGCAGATTTGTCCCACTTCATTTCCACAAGAATTACTGCCTTATCTGCATGTCTGCGGGGAAGAAATACAAGATCTGCAAATCCCTTTCCTGTCGGAAATTCACGCACAACCACATAATCTTTTCTTGCACTGTAATAGGCAAGTGACATCACACAACTCAACGAATTCTCATTGTTATATGACAAAATGGAGGTAGTCTCCATATGAACTTCATCAATCCCTCTCGCTACCGTATCGGCATCTTGCTGTAAGGTAGATTCCAGAAGTTTTTCTGATTTTTCAATCGCGTTGGCTAACTTATCCCATCCTCCGTTTTTGATTGACCGCACAAATTCACCCCGGACTTCCTCGTTAGGAATAAACACTTCCCGGGTCTGTCCATCGTAGGCGAGATACCCCAGATGGACCAATAATGTGAGCACGTCATCTTTACTTTTGAACGTGGTCATATCATTTTGAAAAGAACCAGTATCAATAACACATCTGCCACCTGCAAGCATAACGACAACTGCATCTTTTAATCCATCAAAATTCATATCTATATAAATCTTAAGCGCCTCATAAGTCTCTGTGCTGATCCAATAACTCTGAAATTCTCTCTCCTGCATAGCATCGATCACAGATTTCGGATTATATACATGCTGAATCCTCTTAAATTTGTATCCATCATACCAACGTTTCGCTTCATTAAAATCCATATGATACTCTTTACACAGATTTTTTACTTCCTTTTCCGTGAATCCCACATACTCAGATGTACGTTTTGGATTTGTCATGGAACATTCCTCGAACATATTCAATGCCGAATGTGTTCCATACTTTTTAATCGGTAAAATTCCCGTTATATATGCCAAATCAACATACAACTGATCCTTTAATAAGTCCCGCAGGAAATCCAGGTACTTTGTTTGTGCTTCCATATCATGCTGTTTCTCACGAAAAATACAGTCCCACTCATCAATAATGAAAACAAAACCCATTCCCGTACAATTATATATTTGTTCCAGTGCAGATGAAAGATGTGTCTCCTCCGGTTCAAAATGCATTCCAAAAACTTGTTTCAGTTCTTTCAAAACTGTCTTTTCCAGATATGAAACCAGATTTTTCGCTCCGTCTGCCCGGCTCAGAAAACGTTGCATATATAAAAAAATTACATTATGCTTGTTCAAATGCTTTTCAAATTCCGGATCCTTCGCAATCACAAATTCAGAAAATATTTCCCGCGAATCGCACCCTCTGCTGTAATAAGCCACTAACATATCAACTGCCATTGATTTTCCAAACCGCCGTGGTCTGCTAACACAAATATTACTCTGCTTCGTTCCCAATATATTATTCGTGTAAGAAATCAATCCTGTCTTGTCAACATATATTTGCGAATGAACAGCCTTTAAAAAAGCATTATTCCCAGGATTTAAGTATATCCCCATCACATAAATCCTCCTTTCTGCACTCCTGTAATCAGCATCACCTTTCCTGCGATTCCCTGATATTCTCTAACAAAAATCGGATCTGCTCATCTTGTAACATAGTATAGCCGATTTTCATCTGCTTTACAAGCGAAAAAGCCTGCTGCAACACATCGCGGGATATTTGAAATGTGAATTGTAACAGAAAAATACCCCGTCTCACCATACAAACACGGCAAGACGAGGTATCCTATATTCTGCTTTCCTGTAACTGTTCAGCGTCTCACAGTTACCGCGCTTTATTTCACAATCCGTACTTTGAGAACTCCATCGATTTCCTCCAGAGCTTTTACAATTTCTTCGGTAGCCGGACTTTCCAAATCAATCAGCGTATACGCATAATTCTCTTTTCCTTTGTTGGTAAGATCTGCAATATTCACTTTCGCATCTCCCAAAACCTTTGTAAACTGGCTCAGCATATTAACAATATTTCTATGATTGATTGCAATACGTCCTTCTGCCGTACAACGGCCCATATCACACGCCGGGAAGTTTACGGAATTCCTGATATTACCATTTTCCATATAATCACGCAGCTGTTTTACTGCCATAACCGCACAATTGTCTTCGGACTCCTCGGTAGATGCTCCAAGATGCGGCGTAACCAGTGTTCCCGGAGCGCCTGCAACAACCGGATTGGCAAAATCTGTCACATACTTCTTTACCTTACCCTCTTTTAATGCTTCGACCAAAGCGTCCTCATCAACCAGAAGGTCACGGGCAAAATTGAGAAGTACCACACCGTCTTTCATCATAGCAATCGCTTCTTTATTAATCATTTTCTTTGTGCTTTCCAGAAGCGGCACATGGATCGTAATATAGTCACAGTCACGATAGATATCCTCCACGGACTGAATATGATGGATAGAACGAGACAAGTTCCATGCTGCATCTACGGAGATATATGGATCGTATCCATATACATCCATGCCCAGATGAGTAGCTGCATTCGCTACCAACTGACCGATGGCACCCAAGCCAATGATTCCAAGCTTTTTACCGCTGATCTCACATCCGGCAAACTGCTTTTTCTGCTTTTCTGCCTGTTTGCCCACATCCGGATTCTCTTTCTGACTCTCTACCCACTCAATACCGCCTACGATATCACGGGAAGCCAACAGCATTCCTGCCAAAACCAGCTCTTTTACACCGTTGGCATTTGCACCAGGTGTATTGAATACCACGATACCATGTTCCGCACATAACTCCAACGGAATGTTATTCACACCTGCACCTGCTCTGGCAATCGCTGCCAGATGATCGGGAAGCTCCATATCGTGCATCTTGGCACTTCTTACCAGCACAACATCAGCATCTTCAAAATTCTCCGTCTTCTCATATTCCCCACCGAAATTTACCAAGCCGACCTCGGAAATCGGATTCAGACAATTATACTTAAACATTACAGATTCTCCTCTTCAAACTTCTTCATAAATGCAACCAAAGCTTCCACGCCTTCTTTTGGCATTGCATTGTAGATACTTGCACGCATACCGCCTACTGTTCTGTGACCTTTCAGATTCACCAATCCTGCTTCTGTCGCAGCAGCTACAAATTTCGCATCCATCTCTTTATCACCTGTGACAAAAGGTACGTTCATCAGAGAACGGTCTTCTTTTACTACCGTACCTTTGAACAGTTTACTGGAATCCAGGTAATCATACAAAATTGCGGCTTTCTCTTCATTGCGCTGCTTCATCACTTCCAGACCGCCCATCTTTTTCAGCCATTTGAACACTTTTCCGCACATGTAGATACAGTAGCAGTTCGGTGTATTATACAGAGAGTTTGCATCTGCATGTGTCTTATAAGTCATCATGGTGGGAGTTCCCGGAAGAACATCTTCCGTAATCAGATCTTCTCTCACGATGGCAATTACCATACCTGCCGGTCCGATATTCTTCTGTACACCGCCATAGACAATTCCGTATTTTGATACATCAATCGGCTCAGACAGGAAACAGGAGGAAACATCGGATACCAGAATTTTTCCTTTGGTATTCGGAAGTTTCTTATATTTTGTTCCATAAATCGTATTATTCTCACAGATATACACATAATCTGCATCCGGGCTGATCGGCAGATCCGAACAATCCGGAATATAGGAAAAGGTCTTATCCTCGGAAGTTGCAATCTTGTTGGCCTTACCGTACTTCTGTGCTTCCTGCCATGCTTTCTTTGCCCACTGACCAGTTACGATGTAATCTGCAACCTTATTCTTCATCAGGTTCATAGGAATCATGGCAAACTGAAGGGAAGCGCCTCCCTGTAAGAACAACACCTTATAATTGGAGGGAATTCCCATGAGTTCACGTAAATCTGCTTCCGCTTCCTGAATAATCGTATCAAAAGCCTTAGACCGATGACTCATCTCCATCACAGACATCCCTGTTCCGCGATAATCCAACATCTCCTCCTGTGCTTCTTTTAATACTTCTTCCGGTAACACCGCCGGTCCAGCGGAAAAATTATATACTTTACTCACTTTTTTCATCCTCCTGATTCTTCTTGCTCCAATGCCCCTTACGATCCGTGTCTGCTTTCAAACACTTCACTCACTTTAGCACTCTACAATACTATAATATACATCTTCTGTTATTTTCTTGTCAATCCCTTATCTGCCTTTTCCCGACGATTTCTTACAATTCCTTTTTCGCCAGATCTGCCTCATCAAATACTTCTTCATTTGCCGATCCTGCCGGAACCATCGGGAATACTTTATCATCACAGTCAATCTGACAGTCGATGACAACCGGAACCTTCAAAGCAATTGCCTTTTCAATCGCAGCTCCCACTTCTTCCTTTTTCGTCACGCGGATTCCCACTGCACCCATGGCCTCCGCCAACTTCACAAAATCCACCTGATCATTTAAAATCGTATTGGAATACCGCTGTCCGTAAAACAGTGTCTGCCACTGGCGAACCATACCAAGCACATGATTATTAATTACCAGTTCAATCACCGGAATATTACTGCGGACTGCTGTAGCAATTTCATTCATATTCATACGGAAACATCCGTCTCCTGCTACATTTACCACTACTTTATCCGGTTTTCCTGATTTTGCGCCAATCGCAGCCCCCAGTCCATATCCCATAGTCCCCAGTCCACCGGAAGTCAGCAACTGACCGGGACGACTATATTTATAATACTGAGCTGCCCACATCTGATGCTGACCTACATCGGTTACAACAATTGCCTCACCCTTTGTCACACGGTAAAGTTCTTCGATCACATACGGACCAGTCAAACCATCCGGGTTATACTGCATCGGATAGGATGCCTTCATTGTCTCTACCTGATCCACCCATTCTTTGTGGTCATTTTCCTCCACCATCGGAATCAGACGTTTCAGTACTTCTTTGATATCACCGATAACACTTGCATCCACAATCACATTCTTGTTAATTTCCGCGGGATCAATATCAATCTGCAGAATCTTTGCATTCTGTGCAAACTTCGAAGTGTTTCCTGCCACACGGTCTGAGAAGCGGGCTCCGATTACCACCAGAAGGTCACACTTGTTGAGACTTAAGTTTGAAGTCTTTGTACCGTGCATACCAACCATGCCGGTATATAATTCATCCGTTCCGTCAAATGCCCCCTTTCCCATCAAAGAGTCGCAAACCGGAGCATGGATTTTATGAGCAAATTCACGCACCTCGTCTGCGGCACCGGAGATCACGGCACCGCCGCCTACAAAGATAAACGGTCTCTTTGCAGTATTGATCATATCAGCGGCTTTCTCAAGATCTGATTTCCAGATACTCTTGGTCACCCGCTCGATCTTCTCAGGTTCCTGGTATTCATATTCGTAAGTAGCAGCCGTCACATCCTTTGTAACATCCGCAAGAACAGGACCCGGTCTTCCGCTTTTTGCAATTGTAAATGCGCGGCGGATTACCGATGCAAGCTGGCTGATATCCTTTACAATCGTACTGTGTTTTGTGATCGGCATCGTCACACCGGCAATATCAATCTCCTGAAAACTGTCTTTTCCCAGCAATGCTTTTCCTACATTCGCAGTAATTGCCACAACCGGCACAGAATCCATATATGCAGTTGCAATACCGGTAACCAGGTTGGTTGCTCCCGGTCCGCTGGTCGCCATGCAGACACCGACTTTTCCGGTTGCTCTTGCATACCCGTCTGCAGCATGGGAAGCGCCCTGCTCATGAGAGGTCAGTATATGGTGGATCTCCGGATGACGATACAATTCGTCATATACATTCAGTATCGTCCCTCCCGGATAACCGAATACGGTATCTACTCCCTGCTCTTTTAAACATTCAATTATAATTTGAGATCCTGTTAATTGCATGTTCTCTTCTCTCCCTTCCCGTACCTGTATTTATTTTATCTCCAAAACTGCGCCGCGTTTTGCACTTGTAACCATTTTTGCATATCTGGAAAGATATCCTGTAGTTACTTTCGGCTCTCTTGGCTGCCAATTTTTCTTACGTTCTTCCAAAACTTCATCGCTGACAGCAATTTCCAGTTTATTCTCCGGAATGTTGATTTTGATGATATCTCCTTCTTCTACCAGTGCGATGGGACCGCCTACAGCAGCTTCCGGGCATACATGACCGATGGATGCCCCTCTGGATGCTCCGGAGAAACGACCGTCGGTAATCAATGCCACCGTAGAACCCAGTCCCATACCTGCAATTGCAGAGGTTGGATTCAGCATTTCCCTCATACCAGGTCCGCCCTTTGGTCCTTCATAGCGGATAACGACCACATCTCCTGCCACGATCTTACCGCCCTTAATAGCCTCAATTGCATCTTCCTCACAATCAAAGACTCTTGCCGGGCCTTCATGTACCATCATCTCTTCACAGACAGCGGAACGTTTTACAACGGCTGTCTCAGGCGCCAGATTTCCTTTCAGTACAGCAATACCGCCTGTTTTACTATATGGGTTTTCAACCGGACGAATAACCTCCGGATTTCTATTCACACATCCCTCGATGTTTTCACCTACCGTTTTACCCGTTACGGTGATGCACTCTGTGTGAAGCAATCCCAGTTTATTCAATTCATTCATAACTGCATAAACGCCGCCTGCCTCATTCAGATCTTCCATATAAGTCGGACCTGCCGGTGCCAGATGGCACAGGTTCGGAGTCTTTGCACTCAGTTCATTTGCCAGTTCAACATCAAAATCAAAACCCGCTTCATGGGCAACTGCCGGCAGATGCAGCATACTGTTTGTGGAACATCCAAGTGCCATATCTACGGTCAGAGCATTCAAAAATGCTTCTTTTGTCATAATATCTCTCGGACGGATATTCCTGCGGTACATCTCCATCACCTGCATACCGGCGTGTTTTGCCAGAATCAGACGGTCGGAGTAAACGGCCGGAATGGTTCCGTTGCCCTGTAATCCCATACCCAATACTTCCGTCAGACAGTTCATACTGTTGGCAGTATACATACCGGAACAGGAACCACAGGTCGGGCAGGTCTTACACTCATACTCTCTTACGTCTTCTTCCGTCAGATTTCCCACGGCGTAGGCACCCACTGCCTCGAACATGGAAGAAAGACTTGTCTTATGACCTTTGACATGACCTGCAAGCATCGGACCGCCGCTTACAAATACAGTAGGTACATTGATTCTTGCTGCTGCCATCAGAAGTCCCGGTACATTCTTATCACAGTTCGGGATCATAACCAGTGCATCAAACTGATGGGCAGTTGCCATACATTCGGTGGAATCGGCAATCAGATCTCTTGTTACCAGAGAATACTTCATTCCGATATGCCCCATGGCAATACCGTCACAAACTGCGATTGCCGGGAACACAACCGGTGTTCCGCCTGCCATAGCCACGCCCTTTTTAACGGCTTCTGTAATTTTATCCAGATTCATATGTCCCGGTACAATTTCATTGTAAGAACTTACAATACCTACCAACGGGCGGTCCAGTTCTTCCTGTGTCATGCCAAGTGCATGAAACAAACTTCTGTGAGGCGCCTGCTGCATTCCTTTAGTTACTGCATCACTTTTCATCGCTCTCTCTCCTTCTATCTTTGCATTTTCTTAAATATCATGATGAAAGCGTCAAAAGGTATTTTGACGCTTATGATATACGGATTGCTTCGCATTTCATGCTCCCGCAATCCTAAAACACCTCAAATTCGCTCATTTTTCTACAAAAAATGGCTACTTTTCGGTGTTTTTCGCGTCCCAAAGTCATGCCTTTTCATGCAAGCATGACCTTTTGACGCTTGTATCATATCATAATTCTACAGCCGTTCTACCAGAAGGTCACCCATCTGTGTAGTGGAAACCTGTGTACACCCTTCAGACATAATATCTCCTGTACGATACCCGTCAGACAGCACTTTCTTTACTGCAGCCTCCACTGCATCGGCTTCCTGATCCAGATCCAACGAGTAACGCAGCATCATAGCCGCTGACAGTACGGTTGCAATCGGGTTTGCAATATTCTTTCCGGCAATGTCCGGTGCGGAGCCGTGACTCGGCTCATACAATCCAAACGAGGTCTCATTCAGGCTTGCAGAAGACAGCATTCCGATGGAACCGGTCACCATGCTTGCCTCATCAGACAGGATATCGCCAAACATATTTTCCGTCAGAATCACATCAAACTGCGCCGGATCCTTCACAAGCTGCATCGCGCAGTTATCCACCAGCATATGCTCCAGAGTAACTTCCGGATAATCCTTCGCCACTTCCTCCACAACACTTCTCCACAATCTGGAAGAATCCAATACATTCGCTTTATCCACGCTGGTAACTTTCTTCCGGCGCTTCATGGCAATGTCAAATCCACGTTTTGCTATTCTGCGGATTTCATTTTCATCATAAGCCAGTGTATCAATGGCCTTTTTTACACCATCTTCCTCGACGGTTTTTCTCTCACCAAAATACAGACCGCCCGTCAATTCTCTCATGATCACCATATCAAAACCGTCACCAATGATCTCATCTCTTAAGGGGCAGGCTGCACGCAGCTCATCGTACAGATAAGCCGGTCTCAAATTTGCAAACAGATTCAATGCTTTGCGGATACCCAGCAGTCCTGCTTCCGGACGTTTGGACGGTTCCAGCTGATACCAGGGGGAAGTCTTCGCATCACCGCCGATGGACCCCATCAGAACAGCATCGCACTCCTTCGCCGCTGCAATCGTTTCATCCGTCAGCGGTACGCCGTGAACATCAATAGAAGCACCGCCAAGCAGCAGATTTTCATATGTAAAGGTGTGACCGTATTTCCTGCAGACTGCATCCAGAACCTTCTTTGCTTCCTTCACAATCTCCGGTCCGATCCCGTCACCATGTATTAAACCAATTCTATACTTCATGTATCTCTCTCCCTTTCACAATCCTGCAAAACTAATCTGTAACCATCCTGCAGGATGGTCATCATGTCAACTGTAACCATTATCATACTTCAATTTTAGTGATATTTCAACTAAAACCGAAATTTTCATCTTTTTTCTAAGAAATTCAGCAGATTTTTCCTGTTATACGCCTGCTGACGCAGACACCATCATTCATGAAAGTCAAAAAGGTCGCCACAGAGAAAACTGCAGCAACCTCTTTACCTACTGTTATTTGCTTTCCTTAACTTCAATCGCATCAGACTGCTTTTCAACTTCTGCAATTGCAGCCTTACGCATAGGGATACGGCAGTTTTTGTTGTTGCCGAATTCAACAATTACATCTTCCTCGGTAATATCGATAACAATGCCGTAGAAGCCTCCGGTGGTAACAACTGCATCACCAACCTCCATATCACCCAGCATCGCCTGAAGTCTTTTCTGCTCCTTCTTCTGCGGACGGATCATCATAAAATACATCAATGCGATAATCGCCACCATCCAGATAATCATCATACCGCCGCCCATAGCTGCTGAGCCTTCGGCACTTGCATTTGCTAAAATCATCTTCATTCCTCCTAAATTTTCCCGGCAGAGAACCGCCGTGGCAGTTCATCGCTTTCCTTTCGTTACGCACTATTATCATGATACCGTAAACCAACCGTTTGGGCAAGCACTTTTTCCGGATTTTCAGCCTTTTTTGTCATTTTCCAGAAAACCATCCAATTTTGCCCTCTTATAGGAAGCAAATCTGCCCTCTTCCAGTGCACTTCTGATTTCTTCCATCATGGTATTATAGAAGTACAGATTATGCAGCACACAAAGACGCATGCCCAACATCTCCTTCGCTTTCAGCAGATGACGGATATAAGCCCTGCTGTAATGCTGACATGCCGGACACTGACAGCCTTCCTCGATCGGCCGGGAATCCAGTTCGTATTTGGCATTGAACAGATTCAGCTTCCCCTGATTGGTATAGACATGTCCGTGGCGTCCGTTTCGGCTGGGATAGACACAATCAAAGAAATCAATTCCCCGCTCCACACCTTCCAGAATATTCGCCGGAGTCCCCACTCCCATCAGATAAGTAGGTTTCTCTTTCGGAAGATGAGGCACTACTTCGTCCAGAATATAATACATCTCCTCATGACTCTCTCCTACCGCAAGACCGCCCACTGCATAACCATCCAGTTCCAGCTCACTGATCCGCTTTGCATGATCAATTCGAATATCCGAGTAAATTGCACCCTGATTGATTCCAAACAATAACTGCTGCCTATTAATCGTATCCTCCTGCTGATTCAGCCAGGTCATCTTATCCTTACAGCGTTTCAGCCACCGTGTTGTCCGGTCCACAGAAGCCTGCACATAATTCCGGTCCGCAACACTGGAAGGGCATTCATCAAATGCCATCGCGATTGTAGAAGCCAGATTGGACTGGATCTGCATACTTTCCTCCGGTCCCATAAAAATCTTTCTTCCATCTACATGAGAGTGAAAATAAACACCCTCTTCCTTGATTTTCCGCAAGCCGGCAAGGGAAAACACCTGGAAACCGCCTGAATCCGTCAAAATCGGCTTGTCCCAGACCATGAATTTATGCAGACCTCCCATCTTCTTTACTACCTCATCCCCCGGACGTACATGAAGATGATACGTATTGGACAACTCTACCTGCGTCTTAATCTGCTGTAAATCCATTGTTGAAACCGCTCCCTTGATGGCAGCGGCAGTTCCTACGTTCATAAATACCGGTGTCTGTATCGTGCCGTGAACCGTCTTAAATTCTGCCCGTTTGGCACGGCCTTCTTCTTTTAATATCTGGTACATCTTTCGCCCTCATACTTTATTTTTCTATCAACGCATATTTGAAACCAATCCAACGACTAAACGTTGGATTTCGAACGCGCTAAAATAAGTATAACGAATCCCTCCTGCATTTGCAATCATAATTCTATCTGATTAACCTTCATGATGTAATGTATAAAGGGTGGATTACACCAAAAAACATTTTCCTGTTTTTCTATAATTGATGCCAGATGGTCAATTTCAAGAGGCTGGGTAATGATGCATAACGGCAGACAGTACAGAAAATTCTCCACCAATCCCAGAAAAAGCAGCAGACTATCTGCAGGAGACATTCTCCAAGAAAAACCGGCATCTTCCAGATGAATCAGATTGTGCATAGCCGTTTACGCCAAAAACATTTTTTACATTCTCGGCAGTCAATACATCTAAAGGTGATCCAGAAGCAGCAACACGGCCTTGGTTTAGAAGAAAAACTCTGTCGCAGTACATACATGCATAGTTTAAATCATGTAAAACAATTAAAGTCGTAAATTGTTTTTCACGTAAAAAATCCAAAATGAAAAGCTGATGACGAATATCCAGATGGTTTGTGGGTTCGTCCAGCACAAGTGTTTCTGCTTTTTGAGCAATAGCTCGTGTCAGCATCACATTCTTCTTTTCTCCGCCTGACAAAGACAAAAAGCTCCGTTCTGCCAACTCAGTGATTCCGGTTTGCTGTAGAGCTTCAAAAACAATCTGCTCCCTGCTTTCTGCCTTGTATTTTTTTGCATGAGGATATAATCCCATTGTGACCATTTCTTTTACCGTAAAATCGAATGGACAGTCAGTTTCCTGACCAATATATCCGACATTTTGAGCAACAAAGGATTTGGAATACTCCGATACTAGTTTTCCATCCAACAAAATCCGCCCGGAATGATACTTTACAATACCGAAAAGAGTTTTAATTAATGTAGATTTTCCACTTCCGTTTGGACCGATAACACCAGTAATCTTTTGGTGATCCACATGTACGTCTACATCTTTTAAAATTGGGGTTCCTCCAAGTGTCACATTGATTTTTTCAAAAGTAATCTCCATTATTTTTTTCCTCCAAAGGTATACTTCCTTTTCTTCATCAGGTAAAGGAAAAATGGTGCTCCCGTAAATGCAGTTACAATCCCAATCGGCAGTTCCGTGGAACCAAATGCAGTTCTGGCCGCCGTATCAGCCAGGATCAGGAAAATAGCTCCAACCAGAGCACTTAACGGTACTACTTTTGTGTTATCGCTTCCGACAATCAATCGTACAATATGCGGAATCATAAGCCCAACAAAACCGATAATCCCCGTATTAGCAACAATAGCCGCCACCATGAAAGAGCTGCACACCATCAGAACCAAACGAACAGACCTGATGTTTAATCCCAATGCATAGGCATCCTCTTCCCCAATCATTAACAGATTCATCTTTTTGGTGTACAGCAAAATAATGCTGCCCCCCAAAATGACAATGATTGTTGGTATAGGAATATCTGTCCATTGGCTGGATGCAAGGCTTCCCATCTGCCAATAATAAATACTGGAAATACTATCCTTGTTCTGCGCCGCAAAAATAAGCAGATTCGTAATGGCACTTAAAATAGCACCTATCGCTGTTCCGGCTAAAATCAGGGAAGTCGGGTTAATAGACCGGCTTTCTCTGGAATAGGCCAGACTATATACTACTACAGAAGCTGCCATGGCCCCCAGAAAAGCCATCACAGTAACTGACATTCCACCATGGAACAGTGCAACCGAAGGAAACAGCAAAGCAATTGCTGCACCGGTAGAAGCGCCGGATGAAACTCCCAGAATATAGGGATCTGCAATAGGATTTCGTACAATCGCCTGCATGACCGTTCCAGAAACAGCCAATCCAGCGCCAGAAACAATGGACATTACAATACGGGGCATTCGGATGTTCCAGATAATGTGATATTGTGATTGGGAATACGCATCTGGCGTTGTCTGATGGAAAAGGACATCTTTTAATACCGCAAGAACCTTTTCTACCGGAACCGGAACAGGCCCCACAGTTACTGCCAAAACAGCGATTACCACCAATAGTATAGTAAGGATAACAACCGCTGCCATAAGTGCTGTTTTTTTATGAAGGCGCTTCATAAAAATCACTCAAACAGTTCCGGATAAAAATTTTCCGCCAGATATTGTACGGTATCGGCTGTACGGATACTTTCATGCACACTAGTCAAAGGAATTCCAACATAACGTTTGTTTTTAACAGCATTCGTATCCTGTAGTGCTAAATTTGCTTCTGCTTCTGCGATTTTTTCCTCCAAAGTTGTGTCTTCATAGACGTTAAAGACAATTATATCCGGATTTGCATCCGTTACAACCTCCATACTGATGGTAGCCCAGTTTTTTCCCATATCAGGAGCAATATTCTGTCCGCCAGCCAGTCGAATCAGTTCGGATTCCAATGCATTGCTGGCAGTAAAAATTTCATTTCCATCAAGTCCATCTATCACCAATACCTTTAAAGGTGTTTCTACGGAAGCAACTTTTTTCTGGGCAGCATCAATTTTTGCTTGCATATCCTGAATCAAAGCGTCCGCTTTATCTTCTACTTTAAAAATTTTTCCAAGGCTGCTAATATCTTCGTATACGTCATCCATTACCTCTGGGCGTCCGGATACAATCGTTCCTTTAGCCTGATAAGCAGGAATTCCAACCGCATCAAACTGTTCAATACTTCCGCTTGCTTTTTCTGTAAAAGCAGTATTTCGTCCAATGACAAAATCCGGTTCCTGCCCAATAATTACTTCATGAGATGAGTAGGTGTCAGATAAAATCGGTATCTGATCAAATGCCTCTTTATACTCCGGCAATACTTCACAATTATTGTAGCTGGTCCCGATCAGCTTGTCCTCCAATCCCAAAGCCAGCATCATTTCTGTAGCCTGTATATTCATACTGATTACCCGTTCCGGCATTTTCGTAAAGGTGATTTCCCGTCCATTATTATCGATGACAACGCTTCCATAATCCTCAGTATTAGCAGAAGATTCGTCTGGGCTGGATTGGGATGCTGTTCCCACAGAAGTTTCCACTTTAGATTCCGCATTTTCATCGGAATTTTCTCCGCATGCAGCCATACTTACAGCCATAGTTGTCGCTAAGACCAGTGCTAAAAACTTTTTCTTCATGATTCTTGCTTCTCCTTTAATTTATTATATAGTTATCGGCATCCCTATATTGAGGAGCCGTAAACTACCATGTGTTCCATCAATAACGGCAATGTCGTTATCTTGAAAAATTTTTATAAACATTTGAATAGTTTGACATCTCTGCCCAGTATCTTTATGTAAAGTACAAACTCCTAAATGGACTGCATCAGGATTGATTTTTAAAATCCGTTCCAATTTTTCCTGCATACCATTGTCTTGCTCTAATATGCTGTCACAGCCATTGCAATGACAGAACGCCACTAATTCAAGTATTTCCTCCTGATACTGCCGGAATGCCCCCGACCTGTTATAAAATGCCTTCAAACAGGCAGCCCCTGTACAGTAATTTACAGATTTCAAACAGGTTAAGATCACGATTTTCTTCGTTGGATTTCCCCCTTTCCTATTTTTCGCGACCAAAACAAAAAACGTGTGCTGACAATGATAACAGCACACGTATACAAACAAAAACATTCCCGCTGAAAGCAAGCATGTTTCCTTCATTTGTAACAGTTCTGTACATCGCAGAATTCATTACTGGATTTATGGCAGGTCTCCTGGCTTATGCATCAACGCAAACTTTCGCCTTCTCAAGATTTTCTCAATGGCATTATGAAAGTTGCTCCGCAAATACAGTGGCGGGACTGCACAGGATTTTCACCTGTTTCCCTTTTAATCATCCAACCTTAAAATTTATAAGGTGAATAAACCATAATCACACTTTATTCAATTGCATTTTTATTATATTCTTCCGCAACAGCGAAGTAAAGGAAAATTTTTGGATTTTTAGGATATTTTTATGTTAAAACACATTTATGGTTAAAAATGCTTACACCTTGCAGATATGCGTGATTAAAACTTTCTTTTGACGTTTTTTATAATTGAGGAAGCATTATTCCATGTCCTGTTGTCAGTTTAAGTATTGTCGTGTATACGGGATATAACCAAAAAATAAATTACTGCTCGCTTTGCTGAATGTTTAGGGACTTACAGGGATAAAATCTGTAATCTTTTCCGCATACGAGGACATCATTCTTTTTATTTGCGGTATACACGGAGCCATTTTATTTATAAAGGAAATGAAAAAGATAAGAAGTACATAGTATTATAATTGACAAAACCGGGGAACGCTTTGCTCCCCGGTCTATAAAATCGTTACTTACTATGAAAGTCCCGGACAGCGGTCATGAGGAGCGCATGCTTGCATGCAGCGAGTCATGGACATTGGACGGGCAAGCCGGTATGAGTAAGGAGGGCGACAGCCCGAATTACGAATACTGGCGGCGATTGCGGGAGCACGAAGTGCGGAGCAATCAACTTTCATGAATGGTGATGTCTGCGCCAGCAGACATGTCCGTTTACTATTTTTCTTTCCTTGCCTTCTTTCTTAATCGAATTCCCAATCCGCCTGCACCTAAAGAAGATACTGCAAGACTGATCCAGCCCCATACATCGGTGACATCTCCGGTTTTCGGAGCACCTGCTGAAGCAGTCGTTCCGGAAGCTGCTGCCCCCTTACCAGATGTTGAAGTATTTTTCGATGTATCTGTTGGTGTCGGTGTTGGCTTATCTGTCGGAACCGGTGTATCCGTCGGTATCGGCGTATCCGTCGGCACTGGTGTATCTGTCGGTGTCGGTGTGTCTGTCGGTATTGGCGTATCCGTCGGCACTGGTGTATCCGTCGGCGTTGGCGTATCCGTCGGTGTTGGTACAACCACTTTCACGGTGTAACTGAAAGTAAGTTCCTGATAACCCGTAGCAGATACTGTAATTTCATAGGTCCCCTCATCTACAATCGGCGCTGCATCCGTTTTAAGAGTACCATCTTCATTGATGATCACTACGGCTCCTCGCCCGCTTGCCGCATAACTGGTTCCATTTACAGATACAGAAACGATATTTTTCATATAATCTGCAAAATCTTCTGTGGCATAGCCCTCCGCCGTTACAAGCGCCGGATTACTGTTGTCATGATTATAAACTGCCGGCATCTCTTCCGTAAACAGGATAAAATCTGTGGTCATAGCTGCGTATTTGCCGCTCTTATCACGTACAGTCAAGGTATATTCTCCTTTGGCAGCATTCTGATAGGAAAGAACCCCATCAGCCACATCTGCCTCAAGACCTTCTACCTCATATTCCGCATCAAAATCCTCTGGCAAACCATTCACGGTAATACTGGTTCTGCCTGCTGTGACTGACGCATTTTCCACCTTTACATCACCATTGAATTTAACCGGTACGTAAACGTCTGCCGGAATGCTGTAAATTCCTTTGCTTGTGTAATACGTAATCTTGTCAATCGTCTGTCCCATCATGGCTGCATAGTGTTCAGAGGATGTGGGACAATTATGCACACTTTCTGTAAATCCGGTGCACCATGCCAGTTCTGTTCCTCTCCAAATATTTTCCAGATGACGGAGACCATAGTCATTTCCTTCTTTTGTGCTGAGAATCACACCATATACTTTATCCTTATTGTTATCAATGTCCAGACCATCCAGACTCAACTCATAGTCTCCGTAGCTTGATTCGGTAGTAAACTCAATATTTACATTCTCAAGGATCTGCTCTTCGCCTACCACGTTTCCAAAGGATAAGGTTCCGTCAGCCTTCACCGTCACTTCTTTATAATAAGAAGGTTTTTCGTCCATGATATAGTAAGCATAGCTTGGATTTTCAAACAGAGCATCCCTTCCACTGTAAGTTGTTGTGGATGTCTGTCCGCGGTTTGTCACTGTTATTTCGATAGAATCCTGTTCTGTTACCTGCTTATAAGCAGAGAGATCCACATCGGCACCTACCTTAACCGGAAATGTAATGCCGGTAATATCACTTCCATCGCTATTCACATGGTAAGAACCTCCTGCAAGAGAAGCTGTTCTTGTTTTATTTAAAGTGGCGGAAGAAAATGCATCTACTGCAATCCTATTATTTACATCTGCCGCATAAAATTCATCATATGGAATATTCATCAGAACATATCGTTCCTCATTCTTTACAAGTGCCTGTATTGCAGCATTCAGATGTGCTGTTGCCTCATCCACTGCTGACTGACTATGTTTTGCCGCCAATTCTTCCCTGGCTTCTGACAATTCTGTCTGCATGGATGCCCAACTTTCAGCTGTATAATCACTTTCATTCAATGCATCAGCATCGGCAATCGCTTTTTCAAGCTTACTGGTATCCCAAACAGGATCTTCTTTGACAATATGATCCGCAGTTGCCTCAAACTGATACGTATAATCTGCATATCCCAGTGCATAAACAGTCAACGCCCAATACCCTGTGCCGTCTGTTCCTTCCGGCAATATGCAGCGAAGAGAATCTGTCAGTCCAAGCTGTATGCCCATAGACTTGTGCATCCAGTTATCGGCAGCAAATTTGGTTCCAAAAACTGCAACTGGCTGACTGTAGGTATGATCATTTCCATAATAGGTCCATTTCACCGTCTGCATATTGGCTGCCAGATCACCATAATCTCCATTCAGGTCTACGCGGAGAAATTCACCATAAGAACCATTGGCCGGCTTCACCTCAGGAATAATACCAGCTACCGTTTTCAGTTCCGTATCCTGAAGTCCGGATTCACTTCCTGACGTTCTGCCTGTGAAGGTAAAGGAACCGTCTTCCCCTTTAACAGCAGTCTTCAGTCCATTGGTATCCTCTGTCACATTCGCCACCACACCAGTATACGAATTCAGATTATTTTCGCTGAAACCGCCCGAAAGGGTTTCACCATTCTCCACAACTTTATATTTTTCACAGAATGCTTCATAATCATCGGATGCAACTTTTACCGGCACATACTTAAGTCCGGTCACTACGTAACGCTCAATCTGACTTTTATCGTATGTCACTTCGGTCCCATCCGTCAAAACTACGGTTGTCGCCCCTTTATAATAGGAAACATCATATGTAGTTCCATCCTTCATATAAATAACAGCACTGCACTGAAAACTTCCTCTGTGCAGTCCATGATTGGTAGTTGCACGGGATACTGTGTCAAATGCTCCTTTATCAAATTCTCCCTTTGCATCCTTCTCATAAGAGGATGCTGCATTTCCTGCCGCCTGAACACCTTCCGCTGCCCAGTATTCTGCCCATCTCAATCCTGCATAGACATACCGGTATTCCTCTGCCTTCTTCTCATATGTAAATTCCAGATTTTGATAGCCTGTGGAAGAAACAACAATCTCAAAGGAATCCCCCTCCGCAAACGAGGCCGCATCTGTTTTCAGCGATCCATCCTCACCAATAAGAACGGTCGCGCCTCTGCCGCTTGCCGCATAGCTTTTTCCATTCACGGATACGGAGGTAATATTCTTCAGGTAATCCTTAAACGCAGCCTCATCGTAGCCTTTCGCAGTTATCACAGCTGGCATACTACTGTCATTATTATATTTTGCCGGCATATCCTCTGTATAAAGGATGAAGCTAGTCTTTAACTGCGCATATTTTCCGCTTCTGTCCTGAATGCTAAGTGTATAAAGTCCTTTATCTGCCTCACTGAATGTGAGCATTCCATGATCCACTGTTATACCGTCCAGACCCTCTACATCATATCTGGCATCATAATCATCCGGTAATCCTTCAATCTCTATCTTTGTCTTTCCTGCTTTTACTGAAGCATCCTGTACCTTCACGCCTCCATTGAACTTTATTGGTACATAAATGTCATTCAACAGAATTTCATAGATACCTTTACTTGTATAATACGTTACTTTATCGATTGTCTGTCCCATCATAGCTGCATAGTGGGCGGATGACGTAGGGCAATTATGAACAGCCTGTGTAAATCCAGTGCACCATGCAAGCTCTGTTACCCTCCAGATATTTTCCAGATGGCGAAGACCGTAATCATTTCCTTCCTTCGTACTTATAACCACACCGTACACGGTATCTGTGCCTGAATTGATATCCAATCCGTCAATCGCTAACTGATAGTCCCCATAACTGCTCTCTGTACTGAGTTCGGCACTTGCTCCTGTCACCTTCTGCACGTTGCCTACCGTTTTTCCAAAGGATAAACTTCCATCTGCAAGAACCTTCAGTTCCTTATAGTAAGCCGGCGTTTCACTGAGTACATAGTAGGAATAGCTTGCACTTTCAAACAATGCATCCTTTCCGCTATAGGTTGTTGTAGAAGTCTGTCCCCGATTGGTTACCGTGATTTCCACAGAATCTGTATCCTTGATTCTCTTGTACGCAGAAAGATCCGTACCTTCCGGAACTTTTACAGGGAACGTGATACCAGTAATCTCACTGCCGTCACTCTTCACATGGTAGGAACCGCCCGCCAGACTTTTGGTTCTTGTTTTATTCAATGTTGCAGAAGAGAATCCATCCACCGGAATATTGTTGTTTACATCTGCCCGGTAAAACTGGTCATACGGGATATTCATAAGAACATATGAAATCTTTTCCTGTGCTTCTTTTGCTTCCAGTGCCTGAATCGCTTCTTCAAGCGCATTTGCTGCTGCCGTCACCTCATCCTGTGACTCCTTCTTCTCCAAAGCCTCTTTTGCCGCGGACAATTTTGCCTGCACCGCAGACCAGGAGTTTTCTGTATAATCTGCACTGGTCAGACCTTCTGCATGATAAATCGCCTGTTCGAGAGCCGCGGTATCTATGCTTGCACTGGTATCAACTGCCTGGCTCAGTGCAGAGGCTGCAGCGCTGATAATTGCCTTGGAACTGCAGGTTGCGGTACTTACAGTATCAATACCGTCAACACCGTTTTTCTGGATCATCTGTGCTGCAATTCCAGGTCTGCTGCCTCGTCCATTCATCGCCCGGTTGGCATACGTTACATTATCATCCTCGATCTTACAATCTCCGCTATATGTGACCGATGTAACTGCTCCCTGAGCAATCGTTACGGCAACCTTAATCTCATAGGCATCAAAGTCCTGAAATTCATCCGGATGTACCGTAGCTGTTCCAATATAGGTACCGTCTTTGTAACTTACTCCCTCTGCCTGCAGCGATACAGGAAAGGACCCTGCTGCCATAACTGCAGACATCATAACTGCCAGAGCTTTTGTCTGAAAATTCTTTTTTCTCATTTTTTCCTCCTTTATGATACTTTATTAAAAGTTAGCTATTGCTAACTATTAATCAAAAAATTATTCTCTCACCACAGATTTTCTTGCTTCCCGTTCCACAACATGAAGTATCTTTCCGGAAAGTATTCCGATCAAGGCTCCTGTGGCAGTCCCTGCCGCTAAAAGAGCCGGCAGGTAATAAAACAGATTCCGATTCCGTATGATCCAGGCAGCTGCCAAAAGCTGACCGATATTATGGCTGACACCGCCGATGATGCTCACCCCTACAACTGAAAACCCTTTCATTTTCCTTATAACCGCCATAAGCAAGAAGCTTAAAATCCCGCCAGCAAAACTGTACAGCAGCGATACCCCATTTCCAAACATATATCCCATAAGGAAAATGCGGATCATAGAAATCATCAGCACCTCCTGTGGTTTTAACAGATATAAACCGATCACAATCACCAGATTGGCTGCTCCCAACTTCATACCGGGAATTCCGAAATTAATCGGAATCAATACCTCCACATAACTGAAGACCATAGCAAGCGCTATCAGCATCCCGCAGCCTGCAACTTTTCTGCTCATTCCATTTCCTCTTTTCTTCTATGCAATACCAGGTGATTGCGAAACTCTTCCGGAGTGAGAACGAATTCTAAAACGCCTCCGGAAGAGTTTCGCAATCGCCCCTCTATACAATACACCAGATTTGTTTCACAAGCCCAGCCATAGAAACAGACACAAAAGCAAAACCGCACGAAAAACTGTAAATGTCACTTCATTTCCCCTTAACACCTTCACCCCGCAGGAAATATTTCCTCTGGGACAGGTATCCACACATTTCTGACACTGAAAACAATCTCCTCTTATCTCCATCGAGCCTTCGGGCGGCAATTCAATATCTGACGGACACTTTTTTGTGCAGGCACTGCAGTTTTTGATACACTGTTCTCTGTTCCTGTGAAGAGAGAAAAACGGCAGTATGGGAAGCAGGGAAAATACTGCCCCCATAGGACAGAAGAACCTGCAGAAGAATCTCTCCTGCACTGCCATCCCGACGATCAAAAGGAGCAGTAAGACAACTCCTGCCACATAGCCGCCCAACCTGAAGTTCCCTGCATGAATCATAGAAAACACATCCCATGGACTGGTGCCCTGCGCCTTTGCGTAAACACCCAGGAAGCACAGGATCACAATCACTGCAAGCACCACATATTTCAGACAGGAGAGTCTTGCATTCCACACCACTGGCAGCTTTACAGGTTTCTTTTTTAATTTCTTGCAGGTCCATACATAAAGTGCATGTACTCCGTCTCCAAAGCTGCCGAAGGCACAGGCAAACCCACAGAAAAACCTTCCGAATACAATCGTATAAGCACAAAGTACCAGCAACACCGATACGAAAGAGGTAAGTTCTATTTTTGCTCCTGCTCCCAATTGCTGAAAAATATACTTTACACCCGAAAATGCCGCAGTAAACGCAGACGGCAAAAATAGAAAGTATAAGAGCTGAATCACTGCCCTTACCCATGTATGAATATTTCTTATGTCCTTTTTTGAAAGATTATGTATATCCATTCTCTTCATCTGATTATTCCGCCTTTTCCAAAGCCTGCCGGGCGGCATCCCGTATTCCCGTGGAACTGAAGGTTGCCCCGCTTATTGTGTCTACATCTGCAGACTGTTTTTCAATAATATCCGGTATGATATCCTGTGCCATCGCAAAGTAAGCGCCGTCTTCTTTTTCCGCCGATAAAATTTCAATGGCAGTGATTTTTCCCTCCTCCACTGTCACCTCAAGCGAAATCGGTCCGCCGAAGCCCTCCGCCTCGCCAGCGTAAACTCCATCCTGATAACTCTGGGAATTTTCTTCGTCACCTGATTGTTCATTTCCCTTTGCAAGCCTGGCGCTGGCCAGTTCTGCATGTAATCTGGCAATCTCATCCTCTTTTTCCCGTTTTTCCAAAGTCGTATTATATCCCAGCAAAACTGCCGCAATCACCGCCAGATTCAATATTCTGATACAAAATGACTTCATATTCCATCTCCATTCTGCTTATTCTTTGATTTTTCCGGCAATCTCCAGCGCCTGAGTACAAGCCTCTAAAATTGCCTTCGACGAGCAGGTTGCCCTCGCTACTACATCGATTTCATCCAAAGTACCTTTTTCAAGAATCTGCGGAACGACTCCGGGTATACTGCTTCTTCCATCCACTGCCCATGTAATATAACGGTCATTCGAGGAAGGGCCATCACCCAATACATCTGTAATATTGATAATTTTATCATCCTTTACCGTAATCTTCAGTGATAGATTGTAAGGCTCAAAGTCCTCATATTCATCCGGCATACATAACACAGAAGCCGCATACTCCCCATCTTCATATATCGTCTCCGTCTGATCTTTGTCTCCGTCCTCACCGGAGTCTCCGTCAGTTTCTCCCTGATTTTCATCTCCTCCCGGTTTCTCTTCTCCACCTTGATTTTCATCGTTATCAGAAGGGTTCTCTTCCTCATCCCCTCCTTGATTTGTGACTTTCCAGGCTTCTTTCAATGCATTCTCCACAGCTTCCAAAATACCTCTGGAACTATATGTAGCGCCCGTCACCGTATCTACCTCTGTACTTTGATTCTCAATCATAGCATCTGTAACCTTCAGTGCCCTTGAGAAAAATGCTTCATCATCCTCATTTTCCAGAATCAGAATCGCTTTGAGCATATCCTTCTGAATTACCACCGCTGCCTTGATCTCTCCCAGATATCCTTCCCCGATGCCATAATAAATTCCCTCTTTATAGGGGAACTTCCCTTCCGGAATCTGTGTTTCTCCGTCATCTGGGCTGTTTCCATTCCCCCCTGACTCTCCGGAACTAATTCTGTGCGCTTCTTCCAATGCATTCAAAATTGCATTTTTGATTCCCCTGGAACTAAAAGTGGCTCCGGATACCAGATCCACATCTGTACTCTGCGTTTTTATTACCTGATCTGTTACCACTTTTGCCCTGTTGAAAAATGTTTCATCATCGGATGTCTGCGTGATCAGGATATTCTGTATCGTATGATTCTGAAGCACGACAGCAACGGTAACCTCACCGCGATACCCATCTGCAGTTCCATAATAAATACCATCTGCATAAGGAAAACTTCCGCTGACCGCCGGTTTTTCAACCTCCGTACTCTGTGCCGGCTTTTTTGATACCGCATTTTCCGAACCGGATACCGCCGCCTGACTCAAGGCATCCCGGACAGCTTCTATAATTCCCATAGAACTGTATGTGGCTCCTGACACCGTATCCACATTGGTGCTCTGGGTGGAAATCATGTTCTGAATCAATACAGAGGCTTTTTGGATAAAGCTGCTGCCATCGCTTGTCTTTGTAATTTCTATTGAGGCAATCTTCCCTCCGCTGATCTCTACCTTAACCGTAAGAGGACCTCCAAAACCGGTTCCGGTGCCGTAATAGGTACCGTCTTTATACGCTGCTGCATCCGATACCCTGCTGACTGTTCTGGATGAGGTATCACTGGCAGCTGTTCCTCCAGAAGCTGTCGGCTGCTTTGTATCAGGTTCACCCGTCAGTGCATTCTTCACGGCACTGATAATTCCTTTAGAACTGTACGTGGCTCCTGAAATTACATCTACATCCAATGTCTGGGAATCTATGATTTTATCAATGACTCCTTTTGCACGGTTAAAAAATGCTTCATCATCTCCCTCTACTTCGAGCACATTGACCGCAACTATTTTTTTATCTTTAATTTCTACCGCCACTTTGATTTTTCCTGCGAATCCGGTACCTGTTCCTTCATACGTCCCATCTTCCAAATTAAAGCTGCCTTTTCTGGTATCCCCCTTTGCAGAAGCCTCTCCTTCACCCTGATCCTTTGTCTTTATTTTCCTATCCCCAACATCTTCCTCCACCGCAGGAGGCAATTCATCCACCGCATATACAGGTTCCGTATAGCCATGGAGCGAAATCCCCGCACATACCATAACCAAGGCTGCCGGGATAGTTTGAACTAATATCAAAAGCTTTTTCCAACTACTCATACTGCTATTCTTCCCTCTCTAGTTAGTTTTAACTAATTAACTCGTATATAATACCACAAGATATTTTTTATGTCAATTCTATACAAAAAAAATTTTAAAGCACCCCCAGACAGTTTAACACTTTATACGAATAACAAAAAAATCCGGCTGAAGGAATCCTGACCCTCTCTTAGCCAGTCTCCTTCTCCGGATATTCTTCAGGCAATTTTATCAAATTCCAAACGTCGCCAGGAACACAGAACCTATCAATAACACTATATAGGAACGCCGAAACTTCAACTTATAACAATAACCAACAATCCAATACAGGAACCACATTCTAAGGATTTCCAATAAAATGACGAAATCTTTTGAACGAATCAGAAGCAGAATGCTGCTGAAAACGCTTCCTAATAACAAAATTAATCTACATATATCACCAATGTAAAACATCACATCCTTAAATCTCGTGCGCCCGGAAAAATATACAATTCCCTTTGTATATACACCTTTACCGGCTTTAAGATCATACAAATCGCCTGTAAAGTAAAAAAGAAAAATAATATTTAAAGCTATACATATAAAAAATTTTAACGGATATAATTGAAGCTTTCCATTCGCCGCCAAATACCATTTAAGAACTAAAACAATGAGAGATACGAAAAAAAGCGCAGAAATAAGGGCTAACGATTTTTTCAAAGGAATGCCAAGTAACATCTTTTGCTTCTCTTTCACACGCGCTGCATTCTTTTCTGAATCATCAGCAGAAGAACTTCCAAACAGAACAAACTGAATATTCTCGCAGACGCTCTCCCATGTTCCGGCTTTCATATTCTCAATTTCTGTGTCAGTCTGTTCATCCAAATATTTACAATAAAGTACATATGATCTTGGAATCCCGGTATCTTCATGCCGAAATTTTAGTATACTGGCTAATCTACCAATCATACCACAAAGATAATAGCCTTCTGCCGCCTGTCTTTCTATGAAATTTACCAATGCATCATTCTCGTAAAATTGATAGTTATTATATACAAACTTATGCCGCTGTTTCATAATCCTACCTCCCACTATAGTTTGCCACTGCTTCTACATTTTCTACAATGCCATTTAAATAAAATCAAATTTTTATCTCTTTTTGTAACTATTCAGAACCATCTTTATTCAAAGATGACATCGGAGGGGACCTGAGATCGCATTTTTGATTGCTTCATAAGCATTGTATCCCTGCTTATGTGCAGTACCAACGTAGGACATGATTTTTAGATAATCTCTGGCTTCTTCCTCGGTTCGGAAACATCCGGATACCTTCGTTTTAACCTTTATCATCCAAAAATCGAATTGCGCCTGATTATTATCAAACGGAACCATGAAGTTATGGATAAAAAGGCAAACTGAGACGTTGTAATTCACAAGGCGTTCTACCAGGGAAAGGATTTCCCCTTTTTCTTCCGTCCACGTTTTTTCTCTGTGGTTTCCGGAAGGGAGTTTTCTTCCCTTGCCAGTTCGAGGAGTTCATCATACTTCTCATCAAACTTATGGTAGTAATAATAGTTCAAAGAGTCCTTGCCCTTCTCTACAGCTTTATCTTTAACCTTTTTCATTTCACGGATTCAGGATTTTGATAAATCGTTTGAGTACCATACATTTTTACATCATTCTCAAACATCCGTGTCCGGCGGATTTGCTGCCGGAAGTTTGAGTACCATACATTTTTACATCATTCTCAAACATAAGAGATGCAATTATCCCGTCAATTCAAGTTTGAGTACCATACATTTTTACATCATTCTCAAACATCCGTGTCCGGCGGATTTGCTGCCGGAAGTTTGAGTACCATACATTTTTACATCATTCTCAAACTTAGTAGAGTACATTAAGAAATGTTCATTTGTTTGAGTACCATACATTTTTACATCATTCTCAAACGTGCATCTGTCCTGCCTTAACCACTGCGCTGTTTGAGTACCATACATTTTTACATCATTCTCAAACTACCCGATTTATATTTAGTCAGCTTCTTTCGTTTGAGTACCATACATTTTTACATCATTCTCAAACCATCGTAAGCACAGTCAGATTTCCTCTCTGTTTGAGTACCATACATTTTTACATCATTCTCAAACAGAGACTTTTCGAGAAAGCGGAGGAATCAGGTTTGAGTACCATACATTTTTACATCATTCTCAAACATTACCAGAATGATTCCCAGAAGATGCTTTGTTTGAGTACCATACATTTTTACATCATTCTCAAACCTCAAATTCAAAAATGAAATGCTATCACCTGCATAAATGCCATACTCAAACAATCTAATAAAAAATTTCACATTTATCATTATCTATAATATAACAAAATGTATCTTTCAGACAAGTCCTTTGTTGATTTTCAATAAGTAATACCTGAATTTCCTGATATGCTGCTTCCTTTAACAGTTGTTCTAATTGCACATCATCTAAATAACTTCTAAAATTAACAAAAATCATTACCTTTATCCCCAACATCTTAGATACGATTTTTATATATCGAATCAGACTTTCCAAATAATCTTCCTCTATAATTTCATGCCTTATTCCAACCGCCTTAAATATCAATGCCAAATCAAATTCTTGTTCAAACCCTAAAATATAATCACTTTTTTGTTCTAGTTCTAATAGATATTCTATAAGCCCTTGCATAATTTGACGAGTTTGTAAATACATTTCCTCCGACTTTGCCAATTTATTTAAATCCGAATACAATTTTGTTAGTATTTTTTTACTATTAATTTCAACATCAAAAGGATTTAAAATAATTTCCACATATTTAGATATTTCTACTATTTTATTGTTGTCAGAAAGAACAAATTGCCCCTCCTCTCCATCACATTGATGCACCAATTCTTGTACATAACATGAAAAAAGATTTGGCGATTCTATAATCCATTCTGTTACTGAATTTTCATCTGAAAGAATTGCTTTAGATAATTCTGCAGAAACCAATTTCATAAAATCACCAACCTATCATCACTGTCTAAAACTTCTTTTTTAATATCACCCACGATAATATCCATTTTTGAATACTGCTTCTCTGTAACTGTCAATAATTGTACCAATCCTTCGTCCGGTTTATTTTTATGAATATTACTAATAATCACATTCGCCGCCGTTCCATTTAGAGCCAACTTGCAGTAAACAGATTCTTGCAGCATCATAAAACCATTTTTTAATAAGAACTTTCTAAATTTTGCATAAGCTCTCCTGTTTTCACTTGTTGTAACCGGCAAATCAAAAAACACCAATACTCTCATAAATCTATAACTCAACTTTATAAAATCGAATCAAAGAACTATCATCTTCATTTAAGGCATCAAAAATACTTTTACAATAAATCTTAATTGCATTATTAACATATTGAATTTTCCCATCTATTTCCACTTCATGATTCAATATATTAACCAACTGCATTTTATCTTCATGTTCAAATTTTACAAGTTTCATTGAAAAAGCTTCTCGGTCTACTAAAACTCGAAATGGTTCCATCAAATCTGATGCTAAATTAAATTGATTAAACATATTGTCATGAAATATACCTAATTGTGTCAAATAACCATTCGCCACAATTTCTCTTGTAAAAGCAGACAAAATAATCGAATAACCGTAATTCAATGCAGCATTGATAAAATTATCTTCTGTTCGAGTAAAATCCAATCCAAACAATGCATTAAAATATACTTTAGCTGCATGACCTTCTCGATTCGTTGCATCATTCCAATCAATTTCTTTCAAATATAGTGATAATAATTCCGATTCTTCCTTTCTAAGCAACTCCAGAAACTCTCTCTGCTTTCTAATCTTTTCCGTTACAATCTCTGTCCAGACAGCTTCTTTCGTACTTTTTTTCCATACAATCTGTTTTCTAATCTTGTTACTCGTATCATGGCTCCCATAATAACTAACCAATTCTGCTGACGGATTCCTTTTTTCATCACAAAAAATAACTTTTATTTTTCTCTTTGATAATTCCGCCAACAGACTTGTTGTCAATGATACTGCCGTAGATTCAATTAATATCGTTGAAATCTCACTTAAAACAATTTTTATTATCTCCTCACTCCGCACAACCATATAACCTAATTGCAAATCCAGTTTTGCTCGTTTAGAGATAACAATCGTTCGCCAACTCATCTTTTACCCCTTTAATAAATCAATCTCTTGCTCATAAACTCCTGTCGGAGATTGATTTATAATAGAAATCTGTTGACATTTGGTAATATTATTATTCATTACCAAAATTCCTGCGCTACCAGGTCCTCCAATTGCCTTTAAATTCGCCGCACCGCTCTGACATTGGAACATATGTAAAATTTCATATAAAACAAGACATTTTTCTTCCGAAGCAAGTCCAAGAAAAGCATCTCTCTTCTCCACCAATGTTTTCTCCTGTGCGGACAATCTAATGCCATATATCGTATTTTGGATTTTTGCTAAAAATGTATCATATAACTGAATAAGCATGTTTTCATTAATTTCGTCTTTTCCCGTTATCTTCACATTTTTATTTTCTTTTTTTCTTAAATTAAACTTTACTACCTTCTTCAACGTTTGACAGTTCTCCGCCGATAAAAGTAACTGATTCGCATTTTTAAAGATCAATTGATTACCGGTTCTTCCCGATAACCACATTTTAAAACCATCTACCGTAAACAAGGTATCTGTTTTAATTTTTTTAATAAGAATCTCTGGTTCTCTTAGTCCTCTCTCCTGCATCAGATACTCTAACCCAGTCTCCTCTCTCTGTTCAATCATATCTTTCAAATACAAAGGAACAAATTCTATCGTTCTTATTTCATTACCCTTTTTATCTTTTGATTTCACAAGCATGAAATAAGCTCCTGTCGCCTTATTATATCCGCCGTATTTTTCAATATTAGATAATCTTTCATCATTCCCTTTAATTGAAATCTGCCCTTTACCTTTTTTCATAATCTGCTGATCAAACAAACCACCTTTTACCTCATAAGCTTTTCTTGTTACCAAAATATCATTTTTTGATAACTGTTTCTTAACGGTAATAATAGTCCCCTGGCCGCCTGATTTCCAGGCAACTTCTCCATTTCTCTCAACATCATATTTTCCTGTAAACATTTTTTCTAAACTATATGTTCGTCCTGGATTGTTTTTTACAAACCATGCTGCATTTTTCGTAAATTTTACATAATAAGTATTTCCTACAACAATATTCAAATAGGCATCTTTAGCATGATGTAAATCATTCATTTCACGAACTTTGATAAAAGCAGGATCCTTTTGATATGCTTGTCTAAACTGTGAAACTGTTTTTGCCTTTGCATATACGATCTCTGTTTCCGGTAATGCCTGCTGCAAAATTTCTGCGACAGCTTTTGTTCCCTGTCTTGTCTCTACAATCTGTCTTTCAATAAATCCTGCCAACTCATTTGCCGAGAATTCTTCTTTACGAGTCAATCGATTATATTTTTCTTTTGAAATAAATTTTCCATCTAACAATACTTTCCAAAATGAACTTCTAGCCTCTCTAATTTCTTTTGCAATCGGATAAATATCAGATTTGTTTGCATTATACACTTTTTTTACAAGTACGCGATTATTTAAACTATCGTCCATAGTTTTTGATTGTGGATAAATATGGTCAATATCATATTTCGTATTGTCCCATAAATCTTCTATCGGAATTACTTCTCCCGAATACATACAACGACCTTTTTGCGTATAATACAAATATAACTTATCACTTCTTAGCTGATGATCTTCATATTTACCTAATTCCGCAATCCAATCTCTTTCTTCATTTTTGCAAGCCTTATATAAATCCTGAAGTTGTTTTTTTCTCGACTCTGTACGCTTACTTTCTTGTTGCTCTCTAGCCATTTCCACAAACACTCTTTGCGGCTTGCCACCCATTATTTTTTCAATCTCCTTTACCACTTTGAGAGTCTGCCAAATCTGGCGTTTTACTGCCGGCGATACATATAATTCTTCCACTGTTGTATAAGATAATTTCGTCTCTTTGTTCTCACAATTAAACTCTTCAATCGCTTTTGCAAAATAATAGTTTCCGCTTAAAAGCTGCATCAAATTATCATTTGTTTCCCAAAGCGCTGTAATCAGATTCCATATCTCGCCCGTCTCTGGTGCCGGAGCAACAATTTCTTCTAAAAATTTCTTAGATAATCTTCCCCAGCCTTTATATGACATGCCACAAATATTCTTTTTCTGATTATCTGTTAGTTGAGGAAACTTCTTAGCAATTCGCTTCTTCAGAAGTTTTTTATCATCGCCAAATAGGACAATGTCTAAAATAATTCCTTCCTTTTCTTTCTGGCTAAGCTCGATTCCAGTTAACTTTTCTTTAAAATCATGATATGCAGTCAATGATGCTTTAAAGTCTCCGTCTATGCCAAAAATCTCAACATCTTTTCCTGTTATACCTTCTCTAATCAAATAATTCTTCAACTTTTTCTGTGTCACTTTTCGATATCGTTGAAATACCTCCTCATATATCTTTTGCTTTAATGTGACAGAAATCTTTTCTCCATTGAGTCTAAGATTATTCAATTCATTCAAAACCATAAACTTACTATATAATAAGGAATCCTTGGGAAGAACATCTTCTCTGCATAAATATGTACACTTATTTGTCATGCGACGTATAAATTTCTCTGCACTTTCTTCTATATCAATCACTTCTGCAAAATTCCATGGATAAACTTTTTCATCATTTCTTCTGACTGCCCACGAAAACTTATTATATTCAGCATTACTATTCTTATTCAACGGTCCTACATAATAAGGAATACGAAAAACAAACAATTGTTTAATCTTCTCTCCGTTTTCTTTCAAGAATGGAATCCTGTCCGCTAGATTTTCTATGATTTTTTCTAATTCATACTGATGAATCTGATATGGAATCACCCCATTATCCTTATTTACTTGCTTCGGAAGAAAAGTTCCTTTTTCTAGTTCTTCCTCTAAATAAGTTGCTTCTTCAGCTCCTGCATTTTTCAATTCTGCCACAACACTCTTCTTAAGGAAATCATAAAACTCATCTCTATTACATTGCTTACTTTGTAAATCAACTTTTTTCCCATTTTTCTTTGTCATACCGATATACGCACAATAATTGCATAATTTATCATCTGTATCCACAAAAATTTTATGATATTCTTCTTTTGATAAATATTTTTTCACAATTCTCTTCAAATCAGCAAGATCTTTTTTATGCTTTTCGTAAACCTTTACCTTAGCCTCTGAAATCGACTGACTATCTTTTAATATATCTACTAACACAGCCCAATCATAGACTGCTTTTGCAGATTCAATAATGTAATATTGCTCGCCTAATTCTGCCTCCACACCACTGATATAATCATCATATCCACTATCTGAAAATGATATTGCCGGTCTCTCACATTCTTCCAAATCGTCATTACCGAAAATATCTCTTAATTTTACTTTTCCACCGACAATTAAATTCAAAATTCCCTTTTCGCAAGAATTCTTTGCTCCAAGTGTTTTACACAATTTTATTTTTTTAGAACTTTTTGTACTATTTCTGTCTTTTAAAATTTCTTCTACAAGCGCACATTCTTCTTCACCTATAGATAAATCAAACTCTAACTCTTCCGCTTTAATATTTTCAATTAATTGTAAAAATGTAGCTTTAAACTCTTTAATTTCATTAATATTTCCCGAAAGTAAGAAATGTCCTCTATGCTTCATCATATGATGGAATGCCAAGTAAATCAGACGTATATCCGGCGTTGTTTCCGTCTCCATAAGCATTTTACGTAAATGGTAAATAGTTGGAAATTGTTTATGATAATCTTTGTCTGTAAAATCTTCATCAACAAACAAGGCATACGGAAGCTCTGGACACTTACCTTCTAAGTCTCTTTTATCTTCCGGATAATACTTACTCTCTTTCATTCTCAAATAAAAACCCGGATCAATTTGAGAAATTTCTTCCGCAAACACTTCCTGTAATACTTGCACTCTCCAATTCCGTCTATCCAGTCTTCTTCTTGCCGTACGAAAACCTCTTCTTTCCTCTGCTGTATTTGCACTTTCAAATAATCGCGTTCCCCAAAGTGACTTTCCGTGCTTCCTCAACACTTCATACTTATCATTTGTTACCGCCCAACCAAGAGAACCCGTTCCCATATCCAATCCTAAAAAATAATTTTGTTTCATAAATTTTTTCTCTCCATTTTACTTTTTAAATTGACATGTTGTAAATTTTGAATTATACTTTCATTAGATTTAGTACCATACTAGATTTACATCATAAGTTCAAATAAAAATTTATTCAATTCGTCGTATGTACGACCCACATTGTGTGGAAAAGCCTGTTTATACAGGCTTTTATTATATTTCAAATTTTTTCCAATTATTTTCTGACCGTACTTGTCGATTGTACGACTGGTAATTTCATATCCCGTGCGGAGGATGACGTTTTTCTCCTCATTGGCTTCCGTCCTGTATACGCCATGATAGACGCATAACCGTTTGGAAGCCTGCAGGGGACAATGCCGTTGAATTTGAGCATTTCTATGTTCTCAGAAAGTATTGGGAACGCAGGGAAACACCGATGTCATCCATACGCTAACGCAAGGTTTCTTCGGAAGGGATGTTTCCCCATGGTCAGCAAGATGTCGCCATTTTTGTTCTGGTGCTTTGAACGTTTCTTTGTGACATCTATACGGTTGCAGCGTTTTACAAAATCGCTCTTGCCCAGAATGGTCCCCGCAACTGCCAGATCTAAAGCCGGGATGATACGTTCATTGATAAATTCAATCTTGATATTTTTCATTGGTGTCTACCCCTCGTATTCTGGTTTTACTGTTTCTATTATACCAGAAAATGCTAAAAAGATGGGAAAATAAAGTCATTTCCCTTTTTCGTATATATAGTCAAAACTAACCGCAATATTCGACACAAAATTATATTATTCGACAAGCAGCCTAATATTAAGTTCACTTACAATACCGTAGTGTTTCCATGCCATTCATTTTCATAATGTACTGCTCTGTTCTCTTTCTTCCAGTCTTTATATTCAATTTTTAATTCATCATATTTCCAGACCTCATCCAAAATCCGGCAGATTACCGGCTCTTTTGAAAGATCCTTCCGAAATCCTACCGATATATAACAGTGATATGCAGATTCATTATTTTGAAACACGCCCAACGTCACTTTTTCTACTTTCAGTATTTCAAATGCATATTTTAATGCCAGGGACAACATACCTTTTCCATATCCCTTCCCCCGTTTGGTATCATCCACGATGATAAACCCAAACTGCAGAATTGTTTTCTCCTCGTCTAAAAAACGCATAATCAAATGCCCCACAACTTTGTTATCATCCAAAGCTGTCATTTCAAAAAAATCGTCTTTATCTGCATAGGCAGCATATTTTTCATTCATATCCTCTGCACAGATTGGAAATTTACGATATTGATCTGCACTCCATCTGTAAAATGTAACTTCATCTCTTATCCAACTTACAATATACCTTGCATCACAACTTTTATAAGGTCTTAGTCTTAACATCTCTTTCTCCTAACACTCTCCATTGTCACTTTTGCATCCCACATTCATTTTTAGTATAGCGAATTCCTCTGTAAAATGCAATTTGCAGGGCAACTAAAAAACAGACGCTTCGTCTGAAACGCCTGCTCCTAGTACAACGAACACTATTCTTCTGCATATGCAGCTCCCACGCCCACTTTGGTTTTCTGTACCTTCTTCTCTTCCCCGGGAACCAGCCAGGTTACTATCTTTACCATCAGCCAGATAAATGGCAGCCAAAGAATCGTATTTACCATATTAAAGGATGTATGTGCATTGGCAATCTGCCGGGAGATTACATCGATTTCTGCCCCTTTCGGAGAGATATACTCCACGAATCTTACAAACCACGGTATGATCCAGAGAAATACAAAACTTCCCACGATATTGAATACACTGTGGGCGACTGCCGTCCGTTTTGCATTGGTGGACTGTCCGATACTGGCGAGCAGTGCGGTAATCGTTGTTCCGATGTTATCACCCAACAGAATCGGAATCGCGCCTGCAAGACCGATTACACTGGATACCCCATCCGGTCCTGCCTGAGATGCCAGATTCTGCAACACTGCAATCGTAGCACTGCTGCTCTGTACCACCACGGTCATCAGCGAACCACCCAATACGCCCAACACCGGCACATCAGAAACCCTGGAGATCATCTCTACAAAAATTGGACTGGATGCCAACGGCTTCATCACATCTCCCATCGTCTCAATTCCAACGAACAAGATACCAAACCCTAAAATCACCTGTCCAATCTCTTTCGCCTTTTCTTTCTTCCCACAGAAATAGATCGCAAATCCAACAAATACAATCGCCCATACATAGTCACTGAGCTTAAAAGCCAGCAACTGAGCTGTCATGGTAGTTCCAATATTAGCGCCCATAATAACAGAAATTGCCTGCGGCAAGGTCATCAGACCGGCGCTTACGAAACCGATTACCATAACTGTGGTCGCACTGCTGCTTTGAAGCACCGCTGTTGTCAATGCACCTGCCAGAACTCCCATCAAAGGATTACTGGTTAGGAAAGACAGAATACTCTTCATCCGCTCGCCCGCCGCCTTTTGCAGATTGTCACTCATCATATTCATACCAAACAGGAACAACGCCAGTCCACCCAGTAATCCAAATATTGTTTCCATATTATATGCTCTCCTTTTTCCGCGTCAGCATCTTTCACGCTGCCAGGCAGCTTTCCCTGTACTGCTCATGCTGCCGTCTTATGCCTTAGTTTACATGCTGTATTATAAAGGTTCAGAAAACGGTCATCTATCAAGGTTCTTTCAAATCTATGTTAAATCTATGTTAAACCATCAAAAACTTTTAGAGACATTAGATAAACTTTATAAAGTCCGGATAAAACATACTTCCATTCGACAGAAAGCTTTTTTTACCAATTGTATTTCTAAAAAATTTGTCGTATAATAGGAACGATTTCTACTTAGTTAAATGTATGCTGAAGTTTTGGCAGTCATGTATCTTTTCGCAGAAGAATTCATCTGCCTGTCAAACTTATCATACACATAAATTGACGACTGGGAACGTTTAGTCACTATAAGGAGTTTTTTTATGAATACATATACACTTGGTATCGATATTGGCTCTACCACTGTAAAAATTGCACTTCTGGATGAACAGCAGAATCTTCTGTTTTCTGATTATGAGCGGCATTTTGCCAATATTCAGGAAACCTTAGAATCTCTGCTTTCCAAAGTACACGATCAACTGGGGGAGATTATCTTAAGCCCGGTCATCACGGGTTCCGGCGGCCTGACGCTTGCCAAACATCTGGGAATTCCCTTTGTTCAGGAAGTAATCGCCGTATCCACTTCACTGAAATCTTACGAATCAAAAACCGATGTCGCCATCGAACTGGGCGGCGAAGATGCCAAAATCATCTATTTTGAAGGCGGCAATGTGGAACAGCGTATGAACGGAATCTGTGCCGGCGGCACCGGCTCTTTCATTGACCAGATGGCTTCCCTTCTTCAGACCGATGCAAGCGGATTGAACGAATATGCCAAAAATTACAAATCCATTTACCCGATTGCCGCACGATGCGGTGTATTTGCAAAGACAGATATCCAGCCCCTGATCAATGACGGTGCAACAAAAGAAGATCTGGCAGTCTCCATCTTTCAGGCTGTTGTAAACCAGACCATCTCAGGACTTGCCTGTGGAAAACCGATTCGGGGACATGTGGCATTCCTTGGAGGACCGCTGCATTTCCTTTCCGAATTAAAGCAGTGCTTTATCCGCACCTTGAAACTGGATGAAGAACATACCATCGCGCCGGAACACTCCCATCTGTTTGCCGCCATCGGCAGTGCATTAAACGCAGATGAGAAGGTGCAGTTATCTCTGGAACGTCTGATTGAACAGCTTCATAACAAAGTAAAACTGGATTTTGAAGTAGAACGTATGGAGCCGCTTTTTGCTTCTCAGGAAGAATATGATGCGTTCAGCAGCCGTCAGAGTCAGAACAATGTGGCAACGGGTGATTTGTCCTCCTACGAGGGTAACTGTTATCTGGGTATTGATGCCGGATCCACTACCACAAAGGCTGCACTCGTCGGAGAAGATGGTTCTCTCTTATACAGCTTCTATCGTAATAATGAAGGAAATCCATTGGCTACTTCTATCCGTGCCATTCAGGAAATCTATGAACAAATGCCCTCATCGGCTCATATTGCCTATTCCTGTTCTACCGGATACGGCGAGGCTCTGATCAAAGCGGCACTGATGTTGGATGAAGGCGAGGTGGAAACTGTATCTCACTATTATGCCGCCGCTTTCTTCGACCCGAACGTAGACTGTATTCTGGACATCGGCGGTCAGGATATGAAATGTATCAAAATCAAGAATCACACGGTAGACAGCGTGCAGTTAAACGAAGCCTGTTCCTCTGGCTGCGGTTCTTTCATTGAGAACTTCGCACAGTCTTTGAATTACAGTGTTCAGGATTTTGCGAAAGAAGCATTGTTCGCGCAACATCCGATTGATCTGGGAACCCGCTGTACCGTATTTATGAATTCCAAGGTGAAACAGGCACAAAAGGAAGGTGCTTCCGTCGCAGATATCTCCGCCGGACTTGCATACTCGGTCATCAAGAATGCCCTTTACAAGGTCATCAAGGTTTCCAATGCCTCGGAACTTGGAACACACATCGTCGTACAAGGCGGAACCTTCTACAACGATGCGGTTCTCCGCAGCTTTGAGCGCATCGCAGACTGTGAGGCGATCCGTCCGGATATCGCCGGTATCATGGGGGCCTTCGGCGCTGCCCTGATTGCCCGTGAGCGTTACAGTGAAGACAAAGAAACCACGATGCTTCCGATCGAAAAGATCAACACCTTGCAGTATTCCACCACGATGGCAAATTGTAAGGGCTGCACCAACAGCTGCCGCCTGACCATCAACCGCTTTTCCGGGGGACGTCAGTATATCAGCGGAAACCGCTGCGAACGTGGAATCGGAAAAGAAAAGAACAAAGACCAGATTCCGAACCTGTTCGATTACAAATATAAAAAGTTATTCGGCTACACACCGCTTCCGGAAGATGAAGCCATCCGCGGAAAAGTGGGAATTCCCAGAGTATTGAATATGTTTGAGAACTATCCGTTCTGGTTCACCTTCTTTACGAAGCTGAAATATCAGGTAGTCCTCTCCCCGACTTCCAACCGGAAGATTTACGAACTGGGCATCGAATCCATTCCCAGCGAATCCGAATGCTACCCTGCCAAACTTGCCCACGGTCACGTAACCTGGCTGCTGAAACAAGGGGTAAAGTACATCTTCTATCCCTGTATTCCCTATGAGCGCACAGAGTTTAAGGAAGCTGTCAATCATTTTAACTGCCCAATCGTTACCTCCTATGCGGAGAATATCAAAAACAACGTGGATGAGTTAAATGATCCGTCCATCACATTCCGTAATCCCTTCCTGGCATTTACCAGTGAAGAGATTCTGGCTGACGGTCTGGTAAAAGAATTCTCTCAGATTTCGGAAAGAGAAGTACGCCTGGCTGTACATGCCGGCTGGATGGAACTGGAACATATGAGAAAGGATATCCAGAAGAAGGGCGAGGAAACCCTTGCCTGGATGAAGAAAAACCATAAACGCGGAATCGTCCTTGCCGGACGTCCTTATCACATTGATCCGGAAATTCATCATGGAATCCCGGAGATGATCAATTCCTATGGAATCGCCGTGCTGACAGAAGATTCTGTCTCCCACCTGACTCCTTTGGAACGCCCGCTCCGTGTCAATGACCAGTGGATGTACCATACCCGTCTGTATGCGGCTGCCAACTATGTCAAACTCCGGGATGATCTGGATCTGATTCAGCTCAACTCCTTCGGATGCGGTCTGGATGCGGTCACCACAGATCAGGTATATGAGATTCTGACCCAGAGCAACAAGATTTATACCTGCTTAAAAATTGATGAGGTCAACAACTTAGGCGCGGCCCGGATTCGTGTCCGTTCGCTTCTGGCGGCTCTGCGCGCCCGGGATAAGGCAAAAGAACCACGCAGAATCGTACCTGCTTCCATCCGGAAAGTATCATTTACCAAGGAGATGCGAAAAGACTATACGATTCTCTGCCCGCAGATGTCACCGATTCACTTTTCCATCCTGGAAGCGGCATTTAACGCCAGCGGTTATCATCTGGAGGTTCTGCCCAACGACAACAAAGAAGCGGTGGATGTGGGACTGAAATATGTCAATAACGACGCCTGTTATCCGTCTCTGATGGTAGTCGGCCAGATTATGCAGGCACTTTTGTCCGGCAAATATGCTTTAAACAAAGTGGCAATCATCATGTCACAGACCGGGGGCGGCTGCCGTGCTTCCAATTACATCGGTTTCATCCGCCGTGCGCTGGAGAAAGCTGATCTGTCACACATACCGGTCATCTCCATCAACTTAAGCGGTCTGGAGAGCAACCCCGGCTTTAAGATTACGCCGAAGCTGGCTCTGCGCCTGTCTTATGCCGCTGTTTTCGGAGATATCCTTATGAAATGTCTCTACCGTATGCGCCCTTATGAAGTGAAGAAAGGTTCTGCCAATCGGCTTCACCGTAAATGGGAGAAAATCTGTATTGACTTTGTAAGCGGTAAGCATGTAAGCCATACCAGATTCCAGCAGATCTGCCGGACCATTATCCGGGATTTCGACCGTCTGCCGATTACCGATGAACAAAAACCACGTGTGGGAATCGTAGGTGAGATTCTGGTGAAATTCCTTCCCGCAGCTAACAACCATCTGGCGGAATTATTGGAAAAAGAAGGGGCAGAAGCTGTCTGCCCGGATCTGATTGACTTTATGTGCTACTGCTTTTATAATACAAACTTCAAGGTGGAGCACTTTGGGTTTAAAAAGTCCGGCTCCACGATAGCAAACATGGGCGTTGCATTTATCAACTGGCTCCGTGATGCTGCCACAAAGGAATTCAAAAAAAGTAAACATTTTACTCCGCCTGCCAAGATTGATGATCTGGCAAAGATGGCATCACCGATCGTATCTGTGGGTAACCAGACTGGTGAAGGCTGGTTCCTGACAGGAGAGATGATGGAACTGATTCACAGCGGTGTTCTGAACATCGTATGTACCCAGCCATTTGGCTGTCTGCCGAACCATATTGTAGGAAAGGGTGTCATCAAAGCAATCCGCAAAGAATACCCGCAGGCAAATATCGTGGCAATTGACTACGATCCCGGCGCTTCCGAAGTAAACCAATTGAACCGCATCAAACTGATGCTTTCCACAGCAAATAAAAATCTGCTAAGCAATTAGTGCACAGCTCCTTTTTCATACAAAAAGTCCGGTTCCCTTATCTTATGCGGGAACCGGGCTCTTTTACCCCAAAATTATTTATAATTTTTTTGAGATATCATGCTCTAACTTCCTGATTAAAAGATGAACCACTCGAACAAGATATACACTCAAGATAAAAAGCGCCAATTGACAAGACAACATATAAAGCAGCAACTATCATACTAATATTTGTAGAAATGTCTACATTTGCAGTCATGTGTATTATATTGCTCTTGTTCATTATACTTAAATCGCATTAATTGCACATCTAGTTACTAATTCCTCACTTGCACCCAGGCGAAAACTAATAGTCCCCTTTGTAAAACCACTTAAAGCGGTACCTTTATA